>Ga0114129_10011950_pt1 | contig 12349 bp, 15 predicted proteins | sample RhiMetdeltSRZDD1_FD_80071 | JGI IMG/M metagenome (GOLD analysis project Ga0114129, IMG submission 80071) | Populus rhizosphere microbial communities from Tennessee, USA - Rhizosphere MetaG P. deltoides SRZDD1 (version 2) (version 2) | ecosystem: Host-associated > Plants > Roots > Rhizosphere >...
CCCGGATTGCTTCGTCGATTGCGCGGAAGACGCCCTCGCCTTCATCACGGATGTGCGACGAGTAGATGCCGCCGTACTGCCTCGCGGTCTTGGCCAGTTCGATCAGATTGGCTGTCGTCGCGAAGCTCGAAGGGGGCTGCAGCAGGGCGGTCGAGAGGCCCATCGCGCCGTCTTCCATCGCCTGCGCGATGAGCCGCTTCATCTCGTCGAGCTCCTGCGGCGCCGCCGGCGATTGGCCGTAGCCTTTCACGTACGTCCACACCTGTTCCTCGCCGACGTACGACGCGATGTTCGTCGACATATGCTCGTGTTCGAGCTTCGCAAAGTACCCGCCGAGCGTCGTCCAGTCGACCGTCACACCGTCGGCTCGAGCGCGCGCTTCTTCTCCCGCTTTGATCGGTCCCGCCGACCGCGACTCGCCCAGCACCATCGTTGTCACGCCCTGCCGGATCATGCTCTCGGATTTGGGTTCGACCAGGATCGTGTAATCCGAGTGGTTGTGGATGTCGATGAAGCCGGGCGCGACCGTCAAGCCCGACGCTTCAATCCGGCGCGTCGCCGCCGCGGTGCTGAGATCGCCGATGGTCGCTATGCGCCCGCCGCGAATCCCGACGTCCGCTCGCACGGCGGGAGTGCCCTCGCCGTTCAGCACCGAGCCCCCAGCGATCAGGAGGTCGTAGTGCTGTTGCGCCGCCGGGCGTGCGCAGGCGGAGGCGAGGAGGAGCCCCAGCAGGACAGTGGATCCGAATCTCATTGCCACGTAGATAGTAACGCCGGGTATTCAGCGACAGGGTGACTTCCGGCTGAAGCCGCTCGGAAGTGGAGCGAAACCGGCTACCGAATCCTCGCACTCGTCTTCGCCTTCCGCTCCGCGACCAGCCGGTCGAACTCCTCCTGATCGAGATACGTGACGTCCACCCACGCGTGCGCCATCTCGTCGACCGTGCGATCGCCCCAGCCGACCCACTGCCGCGGATCCGGGTTGTTAGGGTTCGCAGCAGTGTTGTCGTGCCAGGCGGTAAAGACGAGCACGGTCCCTTTCGGCAGTAGAGGCGCGACTTGGTCGGCGTAGATGTAGTTGACGTGCCACTTCCACTGGAAGTTGTTGACCGCGCTCAGGACTTCCTTCCGGCCGTCCGGATATACCGCCTCCATCGACATCGACTTCCCGCGCATGTGCATGTGCGGCTGGAAGTTCTCAATCCGCGCGGCCGCCTGCAGCACGTAAAAGTTCTGCGTCATCGCGACTTCGCAGGGCGGAATGTCGAGCTCCGATCCGCGGCTGACGTCGAACATCCTCAGCACTGTCCGATGGTTGGGCACCACGCCTTTCGGATAGAAGTAGATACCCAACTCGACCTGGTTGTCCTTGATCTCCCGCCCGATCGCGAACATGTGAATCTCCCAGCGGATCCTGGCGCCGGGTAACAGCAGCTTCCCGGCGTCAGCGGGGAACACTTCGCCGACTTTCCCGACCGCCCGCTCCATGAACAGTCCAGGACCGCGCTGCACGTCGCGCGCTGTGAGCGAGGCCGGCAATTCCCTCCTCCGGCTGTTCGCGCGTCGTCAGGACGTGATGGACGATGCGGCGCCCATCGGGAAACGAGGGTTTGATCTCGATCGCACGCACCCAACGTGGCTGTAAGGCCGGTGTCGCTCACCGGCCGGAACCATTTGTCCTCGTCCGGGCCGCCACAGTTTTGGCCGAACCGCATTCAGAGCACAACCGAGCACCAGTTTCGGCTGCCTCAGGCCACGAACGATACCGAACGAGCGCGCGATCTCATGCTGCAGTTAGGCATCTCCGGCGAGATTCGATGGCCCGCGACACAACCGGCCACCGGACCCTTTGCCTTTCAGGTGAGCCGACCTGGACCCGTCATCGACGTGAAGGCAGACCTCGACGCAGGACGGGCGACGCTTCAGCGAAATGACGTGAATGCGTGGGGCGTCATGCACGTGTTGCACACATTCATTGGAATCCGCGCGGGCGATACGCGCAATGCGCGTGACTGGGCGCTGACCACTGTGTGGGCGCTTTCAATGGATGCCGTCGCTGCCGGACTGATCGTGATGGTGTTGAGCAGCTACATCATGTGGTACCGCTTGAAAGCCAAACGTCGAGCGGGGATCGTTGCTTTACTTCTGGGTTTCGCGAGCTGTGGTGCGTTCTTGGCCGGATTCCGCTGGCGGCTCTGAGGTTGTGGCGAGCTCTCAATGCGTTGGCGAACCTCTGACTACTGATGAGTGGCTGGAGCGGCCGGCACTTTAAAATGTAAGAAAGTTCCGTCTGCTTGGGAGGCTCCATGCGTGCGATTCTGGCTGCATTAGCCGTCATCGCGGGGATGATGCTCGCCATTTCGTGCTCGGGCGCGAACCCTGTTGGTCCAACCCCGGTCACCTCAACCACTGCGCTTGTCGCAGCGCTTCAGCAGCAAGGCGCGACGGCGCGCCTTGGGGAGGTGCTGCCACTAGACATCTCGAAAGAGTGAGATCGTAACGGTTGAAGCAAGTTTTTCAGGCGGCAAGAGCGGCCTCCTCGTGCAATTTCTGGATTTCGGCGTCGAGGTGATCGAGTGCCGAGCGCAAGGTCCGTGGGAGCTGGTCGTTATCAGGCAGCAGGGCATTCCACTGCGGCCGAAGAATGCGCAGAAACACCTTGCAGTAGAAGAACGCGACTTTAAGTCCGTAGGTGGTGGCCGTGTAGCGATGCGTGTTGGGAATTCGGTGAATCAGCCCCTTGAGGCGGAGCCGTCGCAGGTCACAGGTCATTTGGGCCGCCGAATAGGGCCGGCCGAGGAGCGCGGCGACGTGCGGGCGGAGGTCGCGGTTGTGAAAGCCGCGTGGGAGATGGGTAAAACCCGTGAGGGCTTGGAGCAGCGCCATGACGCGCGGGTCGCCGAAGCGCAACGCGGAGACCCGCTGGCCGGCTTCGACGGTCGGCTGTTGTAGTCGATCGAGCGCCTCTTGGGTGAGGATGCACTGATGGCTCACGCGCTCGACTTCGAGAAGCTTGCGATTGGTTTGGTGCCCGAGCTCGCGCAGGTAGGGGAGGTTGGCGATCCCCTTGTTGACGTAGAAGTCCTTCGGTTGTTGATGGTGGTCTCGGTTCGGAGAGCGCGTTGTTCCTTGAAGTATTGCTTCACGTGTGAATGTTTGTATTCGACGTGGAGACTGGGCTGCACGCCGTCGGTGATCACCCGCGTGCGATAGCCGTATCGCGGGGGTGGCGTCTTGCGTGTGATGCGCAGGGGGAACAGGAGGCCCACGCGATCAGGCCGACCCAAATCGAGATTCTCGCGGATCACGGCTTCGAAGAAGTGGCGGCCTTGCACCGGCTGATCGAAAACTTGGGTCAGGCTGATTTCGAGTTGACTGATCGCGAGGCGGTGATCATAGCCGGCCGTACGATCGCTGGCAGTCATCGGCCACGGCAAGCGCTGCGACCAGCGATCGAAGAACGCCTGGATGTCCGCGGGCCCAAGCGCGTCACACGCGGTCTGGAGCGCGTCGGGATCCGGACAAGCGAGGAATCCGTTGTCGAGACTCTCGAAGCGGGTCGTTTACGTGAACACCGGCGGTGTGAATGTTTTCGAATACCCCGCGGCGGCGGACGCTGAAGCCGACGCGGGGAAAGTCTCGCCCGATGGCTCCGGCGTGGTCGGAGACGGGTGCGCAGCCCTGGTCACGTGGGTCGGCCCACCGCACTTCTACAAGAGCGATCGACTGATTGTCGTGTACGCCGGGAGTGCTGACGACGTGCTACGACCATTGGAGGCCGTACTCGGCAAACCGTTCGCAACCCGCTAGCGTCTCGTAAATCGAACGTCGCGACCGGCGTGGCGACACCGACCGCGACGCCTCTTTGGAAAACCTACCGCTCGTCTGCCACGGGGATCTGGCCGCGAATCTCGCCGCCTGGCCATTTGCTGCTATGCACGTTGGCGTACGTCGCCCCCGCGCGAATCGCGCGCACGAGCTCCTCGAACGTGTTCAGGCCATTCGCCGCCGCAGATCCAGGCGCGGGCGTCGCAGGGTCGGGTATGTCACTCGCCGTGATCGTGCCTGTCACGGTGCCTTCTGGCGGGCACGGTCCCTTTCCTCCGCCGCCGCAGAAGAACACGACAACAGGTCCATTGACGCGTTCCCTCGCGAAATGAATGTGAGACACCGTCGCGGTACCTTCGAGTCCTGAATAGGTCACCTCGAAGTCGATCGCTTGCGCCTCTTCATCGATGCGCAAATCGACAGTGCCTCGCCCCGTCGTTGAGATAGACGGGTTCTCCTGATAACCGTCCAGGTCGCCCTTGACGTGGCTGGGTCCGCTCCTGGAGTCTTGGAATGCACCGGCGTAGGCTCCGAGGCCAACGAACGCCGAGACCATCGCTGCGCTGATGACACGTCTGGTCACGGTGTCCTCCTTCATCGTTACTTGAACTCTACGGTCGACCCGTTCGTTTCCGGCTGGAGCAGCAGTTTCTTGCCCGTACTAGGAACACCGTTGCGATCAACGACGAAGAGCATGTAGATCCCCGGCGTTGCCTGGGCGGGCAGCTTCGGAGAGACGACTCGCAACTCTCCGTCGCGCTTGTCACCCTTGTGCTGAAATGCCAGCTTCACGTACCGGTCGCCTGCGGTCAGGCTGTGGGTGTTGTGATCGCTTCGGAGAATGGCCACTGAGCTGACGTCATCGAGGGTACCCGCGACCTTGATGTCAAAGTGACCGCGATAGGAAATCTCTGCGGCCGAATCGGTGATGACTGGTCGACTCGCAGACGTACCATCCTGCTTGAAGAGATAGGGTGGTGAGAAGATCTGACCCACGGGAACACCCTGATCGGAATCGCCACGCGGAAGCACGCCGGCGTAGCTGGTCGTGAGCGGAAATGATGGATCGTTCGCTTGAACGAGCGCTTCCCGGTTTTCGCCGGCGAAGAACACAGTGCCGTTCGGCAGCAACGTGGCCGTTCCGTGAAGTCCGCGTGACACCGTCGTCCTGGCCAATGGCGTCACCACTCCCGTATCGGGATCGTACGTGTGGAAGCGAAGGCCCTCGCGGCGCTCGAAGTCGAGCACCGGATCACCGACACTCGCGAGCCCACGATTCAGTCCTTGACCGAGCAGGACCTTCCCATCCGGCAGGACGACGGCCTTTCTGGTGGTCAGCGGGTACGCGAGTTGGCCCGCCGGACGCCAGCGAGGGATCGGTTCCGCGAAATCGATCGCCTCGATCGTCGCGGTCGGTGCGCCGTTCGCATCCTCGCCCGAGATCATGATCCACTTGTGCGAGACGGTGTGACCGTCGCCGTCAATTTCGATGATCGTTGCCGTCGGGCAGCAATACGGCCGCACTTCCTGCGCGGTGTCGACCAGCGTCCAGTGATTTTTGGCGGCGACTCTTCGGTTGGGATCCTTCATCGCAGCCAGGACGTCGAGGCACCAGGTCGTCCCCTTCTCGAAATCAGGGGCGCCACCACCGACGCCGAATTTGGCTCCGCCCGGAATCGCCTCCTCTCCATAGTTGATCTCGCCATTGAACGTGCACACCTTCCAGTCGTCTCTCGCGGGTCCCGTTTGGACCACTTCGAGCTGTGGGTAGAGCGGAAACGACATGCGTGCGTTCTCGAGCGCGATGTTGCGATCGGTTACTGGGTCGTACACCTCCGGGACAACTTGGTTGATTCGGCTCGCTGTGAACGCGGCATCGTTCTGGACGATGTTTTGTCGGCCCTTGGCCACACGATCGGGATCCGGTGGGATAGTGTTGTCCTGATCGAAGCCCCCGACCACGAGGACCCAGCCGTTCGGCAAGGGAATCGCCGATGGGTACCAGCGTGCGTATTTCTGATCCGACGGCTCGGACGGCTGCGTGCTCTGCTGATCTCTAGGATCGCAATTCTCGTAGAACTGTGCATTGGGATCGCGGCTGAACAGCTCACGCCCGAATGGATCTTTGTGCCAGTTCGCGAGCGTGCATGGCTCGCGTCGTTTGATCCACGTTTCCGTCTCCGGGTCGAAGATGTTGACCTTATACAGCCCGTTGTCGCTCTGCATGTCGTGCCCACCGAAGACGTAGACGCGACCATCGGCGAGCGTCACCCGGGCATTGCAGTATGTGTTGTAGAACATCCCCTTGGAGTACCCGTTTTCGGCGAACGCCGCCCGATTCATCGCGAAATCCGCCCCGTCGAGGAGCGACGTGTGGAACTTGCCGCTGTTCTTGAATGCGTCAGGGTGAGCGATGTCGAACAGGAGCTGTCGCTCCATGGTGCGGTTCGCGATGATGCGCGTCGGGACGCTCTGGCTCAATCCCTGACGCAGGCGATATCCACCATACGTGAGCCGCTGAAACGAGTCATCGGCCGATCGCGCCATCCCGAGAGCTAGAAACGGATCGAAGCCATGCAGGACGTCGCGCAATGACGAGTCGAACTGCCGTCCCGCCGTCGTGAACGCTCCGCGGGCAATGGCGAGATCGATCAACGCGGGATCGGCCACGTCATTGGGCGTGTACTCGGGAAATCTCGCGTGAAACAGGACCTTCGGGTCGAGCGAGTCCTTCTTCCACACGAGCCCCATGTGGACAGCTTCAGTGCTCTGCATCGGAATCAGCGGTGAGACCTGACCACACTCCGCACGAGGGCAACTAGCGTTGGGATCGGGAAATGTCGCTTGCGCGGATACTCCCGACCAGGATGCGAATGTCACACATCCCAGCACGCAGACGAGACACGTAACCCACACGATCCTGTCTGTCTTCATCAGCGGCCTCCTGTTGAATCGTGGTTTCGAGCGACGCTGCTCCTCCCGGCGGAGAGGACAGTCGGTGGATCGCAGTGGACGCGCGATCCTCGTGGACGCCGCAGAACGGGCAAACGGTGTGCCGCGCCATTGCAGGTCAATGAGAAATCGCGGCGTCAAAAGTTCGATGATTCCGTTCGAATGGGCAGGGATGCCGGAGCTGGCCCGCCGGAGAGCCTTACCGCGCGAGTAAGAGCCGCTTACGCAGCCAGTAATCGAAGCAAGATCGCGAAACGGACCTTGGTGGCTTCAGGCTCCTCATTGCTCTGAGCTGATGTGGGCGGTCCGGGCAACTTTATCGCCTTCCTCCCGCTCGCCCACCTTTTCGCGCTGTTGCGCGGCGTCGCGAAACCAACGTAGTATCATGCACACCGTACCCGAGGGAGTTATCCGAATGAACCGATTGTCATCGCGGACATCAATCGCCATCGTCGCGATCCTGACGATGGTTGCCGTCTTCGAATCGTCACCCTCCGCCAATCATTCGTGGAATGGCTATCACTGGGCTCGTACTGCGAACCCGTTCACCGTCCCACTGGGCGACAATGTCGCATCCAGCTGGGATACGTTTTTAGACACCGCATCATCTGACTGGAGCAAGTCTACTGTCTTGAATACGAGCGTCATCGGAGGGCAAGCGAAGGGCAAGAACTGTCGGCCTTCGCCCGGCGGCGTCGAAGTGTGCAATGGGAGTTATGGCAACAACGGTTGGCTCGGCATCGCGCAGATTTGGGTCAGCGGGAAACACATCACCCAGGGCTCCGTAAGGCTGAACGACACGTATTTCAACACGCCGAAGTACAACACGGCTGCGTGGAGACAGTTGGTCGTCTGCCAGGAGGTTGGCCACACGTTCGGGCTGGATCATCAGGACGAGGATTTCGATAATCCGCCGCTCGGCACGTGCATGGACTATTCGAACGATCCTACGCGCAACCAGCACCCCGACCAGCACGACTACGACGAACTCGCGATCATCTATTCGCATCTCGATTCGACGTCGACTCTCGCGAGCGCGCCGCACGGGGCAGCGGCAGGGGATTTACCGTCGCCCTCCGAATGGGGCCAATTGATGCGGACGACTCGCGGCGGCCGCGCACAGGTGTTCGAGCGCGACTTTGGTGGCGGCCACAAAGTCGTGACGTTCGTCATCTGGGCATAGGCTGTCGGTTTTCCTCAGGCCGATGAGCCGGGGGACGTCCTCGGCTTTTTCTGTCGGGGCCAGTACGTCGCCACTCGTTCGTTGGGTCACAATTTCCGCCGCGACAGTCCCGCCCTGACGGTCACACTCCGGCATCGTTCCATGTCTAACTCCTCTGAACGCCACGCAATCCGGGAGGGCGTACTGTCCGAAAACGTCGCCGAGGAGTTGACATAGACGTGCCGCCGTGGTTCCGTTGCACCTGTTTATTGCGTCCCTCCTCGGCTGGCTCCAACGCGAACAGCACGAGACTATCCAGTAGCTGCGCGAAGAGAACCGCGTTCCTGAAGGCGCAGCTGCGCAACCAGCGCCTGCGGTTAACGGACGATGACCGACGACGCTTGGCTGTTGTCGGCGGCCGTCTTGGACGTCGGATTCTGACGCAGGTGGCTACGATCGTCACACCTGACACGATTCTCCGCTGGCACCGGCAGCTCATCGCCAGGAAGCGGACGTATTACACCGTGTTTGTGATTGAACTGCACTTCCGGCGCGTCCACATTGTCGGATCGACGCCGCACCCGGACGAGGCGTTCCTGTTGCAGATCGCACGCCAGCTCACCGATGCGACAGACGGCGTGCTCAAGGAGCAGCGTTTCCTGGTTTGCGACCGCGATCAGAAGTGGAGCCGTGCGGTTCGACACCTGCTCGAGACGTCCGGTGTGCGCGTTATCCGGACACCGTTCCGCGCGCCGAACTGCAACCGTCGTGTAATTCGTTCCAGTCCGGATGAGCACCCGCATCGAGCAGCAACTGCACCGTCAAGAACATCGTTCCTTGGTTGTCTTTGCGCAGCCGCGCGACCCGTCGCGCTCGGCCGTCGTGAGTCTGCCGGGCTTGCCGGTGCCCACGGTCCGCGCGGGCGCGCTCGACCCATTGCGGAACGACGATTCTGTCAGATCAAGATCGCCGCGGCCATGCGCACGATCTAGCCCTCCTCCAGAACCAGCCGCACCACGCCGACCTTGAGCTCTTCACCGAAGCGACGGCTGGTTTGTTTCCGTTTCGTGTCGGCCATCGTGGACCACGCTAGTAGAAGTGTCCGATTTGGGGTCGAGGCAAACCAGCTCGGTCCCGGCTGGCGGAAGCGGCCCAAGCGCGCCGAGGATAGTTACCCCAGACAGCACACCTAGGAAGCCGCAAGACCTCTCAAAATGAGTCGCGCGGCTTCCGCCTTGAGGCGAAGGATTGGTTCGTTCCCGCGACCTGCCGTTATCGTCGCGCAATGACGATGAACTCGTTTGGATCGCTTCCGGCGTTGCTGAGCGTGTACAAGGCATTCGCCGGCAGCACGCGCACGTCCCCGCGATGCACACGCACGGCGCCCGGATACCACGGATCAGCGGACCAGGCGTAACCGCCACGCAGATAGACGACGACGGTGTCGTTCGGATCGACCCGGACAGGATCGAGGAACGCCGTGACCGGATGCCGTTCCTTCGTTACGCTGAGACTGGGCCGGTCAATGAGCGTCTGCGATTTCATCGGCTCGGAGCCATATGTCGGCCATCCGATCGCATACATCGGCCATGCCGCGGCGCCACCGCGGGCCGCGTATGCTCGCGGTACCGCCGGCGTGGCAGCGCCCTGGAGAGCCGACTGTTTGAATTGAATGATGATCGCCTCGAATCGCGCGGGGCCGTGGTTCTCCAATTCGATACGGCCAGGTTCCTGCCATGCCGCCTCCGCCGCTGGCATGCGGCCATCGAGGTCCGCGGTCAGAAACACAAGCACCGCTCCCGACGACGACTCGGCCGCTGCACGCTGCCCGGGCGGTAGGATCACGCGAACGACGCGCAACGCCTCGTTTTCCCACTCGACCTGATACGGCGGGAGACCCGCTGTGAAACGGAAGGCTGCTGCAAAAGTCCGATGTTCAAGGCAAGAATTGGTACGGTCGCGACAGTCAGGATGTTTCACCTTCCCTTGTGGCGGCAGAGACGATCAGTCACCTTTCGAGCAGGATCGGTCGTCGCATCATTTCTCATGCTTCGGCCACACCGGACTGACGAGTTCGATCCGCCATACGGGCCCGCCGTTGTAGAGCGGCTGTTCGGATTTCACGAACGCCGGCGCCTCGCCACCGAGAATCCACACGTGCGAATCCGGCGGCTGCTTGCCGACGAGCGGTGCGATGACACCGGAGATCCCGCCGATGTCTACCTTCAGCACGTAGTGCAACGCCTTGCGCGCAGCGCCGCCGGTCGCGAAGGCGTCCTCGCCCGCTGTCGAAATTTCGAGCTTCACGAGACGAGGCTTCGGCGTGGCCGCGATGAACGCGACGCTCTTAGGCGGCACCGCGGGATTCGCATTTTTCAGCATCGTCAGGATTATCCCGTTCGCGAGATCAGCCGGCAGATTCAGATGTTCGGATTCGACCTTGGCCTGTCCGCGGTCGTCGGTATAGCGTACGGTGACCTCACCTTTCAGCGCGTCGATTGTCATTTCCATCGGCTGCGGAAAGGAGGGCCCCTTCTGCACCAGGTGATCGCTCAGCAACCGAAACTGTTGGCGCGGCGAGAATACGGCCGCCTCGTCGTGCAGCGAACCGTCTTTGAAGTGGAACACCAAACGGCTGGTCACACGCGTGCCCCGCGCCGTCTGCGACAAGTCGCCATCGGCCAACAGTGTGCCGTCCAGTGTTCGAAGCGCCAGGAATCCGTGCACCAATCCTTCCGTGTGACGCACAGCGATCTGCTCACTTACGGAGCGCGCCGGAAAGACGACTGCTGCCGCGATTATTACTATGGCGAGTGCGTTCGATATGGAACGCGGTCTGGGTGTAATCGCCGCACGATTGACCGAACAGTTTCCTGCCAGCTCTACCATGGCGCATCCACCGAGATCCCCTTGCTGTAACAGCAAATCTGCGTCCCGCCATAGGATGATCGGAGTTCGCACGGGTGGATTCGACCGAACGTCAGCTCGACACGACACGCTTTCAAGAGTCGTAAATCTGCGGCAGATTTCCGCTCGACGATCGCATGCTGACTCGGCCAGCACGGGCCCTTCCGGCCTGCGCCGTCCGGCAGGATCGTCGAGATCCTCGGCTACTTCTAGGGGCCGTCCCGACCTCACCACCTCGCCATTGACCATTGCGAATCCAGGGCCCGCCCGCTTCCCGCGATGATGCGAACGGAGTGCGACGCTCCTACAGCTCGCCATCCGGCCGTACCCCATCAGCGGTGTTGTATTACCTGTCCACACGTGATGCGATGCCCGTTCGGTGTCCGAAGACTGAATTCCCAAAGTCCCCACGGCTTGTCCGTCGGTTCGGGGATGACGAGCGCACCTCGAGCAGCCACATCCCTGTAGAACTGATCGACATCGTCGATGTTCCAATACGCGAAGTACGAGTGGTCCCCCAATTCGCTTTCCGGCCTCACGTTCGAGCACTCGCCAAGCATGACCCTGAAATTGTCTCGTGTCAGAAAGCTCCATCCCTCAGCATCGATAGGATCTTGACTGAAGCCCAGAACGTCTTTGTAGTAGCGCGTTGACACCTCCAGATCGCGGACCGCCAGAACGCATCGGGAGTTGACTATGCGGGCCATGCTCGTCCTCCATCGAACTGGTCGGCCTGAATGACTGGTCGTCCGAGCGATCTTACCGTCGCGGCTGTTTCTCGAGGCATCCCATCCACGCCGACGCTCACGCGGCGAATGTCACAATCCGCAACGAGTTGATCCTTCTTCGGACGGATAATACAAGGCGAGGTCTACATGGATGAAGCCGCGGCTCAGCCGCCAACCCGGGACCCCACGACACTGCGAGCGGATTCTCTGCCTGGGTGGACGCACGCGATCTACGGGCTGCACGCGTTCAGCCTACTCACCGGGCTCCTCGGCGCCGCTACCGTCGTCGGCGCGTTTCTCACCGGCTGGCCGTCGATCATTGCCGTCATTCTGAATTACGTGAAGCGCAGCGAGGTGCGCGGCACCTGGCTCGAGTCGCACTTTCGATGGCAGATCCGTACGTTCTGGTTCGGCTTGCTGTGGGTCTCGCTGTGCGTGTTCTTCATTGTCGTCACGTTGGGCATCGGCCTGCTTGTCGTGTGGCTGCCGTTCATCCTCGTCGGATGCTGGTTCGTCTACCGGATCCTTCGCGGTTGGCTGGCGTTGAGGGATCGCCGCCCGATGTACACGTAGATCGGCTGCGAAGCAGGTCGAGCTCATTCACCGAGCCGGCGACGTACAACTCGTTCTGTCTCTGAACTGACGCGGTAAAGATCGACACTGCGGCGTTAGGACCAAGCCGCTGGCGCGGCGGACGCTACGCGTGAGGTGCGCTCGGCCAACCGGGTAGCGTGTGGGTCACCAGGAGGTGCCTGTGACCCATCTCAGACAA
>Ga0114129_10011952_pt1 | contig 12348 bp, 10 predicted proteins | sample RhiMetdeltSRZDD1_FD_80071 | JGI IMG/M metagenome (GOLD analysis project Ga0114129, IMG submission 80071) | Populus rhizosphere microbial communities from Tennessee, USA - Rhizosphere MetaG P. deltoides SRZDD1 (version 2) (version 2) | ecosystem: Host-associated > Plants > Roots > Rhizosphere >...
CACGGCGCTCCTCTAGTAGCGACAACAGCCCCCCATCCGCGAGCCTCGCGCGGTCTGTTACGTGCGCCCGGCCTGAGTGGTACTCCCGATGCGGTAGCGTCGGTAACGTGGCCACGTCCGCTAGCACCAATCTTGGCTGGTAGAACGCACCGATCATGTTCTTCGCGCGCGGATGATTGACGCCGACCTTCCCGCCGATCGCCGCATCGACCATCGCCAGCAGACTCGTCGGAACGTGCACAAGCGGCAGGCCGCGCGCGAAGGTTGCAGCAACGTACCCGGCCAGGTCTGTTACCATCCCGCCACCCAGCGCCACGATCGCATGTCCGCGCTCCGCTTTGTGTTCGATGAGCCAGTCGTAGATTTCTGACGCAACCCCCAGTGTCTTACTCGTCTCGCCCGGGGAGACGGCATACGCATCGAACGGCACTTCCGCGCCACCCAGCGCGTTTTCGACATCATCTCCGAGATGGTGGAATACAGCTTCATCACTGATCACGTACGCGTGCGGGGCCATCCGCGCGTCGAGAAGGCGGTTTCCAAGATCAGCAAGAAGCCCCCAGCCGACGAACACGGGGTATTCGCCACCCGCCGTGCGGACCACCGACGCGGCCCCTTCCGGGACCGTGTGTAATGTTCCCGGCGGAGTCTCGGCCTCAATGTCGGTCAGGGCGGCGAGCCGGTAAGGATCCGCGTATGCCGATTCGGCTACTTCGTGGTATGCGCGGACGACCTCGCCTGCTACCTGCTTCGGCGTGAGCGAGTCTGTGGTCACAGTCCAGTCACAGAGCGCGTACAGGTGTTGGCGCAACTCCTTCAGTTGGCGGATACGCGATAGCGGGTCTCCCGTCGCCAGCAGTGGCCGGTCAAGCGTCCGTCCGCCTGCGCTAAGCCTCCTCAGAATCGTCTCCGGTCGTGCTTCAAGGCAGACCACGAAACCTCCGTCCGCCATCACCCGGCGGTTCTCGGCGCGCAAGACTGCGCCCCCGCCTGTCGAAACAACCACGGGCTCCCCGGAACACGCCGCTCGGACCGCCTCCGCCTCCAGGTCGCGGAACTGCTGCTCACCCCCTTCCGTAAAGATGTCGAGAATGGACTTCCCGGCGGCACGCTGCACGATGTCGTCGGTGTCGGCAATCTCCCAACCGAGCGTCCCTGCAACGATCGACCCCACAGCCGTCTTGCCGGCTCCAGAGAACCCGGTCAGAACGATGCGAGACGGCGGAGTCACTTCCGGCCTTCGTGCTGATACAACGACGGCTCCGCCTTCTCCATCCAACGCTCCGGCCGCTGCAACTCTGTGAAGCCGAACTGCCTGTATAAACCATGAGCATCCCGAGTCCCGAGAATCCAGCGCCGAAGCCCCTGCAGCTCCGGATGCGCCATAACTGCGCGCATCAACAATTTCGATAGTCCTCGCCCGCGATATGCCTCTTCGATGTATACATCCGCGAGATACGCATAGGACGCTCGGTCGCTGATTACGCGAGCGAACCCAACTTGCTCGCCGCCGCACAATACACCGAAGGGGATCGAGTTCTCGATCGATCGCTCGACCGTTTCGCGCGAGACGCCTTCGGACCAGTAGCTGCGCGTAAGAAACGCGTGGATGCGGTTCAGGTCAAGCTTGCTCCGGTCGCAACTGACCAGAACTTCGCCCTCGCGCACCTCATAGACCATCTCCAACCACTATGGGCGCCGCGGCCCGATTGTCGCCTGGTACCCCTCAAAGTTCCGCCGCGTCTCGCCCAGCGCGTCCCCGCCGAACTTCTCCAGCATCGCCCGCGCCAGCACGAACGCCACCATCGCCTCGCCGATCACGCCCGCGGCCGGCACGGTGCACACGTCCGAGCGCTCGTAGTGCGCCTGAATCTGCTCCGCCGTATGCAGGTCCACGGAGGGCAGTGGGTTCGAGAGCGTCGATATCGGCTTCAGCGCGCCGCGGACGATCACCGGCTCGCCGTTGGTCATCCCTCCTTCGAGGCCGCCGGCGCGGTTCGATGCCCGCCGCCACGGCCGGCCTTCCCACTGTTCCGGCGGGAGAATCACATCGTGTGCCTCGGACCCGGGGCTCGCCGCGACTGTGAACCCACCGCCGATCTCGACGCCCTTCACCGCGTGGATGCTCATTACCGCCTGCGCCAGTTGCCCGTCCAGCTTGCGGTCCCACATCACGTGCGACCCAAGTCCGATCGGCATGTCGGTCGCCACCATCTCGAAGACGCCTCCGAGCGTGTCGCCGGCTTCCCGCGCCGCATCGATCGCTCGGACCATTCGATCGCCCGCTTGCGGGTCGGCGCAGCGGACCGGCGATCCTTCTACCGAAGGCCAATCGTAGTTCGCATCCACCAGGGCGCCGATGTCCCCGATGGACACGGTATGCGAGTGTACCTCAACGCCGAACTCCTCCAGGAAGCGGCGGCTGACCGCTCCAACGGCTACCCGCGCCGCCGTTTCCCGAGCCGACGCCCGCTCCAACACGTTGCGCGCGTCATCGAAGCTGTACTTCATCGTCCCCGCTAAATCGGCGTGCCCGGGCCGCAGCCGGGTCACCTTCTTCGGCTCCCCTTCGTACGGCCCGACCTGCATGACCTCCTGCCAGTCCTCCCACACCCGGTTCTGAATCAGCATCGCGACGGGCCCGCCGAGTGTTAGCCCATGCCGCACTCCGCCCACGATCTCGGCGCGGTCCTGCTCGAGCTGCTGCCGCTTCGATCGGCCGTAGCCGCCCTGCCGCCGTCGCAGGTCCCGCGCGATGTAATCTTCTGTTAGCGGCAGCCCCGCCGGAACGCCCTCAACGACAGCTATCAGCGCCTTACCATGAGACTCGCCGGCGGTCAGGAAGCGCAGTTCAGTCATCTTTTGGGCGGCGCCGGCGGCGCCCCGGCGTCTTCCGTCTCGGGTGACTTAGGGGCTTCTACTTCGATCGGCAGCGGCTGGCCAAGGTCATCCATCCGATAATGCCCCCCCAGCGCCTCCACGATCTGCGACGGCGTCCACTCTTCCCAGTCGAGCTGCCGCGCGTCGTCCCTCGTCGCCGTGGTCGAGAGTATGCAGACGCGCTCGGTGAGTCGGTCGGCTTCTCGCATCGTCATGTACGCGTCGATCTGCACCCGCCCGGGCTTGTAGTGAGGCAGTTCGTAGAGCAGCATGTCGAGCCCCTTCGCCGTTGTAGCCATCGCTTCGTGCAGCGCGTTCGCAGTCTCGACCCACCGGCCGTTCAGGAGGCGATAATCGCCCTCCGCCTGGCATGAGACCCGCACCAATTCAGCATCCACCTCAACGACCTGCAGGCTCTGTATCCCACGCCAGACATCTGCCGGCACCTCCTTCGGGCGCTTAATCGATCGCCAGGCGGCCAGCGAATCCTCCACGATATGGAGGATGACCTTCACGTCCCCCTCGGCCGCCGCTTTGCGCCAGGCGAGCGCGGCGCGCGTACCCTGCACGACGATGTACGTCAGTATCAGAAATAGGATGAAGAGGCCCAGCACCGCCCACTCCACGCTACTTAACCCCCTTCGCCGCGCCCGCCTCAACCGCCGACCGCGCTGCTTCAAACATTACATCGACCGGTGCCTTCCGACCCATCCACAGCTCGAACGATGCGGCGCCCTGGTATACGAGCATCGGCAGCCCTCCTAGCACGAGCGCTCCACGCTTCCGCGCCTCCGTCATGAGAACGGTCTCGGCTGGATCGTAAATGAGGTCACCCACAAGCATTCCAGATCGGATTAATTCGAAGGGGACAGGTGATTCCGAATCGAAAGCCGCTGAACCAGCGGAAGTACAGTTTAGCAGAAGGTCGCACACGCCCATAACCGCCGCCCACGAGGCGTACGTCTCCGGCAGCGCGCGCAGCTCGGTCTGATCAGCGTACGGCCGCAGGTCTTCCACGAGCCTGTTGGCACGTGAGAGGGTCCGGTTGATCACCGTGACCGATACAGCCCCCGCCTCCAGCAGCCCCGCGACCGCCGCTCTCGCCGCGCCCCCCGCGCCCGCCACCACAACCCGTTTCCCGGCCGACTCGAACCCACCGTCCTCCGCTAGTGCCCGCGTTAGGCCAGAAACATCTGTGTTGTACCCAAACAACCGGCCTTCGCGGTTCACAATAGTATTTGCGGCCCCGACACGGGCCGCCGTCTCATCGACCTCGTCTACCATACGCATAACAGCTTCTTTGTGCGGAATCGTCACGTTTGCGCCGATCACTCTTGGCGAGCGCACCGTCTTCATTCGCGTCTCCAGCCCATCATCCGGCGTCGGCCACGCCTCGTACACGACGTCCAGCCTCAAATGGTCGAGCGCGGCCTGTTGGAAGGCGGGGGACAGCGACCGTTTGAGCGGAAAGCCGATTACTCCCAGGTACTTCAGCACGTCACGCCCGCCCGGTGCTCACGGTGGTGTCCCGACACCGCCGCCGTACCGCTGTATGTTCTCCAGGTGCTCCTGGAACGTCTCCGCGAAGGCGTGCGAGCCGTCCGGCTTGGCCACGAAGAATTGGTAGTTGGTCGGGGCGGGGTTTACGACCGCATTGATCGAATCGAGCCCCGGGCTGCAGATCGGTCCTGGCGGCAGCCCGCTCTCCATTCGTGTGTTGTACGGCGAATCGATGTCCAGGTCCTGCTGCGTAAGCTCTTTCTTCCAATACCCGTACTGGCTCACACTTTTCGGGTCGCTCGCGACGGCATACTGCACAGTCGGATCAGCCTCCAGCGCGATGCCCATGCTCAGCCGCTTCAGAAAGACCTGCGCCATGATCGGCCGCTCCTCTGGCAGCACAGCCTCGCGCTCGATGATCGAGGCCAGCGTCACGACCTCATGCAAGGTTAGGCCCTCGGCTGAGGCCTTCTGCTCGACCGACGCCGGAACATTATCCGCGAACGCTTGAAGCATTCGCTGCACGATGTCCCGGCCGGAATCTCGCTTCCTGATCGGGTACTTCGCCGGGAACAAATATCCATCCAACCGCTGGCTGGCGCGCAGCCCCTCGAGGAACGAGAACTCGTAGTCTCCACGACGCGCCGCGGCCAGGAACTCCGTCCGGTCGATCCCCTGCCCTGCGACTCCATCCGCGATCTGTTCGAGCCTCGAGCCTTCGACGACGGTAACCGACTTGCTCGAAACTATCCCGTTGCGTATCCGGTAGACCGCGTCTAGCTCAGGCGTGTCTCGCGCGAATTCGTACTCGCCTGACTGGAGCAGCCGGTCGTAGCCGAGGAAGGCGACTAGCACGCGGAACTGTGCCGTCGATCCGATCACGCCCCTCGCCCTAAGGCTGTCGGCGATTTCCTGGGTGCTGGCCCCGGCATCGACTGTGACAGTCACAGGGTCCCCGGCCGGGATTCCGGCCGCGTGGTACAGGCCCACGTCATCGACATCGTTCGCCGGGCCCGCGACCACAAGCCACGCCGCCGCGGCCGTGCACACCAACACCAGCGCCGTGGCGGCAAGGAACCTCATGCCCGGACTGAGCGCCTGCTGTCGAGGAACGCTTGAAGCATGATCGCCGCCGCGATCGCGTCGCGCCTCCCCTTCTCGCTCTCGGACCGGCGGCCGCGATGCTCTCGTGAAGGCTGGCTGCGGCTTGCCTGGACTGTTGTCAAGCGTTCATCCCAGGTGTGCACCGGAATCGCCAGGCGCAGCCTCAGCTCTTCTACGACTTGCAGAGCTTGATGTGCCTGTGGTCCAACCGCGCCGGTCATCGACAGGGGAAGCCCGATCACGACTTCATCCGCACCCTGCTCCTCCAACAGCCGCGCTATCTCCCTGACCGGATCGCTTCCCGCCGCCAGTGCGGCTAACGGGACGGCGACTTGTGTCCGGTCGTCGGCTGCCGCCACACCGATGCGCTTCTCGCCCAGATCGAGGCCGATAGTCCGCATCTGGCGCTCAGGCGTTTCGCGGCCCGTTGCCGGACAGCATCTCCCGCACCGCCTCCGGGACGATTGCCAGTGCCTCCTCGATCTTCGATGCGTCTTTTCCGCCACCCTGAGCCATCTCCGGTCTTCCGCCGCCACCACCTCCGGCCACCGCGGCCACGCGCTTCAGTATCTCGCCCGCTTTCGGGCCCTTCAGAACGACGTCCGCGGTTACGATCGCGACGAACTGCGGCCGCCCGTCGATCACGCTTCCGAGCACAGCCACGCCCGACGGCATGGTCTTCCGCACGGCATCAGCGGAATAGCGCAGCGCATCGACGCTGGGCAGGTCCACCTGCGACGCCAGCACCTTCACGCCGTCCACATCCACCGCGCCCGCAACGACCTCTTCCATCTTGGGCGCGGACGAGAGCGAGCGCTGTAATCTCTCGATCTGCTTCCGCTGGGACTCCCGCTCCCCCGTCCACGCATCAAGGCGCGCGATCAAGACTTCTCTTGGCGCTCCCAGCCTCCTCGATATCTCATCCACGTCTGTCTTCAGCATCCGCACGTACTCCTCCGCCCCCTGCCCCGACAGCGCCTCGATCCGCCGCATTCCCGCGCCGATCGATGATTCGCCCGTAATAATCACCATGCCAACATCGCCTGTACGCTCGCAATGAGTACCTCCACATAGCTCGGCGCTGAAGCGTGGGACGATCGTATTCACCTCGACCACCCGTACCTCCTCACCGTATTTCTCTCCGAAGAAGGCCAACACCCCCTGGGACATCGCCTCATCGAACGACGTCAGCCTCGTGTGGACGGGCAGGTTCTGGCGTACCTTCGCGTTCACCAACCGCTCGACCTCCGCCAGCTGTCCGGCCGTCACCGGCTCCGTGTGCGTGAAGTCGAAGCGCAGGCGGTCCGGCGCGACCAGCGAGCCCGCCTGCTTGACGTGCGTGCCGAGCACCTTGCGCAGCGCCGCGTGCAAGAGGTGCGTCGCGGTGTGGTTCCGCATCGTATCCGCGCGGTGCCGCGCATCCACCCGCGCAGTCACCCCATCCCCGACCGCAATCCGCCCCTCGACGACGCGACCCCGGTGCACGATCAGCCGCTCCGCCACTCGCTGCGTGTCCTCGACAACCATGCGCCCGCTCGGCCCAACGATCTCGCCGCGGTCGCCCACCTGCCCGCCGCCTTCGGGATAGAACGGAGTCTCTTTCAAGAACATTTCAACCGCTGCGGATGCCTCGGCCTGATCCACGTATTCGTAGGGGTGGACCTGCGTTCCTGCTTCGCGTCCGCCATTCGGCTCGGCAAGCAGTTCCACGACCCCTGTCGTAACCTCCAGGGCCTCATACCCCTGAAACATCGGCTCCGGAATACCGCGCGCCGTATACAACGCGTCCGCTGCTACTGAGCCGGCACCTCCCGCGCCCGCCCTCGCGCGTTCCCTCTGACTCGCCATCTCCGTTTCAAATCCCGCCTCGTCAAGGCTAAGCCCGTGCTCGGTCGCAATCTCCCTCGTCAGCTCGATCGGAAAGCCGTAAGTGTCGTGCAAGAGAAAAGCATCAGCGCCCGAAATTTCCTTGCCTGCTCCCCTCTTCCCCATCAGGCTTTCAAGCATCTCCAGCCCACGGCTGAGCGTCTCATCGAACCGTTGCTCCTCGGGCCCCACAACTTCCTTCACGAACGCGCACGTCCTCTTCAGTTCCGGATACGATGCCGCCATCGTGTCGACAACCGTGTCGGCTAATGCCGTCATCATCGGCTCCCCGATCCCCAGTTGCCGCCGTCCGAAGTACACAGCCCGCCGCAGCATCCGCCGCACGACGTACCCCCGCTCTTCGTTCGAAGGCAGCACCGGCGTCCGCTCATCGCCGATTAGAAATGTGACCGCGCGCGAATGTTCCGCCACGATCCGCATCGCCCGGTCCATTTTCTCGTCTTCCCCATATCGTTTGCCAGATAGCTCTCCGATCCGTCTGATGATCGGCGCGAACAGTTCGGTGTCGTAAGGCGACGCCAGCCGGCGGTTGTCCCACCCCTCGCTCTCATACAACAGGACCGTAGCCACCCGCTCGAGCCCGGACCCTGTATCGATGTTCTTCGAGGGAAGCGGCGTCCGCTTCTCGCCGTCGCAGTAGTACGACATGAACACCAGGTTCCAGATCTCCAGGAAGCGCCCACACTCGTGCGAAGGCTCGCACGCCGGCCCGCAGCCGAACTGCTCCCCGAAGTCGTAGTAGATCTCCGAACACGGCCCGCACGGCCCGACATCTCCCGAGAACCAGTAGTTCTCGTCCTCCGCATAACGCCTGATGCGCTCCTCGGGCACTCCCACCTTCCGCCACAGGTCGTAAGCTTCGTCGTCATCGAGGTAGACCGAAGCCCATAGCCGCTCAGCGGGGAGTTTCAGTACTTGCGTCACGAACTCCCAGGCCCAGGGCACCATCTCCGCTTTGAAGTAGTCCCCGATCGAGAAGTTGCCAAGCATCTCGAAGAACGTGAGGTGCTTCGTGTCCCCCACCGACTCGATATCGGTCGTCCGGAAGCACTTCTGCACGCTGGTGAGCCGGGTTTGCGGCGGCTTCGATTGGCCGATGAAGTACGGCTTGAACTGCACCATCCCCGCGCTCGTAAACAGCAATGTGGGATCGCCCGGAGGCACGAGCGGCGCTCCGGGCATGCGCCGGTGCCCCCTCTCCTCAAAGAAGCGAAGGAAAGCCTCGCGCAATTCGTGGGTGTTCATTCGAAATCGATTATATAGTGGGCTTTGCACGGAGGACGGACGGATGCTCGTTTCGCCTGTCCTCAGTCCCGCGCCTTCTTCCTCCTTGTCGTCCTTCTTCCTCCATCTCCTTGACAGCCTTCCGAAATCGCCCCTACCATATCCACAAAGCTGGGACTTGAATCAAGCGAACGCTCATTGGGCACTGAAGAACCTCCAGATACCTCCGAAGCCGCGTATCCGCGGCTTCTACCCGGCTTTCCGCTAACGACGCCGCTGTGTCCAGCGTCTCCCTTCATGTCAACCATCAACTGATTACCATGACGAAGACAATGCCGGTGACTCATCGGCGCCACTTACCCCCCGGTCGGCAATCTGGGCCTTTTTGCGGTTCGTGGGCCCGTCGATGACAAAGGCCTCCAAACAACCACTAGCCCCCCGCTCTGCTATCCGTGAAGTGGCTCAGACCACGGGCTCCACGGTTATGGACTTGAAAAGCACTTACATCGATCCCGACATCGAACTCGGCCCAGGAACAGTCATCTATCCGAACACGACCATCCTCGGCCGGACCACGATCGGCGCCCGTTGCCGCATCGGCCCAAACACAGTGATATCGGACAGCCGCATCGAGGACGAAGTGACCGTTTTCGCCTCAGTCGTCGAAGGGGCTACCATTGAACGCGGGGCCGATGTAGGCCCCTTCAGTCATCTTCGGCCCGGAGCACACCTCGAGCCCGGTGTCCACATCGGCAACTTCGTCGAGGTCAAGGCATCTCGCATCGGTGCAGGCAGCCGCGCCGGACACTTCAGCTACATCGGGGACGCACGGATCGGCGCGGACGTGAACATTGGCGCCGGCACCGTGACCTGTAACTACGACGGCGAAAACAAGAACGAGACCGTGATCGAGGACGGCGCCTTTATCGGCAGCGACACGATGCTCGTGGCGCCCGTTCGCGTCGGCCGCAATGCCGCAACCGGCGCCGGCTCGGTCGTCACAAGGGACGTGGCGGATGGCGTTAAGGTCGCCGGTGTCCCCGCCCGACGCACCAGACCCACCCCCAATAAACCATCCGCAAAGCAGCTGAAGAGGAAACGTGGATAGCGATTCCGTTCTCGCCCTGCTCTTCGTCACAGCCGGGATCATCGTCTTCATCCTCGTCGTCGCCGCCGAGGCTGGCGTCATCGCCGGCATGCGCGAGCGAGCGATGCGCGAGCCGGCCGAATCGCGCGTCGAGGCGCTCCGGCGCTTCTACCACGAGCGTCAACTCACCCTGTCCTCCCTTACCCTCGCCCGTAACCTCGCCCTGGTCGGTGTTACTGCCATCGTCGTCTTCCTCGTCCTGCGCGAGTGGAGTGACAGTTGGCTCGCCTTGGCGATTACTACGATCGCAATCGCGGCCGCCTTTCTCCTCCTCCAGGCGTTTCCGCGCGCGCTCGTCACCCAGGACCCGAGCGGTTCTCAGAAGGCGCTCGCTCCGATCGTCAACTTCATCCGCGTTGCCTTCCGCCTGCCCGTCCTCATCCTCGACGCCCCAATGGGAGCCGTCCTGCGCGCCTGGCAGCGTAGGCAGGCCGCCATCGCCGGTGGCGCGGAGGAGCTCATCCTGCTCATCGAGATGGAGCAGGCCAGCGCCTCCTTGCACGAAGATGAGCGCCAGATGATTCGCGGCGTGATCGAGCTCGAATTCACAAGCGTGCGCGAGGTAATGGTGCCGCGCACAGATATCGTCGCGGTCGAGGTCAGCACACAGTTCGAACGCGCCGCCGCGCTCATGGTCGAAAAGGGCTTCTCACGCCTGCCCGTCTACGAGGAGAACCTCGACAACATCGTCGGCATCGTTCACGGCAAAGAAGTCATGAAACACCTGGCGAACGGCAGCCCGCAGCCGAGCTTGCGCGATATCATGCGCCCGCCTCACTTCGTCCCCGAAAGCAAGAAGGTCCACGAATTGCTCGCTGAGATGCGAGAGAAACAGCTTTCAATAGCCATCGTTGTTGATGAGTACGGCGGCACGGCGGGCCTCGTGACAATCGAGGACCTCCTCGAGGAGATCGTCGGCGAAATCAGGGACGAGTTCGACATTGAGGACCAGCCCGTTCAGCTCCTCGCCGCGGACGAGGTCATCGTTGACGCTCGCGTGGCCATCGACGAGCTAAGCGAGATGTTCCATGTGCCGATCAAGAAGAACGACTTCGACAGCATCGGTGGCTTCATCATCAACGAACTCGGCCGGATTCCCAGCGTCGGCGACAACGTGCGCGTCAACGGGATTAGCCTCAAAGTCCTCAGCGTCGCCGGCCGCCGCATCAAGAAGGTCCGCGTCACCAAGCTCCCCGAACACGAGCCCCAGTCCGGCGGCGACAACGGCGTCCGCTAGGCAGACTCTCTTCACTATCCATTGCGCACTGTTCACTGATTAGTGCCATTTCCCCCTTCAGGCTTGACCCATGCGCTATGCTAATATTGCCGCCTGAATGACAACCGAAACGAAGACCCACACAACAACCCCGCCCGACGAGCTTAAGTACTGGACGGCGTTCCACCGCATCCCCGGCATCGGCCGGGTACGCTACCAGGCGCTCCTCGGTCGCTTCGGCTCACTCGCGGATGCCTGGAGCGCCGGGCCGACCGACCTACGATCCGCCGGCCTCGATGCGCGCGTCGTCCGAGCGATCACTACGGAGCGGCCAAACATAAACCCTGATACCGAAGTCGAGCAGCTGGGCAAGCACGGCGTCCGCGCGCTTACGTGGAACGATCACGCTTACCCTGCGCTTCTCAAGGAAATCGACGACGCACCGCCCGTGATTTACGTCCGCGGCCAACTCTCCAACGTGGATGAGTGGGCACTATCCGTCGTCGGCACCCGCAGGCCCACTCCTTACGGCAGGCAGGTGGCTGAAGAGATAACCTACCAGCTCGCCTCCAACCGAATCTGCATCGTCAGCGGCCTCGCTCGCGGGGTAGATGCCATCGTCCACCGCGCGGCCATCCAGGCGAGCGGGCGAACAGTCGCTATCCTCGCCTGTGGTCTGGACATGGTCTATCCACCGGAGCATGCCAAGCTCGCCCGCGATATCATCGAGAACGGCGCCCTCATCAGCGAATACCCGCTTGGCACGCAGCCACGCGGCGACTACTTTCCCCGCCGCAACCGCATCATGTCTGGCATGAGCCTCGGCGTGCTGGTAATCGAAGGCGACCTAAAGAGCGGCGCTATCATTACCGCGCGCTGGGCCGCCGATCAGAACCGGGAAGTATTCGCGGTCCCCGGTAACATCTTCTCGCCCCAGAGCCGAGGAACCAACGACCTGATTCAACAAGGTGCCAAGCTCGTTCAAAGAGTAGAGGATGTCCTGGAGGAGCTCAACCTGACCATGGTGCCGCACCAGATCGAGATGCAGGAACTAATGCCCGCCACGGATACGGAAGCCGGGCTGCTGCGTCATATATCGAAGGAACCGGTACACATCGATGAGGTTTGCCGGTTAAGCTCGCTCCCTATTTCAAGCGTCAGCAGCGTACTCGCCATGATGGAACTCAAAGGTTTAATCAAGCAGGTGGGCCCGATGTCCTACGTCCGCACACAATCAGCGGCGGCGGCCCGCGCCCGGGTCGCGGAAGGGACGTGACGGTGGCGAGAAAGAACAACAGGAGCCTCGTTGTCGTCGAGTCCCCTGCGAAGGCGAGAACCATCTCCCGCATCCTCGGTTCGAGCTACGACGTTAAGGCCTCGATCGGCCACG
>Ga0114129_10011953_pt1 | contig 12348 bp, 10 predicted proteins | sample RhiMetdeltSRZDD1_FD_80071 | JGI IMG/M metagenome (GOLD analysis project Ga0114129, IMG submission 80071) | Populus rhizosphere microbial communities from Tennessee, USA - Rhizosphere MetaG P. deltoides SRZDD1 (version 2) (version 2) | ecosystem: Host-associated > Plants > Roots > Rhizosphere >...
ATCTTTTGCCGTAACATGCAGGATGCCATTCGCATCGATATCAAAGGTCACTTCCACTTGAGGCATGCCGCGTGGAGCCGGTGGAATGCCATCGAGTCGGAACCTTCCAAGTGACATGTTGTCCGCCGCCATCGGGCGCTCCCCTTGCAGAACATGGATATCTACAGCAGTCTGGTTATCCCCGGCAGTGGAATAGACCTCGGTCTTGCGGACAGGAATAGTCGTGTTCCGTTCGATCATCTTGGTCATCACGCTGCCAAGCGTTTCAACGCCTAGAGAAAGCGGGGTAACATCGAGCAACAAAATATCCTTCACTTCACCACCGAGCACACCACCTTGAATTGCCGCTCCAATGGAGACAACTTCATCCGGGTTCACACCCTTATTCGGCTCCTTGCCGTTGGTCAACTTGCGGACAAGGTCCTGAACCATTGGCATACGAGTCGAACCACCGACGAGCACCACTTCATTGAGTTTGCCTGCACCGATGCCCGAATCCTTTAGGGCAGCTTCAAATGGCTTGCGGCAGCGCTCCAGCAAATCATTGGTCATCTGTTCAAATTTGGCACGGGTGAGTTTCAACTGAAGATGTTTTGGTCCGGTTGCATCAGCAGTAATATAGGGAAGATTGATCTCTGTTTCCATGACACTGGAAAGTTCGATCTTGGCTTTCTCTGCTGCCTCACGCAGACGCTGTAGCGCCTGACGATCACTGCGCAGATCGATGCCCTGTTCGCGTTTGAATTCATCCGCAGCCCAGTTGACAACGCGTTGATCCCAGTCATCACCACCGAGATGAGTATCACCGTTCGTGGCTTTGACCTCGATCACGCCTTCGCCTACTTCCAGCACAGAGACATCGAATGTACCACCGCCCAGGTCGAAGACCAGGATGGTTTCATTCTTCTTCTTATCGAGTCCATAAGCGAGCGCAGAGGCTGTCGGCTCATTGATGATGCGCAGGACTTCAAGACCTGCGATCCTGCCTGCATCTTTTGTTGCCTGTCGCTGGCTGTCGTTGAAATAGGCAGGAACTGTGATGACTGCCTGGGTGACAGGCTGGCCAAGATAGGCTTCCGCATCCGCTTTCAATTTTCCCAGAATCATGGCGCTGATTTCCTGAGGTGAATATTCACGTCCTGTCACAGGAATCTTTACACGCACATCCCCCGACGGACCTGGAACAACTTCATAGGAAACCATCTTGCGTTCCACTTCGGTCTCGTCGAAATGACGACCGATAAAACGCTTGATGGAATAAACAGTGTTTTCTGAATTGACTACAGCTTGTCGCTTCGCAGTCTGACCGACGAGTCGTTCGCCGTTTTTATTGAAGGCCACCACCGATGGACACAACCTGCCCCCCTCCGCAGTTGAGATCACAGTGGGTGTGCCGCCCTCCATGACAGACACAACGGAGTTGGTTGTGCCAAGGTCAATGCCAATAATTTTTGCCATAGAATACTCCTTGCATTTGGTTCATTTGCATAGCTGTTTTCACAACTACACAACTATTTTCTAACTTTCACATCTTAACCGCCTAATGCAAGAATAGTGTTAACGCAATGTAGAAAACAGGTTGGATTTAATTCCTCCGCGCGAAGATTTAGGGCTCGCTGACCTTTACCCAGTCAAATGCAATGATGACCGGAGTATTTTCAAATGAAGAAGCTGTGAGACCAACTTTGCCGGTGACAAGTTTATAGCTGGTCACATCTACGCGGCGGATGAGGATTTGATCGATAAAAAGAGAGAGAGTGGTGTCGGAACAGATCAATCCAATTTCCTGCGATGTTCCGCTGGGTTGGATCGCATTGGAGGATGCCGAAAGAATGGGAAGATAGTCTGCGATCCCACTTGATAACCATTTCCCATATAACACGTTATAGGTTCCATCAGTAGAAACGTTGTATTCAAGCCAGCCATCTGACTCACTATAACGACATATCAAACCAATAGAGGCAGGACTGCCCCCCTGACTTGCAACTTGCATATCAACGCGGATGTTCTCATAATCCTGCGCGCCATAGACAGCATATACCCATGTATAAGGTGAGTCCATTTGCAGGGTGAGGTTGCTGTTCTCATTCTTAATATTTGGAGTCGCATCATTCCCTGCCTGGAGGATGACCCAGCCGGCCAGAGAGGAGTCAAATTCATTGGTAAATAGACGCGGGAGTGATGTGGGTGTTAACTCAAGAGTTTGCGAAGCAGTTGGCTGCGGGGTAATGGTAAAAGGGATCGGCGTCAGGGTGAGCGTTGCTGTTGGAAACAGCGGGGCTACAGATGTTGGCGTCGCGGGTTGGCAGGCAGTGATAAGGATGATGCATCCAATGAGAAGTTTTTTCATAGCGCTTATTAAAACACAATTGTCTGGTGCTTTGTTACAGACAATTGACTCGATCGCGCGATTAACGCCGCAATTAATCGCAGTTCGGAACGCCAAGAAAACAGGGCATTTGGTCAATCAGAATGCCAAGCCACATCCATACAATGAAAGCCAAAAAAACGACTCTGAGCAAGAGAAGAACAGGATTCGCCAAAATAATATTTCCCGCTCGTACATTTCGCACGATCGGCATCCCAGTGAGGAAGAATAGCATGGGCAAAAGCCACATAAAGACAAATAAGGGGATGGGGAAACCTTCATTGAAATTTCGCCTGTTTACCACTTCGAGGATCATGAATGGAAGCACAGTGAGAGAGCTGATCATTGCTGGCAATCTAAGGTTTGTAAGCATGCTTTGCATAATATTTCCTTCAGTAATGAGCAATAAACGCTCTCTAAAAATCCCTAGGGCAGTTTCGATGAACGCCCAGAGCACGAAGCCAAACAATCCTTTTTTCGTCTGCTGCTTCTCATTCCAAAGATCTTGGAATGTCTGCTCCATGGACTCGCCAAGCTGTTCTCTGAATACTCTTGGATAGAAGTTGAGCAGTCGCTTATATAGGTTACGAACCGTGTTCTGTTCAACCCTCATACGCAAAGGTCTTCGGGAACAGTTTCCGCTGTTGCGCGATCGCGACGATACGCTGATACCGCTCAAGCTCTGCCGCAAGCGCTTCAGCACCAACGCCCGTGATTTGATAATAGATGCGCCGTTCATCATCCATTTCGGGGTCGACGCGCTTGTCACTTTCTTTCACCAATCCGGCATCGAGCATTCGTTTAAGAGAACCATAGAGAGTACCCGGACCCATCGTCACTTTTCCCTGTGAGTCTGCTTCAACCTGTTTCATGATTCCATAGCCGTGGCGCTCCCCGCCTGAGAGTGCAAGGAGAATATGAAAAACGGCTGGTGTAAGAGGTGCACTGGGATTCATAGTAGCCATACACACTATATCCGTCACGGATATAGTTGTCAAGAGAATACTTAAAACAAATTGTCCAGCATGATTTGCTTAGCAAATCATGCTGGACAATTAGGTGGTGGAGATGGCGGGAATTGAACCCGCGTCCGAAAGATTCGACCCTCGGAACTCTACGAGCGTAGCCTACCAAACGCTTTCGCGTGTCATCACAGAGATCTCGGCAGGCAGGATTCTCTGTGACCATCTGCTAGTCTTTCGCACATTTAGCAGAGTCATGTGCGGCACTCTCACCATTGTTTCGCCCGATCCGTCACCCGGTGGAGGAAGGTGCCGGCGGACGTGGCGCCCTTAGGCGTCAGCTGTTATGTGGATCGCTTATGCAGCGAGGGGCATAGCAGCGTAGGAAGTGCGATTGGCACTTGATTGTTTGCGCTGAGTTTACGAGTTCGGCGCCTCTCGGCTCGCATTCCGGAACCAGCCTCTCCCGTCGAAGCCTGTCATCCCCTGGCTCAAGGAAGCTTCCCATACAGGGAGATTGCTCCACGAATACAAAATCATTATAGCATATTCCAGGAAATGGATTGTCTTGCCCAACAGACGGCTTTATGCTAGACTGTTATCATATTTTTAGAAGGAATGATGTCTTCATGAGCGAAAAAATCCTCATCATCGATGACGATCTGGATACACTGCGGTTGGTAGGACTCATGCTCCAGCGTCAGGGATACCAGATCAGCGCGGCCACCAATGGACAACAGGGCCTGGAGAAAGCGTTCGATGAGGATCCGGATTTAATCCTGCTCGATGTCATGATGCCGGATATGGATGGGTATGAAGTCACGCGGCGCTTGAGGCAGAATCCTTCCACCCTGGAAACCCCCATCCTGATGTTTACAGCCAAGACTCAACTCGACGACAAGGTGGTCGGTTTTGAAGTTGGGGCAAATGATTACCTGACCAAACCGACACATCCCTCGGAGTTGCAGGCCCGAGTCAAGACCCTGCTTGCGCGCGTGGGAGACAAGAAGACCAACACCCCCTCAGCCAAAGATGAAAACCGCGGCTATGTAATCGGAGTGCTCGGCGCACGCGGCGGTCTTGGAACTACAACGATGGCAGTGAACCTGGGTGCGGGTTTGCAATCGCGCACAAAATCCGAAGTGATCGTAGCAGAGATGTTGCCGGGCCAGGGAGCTTTATCGCTTGACGTCGGTGTGACAAGCACCAAAGGCTTGGTGGATCTTTTAAGCCTTACGAAACTGAGTGAGATTACGCGCGACAGTGTCCGCGAAGCATTGGTTTCTCATGGGTCGGGCTTGAAATTATTGCTTGCCTCAGACCGTCCACGTGACATGCATTTAATCAATCAAATTGCCAATTATGAGACTCTGGTGAAGCGACTGGCCGGCTTGGCTCGCTTTGTTGTTCTTGATCTTGGACTGGGCATACAACCGTTTGCCGAAAAAATTCTGCCTCTGTGTGACGAAGTGCTGATCATCCTGGAAGGCGTGCCAAACACAATCATTCATACAAAGGCTCTTATCGATGATATTGCAGAATTGGGTACTCCAAAGAAGATTATCAAAGTAGTGCTGAATAACCGCGTCCGTTCAGATACTCAATTGCCATCCAGTCAGGTCCAGGCAGAATTGGAGCATGAGATCATCAGCACACTGACCCCGGCCCCGGAATTATTTGTGCAAGCCACCCGTGTGCAAACGCCTGCAGTCTTGTGCCAGCCTGACAGCCTTACCGCGCGGCAGATCACAAAACTTGTGGACTTCGTTACCGAACGAGAGGCGCTTCCCAGATGACCAAACCCGCCAGTCCGGCACTCGCCTCCAGTGCGGCGATTGAGGACGCGGCGGTGTTGATCCGCAAAGCAGAACGCGCCGTCGTGTTGACGGGCGCGGGGATTTCCACCCCATCAGGCATACCAGATTTCCGTTCGGAGGGAACAGGCTTATGGTCCCGCGATGAGCCAATGGAAGTCGCTTCTTTAAACACATTTCGTACGGCCCCTGAACGTTTCTTCCATTGGTTCCAGCCGCTTGCAAGTCAAATTTTCAACGCACAGCCAAACGCTGCTCATTTGGCTTTGGCTGAATTTGAACGTTCCGGTCACCTGCGCACGATCATTACCCAAAACATTGATGGCCTGCATCAGAAAGCTGGTTCGAAGCATGTTGTGGAAATGCATGGCACATTGCGAACCCTCTCATGTACAAACTGTTTTAAGCAATTTGAAGCGGATCCTTATTTGCAGCCCTTTGTTGAGACAGGGAAAATCCCACAGTGCTTAAATTGCAATGGAATCCTCAAGCCAGATGTGATATTGTTTGGAGAACAATTACCGCAATCTGCCTGGGTTGAGGCCCAACGCGCGGCCCGTCAATGTGATCTGATGATCGTCGCGGGTTCCTCTTTGGAAGTCCTGCCTGTCGCCGGGCTGCCCATGCAAGCCCTCGACCGGGGTGCCCATTTGGTCATCATCAACAATACACCAACTTATTTAAATGTACGCGCAGATGTCATCCTTATGGATGACGTTGCCACCACATTACCCGAAATAGCGAAGCGAGTGTTCCATGGCTGAGATCAAAACCCAAACACTGGATAGTTACCTGCGAGTGATCGAAATTTCACGTGACCTGGCATCCACACTGGATCTGGATATTTTGCTGGATGACATTGTGCGCGCCGCGGCGGATATTACCCGCGCCGAGGCTGCCTCCATTTTGCTGTATGACGACACAGCGCGTCAGCTCTACTTTCAGGTTGCCACAAATATCGACGAGCCTACCATGCGTGGACTCATTGTCCCGCTCGATAAAAGCATTGCCGGCTGGATCGTGACCAACCGCAAATCCGTGCGGATCGATGACGCTCAGAAGGACGACCGTCATTTTGGTGAGGTGGAGCAAACTATTGGTTTTGCCACCCATTCACTCCTGGGCATTCCATTGATCACGAAGAATAAAGTTGTAGGGGTACTGGAAGTCATTAACAAGAAAAAAGGCCGGTTCATCGACCCGGATGAATCTATGCTTTCAGTGTTGGGTGCCCAGGCCGCGGTCGCGATCGAGAACGCTCGTTTGTTCCAACAATCAGACCTGATTGCGGAATTCGTCCATGAGTTGCGCACACCGCTGGCCTCGTTGAGCACTGCCACTTACTTGCTTCTCCGCCCGGAAATGTCGCGCGAGCAACGCGACCAGATTGTCAACAATATTCACAATGAGACATTGCGACTGAATTCGTTAGCTTCTTCCTTCCTCGATCTGGCTCGCCTCGAATCGGGACGGGTGCAATTCCGCAAAACGCGTTTCAGCGTAGCAGACCTGATCTATGAGTGTCGGGATGTAATGATGTCAAAAGCACAAGAGACGAACATTCAAATCCGCGTAGATGTTCCCAACGAAATGCCTCTCATGGAAGCTGACCGTGACAAGATCAAACAAATTTTGCTCAACCTGTTAAGCAATTCCATTAAATACAACCGCCCCAATGGTTCTGTGATCATTACAAGCGCGTTCGATACTACGAATATATCCATTACTATTCAAGATACGGGGATGGGCATCCCAGAGGAATCCATTCCTCATCTCTTCGAAAAGTTCTACCGCGTGCGTGAACACGAGGGCAAAGCCACGGGCACAGGTTTGGGACTTTCCATCTGCAAACAGATCGTTCAAGGACACAACGGCCGCATTGAAGTGAAGAGCAAAATGGGCGTAGGCACATCATTCACGATCCATCTGCCGCGTGTCGCAAGAACCGTTCCCCGCAATAACGAAACTCCTTAGGCTTTAACCAACACTTTGAGTACGCCTGTTTCTGCAGCGCGCTCAAATGCTTTTAATGCCTCTTCCAATTTGAATTCATCCGCAATTAAAACAGTTGGGTCAACTTGCCGCGACTCCATCAAGCGTAATGCTGGTTCAAACGGACCACACCGCGAGCCAATGAGGTTGATCTCATCCACAACAATGGATGAGAAATTGACGCTCATCTCACCTTTATAAGTGGATTTCATCACCAGCGTTCCACGCGGACGAATCGCCTGCCTCGCCAAAGAAAAGCCGCTCGGCGATCCGGTCGCTTCCACCACTACATCCCATCGCCAGGGTTGGATCTCCTCTTTAGAAATGATCCTGATCCCACGCGCCTTCAATAGACTCTGCTGATGCGCATGGCGCGCCACAACACGCAAGTCACAACCTGTCAGTGCGAGTGTCTGAGCGATGAGTTGCCCGAGCCGCCCCGCGCCGATTAACAAAACGCGATCATTTGGTTTGATATTGATCTGTTCTTGAATTTCCAGCGCCGCGGCGAGAGGCTCGGTGAAGACCGCCATTTCGTCAGGCACGGAATCGGGGACACGATGTAAGTTGGTAATTGGCAATGTAGTATATTCGGCAAGCGTTCCGTCGCGATTGACAATACCCAAAACCGTTCGGTTTTCGCAATGCGTTTGGCGTCCATTCAAGCATTGTTCGCATTGATTACAAACGACATTGATCTCCCCCACTACACGTTGACCGATCCACGAAACATCTCCTGCTTCCACCACTTCACCTACGAACTCATGCCCAAGGATACCGGTGTAGGGATAATAGCCTTTGACCATTTCCAGGTCGGTGCTGCAAATCCCTGCCTTGCGAATTTTGATGAGAGCTTCGTTGGGTTTACGCGGTTGTGGAATATCGCGTAAGTCGATTTTATTGTTTTCAAGCCACAATGATTTCATCTTTATTGCTCAGACACAGACCATTGATCACGTCCGTTATTTTTTGACTGATAAAGAGCCGCATCCGCACGGCTGAGAAAAACCTCCCAGTCTTCCTTGTGTATTTTGTATTGGGCAATCCCAATGCTGACAGTGAGCGCTATTTCTTTTTCACCAGATTTGATCAACAAAGAGCGAACATGCTTGCATAATCGCCCTGCCTGTTCCATTGCCGCTTTGGCCGTGCTGTGCGGCAGGACGATCAGAAATTCCTCGCCACCGTAGCGACCAATCGTATCAGGATAGCGGATATGGTTCCGGAGTTCACTCCCCAGACTTCGCAATACATCATCCCCAACGGTATGGCCATATGTATCGTTGATCTTTTTGAAGAAATCAATGTCCAGCATGGAAATAGTCAGCGGAGTGCCATAACGATCCGAGAAGATCACTTCACGCTGCAAATCCCCAATGATCTGCTTACGATTGGGAAGAAATGTTAAGGCATCCGTGTGAGAAACTTCATCCGCTTGCGCGATCACCGCTTTTAGTTCCGTTTCCTTGATGGTCAGGATACGCTTTGTTCTTTGCAGTTCTGCTGTAACAGTTTCAAGTTCAGAAGGAAAAGCGACCGGCTCGGCAATCAACAAAATACGTTGACCCGGCATGGGGATAAAGAGGCATATGAAATCGTCATTTCGTGTCTCGCCAGCGAACTCCAACTCTCCCTTTGTCCGGATGCGTTGGTCAAGAGTGGTCGCAAGGAATTGATCAAATAAGTCCTCATTGGCGGAGGAAAGAAAATTCTTTAAGTGCGTTTTCTCGACGTGAACCTGTTTACGTAAATCAAAAGATGGATTCCACGAAATTAAAGTGCCGTCTTTATCGAGTAAAACCACCAGCAGACTCGTGGACTCAAGAAATATTTCAACACCATAGTGAGCAAACAGGGTGGATAATTCGCTCAAAGTATCACGCTCCGCGTTAGCGGGCCCCGCGCCGCCCGAACTGACGCTCGAGCATGTCTACAGAGAGATGGATCATCGTCGGCCGGCCATGCGGACAGGTCCGCGGCGAATCGCAGGCTTCAAGATCATGCAATAACGCGCGTTGTTCTTCACTGGATAAGGCTTGCCCTGCTTTGACTGCCATCCGTTTACAGACGCGCGCCGCGAGTTTCGCTTCGATCTCATTCTGCAGCGGCGATTCGTCCTCCTCAAAATCCTCAACCAGCGCGCGCAACGCAACAGATGGGTCACTTCCCAGAAACAAGGCCGGCATGGCACGGACTTGAAATGTATTTGGCCCGAATTCTTCCACGTCAAAGCCGAAATGCTGTAAGAGAGGCAACTGAGTAATTAGTAAACTGGAAGATTGATGAGGCAGTGTAACAACTGCCGGTGTAAGCAAAGATTGCGAGGGGATGTTCTTCATCGCATGTTGCGCCATCAACTTTTCGAACAGAACGCGTTCATGCGCGGCATGTTGGTCAACCAGGTACAGTCCATCAGGGCCTTCAGCAACAAGATAAGTCGCGCCGATCTGACCGATCAGGCGGAGAAGCGGGATACTTGCGATTTCCGATTGACGATTAGCGATTGACGATTCCTGACTGGACACTGATAACTGGTCACTACTTACTGGTAATCGATCACTGCTCACTGGTAACTGTTCATCATGCCCAATCGCCCAATCCAGACCGGTGTGCCTGGGTTGCTCGGAGGATACTATCCGTGTTGTGCCCCATAGACTCGGCGCCACATTTGGGATAGGAGAATAGGCTAGCAAAGTTTTTCGTGAGGAGCGCTGGACAAAGCTAAAGACTTTATCCTGATTTCTAAATCTCACTTCAGCTTTCGCGGGGTGGACGTTGACATCTACTTCCTCCGGAGGAATCTCAAGGAACAGCGCAGTCAGCGGGTAACGTCCCACCATGAGCAACGTATGATACGCCTGCAAAAGTGCCGTGCTGAGAGAAACATCATGCACCCAGCGACCGTTGATGAAGAACGTGATTTCCCTGCGGTTGGAACGCGTCAGTGAGGTAGGGCTAATAAATCCGGTCAGCCTCGATCCTTCTTCTTCAGACATAATTTCCAGCATTTGTTTCGCAACATCTACCCCATAGAGCGCAGCAAGGATGGTGCGCCGGTCGCCATCGCCTGAAGTTTGCAAAACAATGTTTTTTCCATCAGATAATTTAAAACGTCTGTCAGGATAGGCGAGTGCATAACGTGTGACCAATACATCGATAGCACGCCGTTCGGTCACATCACTTTTCAAAAATTTCAAACGGGCAGGGACATTATAGAACAGATCCTCCACGCGGACGGTTGTGCCAACGGTCGTTCCCACTTTTGTGAGCTTACTGGCTGCGCCTCCCTCCACTCTTAAGCGCGCCCCTTCCTGTTCATTCTGCACACGCGAGGTGATCGTCATCCGTGAAACAGAGCCAATCGAGGCGAGAGCCTCCCCGCGGAATCCAAGCGTGGAGATGGAAAAAAGTTCATCCGAGCGAATCAGTTTCGAGGTCGCGTGACGCGCGACTGCAAGTTCCAATTCAGCAGAAGGGATTCCCGATCCGTCATCCACAACCTCGATCAGTTTTTTCCCTGCTTCTTCGATGGTGATCGTAATGGAGCGCGCGCCGGCATCCAAAGAATTTTCCAGCAACTCTTTAACGACCGAGGCAGGCCGTTCGATAACTTCGCCCGCTGCGATCTGCGACGCGACCTCGGAAGAAAGTAAACGAATGGGCATAACACGATTATAACCCGCCGACGACTATAATTATCGGCATGAAAAAGTTTTTTCCACTCCTGGCATTTTTGCTGGCTTCCTGCTCATTGGTGGCAACACCGGTTGCAGTACCAACCGCAACAGTTGTCCTCCCAACGGCAACAGTAACTACACCCACTCCGCTCCCTACGCCGACACTTGCCCCTTACGAGCAATACACAATTGCTTATTTAGGCAGGCGGACGTATGGAGGCGGAAAAATCGAGGTCGTGCAAAAGCTTGCAGAAAGTGATGCCTTTACGAGTTACTCCATCCGTTACCCAAGTGATGGATTAAACATTTACGGCTTTATGAACATACCCAGGGGAGATGGACCTTTTCCTGTCATTATTTCCGTTCATGGATATGCACCTTACGGCAAATACGACCCGTTCAACCCATCCCAGGATTTCGCTGACTTTTTTGCAGAGAATCAATTTATTGTCATACACCCCGGTTTGCGCAATCAACCGCCCTCAGACAATGGAGACAATCTGTTACGCGTGGGGATGACGATAGACGTAATGAATTTGATGGCATTGGTAGAAGCGCAAAACGATTTGCCGGCTGAGTTGGCAAGCGCTAACCCGGACAAGCTGGGATTATGGGGATTCAGCATGGGTGGAGAAATTGCATTACGCGTTCTGACGCTCAACCCGGACATCAAAGCGGCTGTGCTTTATTCACCCTTAAGTGGAAACGAAGAACGGAACTCCCGCCAGTTGTACGAAGTGCTGCGCGATGAACAATTCCAGCAGGACGCCAAAGTTCCATTGGAGTTATTGGATCGCATCTCACCCATGTATTACTACCATCGAGTCAAATCAGCAGTTCAACTGAATCATGGCACGAAAGACACCACCGCGCCCATTTCCTGGGCCGTGGAGACCTGTGATTTCCTTGAATCAGCCGGTGTGTCTGTTCAATGTATTTATTATGAAAAAGCAGGTCACGTTTTTAGCGGCGATAACACACGAAAACTTCGTCAGAATGTGCTGGAGTTTTACCAGGCCCATCTTTCGCCATAAAGTTAGATGAGCAATAGTTTTTGATTGTTATGTCGAAATAATCAGAGTTACGATATGAGACGATTTTTATTAATTCTTCTTTTATTAGTGGTTTTGTTGACATCCTGTGTTCCGGCAGCACAAATCGCAACATCAACACCTGCATCGACTTCGACCCCATTCGCAACCGCAACTCAACCTCCTACATCTACTGTTACTCTCTTACCGACACTTTCCCCAAAACCCGACCCCCATTTCACGTCCAGTATCGAGTATTTGCGCTCACGAACGTATGGCGGCGGACAAATCGAATTCCTCGAAGTAATGGGGCAGAACCTTTATTTCACACGTTATTTGATCCGCTATCCAAGTGACGGGTTGAACATCTACGGCTTTGCAGATATCCCAACTGACAAAGAAATGCATCCCGTTATTATCGCGTTACATGGATATATTGATCCCGCTGTTTACACCACTCTTGACTACACCACGCATTACGCGGACGCACTGGCGAGCGCCGGC
>Ga0114129_10011954_pt1 | contig 12348 bp, 11 predicted proteins | sample RhiMetdeltSRZDD1_FD_80071 | JGI IMG/M metagenome (GOLD analysis project Ga0114129, IMG submission 80071) | Populus rhizosphere microbial communities from Tennessee, USA - Rhizosphere MetaG P. deltoides SRZDD1 (version 2) (version 2) | ecosystem: Host-associated > Plants > Roots > Rhizosphere >...
CCGCCGCCGCGCTCGACACCCACGCTCGTATCGTGGTGCCGAGCGATGCGAATCCCGGCAAGCTGGCCGCGATCGAGGCGCTCGGCGGCGAAATAGAGGTGCATGGCGATGACTCGGCGGTGGCGGAGACCTATGCGCGGGCGCGCGCCGCCGAGGAACAAATCCCCTATATCTCTCCCTACAACGATCCCGACGTGGTGGCGGGGCAGGGTACGCTCGGGGTCGAGCTCGCCGGCCAGCTGCCCATGGTGGACGCCGTGTTCATTGCGCTGGGGGGCGGGGGCCTGCTGGCCGGGGTAGGCGCCCTGCTCAAATCGATCTGGCCCGGGACGGTGGTGATCGGGTGCTCGCCGGAGAACTCCGCGGTGATGATCGAGTCGATTCGCGCCGGGCGGATCCTCGACCTGCCCTCCCGGCCCACCCTCTCGGACGGGACCGCCGGGGGAGTCGAAGCTGGGGCGATCACTTTCGAGTGGTGCCGCGCCCTGGCGGACCAGCTGGTCACCGTGTCCGAAGACGAGATCCGCCAGGCGATGCGTGCCGTGCTGGAAACGCACCACCTGGCGGTGGAAGGAGCGGCGGGCGTTGCGCTCGCCGCCTATTTCCGCCACGCTGCTGCGTGGCGGGGAAAAAACGTGGTCGTCATTCTCTGCGGTGGCAACGTCAGCCCCGCACCCCCGGACCAGTCATTGCGAGCCGCCTCCGGCGGCGAAGCAACCTAGAGCCCGATTCTGATGGTAATCTCCTCTCCCGGAGACACCGTGATTTCTTCGCTGACCGAGCTACCCTGCCCCCCGATTGGTACCGCTTCGAAGCGCAGCCTCGACCCGTTGAATACGATGCTCTTGGCCAGCTTGATGGTCGTGGTCTGTTTGCCGCCCGCGGTGCCGACCCTGACTCGCTGCCCTCCCTGGTACACGTAGATCCGCATGTCGTTGAACCGGTTGTTCTCCACTTTGAGCACCGTCGGAGTATCCGGAATGATTCTGGGCTCCACCTCGGTGCTGCGTCCGCCGCACCCTGCGATCACCAGGGCCAGCAGACCGGCCGAAAACGCATTACGCGCCCTGCTCATAGATTGCCTCATGATCTCCCTCCTCAAGCCTGCTCTCCATCCTGACAGACGACAGGCCGATCCGGGCGCCGCACACTTGGAAGTGACCAGTGTTCTGTGACCAGTGACCAGTGACCAGTAGCCCATAGCCAATAGCCCATAGCTAATAACCAATGCCCACTAACCCGACGACCGCGCCGGACCTCGGCCTAGCCGAAATCGAGACCGCCGCGGAGATGCTGGGCCCCCTGGTCCGGGAGACCCCGACTTGGCCGTTTCGCGACGAGTTGATGGGTCGGTTGCTGCCCAAGGACACCAGACCCCTGCTCAAGCTGGAGCTGTTTCAGTACGCCGGCAGCTTCAAGGCCCGAGGAGCGCTCTCGGTCATGCTCGGGCTCCCGGAGCCGGCTCGCGCGCGGGGGGTGACGGCGGTGAGCGCCGGGAATCACGCCATCGCCGTGGCCTGGGCGGCAGGGACCCTGGGAACCAGTGCCAAGGTGGTCATGCCCAAGGTCGCGGACCCGTACCGGGTGGCGCGGTGCGTCGCGCTCGGCGCGGAGGTGGTGCTCGCCGAAGACGTGCACGCAGCCTTTGCCCTCGCGCAGCAGATCGAGCGGGAGGAGGGGCGCGCCTTCGTGCATCCGTTCGAGGGGCCCCGCACCGCCCTCGGCACTGCGACATTGGGCCGGGAGCTGCTGCGGCAGGCGCCCGAGGTTGACGCGGTCCTCGTGCCGGTGGGTGGCGGTGGGCTCGCCGCGGGAGTGTCGGCGGCGATCAAGCAGATCAAGCCCCCGTGTCTGGTTATTGGCGTGGAGCCCGAGGCGAACGACGTCATGTTCCGGAGTCTCCGGTCCGGCAAGCCGGAACAGGTGCCCGAGGGCGGCTACCGCACCATCGCTGACAGCCTGAGTCCGCCCTACACCATGCCCTACAGCCTCAACCTGTGCCGGCGCTATCTCGACGATCTCGTGCTGGTGAGCGACGACGCGATGCGCGAGGCGGTGGCGATTCTGTTTCGCGGCGCCAAGCTCGCGGTCGAGCCCGCCGGCGCCTCGGCCACGGCCGCCCTCCTGGGGCCCCTCCGCGAACGACTCGCCGGCCGCCAGGTGGCGCTCATTGTCTGCGGAACCAACATTGCCCCGGAACGGTACGTAGATCATCTCACCAGGGGCATGGAGCTGCTGGACCGCCGGTTCACCCAAGGAGCACCTCGATGAACATGATACTCCTGGCCGCGCTGGCCTTGGCGCCGGCCCGGCAGCAGCCGGCGTATGATCTCCTGATCACCGGCGGCACCGTCCTGGACGGGACCGGCACGCCGGGTTTTCGGGCCGACGTCGCGGTCAAGGGAAGCCGCATCGCGCTCGTGTCGCGCACCGCGATTCCGCGGGCCCGGGCGGCTCGGGTGATCAATGCGGCGGGGCGCGTCGTTGCTCCCGGCTTCATCGATATCCATGCCCACGACGAAGCCATCTTCCGGCTTCCGGCCGCGGAAAGCCGGGTGCGCCAGGGCGTCACCACGACACTCGCCGGTCCCGACGGCGGCGGGCCCTATCCCTTCGGCGCCTATCTCGCTCGCGCCGACTCGCTCGCGCTGGGCATCAACATCGGCTGGCTGGTGGGGTTCGGCAGCATTCGGCAGGAGGTCCTGGGGCGGAGCGATCGCGCCCCCACGCGCGACGAGCTCGCCCGAATGCAGCAGATGGTGGCCCAGGCAATGCACGAGGGAGCGTTCGGCATCTCGACCGGCCTCTTCTATGTGCCACAGACCTATGCGACGACCGAAGAGGTGGTCGCGGTGTCGACCGCGGCGGCCGATTCGGGCGGGATCTACACCTCGCACCTCCGCAAGGAGGGCATCGGGTTGCTCGACGGGGTGGGCGAAGCAATCCGCATCGCCCGGGAGGCGAGAATCCCCGTAGTCCTCACCCACCACAAGGCGGTGGGCCGGGCGATGTGGGGCTCCAGCGTGAAGACGCTGGCCATGATCGACTCCGCCCGCGCGGCGGGACTCGACGTGATGGCGGACCAATATCCGTATACAGCGAGCTCGACCAGTTTCAGCGTGCTGGTGCCGGCCTGGGCCCAGGCCAACGGCGACACCGCGTTCCAGCGGCGGCTCGCCGATCCCGCGCTCAAGGACAGCATCGTCCAGGGCATCATCGACAATCTCGATAACGACCGCGGCGGCGGTGATCTGAAACGGGTGCAGTTTGCCGGCGTCCGATGGAAGAAAGACCTCGAGGGCCGCACCCTCTACGACTGGGCGGTCGAACGCGGACTGCCCACGACCTCCGCCGGCGCGGTGCCGCTGGTGCTGGAGGGGATGAAGAACGGTGGGGCCAGCATGGTCTATCACGTCATGGACGAGGGCGATGTGCAGCGGATCATGAAACATCCCTGGACCGCCGTCGCGTCGGACGGCTCGCTTAGCCAGCCCGGTGAGGGCGTGCCGCACCCTCGCGCCTACGGCACCTTCCCGCGGGTGCTGGGCCGCTACGTACGCGACCTCAAGGTGCTGACGCTGCCCGAGGCGGTCCGCAAGATGACGTCGCTTCCGGCCGCCCGGATGGGCCTCCGCGATCGCGGCCGCATCAGTCCGGGTTTGATGGCCGATCTGGTCGTGTTCAATCCGGCCACGGTGGCCGACAAAGCAACCTTCACCGAGCCCCACCAGTACCCGGTCGGGATCGACTACGTGATGGTGAACGGACAGGTCGAGGTCGAGGACGGCAAGATGACCGCGGCCCGCGCCGGCCGCGTGCTGCGCCGACCGCTACAGGCACCACCGCCGGTCGCGTTCGTCAATGTGAGTGTGGTGCCGATGGATCGCGAACGGGTACTCGCCGGCCAGACGGTGCTGGTCCGCGACGGCAAGATCGCCGCGATGGGGCCGACAGCGTCCGTCAAGGTGCCCGAAGGCACGGTCCGCGTGGACGGGACGGGCAAGTTCCTGATTCCCGGACTCGCCGAGCTGCACGCCCATGTACCTCCGGGCAACGCCCCCGACACCGCGATCACTCGGGTGCTCGAGCTCTTTGCGCTCAATGGCGTGACCACCGTGCGCGGGATGCTGGGTATCCCGCGACACCTGGCATTCCGCGACCGGGCTGCCCGCGGGGAAATCCTGAGCCCCCGCATCTGGACCTCCGGCCCGTCGTTCAGCGGGGCCACGGTTCCGAGCCCCGATTCCGCGGTGCGGATGGTGACCGCGGAAAAGGCGCTGGGCTACGATTTTCTCAAGATCCATCCCGGGGTGTCACGCGAGGCGTTCGATTCGATGGCCGCCACCGCCGACCGCCTGGGTATCCGGTTTGCCGGCCACGTACCGCTGGACGTCGGCCTGCGCCGCGCGCTCTCCGCGAAATACTGGAGCATCGATCACATCGACGGGTTTGTCGAAGCGATGCTCAAGGACGGGGCCTCGCTCACGCCGGCGCAGGGCGGGTTCTTCGGCGTGAATCTCATGAACGAGCTGGATGAATCGCGGCTGCCGGCCCTGGTGGCGGAGACCAAGGCTCGGGGTGTGTGGATCGTGCCGACCGAACACTTCCTCGAGGCCATGGCGGGCGAGGTTCCGGTGGATGAGCTGGCGGCTCGTCCCGACATGCGGTTCATCCCGGCCGCGCAGGTGCAGCAATGGACCACGGCCACCAACAACATGCGCAATGCCCCGGGCATGACGCTCGAGATGCGCCGCCACTTCATCGCCCTGCGGCGCAAGACGCTCAAAGCGCTGCACGACGCCGGGGTCGGGATCGGGCTTGGCTCCGACGCGCCCCAGTTGTGGAACGCTCCCGGATTCTCGGTCGCCCGCGAGCTCGGAACCTACGTCGCCGCGGGACTCACGCCTTACCAGGCGCTCGCCACCGGCACCAGAAATGTCGCGGTGTTCCTGGGGAATGAAACCGAGGCGGGGACGATCGCGGCCGGCAAACGCGCCGACCTCGTGCTGCTCGACGGTAATCCGCTCAGCGATATCGCCAATGTCGGCCGGCGGGCCGGCGTCGTCGTGGGAGGCCGGTGGCTGCCGCGAGCCGAAATCGAAAGCCGGCTCGCGGCCCTGGTGCGCCCATGAAACACCTTCGCTCCGCATTCGTCGCCGGCCTTGGGCTGGCGCTCTCCGCCGTTTCCGCTCCCGCGCAGGTCGTGGCCGAGCGGGTGGATCTCGATGCCGTCCGGAAAATCCGCGACGAGGGCATGAACCGCTCCAGGCTCGACAGCCTCGCCACCTATCTGACCGACGTGATCGGGGCTCGGCTCACCAACTCGACCGGCAGCCGCAAGGCGAATGAATGGGCCGCCGAGACATTCCGCTCCTGGGGGCTGGCCAACGTGAAGGTCGAGCCCTGGGATACGGCGTTCGGGCGCGGATGGGATCTGGTGTCCTACAGCGGCCGGATCCTGGAGCCCTGGACCAAGCCCCTCGACGCCTACCCGCAGGCCTGGAGCGGCAGTACGCTGGACGCCCGCGGCAGACCGGCCACGGTCACCTGTCCGGTGGTGATTCTCGACCTCCGGGATTCGTCCGACGTCGCCAAGTACACCGGAAAGCTCAAGGGCACCTGCGTGCTTCGGGGCGCGCCCCCCGAGATTGGGCCCGAGTTCAATCCGTCGGACCGGCGGACTTCGCTCGAGAATCTGCTGAATCCGCCGCCGCAACAGCCCTTCACCGGATCGGGGAACTTCGCCCGGCAGCAGGCCCTGAACGCCCTGGGCACCGCCCTCATCCGCTCCGAGCAGCCGGCCGCGGTGCTGCAGTCCTCGGGCTGGACCTACGGCATCATCCGCAACGGCGGCCACTTCGACGGCGGCAGGGCCCGTGACAGCGTCTACAATCCGATCCCGCACCTGCTGGTGGCCCACGAGCAGTACGGCACGCTGTACCGCGTGGCGCAGCGCGGCTTGCCGGTGCGGATCGAGCTCAACCTGCAGACCCGATTCCTCGACGACAACCGGACTCCGGCCAATGTGATCGCCGAGCTGCCTGGAACCGACAAGGCGGACGAGGTGGTGATGCTGGGCGCGCACTATGACAGCTGGCACTCCGGCACCGGCGCCACTGACAACGGCGCGGGCTCGGTGGTGATGATGGAAGCAATCCGGATTCTCAAGTCCCTGGGTCTGCCGATGCGACGCACGGTCCGGATCGGGCTCTGGACCGGCGAAGAGCAGGGCCTCATCGGCTCGAGCCGGTATCTGCGGATTCACGAGAACGAGCTTCCGAAAATCTCGGCCTATGTCAACCTCGACAACGGCACCGGGAAGATCCGCGGCATCTGGAGTCAGTCTAATCCAGCCGTGGTGCCGATCTTCGAGCAGGTGCTTTCCCCCTTCAGGGACATGGGCGTCCTCGCGGTCCGGAACGGCAACACCGGCGGGACCGACCACCTGTCCTTCGATCGCGTCGGAGTGCCGGGATTCAACTTCATCCAGGATCCGATCGAGTACGGTATCCGGTCCCACCACTCCAACGTGGACACCTACGAGCGGCTGGTGATCGACGACCTCAAGCAGGCGGCGACGGTGGTGGCCTGGACCGTGTATCACATCGCCAATCGCGAGGAGATGATGCCGCGGAAGCAGGCGGCTCCTCGGCCGATTCCCTGAGCCGGCAGTATGCTCGTCAGCCTTGCCGTCGCCACGCCGGGGGACGCCTCCGGAATCGCTGCACTGCATGCGACGGTCGCCCGGCACCTCACCGCGGAGTTCGGTGAGGGACACTGGTCGAGGGCGCCATCCGAACGAGCCGTAATCGCTGAGCTGCGGCGCTCCACGGTGTATTTCGCCCGGGGCGCGGAGAAGGTGATCGCCACTCTGGCCCTCTCGACCCGAAAGCCGTGGGCCATCGACAAGACCTATTTCAGGCCCGCCGAAAGGCCGCTGTACCTTACCTCGATGGCGATCGAGCCGTCGCTCCAGCGGCAGGGGATCGGGCGGCGCTGTATGGAAGAGGCGGTCAAGACGGCGCGGAGCTGGCCGGCCGACGCCATCCGGCTCGATGCCTACGATGCTCCCGCCGGGGCAGGGGGGTTCTACGCCAGGTGCGGATTCCGGGAGATGGGGCGGGTCGTCTACCGGAAGACGCCGCTGATCTACTACGAGCTCGCGGTGTGACGTCCCGAGGTGCGTTCCACTGATCGGCGGTCCCGGAATCGGAGCAGCGCAGATTCTTCCGGGCTCAGCCCCGGCAGCGTCACCACGTCTGCATTCTCCTTGAGCCAGCGATCGAACAGCTTCCGGTCCTGGTATGCCGCCATCACGCTGGGGTGGATGTAGCACTTGCGGCAGATGGCCGGTGTGTTGCCCAGCTGCTTCGCCACCGACTCGACCGCGCTGGTCACGACCGATTTGGGTGTGTCCTCCCCGTCGGCGAAGGCGCCGGAGCCCGCCAGGTAACACGCGGCGAGCACGGTCCCCGCCCAGGTCCGGAAGTCCTTGGCCGTGAAGTCCTGGCCCGCGATGAGCCGGAGGTATTCGTTCACGTCGGCGGAGGAGACCGGCTGCGGCTCTTCGGTGTCGTCGAGATACTGGAACAGGTCCTGCCCGGGCAGATCCTGAATCCGCTTGACCAGGCGAGCCAGGCGGCGGTCGATCACCTGGATGGTATGGCTCTTTCCGCTCTTGCCGGAAAACCGGAAATTCAGCTTGGCGCCCTCCACTTTCACGTGATGCTCGAGCATCGTGGTCAGGCCGAATGATCCATTGGCCCGGGCGTACTCCTCGTTGCCTACCCGGATCAGCGTGGTCTCCAGCAGTCGTACGATGGTTGCGAGGACCTTCTCCCGAGGCAGTCCCGGGAGCGAGAGGTCCTCGTCCACCCGGGCCCGTATTTGCGAGAGACTGCTGCCGAAATGAAACAGCCGCCCGTACTTGGTCTCGTCGCGCACCTCATGCCAGCGCCGGTGGTACCGGTACTGCTTGCGGCCTCGCGCGTCGCGCCCGGTCGCCTGCAGGTGGCCGTCTTCATGCGGGCAGATCCACACCTGGGTCCAGGCGGGTGGGATGGCCAGGGCACGGATTCTCCGAATCACTTCCCGGTCGCGAAAGGTCTTTCCATCCGGGCCGGAATAGGAAAAGCCCTTCCCCGATCGGCGCCGCCGGATCCCGGGCCCGGCGTCGCTGACGTGGCGCAGCGCCGCGGCTTTGGCGGACTCGGCGGGTTCGGTAAAGGGTCCGACCGCGGGTGACCGGCGCCGCTTTCGAGACGGAGCTCCGGTTTCGCCTGGCAAAGTCTTCCTCGTCACGAGTCGAACATACCTCCGGGGCTGGTCGTGATGCACCGGAGGGGGCTGGCGTGCAACTTGCCCACCCCATGCATAGATCGGCCTCCAAGCCGCTTCCACCGCTTGAGTTGGCGTCCCGGACCGGCCAAACTGATGTGCCGGGGCCACAGCGTGTGTCTGCTGGTCACCTCCAACCCATTCGGGATCATGATGCGGACAGGAGTTTGCCGGTGAGCGAGATGAGCGCGACACCGTTGTCGGACCTGCTGCGAGAGCTCCGGAGGCTGGACGCCCGAATCGACGCGGACGGCGATCAGCTCACCGTGAGTGCGCCGAACGGCGCGCTTCGGGATGACCTCCGCGCCGCCATGGCGGCACGCAAGGCGGAGATTATCGCATTCCTCCGGGATCCGCAGGATCCCCGGGAAGACTCCGTCGTCTCATTTTTCGAGTCGCAGGTCGATGCCACACCGGATGCGCCGGCCGTCATCACCGCGGTGCCGGCGCGCTCCACCGATCCGCGCCCGCTCACCTATCGCGAGCTCGATCGCCGGGCCAACCGTCTGGCACAGCAGCTCGTCATGCTCGGCGTCGGCCCGAGCTGCACGGTGGGTCTTCTCCTCGATCGATCGGCCGATTTCGTGATCGCCGCGGTGGCCACGCTCAAAACCGGCGCCGCCTATGTACCGATCGACCCCATGTTTTCGCGCGAGCATCAGGAATTGCTGCTGGTGGATGCAGGCATCATGGTGTTGATCACCCGGATCGAGCCGGGAATGGAGCTCCCGGAGGCGCGGGCGCGCGTCCTGTGTCTCAAGGCCTGGGAGTCGGAGCTGGCGCGCCGGCCCGATCGCCGCTGCGGAGCGTCGATCGCGCCGGATGCGGTCGCGTGCGTCCTGTACCCGTCCGAATCCACCGGGAAACCGGAGGCCGTGTCGGTGTCCCATCGGGCGATCGGGCGCGATGCCGGGAGCTTCGAGCTCTGGCGCAGTCTGCTCAGCGGCAGGAGCCTGGTGCTCTTTCCCGACTTGGCGGAGGCGCGTCCGTCGGGACGGCTGCGGCGGTGGAATCCGGCCCAGCTGGAACGCTCGGGCAGGACCCCCATCTTCTCGTCGACTGGAGAACAGATGAACCGGGAGGAGTTCGCGCTCTAGCCGGCCGGCCGACTTCGGAGCTCGAGCCGGCGAATCAAACGGATGGTCGCGTCCTCCGCCGTGCGGATATCCTCGGAACGGCTCAGCCGGCGGGCCCGCCGAAAACTCGCCTGCGTGATTCTTCGGAGCCTGGTGCGAAGCGCCCGCCCCGCCCGATGTTTGCCGACGTCCCGCGCCAGCACCTGCGCATCGTGCAGCCGCCCGTATTCATCCTGCAATTCTGTCAACCGGAGCACGGCGGTGGCGGCGAGCCGGGATGTGCCGCCGAACGCCTCGAGCAGGTAGCGCAACCGCTTCACCGCAATACGGGCCTGGTGGGCCTGCTCGAAGTGGGCGACCCGCTTTATCCGTTTGAGACTCGTCTCCACCTGCTCCAGGCTCTCCATCAACAACTGCGCCAGGGCCACCGCCATTGGCGTCCCGCTGTGGAGCTCACCGTCCCGGAGCTCCGCGGCGAGAGTCGCCGCGGCGCGCGACAGCCTTCCGATGATCTTCCGGTTGAGACTGCTCCGCGCCCGGGCCTCATCTCTGGCGATCCGGCGCTCGATGCGGAGCGCCTCCCCGGCAACAGATGGATTGGTTGCCTTCCCCAGCTCGCGGAGCGACGCGCACTCGACTTGGAGATCGCGAGTCTCGCCCGCTATCCGTGAGAGGAGCTGTAACTCTCGCAGGCTGGGCTTGGTGAGGGTGTCGTCAAGAAAAGGCCGGAAAGCCCGGAGCCAGCTGCGAAGCCGCCGCAACGCAACCCGGAAATCGTGCACCGCCTCGGGATCCTCTTCGGCCTGAACCTCCAGACGGGCAGCTTCCTCGAGCACTTTGAGCAGGTACTGGCGCGCCAGGGTTCGCGCCGAGCTGCAGGCTGGCTGCGCGAGGAGATCCGGGGAAAGGATGAATTTGGCCATGGCCGCTCGAAGACAGGAGACTGAATTCCGGGCCCCTCAGGCACAGTTATTTCGGTGTCCCAGAATCCGGCCTGAGTCGTCAACTAGGACAGGGAAGCGTTCGGGAGGTCTTCATGCTCTTCCTTGACCGCTCCGATGCCGGTCGGGAGCTGGCACCAAGGCTGGAGAAGTTCCGAGCCGAGAATCCGGTCGTGCTTGGTTTGGCGCGGGGCGGAGTTCCGGTCGCGGCGGAGATCGCCGCGCGGCTGGGCTCGCCCCTGGATGTGCTGGTGGTGCGCAAGATAGGCGCGCCCTATCAGCCTGAGCTCGCTCTGGGGGCGGTGGCCGGTGACACCGTATGGCTCAACGAGCCGTTGATTCGCACGCTCGGAATTCCACGCCAGGCGGTGGATCGGATCGTTCTGCTCGAGTCGGCAGAAGTAGCCCGTCGCGAGACGCTCTATCGGCTGGGACGGCCGCCGGTGCCGGTCGAAGGGCGGTGGGTGATCGTGGTTGACGACGGGCTGGCCACGGGCGCCACGGCGTCCGCCGCGCTGCGGGCGCTTCGCCAGCACGGACCCAGGCGGCTCATCTTTGCGGCTCCGATATGCTCGGTCGAGGGTGCCGCCCTGGTGGCCCGAGAAGCGGACGAGGTGGTGTGCCAGGCCCAGCCGACCGACTTCCATGCGGTGAGCCAGGCCTACGGGTCATTCTCTCAGGTGAGTGACGAGGAAGTTCGGGAAACGCTGGAGACGGCCACACCGATGTCGGCCGCCGGAGGGTGACGCCGTGCACCGAGCCGCCGTCGCAGTACCCGCTCAGCCGGTCGTCCTCGAAGCCGACGGAATGGTCCTGCAAGGTGACCTGCGGATCCCGCCGAACGCCGGGGGAATCGTGGTCTTCGCCCACGGGAGCGGGAGCAGCCGGCTGAGTCCGCGTAACCGATTCGTCGCCGAGGTGCTGGTGGAGTCGGGTTTCGGTACTCTCCTGGTCGACCTGCTTACGCCGGGAGAGGAGCACGATCATGCCAGCGTCTTCGACGTCGACCTCCTGGCGCGCAGACTCCTGGAGATAACCCGCTGGGTCGCCACTCGGGAGGAATCGCGGGGCCACGCGATCGGGTACTTCGGGGCGAGCACCGGCGCTGCCGCCTCGCTCGTAGCGGCCGCACGGAGCAGCCTGCCGATCGGCGCGATTGTATCGCGCGGCGGCCGCCCGGATCTGGCGGGCGAATGGCTCGCCAGGGTGACCACCCCGACCCTGCTCTTGGTGGGGGAACGGGATCCGGTCGTGCTCGATCTCAACCGGACGGCGTTTGCCAGGCTGCCCGGAGAAAAGCGACTCGAAGTCATTCCCGGCGCGTCCCACCTGTTCGAAGAACGAGGCACGCTCGAAGCGGCAGCGGCGTACGCCGCGGACTGGTTCGGCTGGTTCCTGGAGCCGCCGCCACAGGAAGGATGAGCCGTTCACGAGGTCAAATCAGGAGACCCACGATGAAAGTCAGAGATCCGGTCTGCGGCATGATACTGGAGGACGTGGATGCCAAGGTCCAGTCCACCTTCCAGGGTACCACGTACTATTTCTGCAGTGACACCTGCAAGCAGACATTCGACGAGCACCCCGAAGCCTACGCCGAAACGTCGGGCGTCTCGGCGGAATTCCCCGAAGCGTCATAGGCCGAACGGATAGGTATCCGGTAAGCCGCTCTCGATCGGGCCCGGCAGTGTGTGACCGGGCCCGTTTCGTCTCCTACAACAGCTCTTCCAGCACGGCCGCCCGCAGCAGCCTGGCGTACCGAGGATCGACCGCCAGTCCGCGGCGGTCGAAGGGCAGCTCGGTCAGTACTCGCCGGAGCCGGACCGGTCGCCGCTCGTAGGCTCGTTCCACCCAGTCCATGGCCTGGTGCCAGTCCCCCAGCGCGGCGCACGTCAGGATGATCTGGTCCGCCGCGGTCCGGGTGAGGAATTCGTCTGAGAAGGGATCGGTCTGCTCGGCCTGCTTGAGGAGCGCTTCGAGCTCACGCCGCAGGTCTC
>Ga0114129_10011955_pt1 | contig 12347 bp, 10 predicted proteins | sample RhiMetdeltSRZDD1_FD_80071 | JGI IMG/M metagenome (GOLD analysis project Ga0114129, IMG submission 80071) | Populus rhizosphere microbial communities from Tennessee, USA - Rhizosphere MetaG P. deltoides SRZDD1 (version 2) (version 2) | ecosystem: Host-associated > Plants > Roots > Rhizosphere >...
TAGTCGATCATCCTCCTTCTGTTCATGCTGGCGACGTGAAGTCGGGGCTCGTTGCCGAGAAGTTCAATCTCACGGGCGTCGATGTCGACGCCAGCAGCGGCATCGTCTCCCGCAGCTCGCGCCCTGAAGTCAACGGAGAGTAATTGAAGACTGTGATAGCGACGCCGCGCTCGGCCCGTTGCTTCTGCTCGGATGTTTGAGGGTCGATGCAGCCGGTGGGCTCGCGCGGGTCAACACCTCGCGCGTGGTGCACTGAATCGCGGCTTCGCCACACTTTGCAGCGCGAATCCGACGCGGACGCACGCCGTCTTACGCGACCGATGACCTCAATCATCAAGGTCGGACGGAATTCATGGCGTTGGGCTCACGCCGATGACGCTGGCTTGCTCGTCGACGCCGCGGACTACTACCACGCCGTGTATTGGGCCATCAACCGCGCCCAGAGCCATGTGCTGATGTCGGGCTGGCAGTTTGACAGCGGTCTCCCACTCCTGCGCGGTGCCGACGTGCCGCCGGGCGCCGACGTGCGCTTCCTGAAGTTCGTCGATTGCCTGTGCCGACGACGGCCCGAGCTCCGCATCTACCTGCTGGCCTGGGACTTCCACCTCATCTTCGCGGGTGAGCGGGAGTGGCTTCAACGCGTGATCTTTCACTGGATGACGAGTCCGAATCTCCACTTCCGCTTTGCCGATCATCCTGCCGCAGGCGGTTCTCATCATCAGAAGTTCGTGGTGGTGGACGGCGGCCTCGCCTTCCTGGGCGGCATGGACGTATGCGAAGCACGGTGGGACGACCGTCGCCATCTCGCAGACAACCCGCTGCGGCTTAGTCACGGGCGTCCGCACAAGCCCTACCATGACGTGCAGGCGTGGCTGGCGGGCCGCGAGACGGCGCGGGCGCTCGAGGATCTGTTCAGCGAATGGTGGCGGCTCGCTGGCGGGCCGCCGCTCGAACTCCGGGTGGCGGACCGTCCCGAAGTGCCACGGCGAACCTCGTTGCCGATCGGCAAGACGACGGTCGCGCTCAGCCGGACGGCTCCACAGCCCAACGGCACCATCCGTGAGGTCGCGCGCCTCTTCGAGGACGCCATCGCCGCCGCGGACCACCTCATCTACATCGAGACGCAGTATTTCAGCAGTCGGCGGATCCGTGAGGCGCTTGTCCGCCGCATGTGCGCCTCAGACCGGCCTCGGCCCGAGATCGTCATCGTCGTGAATGAGCAGGCCGAGGCGCTAAAAGAAGAGCTCGCCGTCGGACTGCGGCAAGCACGGAACCTTGAAGTGCTGCGGGACACCGCGTCCAGAACCGGCTGCTCGCTGGGCTGTTACTTCTCGCTGTGCGATGGCGCTCACGCGACCTTTCGCGCAACCTACATCCACTCGAAGCTCATGATCGTCGACGACCGATTCCTCACGATCGGGTCTGCCAACCTCACCAATCGGAGTATGGGCCTCGACAGCGAGCTGAACGCGGCGTGGGAGCACGAGGGAGAGGACGGCGGGCTCATCGACACCATCCGGAACGTGCGGGTGAGCCTGCTCGCGGAGCACGCCGGTCTCTCGGAGGCGGAGACGGCAGACCTCCATGCCATCGAGGGGCTGGTCACGCGACTCGACGTCCTCGCGGCCCGCGGCGGAGCACGGCTGCAGCGCCTTGGCTCGCCTACGCCGATTCAGCACGCGGCCATGCGGCTCGTCGACCCAGAGGATCTTCCATTCGATCCGGAAACGCCGTCTGACGAGGCTCCGGCCACGTTCGATCCGAACGAGGTACACAGCAGTAACCGCCGTTTGCCGATCCTGGCTACAGCGCTCGGTGGTATCGGCGCCGCTGTCCTCGCGGGCCTGCTCGCGCGCTACATAGGGCGCACGGGACGCTGACGACTCTGGGAAACTAGCCCTTGAATTCCTCGATGCCCTGTTACTGTCGCATTCTGCGACAGATGCCAGCGCGACTATACGTCAGACGGACTCGGTATCGAGGTGGGCACGAGCTGCTGCCGTTGCCAGCAGTGCGGTGCGGATCTGCGACCGGTCGCTCGCCAGCCACGCAGGCGTCTGCAGCGAATGGCGCGTCGCGCAGTCCTGGCGGTGCAGCGCACGCCGGCGCTTTCGCGGCGCGGCAGAATTGATCCTTATGCGGCTGCAGGTACCGCTATTGATCAAAAACACAAAGTTCGGACGGGACGCTTTCATTCAACGGAGCAACTTGCGCGATGCGCAGCATTGCCGAGCCGAAGTCTCCTTCTTTCAGACGGCGTCCATGGCATTGCCCTCCAGACCAGCGACAACTCACCCTTCTCGATATCGGCTTCGCCCCCAAGCCCGTTGAACCGACGTCGTTCTGTCCGTAATTGAGGGTCCTGGCTGCAACAGTTCGCAGACGACCGGGCGGCGAGGCCCGCCGATCTTGACCAATCCGGCGGGAGCCATTTGACGTTTTCTGAGTCAGAGGTGAAGTCGAACGCCGCCGACGACTTGTTCCAGCAGAAGGCCCGAGAAGCCATCCGCACCGGGCAGTTACCATCAGGGGCCCCTGATCGGACCTTCGGCGACTCAGGTTCCGGTGAGGCATGCGCCCTCTGCGGGGAGCCAGTGAGACGTAGCCAGGTGGGGTTCGAGGTCGAATACGACCGTACCGACACGAGCGCGGGATTGAACCGTTACGAGCTCCACCTCAAATGCCTCAAGGCATGGGAACGTGAGCGCCTCAACCTAGCCCAGCGGGCCGGGCCATAAGGAAAAGATCGCGACGTTCTGCGGTAGATGCTCCGTCGGGGGAGATGGCTCAGAGATCGAGCAGGTGTTGTTTGGTCCCTCGCCCGCTGCGGCCAGTCGAACTCGCAGTCTGGTCGAAATCGCCGGCGAGGACGCGCAGCTCATGCCCGTCCTCGCGCCTTTCACGGCGCGGATCAGTCATCGAGCTTTAGTTGAAACCGGCTGCTAGCGTGGCGCCTCGACGAGCTTTCGCAACGCGTTCATGGTCTCGGTCAGGCTGGCTCTCTCGCCGCCGGCGGTGACGAACGCGGGCAGCATGGTGCGCACGGCGATGGCATATGTGACGAGGCTCGCGTCTTCGTCGTCAGTTGGGTTGATCTGCCAGTAGCCCGAGTTCTCCCGAAAGAGGCCGTGAGGGCGCCCCTCGGCTAGATGCCATTCCACTCGTCGCCGGTGGGGATCCGGATACTTCTCCATGTAGAAGCGGAACGAGAATGGGCCGACGGTGACCTGGTAGTGGACGATCGCGCGCCGCTCGTCCATCTCCATCACATCGGCCGCGGTTACGTGCGGGTAATAGCGCGGGTGTCCGCGATATTCGACGATGACGCGCCACACCTGCTCCGGCGAGGCCCGCAGAATCGCGACGGCGGTGCCGCCACGAGCCGTGTCGGTCGCTCCAGGTGGCAGCTCATCGGTCACGACCACCTCACCCGCGTCCAAGCGGCGGCGCACATCCTCTGACATGTGCGACGTCGGCGCAGTCGACGCCGCGGCGAGGAGCGACACGGCCAGCACGATCATCGATGTCTCGCGGATCACAGCATGCTTCGCCGGGCACTAGACGGCGTGCAGTATAGCTTGCACATCGCCCAGTTGGCGTTGAACGCATGAGCATGTGATGCTACATGAGCGCGACGGCTTTCGACCGGCCTGTGCTGACCACAGGACATCGTCTTCGAACTGTTCGAGGCTCAGCCGTCGGACGACCGACTCTCCCGGTACCGACGTGTTCAACGCGCGCCCATCACCTGAAGGATTGGCTCCCCGCGCTGGGCTCGAACCAGCGACTTCCTGTTAATAGACCGTTCTAAGGTTTTCGACAGCAGCAGCCTACCCCAGTCCATCACACCTCATCAGTTTGTATCTCCGTGTTGCCCCTGGCGCCTCGCGTGGGCACGGAAGCCTTACGACGATTTGATCCCAAGCGTTGCGACGCCCATTCTGCTCCACACGGATCGCTTCGAGCGTTGGAACGAGGAACGACACAGCTTTAAGTCGATCGCCTGAGCGAATCGGCGGTCGGACGCACAGCTCGCGTCCGCTTGGCCGCAACGTTCGCGATCACATGCAGCGCGTACGGGACATCGCGGCGGCCGCAACATCCCGCAAAACCTATTGATGCCACTCCTCGCTTCCGACGAGGGATTCACCTAATTGCCTCGCATTCATAGTGGGCGACAATAGCCCTGTGCTGGTCTCCCAGTCACCTGCCCGATTGCCGTGCTGGGCCGGTGTCGTTGATTGGCCGCGCGTGTCAACGGCGCGATCTGCGGCAGCCGCCACATGTAGAGTTGGCGCACGGACTTCATTGAAGTCTGGAATCGGCAGGCCCGTCTGAGACATCGTGTTAGGAGGTTTACACTGTGCGCGTGGGCCCTGTGATCGCGGCTGGGCGACGAGGTCACCGGTCGATCTTCACCCCGGCGACGCGGCGAGAGCGAATTGCCAACTTCGAAGCGTATTGGGCCTATTGTGTACGCCACGACGGAGAGCTTCTCCATGGTGAAAAGGATCTCGTGAAGAAGCGGGACATCCTCATCGATTTCCAGGCGCATCCCGTTCGATCGCGCCGGACGCTGGCAGACCCGGCGCGCTTCTATCGCAATCACGTGATCATGCTGGATGACCCTCGGGGCCTCGACCGCAAGACGCTGCTCCTGACCTTCCTCTACAAGTTCGCCCGTCACGAATACGTCGGCATCTCCGCCGCCTGGGACCGGACGGAGCCGATAACCGAGTCGACCTCGATGATTGCGAAGATTGGGCTCTATCACCTCTGCGAGGAATTCAGTCACATGCGCCTCTTTCAGGAGATCCTCCAGACCTTTCATCTCGACCAGGTGAAATGGGCGCCACTCGGGAAGTGGATGAACCGGATGTACCGTCTGTTCCCCATGTTCCCCGAAGCCATGCTGGCCCCCCCCGCCTTCGTGAGCGAACTGATGGGCTTGACCGTGTACCAGCAAATAGACGGGGTACTGGACGACATCCTCGCGGACGAGCCGGAGGCTCGTGAGCGCGTCCGCGCACTCTTGCGAGAAGTCATGACCGACGAACTGGCGCACGTCGGCCAGCGCCGCAACTTCCTCGGCGCTCTTGGGCTGCGCGCGGCTCAGTTCATGCTGGAGCCGATGTATCGAGCCTTCTTCCGCGACATTCCGGAGACGACGCTGCTCTTCGACGTTGAGCGGATGGTGCGGGACGGGAAAGCGTTCGATTACAGCACCATCGCGCCCGAGATGCTCGAGAAGAGCTGGGTGCCCTCTTACTGCCAGACGTAGTCCAGGTCGACGCGAGGAACGCTGTCGGCCCCGCCATGGATGTTCTGGTCACCGGCGCTACTGGCTTCGTCGGGGCCAATGTGGCGCGCCTGCTCGTCGCCCAGGGTCACCACGTCCGAGTCTTGGCCCGCCCGGCCAGCAACCTCCGAGCCCTTGAGGGTTGCCCTGTCGAGGTGCGGCGCGGGGACGTCCTGGAACCTGGCTCCGTGGCGCAGGCGATCAAGGGTTGCGCCGCGGTCTTTCACGTGGCGGGTGACTACCGGCTATGGGCCCGCAACCCCAGTGAGATTTATCGCAACAACGTCGATGGCACCCACACAGTGCTCGAGGCGTGCGCGCAGTCCCGTGTCGAACGCGTCGTCTACACCTCGAGCATAGCGACGCTTGGCCGGCCCAAGGACGGCGGGCCTGCGACCGAGACAACGCCCGTATGCCTCGACGACATGATCGGCGCCTACCGGCGCTCCAAGTTCCTCGCGGAGCGCGTGGCCGAGGAGTATGCCGCTCGCGGGCTGCCCGTCGTCATCGTCAATCCGAGCGCGCCGTTCGGCCCGTGGGACGTCAAACCTACGCCCACCGGCCAACTGGTTTTGGACTATGTTCGCGGGCGCATGTTTGCCACTCTCGACACCGGCTTCAATCTGGTCCATGTGGCCGACGTCGCCCACGGGCATCTGCTGGCCGCCGCACGCGGGCGCGTGGGAGAGAAATACATTCTCGGCGGCGAGAATCACTCCCTTACCGAGATCGTCCGCATGCTCGCGCGCATCACCGGTATCCGCGCTCCCCGCGTGCGCGTGCCGCATGCCCTGGTTTATCTGGTCGCGCTCGCAAGCGAGGGGCTTGCCCGCGTTACGCGCCACTCACCACACGTCACGCTCACCGGAGCTCGCATTGCCCGCCGACGCATGTACGTCAGCGCGGACAAGGCGGTCCGGGAGCTCGGGCTGTCGCAGACGCCCGTCGAGCAGGCACTACGCGATGCCGTAGATTGGTTCGTCGGCCATGGCTACGCATCGTCGCCGCCAGCCAAGAAAGCTGAGCGAGGCGTGGCTCAGGCATCGTCGGGAACCGATCGGACTACCCGATGACGCGCGCGCGCCATCTGCCGAGGGCCTCCGGAGCCCACCAGTTCCAGCGACCTAGCAATCGCATCGTGGCAGGCACCAGCAGCATGCGCACGATGGTGGCATCCACCACGACGGCGATCCCCATGCCGATGCCGATAGCCTTGATCACTACCAGGTCGGCTAGGGCGAAGCCGAAGAACACGGCAGCCATGATGGCGGCCGCGGCGGTGATGAGACGGCCGGTGCGCTCGAGGCCTACGGCGACGGCAAGCGTATTGTCGCCGCTCCGCTGGTACTCCTCCCGGATGCGCGAGAGAAGCAGCACACCGTAGTCCATCGATAGGCCGAAGGTCACACAGAACATGATGAGCGGAGTGCCGCTCTCGATCGGGCCGTGTGTGAAACCGAGCCAGCGGGCAAAATGGCCGTCCTGGAAGATCCACACCAATGCGCCGTACGAGGCGCTGATCGACAGGAAGTTCATGATCACCGCCTTGATGGGAAGCAACAGCGAGCCCAGCAGCCAGAACAACGCCAAGCAGGTCGCGGCGACGATGACTGCCACGGCGCGCGGTGCATGGTTGCGCACCAGGCTGGTGAAGTCGAGATCGAACGCGGTGTGGCCGGTGACGAGCACGCGCGCGTCCGCCACTTCGCGCTCGGCGCGAATCCGCCGAACCAGCGCTTGCGCCGCATCGCTTCCGGCGGCGTGCGGCGTGTGCAGAACCAGGATGGTAGTGTGCTGGCCGACCATCTGCGCGAGCGCGGTCTGGATCATCGGCGGTCGCGCGCCGGCGGACATGACGGACAGCGCCTGATACTGGGCCCGATTGATTCGCGGGTCGAGCGTGACGATGCTCTCCACACGGCTCACGCCTGGCTCGCGAGCGAGGCGGCGAGCGTAGTCGTATAGCCGGTCGATACGCGACGGCGTGAGCGGCGAGCCCTCGCCGTAGTCGAGGACGACGATGATGCGGTTCGTCTCCTGTCCAGGGAACTCACGCCGCAGTATCTCCTCGCCCTGTCGGGCCTCGGCACTGGGCGGCAATATGCCGATGTCGCTGGCCCCGAGCCGGATCCGCGCGAAGGGAGTACCTAGCAGCAGAAGCGCGGCGGTCACCGGGAGGAAGATCTTCCACGGATGGGCCATGACCACGGCGGTCAGCCCTTTCCAGAAGCGACCCCCAGTCCGGCCCTGGCTCGGCCGGAACACCGGCCATGCATTGACTCTGGGCCCCAGCACTGCGAGCAGGGCCGGCAGAAACGTCAGGCTGTAGATCACGGCCAAGGAAACCACGAGGGTGCCGCAGAGCCCGATGGACCCTAGGTTCCCGAGGCCGAGCGCATAGAGGCCGAGCAGCCCCACCGCCACGGTGAGGCCCGAGAAGAAGATAGAAACGCCCGCCGTCCCCAGGGTCCGGCTCAGGGCATCGGCGACCGAACCCTGGCGAAGTTCATCTCGGAAGCGGCTCACGATGAATAGCGAGTAGTCGATCGCGACCGCCAGGCCGATCATGGTCACGACGTTGGTGGCATAGATGGAAACGGAGCTGACGCGTGAGAGCAGCCCGGTGCCCGCCAGGCCACCGACCACGGCCAGGAGCCCGACGCCGAAGGGCAGCACTGCGGCCATCACGGAGCCGAAGGCCAGAAGTAGCAGCACCGGGACCACCGGGAGGATCACCGTCTCGGCCCGCCTCACGTCCCGGCGAGTGGTCTCGTTGAAATCATGGTGGAGCGCGAGCGCTCCCGCCGCGACGACGGCGAGCACGTCGGACCGCACGAGCGGCCGGAGCTCGGAATACGCCTCACTCCCCTCGGCCGCGAACACCATCGACTCCACGGCCGAGCTATAGCCTCGCAGCTCGACGGACGCCCGCGTGTAGCGCTCGTCTCGCGACATCCGGTCGGGGTCGATGGGCGAGATGTCCCACGCCGTACGTATCGCCGAGACCCGAGGATGGTCACGCAACGGCGCGAGGGCTCGTAAAACCTCGGCGCGGACGGTGGGATGCGAAGCGAGCAGCGTCGGGTGGTGGAAGATGAGGTGGAAGGCGAGCGGGCGCGCCGGTAGGTCGTGCTGCATCAGGTTCAGCGCCTGGCCCGATTCGGTCTCGACTGGAACGAGCGTGCTGTCGAACCGTCCTCCGTGGCCCGTCAACCAGAGGGATACGCCCGAGGACGTTATGGACACAACGAGGACGATCCAGCGGTGTCGATAAACGAATCGACCCCAGGAAGTGAGCAGTTCAGACCCGGTCGGTGGGCGGCTCCGAGAGGTCCGCCGCGCGCCGCAGTCGAGCCTCGGCGTCCGTGATTGGCGAGTCCCCGCGCAAGATGCTCTGGGCCATGCTGAGCATCGAGTAGCCGTTCCGGGCTTCGGCCTGGAATCGCTCCGCAAAGGATCCGCTCTTGATCTCCTCGAGCACACGGCGGAAACGCGCGGCGAGTTCCTCGCGATCGATCTCGATGGCTCGCGTGAGCCCGCCGAAGATCGCCGTGGGGCCGTGGTCCTCGGAAGCCCGGAGGAACCCCGCCGTCCGGAAGCTCTCGAAAACCGACTCCATCTCGCCCGACATGTACATTTCCATTACCAGGGCCTCAGCCGGGATCCCACCATCACGGCCAATCTCGAAGGCGACCATGAGAGCCGTGCCGAGCAGTGGGCCGATCGTCTGCTCCACGAACAGGTCGAGAGCCGACTCGGTGGCCGCGGTCATCTCGAGCGCGGCGGGGCGGAGGGCGCCGAGCGCGTCGGCAAGCCCGAGCATGCGGCGGCGAGCGCTACCAGTTCGGTCGGCCTCGACGCCGATGCACGCCCAGAAGCCCTGGCCCGCGAGGTAACGTGTCCTTGTGGCTGCACCGGCCATGCGGGGCGCGACCAGAAGCACGTCCACTGTCTCCGGTGGCCGCACGAGGCCGAAGGCCAGACTATAGCCCGAGCCGAAGGCGACGGCGCTTCCAGGCCGTAGCTCGGGAGCCACTTCACGGGAAAAGACGTCGGGAATCACCTCGTCGGGTAACAGCACAAAAACAATGTCGTCGCCAGCCGCGGTGGCGAGCGGGACGAGCTCGAAGCCATCGGCTCTCGCACGTTCGGCGTACTGGTCGTCCCGGTTACCGACCCGGACCTTGACGCCCGAGTCGCGCAGGTTGAGTGCTGCGCTGCGTCCCAGGTTGCCATACCCGAGCACGGCAACCGCCTCCCCATTCAGAGCGCCGGGCGGCGCGTCCTGGGCCCGATACATCTTTATCCCTGGTGGCGTGATCATATCGTTTGGACTCGCGTCATCTACGAACCTGGCTCGACCGGTTCCGGATTGTAACGTATCGGGCCATTAAATGTATCTGCCGCGCCCGGATCGGTCGAGTTTCTGGTGCCGCGCCTCGCGCGCGTGGCAGGCGGTCGCCATCCTCGCGTTGCTGGCCGGACAATCCTGGCTCCTGCCTTGGCGCCCCCGCGTATCTGCTCGCCCAGATGCCGGCGCACCCGTCCGCGAGCGCCTATAACGAGCGATCGCGACGATCAGCGGCCGACGCGTGGGCGCGGCCTTCCTGGCCGTGACACTGACCTTGCTCGCGACCTTGGCGCTCGGCGCTTCGCACGCGCCGGCGGTCGCGACCACGCTACGCACTCGGGTCGCTCGGTACCGCCGGCCATGCGTTCGACATCGCGATCGGCGCGGCGATCCTCGCCGTCACGAGCATCGCCGTGCGCCGTCTGCGCCTGGGCCAGTGGCCGAGACGCCCACAACGCACACGTCGGCCTCGGCCGGCGCGCCCGCCGAAAGCCAGCCGGTCGCCTCGGAAATGGAGAAGGCGGCGTAGCTTACACGTTAAGGGCTACGCGAGGCCGTGGTTCACGCCGAGAGACGCGAGATGACGTTCACACGAGCGCCGCCACCCGGCGTGTTCCATCGCAGCCCGAACCGTGCCAAAAGCGAAGTCCGCACTCCTGCTCGGGCCGGCGATGGGCCGTCGATGAGTCCGAGGTCCTCGAGTTGCGCCAACGGGACAGTCGCGTGGCAAGCGCGTTGCAGCAGGGCATCGTCGACTGCAGAGGCCAGACGTCTTACCACTATCGAGCGATACGGCGGACGAGATGCCGTCGGGAAAATGGAGTACCCGCCGCCGGGTGTAGCAGTTAGACGTGGGGTCGGCGGAAACGGCAGTTAGCTGATGGTTTTGTTGCAGGCGCTCCTCGCGGTCGCGCTCGTGGACGCTGCTCCTCCGAGGAATCACCTGATGGACAACCGCACGTACTGCGACTGAGGATGGGATCAGGAGGACGCCCGATGAGGAGAGTCAGCAGCGTTCTGATAGTCGCCCTCGCTATCGTCATGGTACTGACGCTGGTCGCCTGGGCCGCCGACGTGCAGGGCAAGATCAGGAGCGTCGATCAGAGTGGCAGCATGGTAACGCTCAATGATGGGACCCAAATCGTGATTCCGCCCACCTTTACCGTCGAGAAGTCGGCGCTGAAGCCGGGCGTCAACGTCAAGGTGAGCTACGACGAGAAGGACGGACAGAAGGTCGCGAAGTCCTTCACGGTGATACTAGCGAAGTAAGTCGGAGGCAGATCTACTGAGAGCGCAGGCGGGGCCGGTCCGCCGCATGAACACCTCGGGATAGTGGGTTGAGACTAGACTTGGCTGGCCGTCGGTCAACGACAGGCACAAGCATGAGCTTAAGGCACGTTTAGCTTAGAAACATGGCTCCATGCGAAGTTATTTGAAGGGTGATACGCGGAGCACAATATGCCCCTAATCGACCTTACGCTCCAGCATGGCCAGACTTTAGAAGATGCCCGCCGGCGCCTTGCGCTTGCTGTCACCGAGGTCAGCAAGCGGTTCGGTTCGATGGTTCGGCGCGCCGAATGGGCAGCCGATCGCAGTCGCGTGAAGCTGGATGGAGTTGGGTTTTGGCTTGAGATGTCGGTTGATGCCCAAGTACTTCATGCGACAGGAGATATCCCGATGTTGGGACGGCTGCTCGGAAGTCAGTTCACGTCTGGTCTGAGGCAAATCGTCGAACGAACGTTTCAGAAAAAGCTGCCAGCCTGACAGTGTCTGCCTAGCTCGTATCCGACTCCGGAGTCTGAGCCGCTCAAGCTCGGGACGGTGGGCCGAGACTCGACTGTTGCTAGGCCGGTGGTCCGCGTGCGTTAGTTCGGTCCTGGCGTCCGCAGTAATTGGGCCCGCATCAAAAAGCCGCGCTCAAAAGAATGCGGCTGTTTGCTACTCGCAGACTGAATCTTTAAAGGCGACTACCGAGCGGGTCGGCGCCTCTCAGACCCTGCGCCTCCGGCTTCGATAGAGCTCCTTCAGGACCTCGTCCGTCAGGGCCGCATCCTTCTCTCGAGGAGCGCGGCGAGATCCTCGGCAAGCGCTTGAGCGTCTTGGCTGAGCGCCGCCCGGTGGCGTCGGGCCGGAGTGAGGAAGACTGTTGCGGGCTCCTGCGACATGCGCATCGTAAAGCTGCTGGGGCTCCGCCGTTATCAGGAAGTCACCAAGCAGAACCGGCACACCAAGGGTCCGGTAGGCTGCGACGAGCGTCATAGGTGCATCGCTACCTGGTCTTCAACGTATTGGTTGTGGCACGTTCGTTCAGTCTCGCAGTTTCCGACGCCCAAGTGAGAAACAGCGGGCGTCAGGTGCGTTGTTGGTCGATCGCGGCGCGAATCCCGGTGGCGACATTAGGGCACGACGTTCGGGCAATGGCGAGCAGCTGCCGCGCGACTTCCACGGTGCATGTGAGCGTGACGGCAATGGGCTCTGAGGTGATCCCGCTCCCCGCGAAGTAGTCCCCTGCGTCAAGCGCCGCTCGCTCGATGGACCCCTTCGGCGCGGCAGCTTTGAGACAGGCGAGTTGGTGCTCGCTCAGAATGATCTCGACCATCTCGCACCCGGAGTGCTCCCCAAAGTTCTGCTCAGGTGGGGAGCTTACGTTAGCTGCTCGCACGGGCCGACTCAAACCCGATTTTCGGGGGGTACCCA
>Ga0114129_10011957_pt1 | contig 12346 bp, 11 predicted proteins | sample RhiMetdeltSRZDD1_FD_80071 | JGI IMG/M metagenome (GOLD analysis project Ga0114129, IMG submission 80071) | Populus rhizosphere microbial communities from Tennessee, USA - Rhizosphere MetaG P. deltoides SRZDD1 (version 2) (version 2) | ecosystem: Host-associated > Plants > Roots > Rhizosphere >...
CCTGCACCCGCAGTGCGATCTCAGCCACCCCGGTACTCCATCGGCCGGCGTCGGCATTCTGCGGCCCGATGGCGCGTACCTAGTGCTCGGTGACGTGGCGATCGTGGCGGAGCTGGCCTCGGGAGTGCAGGTGGTTGTGGACAATCGCGTGAGTCAGACCGGACGCGCCGAGCGTGCTGAGGTTGACCGCCACCTGATCGGCACCCCAGAGAAGGCCGCTGCGCTGATACCGATGAAACGCGCCGAGCTGGCCGCCCGGCACGTCGAAGGCGGCTACTGGATCGCAGCAGCGGAACCGGCAGCAGCCGATCATGCGCTCACGGGCCTCTTCGACCTACCGTGTGGCGCCCGGGTTGCAGTCCTAACAGATGGCGCCGCGCGGGGAGTCGACTTCGGACTGATGAGCTGGGAGACGCTGCTGGCCGTTGCCACGAGCGACGGGCCAGCGGACCTCATTCGCCAGGTCCGTGCCGCCGAGCAAACGGATCCCCTCGGTTCGAGATGGCCGCGCAACAAGGCCAGCGACGACGCCACCGCTGTGGTCGGCCGCATCGAATAACTGACGTCTAGCTAGCGGTACAACAGTCAGTTCGGCTCCAGAATCCGCTTGAGCCGGGCGAGATCCTTTTCGCTGACCTGTCGCAGAGCCTGGGCGAGGGCCGGATTCCATGGCCTGGCGAACCACAGCGGCTCGGCGCGGTTGCGCAGGGTCATCCGAGTCGCGAAGTCACCGATCGGGTCCCACGTGTACGTGGTCTCCATGGGGAATGGCCCTTGAGCCATCGACATGACCATTCGACGGAGACCGAGCTCGGTGACCTCGTAGGTGTAATCTAAATTGAAGAGTATTGATACGAAGTCCAGGCGCGACCCCACCCGCAACGGCGGCGGGGTCAGCCAGCGTACCGCGCTGACGTAGGTGTACCACCGCGGCGTGTTCGACGGATCGCCGGCATACGCGGCGACCACCTCACATGGTCGAGCGATGACGATTTCGGTGATCACATCGACAGCCATGCCACCATTTTGCCGCGTCGGCCTCAGGGGCGCATCGCCGCGTACGTCGCCGAGGCACCGACAATGGCCTGCCGACTACAAGTCCTGAGCGGCACGTAGAGCGTTGTCTATCTGATCCAGTGTCGCGACCACCACGACATCTACCCGCTCCGATAGCCGCGAACGCAACACGGGTTCGATGGTGAGCGCACTCGCCCAGCCATACGACGGGATGGCGACGGCCAGCAGGCCGCCGGGGTCGTCCTCCACGATGTGCACGGCGAGCACGACGGGCAGCTCCTCGACGCGGTTGAGACTGTCGCTGCTGACGATGAGCCGCAGAGTGGACTGGCCGGGCCGGGCGACGACAGGCGTGTAGCGCCAGATCTCGCCCCGGGCCGGGGTCACGCGGCGTACCGCTCAGTCTCGGCTGACTCCGCGTACTCCGGCCGGCCCGCATACCAGGTGGCGTGCTGCTTGGCGGATTCCGCTACGGCGGCTGCTCGTACGACCCGTTCTAGGAGCGCGGAGACGTTGCCTCCGGTCTCAGCTTGGGCGCGCTGGGTGAGGTAGCTGAGCGTCCCTTCGTCCAACGAGAACGTCACACGTGCCTTCATACGCGACAGCATACGCTGCATACGACGGCGTCGCATCGCTTCGTCCGGGGATCCTCTCATGGAGGCGTAAAGGGTGTAAGACCCGTAAAGGTCCTGGTCACGGGCTCGCGATCAAGCTATGCGAGGTGTAAGGAGGCGTAAAGGGCGTAAACATCCTGGTAAAGGGTGGTTTGAAGATCGCTAGGCGGCCGTTGCGGAGCCTGTGATGATCGCGTCAACAGGGCTCTGACCTCGTGGTTTACGCCCTTTACGTCTCCTTACGCCAGCGTTACGCCTTCCGCAGCGCTCTGACCTCGTGGTTTACGGGTCTTACACCCTTTACGCCTCCATGAGAGGATCCCCGGAGAGGTGGCCATGATCGCGGGGTAATGCTCTGACCTCATGGTTTACGCCTCTTACGCCTCCCTTACGGCAGGCCCAAGCCTGTGACCAGGACCTTTACGGGTCCTACGCCCTTTACGTCTCCAGGAGGGTCCTCGGCTCGGGGGCCATCTTCATCCGAAAGACCGTCACCAAGGGAGACCCCTATCCCAAATGCGGCCCAAAGTTCCGGCGCCAGCAGTGTGTCGCCGCGCAACGGGCCTGGTCAGAGCGGCTAGGACGCCGCGAGCGCGACCCCTCTCCGGAGGCGGGGGCGCAGGTTCGAATCCTGCCGGGGGCACGCTGAACATGGGAACGACTTACAGGGGTGGACGCGTTAGCGTCCGCCTCTACTGTCTCAATTTCGGGCTGCCGCTGCCTCGGCACCGCACGGGCCGTATCCGCGGCCTCGGCCGCAGCCTGGCTGATGACATCGACCATCTCTGCGCGTATGGCGACCCGCAGCGTGATCCGCTGAAGGTGGCGGTCGTAGCGGATCTCCAGCTGAAAGGCATCAAACAACTGCCGCTGCTTGTCCTCTGGTAGATCGAGCACGTTCAGATCAACGTGGGGTAGTTGGTCGACCAGTTCGCGTGCTCGGGCTCCCTTCGGTTGGGCGGCTTTGGCCAGTTCCTGGAGCTCAGCAGCGAGTACCTGCTTTCGTTTCGCATTCTCGGCAAACTGTTGCTGAAGCTCGGTCCGCCACTGCGCGTCGATCTGAGGGTCGCCCGAACTCGTCATCTGCTGGAGCGACACGATCAGGTTCTTGTTGGCGGCATCAAGCTCGCCGATCTGGCGGGTGTGTCTCGCAGCGGTCGCCTCCGTGTTGGAACGAATCGGCTGTTCGGTCGGTCCTTCAAGGTAGTCGAGCCGATGTACGCCGAAGACTCGCTGGTTGAAGAACCGTGCGACGAAGGTGTCGATGATGTCTTCGTTCACGGTGAGAGCGGGTGGATGGATTTCGTACCACATCTCCTTCTTGTGGTGCTCGCGCTTGGTGACGCAGGCGTAGTAGGTGTCGTCGGCACGCGTCTTCCTCCGGCGCGTCTTACCGAACATGCGTCGCGCACAGATGTCGCACTTGATGTAGGAGCGGTACCGGTAGCTGCGCTCGGTCTTCGGGTGGGCGTTGTTGGTTGCCGTCGACCGCGAGCCTTGCCGATACCGCCCGATCGGGCTGCCTGCGTCGAAATAGGCGCGGGTCGTCAGCGGCTCGTGCGTGACACTTGGCGACCAGACCCACTCGCTGGGCGGGTTGACGCGGCCCTTCACTCCGCGCTCGGGCCGTGAGCGCTTGCGCCGGTTCCAGACCATGAACCCGGTGTACTTGGGGTTGTTGAGGATGTCCCGCACTGCCGTTGGGGTCCATGCGCCGATGGCGGTGTTGTAGGACTCCCGCTTGACCGGTACTGGTGGTGGGTACCGGTCAAGGTCGGTGTTCAGCCGGTCGGCGATGTGCTGGTATGACAGGCGCTCCAGTGCCCGCCATACGAAGATTTGCGTCACTACTGGTCCACGAGCTGGGTCTCTGACAAGGCGGTGCTTCGTGATGCCCTCTTCGCGCTTGGCCTTGACCGGGTGGGGGTGGCGCTCGCCGATGTACCCGTAGGGCGGTTTCCCAACGTTCCAGCCCTGTGCGGTGTGCTGCATGAAGCCTTTCCACGACAGTTCCAGCATCTGCAGGACGTACCACTCGGAGATGGCCTGCTTGACCCGCCGGGTCAGGACGGAGGTGGCGTTCTTCGGGCCGCCGGTTCCGCTCGGGCGGACCGCGTCGCGGTCGATGCCTTCGTCGGCCGCGAGGAGGGCGACGCCGGCCTGTTCGAGTTCGTGCTCGATCTTCGTTCCGTAGTAGGTGGTGCGTGCGATGCGCTCGATGGATTCGCAGACGACGGCGACGAAGCGGCGGTCGGGTCGCTGGGCCTCGGCGAGCAGGTCGGCGATACTGCCGTCGCGAGGTACTGGGATGTCGAAGGCTTGGTACGCGTCGCTGTGGCCGCGCAGGTCCAGCAGTGTCCGGCCAGATTCGACGTCATAGAAGTGGGCCACGATCACGAAGCCCGGAGGGAGCTTGACGTTCACGCTGTCGAGCTGCCTCGGGATGGCGAGTGTGGGGTCTTGCCGATCTTCGGTCGAGGTACGGGCGACGAAGGCGACCGGCACGATCGTCGGGATGTCATCGTGCGGCCGGTGCCGGTCGGCTAGCTGCGTGAGCCAGTCAAGGATGCCGACGTCCATGTCATCGGCTTCGTCTTCGATTACTGTCATTTTCCCTCCTCAGGGTTGTCGTCGCGAGCCTGCTGCTCTATGGCCCACAGCAGGGCATCACGAATAGCGCCGGCTTGTACGGCCTGAAGACTCTCTCCTTCGCACCCGGTTAAGGTTACGATTTCGAGGCGGAATGAAATGCTGTCGGCCGAATTGTTGGTGACACGATCATTACCGCTATCGATCAGTTGCCGTGTCGTTGCCTGTTCATTGTATATTCCATTGGATTGGTTGGCAGTGGCGTCAACCACGCTGTTCCCCCTGTTTTCCCAGCACACAGCCGTGTGCCGAAACGCGAATCAGACATGGGGAACCTCCTTTCGCCTTCACAACGGCGCCTACCTTTTACTCGAGTTGGATATGGCGGGAGTTCTTTTGCCTCACCGCGCGAATTCGCTCGTCCCATTCAGATACACAAAAGGCCCGCAGGGCGTACGCTCTGCGGGCCAGCTTCTTATATTGTTGCGAGTCGGAATAGTATTCCAGCCCGGGATCGTGAGGTAGATGATTGCCGATGGCGAGGTGGGTTGGCGCGCCTGCGCGCACCGGGACGGCCGCCACGTGATCGTCAGTGACTTGTGGAGACAACGTCAGAGGGTTATGCAATCGACGGCCGGCGCGCTATCGCGCCGGGGCCGCTACCAACAGGTCCGCGACCGCTTACGTGTCAACTAGTGGCTGTCTCCGTCACCTGCACTGCATGGAAGGTGCGCTGGTCAGGACGTGGGGCAGGATCGGTATGCGTTGGTCGCCGAGCTAGCCGCTTGCAAGATCGTCTCCCAGGTTTCTCCCCAGGCAAACTCGACGCAACAGCGCCCGACATGCGCGCTACGACCCATCGCACGGGCTGATTGCGCTGACCGTTGCCGAAGTCCGCCGGCTCTTCAACGCCCTGATCCTGGAGCAGGTGATCGACTGCTTCTGGATCCCGGCGATGTGGTGTGGCGCGTCAGGGCAGGGGGTTTGGGGGGTCGCGTGGTAGATCTTCTTCCGTGCGATGGGGGTTCGAGGTGTGTTCCATTATTTGATCAAGGTCCGGATGTCGTTTCCGGCGTCGTGACGCTCTTTTGCACACCGCAGTCCGTCGTCGGTGAGCGCGGGCGGTCGCTGGTCGCTACCCCTGAGGATGGCAGTCGCCGAATCGTTTGGTGATCGGTTGGCCTGGGCCGGCGGGATCTGTTCGGAGTTCTACCCACCATGCGGGGATGTCGTCGGTCCCGGCACCGCTGCCCGCCCACGTCTGCGTCGGCGCCGACACGGAGAACCAGTTCGTGGTGAGTGTGCCGGTCACGTGGCACGAGGTGTCGAGGAACTCGTAGGCCAGGTTCACGGTGATCGGTCCGGGCACATTCGTCTGGACACTGAAGACGGTCACGATGTCGCGGTTGCCGCACATCGCGACGCTGCATTGGTAGCCGTTGTCGAGCGTGGCACTGGTCACTTGCAGCGTGAGCGCAACGGTGATCGTGATGGGACTGGCGAGCAGGGCTATGGCGCCGGGGGCAACGCTCTGCTGAGTCACGTAGCCGTTCCAGGCCGGTGAGGTCGCGGCGGTGTAGCTGATGGTGATGTTGGTGAAGCCGGCCTGCCCGAGCGTGCCGTACATCGCGCTGGTGGTCGTGCCGACCGTGTTGGGCATGGTGGCCTGGTCGGCGGCCGAGAGGCTGACGGCGACGACGGAGTTGGCATCGACCACGGCTCCGGCCGCTGGGCTGGTCGCCAAGACCTGGTCTTTCGGGGCGCTGCCGTGAACCGAGGTGTAAGTGGCTTGCAGGTGGCTCTGCGCCAACGCTGTCTGCGCCTCGGCACGGGTGGCGCCCACCACGTTTGGCACCGTCACGAGCGGCGCGGGGCCACCCGTCGACGGCGTTGCCGGCACAGACGAGTCGGCGGCGGTCGGGTTGGGGCCGGGCGACGCCGCCGTTGGAGATACGTGTGGCTGCTCCACGTTGGGGCTGGGCGGCGCCTCAGCCTCGCGCGGGTGTGTTGTGGGGGCGGCGGCCTGGCTGATGACGATGACCATAAGCAACAGCGAGACGATGGTCGTCGGGACAAGGTAGACACGGGCGCCCAGGCGGCTGTGCATGCGCGTCGGCAGCCGCCCACTCTGGCTGGCGGTGACCGGATGAAGCGTCCTGTCGATCCTCGTGCCGGCCAGCAGCAGCCCGGGGCTGAGCGCCCAGGCGGCGTTGCGCTGGGACCGCTTGTAGGTGGGGGCACACGTGGGGCAGGTCTGTGCGTGTTTGGCCAAACGAATCCAGCGCCGTCGGCTCAGTGTCGGTGCAGCGTCAGGGTTTCCGCCGGTGAGGTCCAGCGCGTGCGGGCATGATCGGGCCGAGCGGGCGACGCTCAGTACGCCGACGTCGTGGGCGACCGACTCCCGGGCGCGGTCGAGTTCGCGGTTGACGCGGTGCGGCGACCAGTCGGCGCCGAGCACGTCGGCGAGCTGGGCGCCTTTGACGTCTTCCATGAGGAGCAGGCTTTGGGCAAGGAATGCGGTCATCACCTCCTGCTGCACGGCGCCCAGCCGTGGTATCACGGCGCGTATGGCGTGGAAGGCCTCGCGTTTGCCGTATTCCAGACCCAGGTCCGCATCAGCCGTGGCGGCTTCGCCGGCCTCGGCGACGTCTTGCAGATCGATGGGTAGATCGCGGGTGCTGGACCGGTATTGTTCGAGTAGCACGTTGCGGGCGATGCCCCACACCCATTTGTCGAGCGATTCCGGTGTGGCGCCGTCGGCGATGCCTTCGAGCGCGCGTGTGATCACCTCGTTCGCGCAGTCATCGGCGTCCGCGCGGTTGGGGAGCTTTCGCTGGAAGTGCGTACGCAGTTTGCCGTGCAGACGGTCGTAGAACTCGCTGCGGGCCGCTGCGTCGGCCTGGCGTAGCCGGGCGAGCAGTTCGCGGTCCTCGTTGGAGGACGGGTGGACGGCTTCGGTGTCGGACATGGTGACGCCTCCCCTCGCCAGCGGCCGGTTTCGGCCGCTCGGCGCCGCGGTCGATTGGATTGTGCGCTCTGACGTCGATGTGGAGCAATGGATTGACACCTGCGGTAGCCACCGCGATCCGCGCTGCCACGTGAGTCGCGGTGGCTGGTCGCCGGCATCAGTAGGTGATTGTCACGGTGGCCTGGGCCCGGGCGGCGTCGATGGAGTCGACCTGCACCGTGATGGCCCGATCGATGTAGCGGCCGCCGGCTTGGTAGCCCTGCCTATCCGCACCGATCATCAAAGTGTCGATCTCGCTGTGGAACGTCTTGTGGATCAAGACTCGGGGCCCGTCCTGGCCACGGTCCCAGCCGGCGGCTTCGCGGTACTCGATAGTGAGGTACTTGTCCTCGGGTGCGCACTCAGCGGCCCACCGGTTGACGTGGTCGGAAAGGCTTTGCCACAACGCTTTGCAGCTGGGGTCGACGCCGCGTGGCAGCCGGACGCGGGCGACGAGGTAACCGGGCCCGTGCTCGCCGCTGGAGTTCGCCTCGGGCCGGTCGAGCGCTCCGATGGCGACGGTCACCCGATGGCTGGTGCCGTCCGGCGTGAAGGTGGCGATCTGGCCGTTCGGGACGGCGCCGAGGACGATCCGGTTGTATGCATTGAGCCCGGGGCCGAAGCAGTTGGTCGGGCTCGGCAGGAAGCATTTGTCGTACCGGCCCTGGATCGACCACATGTCGTTGTAGTTCCAGCTGTCAGCGCCCGGGACGTCCCCGGCGGCGTGGCGCAGTCCGGCGGCGTGAGTGAGCTCGTGGGCGATGGACATCATCTTGAAGTAGCCGGGCGTGTCCGAGATCCAGGCGGAGTGGCTGTCGGGGTCGCCGTGGAAGTAGTCCATGTCCAGATAGGTCACGACCCTGGCGGTGGTAGTGCTTAAGCCCGCCGCGGCGGCGCAGGACCGATCGTCCCAGCCGACGCCGGACACCGTCACACCATTGATGATCTTCACATCGCTGATGTCCACGGTGCCGTATGTCATCTCCCAGAAGTAGCGCCCGAACCCGAGCGGGTTGTCCAGTCCGAACTGGGCCTTCCACCAGGCGGCGCTGTGGCCGAACCCCGTGAACTTATAGGGCGGGTCTTGCACGTGGCAGAACACCACGTACCACGGGTCCTTGACGACCGAGTGCCAGCCGAGATTCAACCGCGGCGTCGCCTTCGTGTACGCCCACCAGTAGACCAGCCGCTTGCCATCGGCGCGGGCATCCCAGCGCATCAGCGCCCCACCCTCGGTGAGCAGCAGCACGTCGGAGCGGACCGCCGCGCCGCGTTCGCCGGTCCAGTGGACCAGTTTCGGGAAGTACACCAAGCCCCGGCCCGCCTTGGCGACGCCGCGCAGATCGATACCAGTCAGCGTTTGCAGCGTGTTGCCCGGGGCCCGCTCAGCGCGGCGCGTACGCATCGCACCGGTGCTGCGATCACGCAGCACGATCTGGTCCCGTGGACCGTCGTCGAGGCGGGCCACGTGTACGGTCTCATCCGCGCGTACCACATCGGGTGCGGTGGCCAACGCCCGCCGGAACGTCCGCGTACCGGTCGCGAGGTCGATCACCGAGTCGTAGCGGGAGATCCGCCCGGCGTCCCGGTCGACCATCAGCAGGTCGGCGCTCGTGCGATCCTGGCCGAACTCACCAACTAGGAACTGCTTGTGGGTGCGGTCCGCATCATCGAGACCGCCCAGCCCGAAGTGCGGCATCGGGGAGAACCATTGCTTTCCACCAATCCCGGTCGTCCACAATCGCAGCGAACCGTCTGCCGGCCGGTAGACGAAGATATCCTCCGAGCCGTTGCCGTCGAAGTCGCCGACCAGTGGCTGTTCATCGGCACCGACGAAACTGCCCTGGGTGAACCACCACCACAGCTCGCTCGCATCCGGGCTGGGAGCCGTACAGACGAGGGCGGTGGAGGCAAGGACCGCGCAAACGTCATCGCGATCGTGCTCCCGGCCGCTGGCGGCGAACCGGCCGACGATCAACCGGGCGATATCGCCACGAAAATAGAAGTGCAGCATCGGCGTACCGCGAAAGTCCGCCCGGAAGGCGAACAGCTTGTTCGCACCGTACTGCAATATCTCCTTCGTCCCGTCGCCGTCGAGGTCGGCGAACGCGAGGTGGTACGGATTGGCCGGCACCGCTGCTAACCGGTCACCGGCCAGGCGGACACCGATGTCGACCTGGTATGCAAACCTCGCGGCCGACGCCGCCGCTACAAGCACGGCCAACGCAACGATCACCGACACCGCCCGGCGACCCAACAAGGTACCCATGCTCCACCCCTCTCCTCGGCGAACGGACACCTGTCCGCTCACCAGGAAAGTGCGATGGGCCGGTCCACTCTCTCATCCCGTACCAAGATTTTCTGGGCACTACCCGGCCACCCGGATCAGTAGCGGGTCCAATGGTGATCGCGTCCACGGAGATGTGTACGACGGGACGGGTCGCTCCTGGCGAGGTCTTTGGTCTCGATTGTGTAGGCGGGCTTGGCAGCCCAGATCGCGGGGGCTGTTGAGGTGGTCTCGGACCGCATGGCTCGGCCGTCATGCAAATACTGCTTGATGCGCGAGTTGCGGTAGAACACGTTGACCAGGACGCCGCCGTTGTCGCGGCGGTGCGAAACGTGCCCCCAGGTGTCGCGCGGACCCGCCGCCCGAAGATGATCTCAACATTGTGCGGTCGGCCGATGTCGAGGTATCGCCGATCAACGCCTCGAGCCACAGGCGTGCCCCGATGCGCGAAACACAATCGTGCGCGAATCTCGATCTGGCGCATGGACACTCTTCCCACAGGTAGTCGGCTCGTGGCGCGGCCGGCTGGCGCTGACCGGTGCGCCGATGCCTGGCTCGATGCACGACGCCAAGGCGTAGCGCGAATCCGGGGCCGATGTGGCTGGTCGAGGCGTTCCACGGTGTGCCCGGTCGAGTGCATGCGGTACTCGTGCCGTCACCGGCGTACCACGTGATCTTCCGCGGCACGGCTTTCGCAGTGATCGTGAGGCCCCCGGCCGAAGCGCGTGTGGTTTAGGTCTGCCACCGGCCGGGCTGCACCCACCACACGGGAACGTGGACGAACTGCGTGGTGGTCAGCGGGCGATGCCGATCAAGGAGGTGATTGCTCCGGCTCGTACCCGGTGGGGCTGGCGGGAACGCGGTGGTCGGGCTCGTAACCTGCTGCGCGCTGAATCTTCCAGCGCCCGAATTGCCGTCCGTACGTGTACGCCAGCTCTACCGCTTGTCGCGCGGATGGTTCGTCGTCGTATTGCCGGCGGATCGTGCGCCCTCCGTTGAGATCGGTCAGGGCGAGTTCCCAGGCTCCCATCCGGCTTTCGTGAAGGGTCAGGTACAGCTGACGGTGTAGGTCGGCGAAGCATTCGCCGACCTCGCGGATGCTGACGGGCGCGGAGGACACGAGGCACACAATATCGAACGTATGTTCGAGCACGTCAAGTAGCCGCGCGGGAAGGCGGCATAACAGTTGCCCGGCTGTGACTCTTCAGCTTGGCTGGCCGCTTTCGCGGTAGTTGACCATCGAGTCCGGGCTCACTGCGCGACTCGACCTGACTGCCCTGCCAGCGATCTGGGGCCCGCCCTCTGCGCACCGCGTGGCCGTGGTGCGAGCCTCGGGACGGGGTGCTGGACGCTCACGTGCGCTGCCGATCTGGGGCCGGTCACAGGTAGAGCTACTGGGTTGTGTGCACTCACCAGCCCCGCGCGGACCGGCCATCGGGCGTGTGGCCATGGCCACGGACACCATGGTCCTGATAGCCGCATCCCTTCGCACAGCGCGGTCGATCAGCCGCGACCTTCAGCCTGTTCAATTAGCTGCTGTGTGGCGTCGACCGCGCGCCGCAAGCGTTGCAGTGCTGGTTCGTGAGCTCCACGATGCCGCCTACCAAGTCAAGGAGCGCCTGGCGGATCTGTAGTTCGACGGCCTCGGCATGGCGCATGGCTGCCTCGCCTTCGTTGAAGCGTCGGACCTTCTCGGCTTCGTCGTGGCCGGCCTGGGCGACAGCGAAACGGTGTTGCGCTTCCTGTGCTCGGCGATGGTCTTTCGAGTGTCTCTTGTAGACGTGTGCGGCAGTAGTCGGCTGCATGTCGCATCGCTGCGAGTACGGCCGCGTCGGCGCCGCCGTGGCGACGTGCCTGCACCGCTGCGACTACAGAGACTGAACTGACAGGATTTCGTGTTCGGCGTGTCGGGTGGCAGCGGCGGAACTCTAATGTAGACACTGCTGGTGAGATATCCTGACGGTGGTGGCCTGACCACGCAGGCCGAGCACGGCGTGAGGCGGTACGGCTGCGGGCTCCGTTGCGTTGGGCGTCGGCAAGATCGAGGCAGACTTGAGCGGTGAAGTCGTCGACGCGCGCTCGTGCGTGGCTGCCTCCCAGGTCAGCGTTTGCCGGGTTCCGGTTTCCGTCCGAGGTCATCGTGGTCGCGGTGCGCTGGTATTTGCGGTTCAACTTGTCCTACCGCGACGTTGAGGAGCTGCTGCTCGAGCGTGGCGTCGAGGTCGATCACGTCACCGTCTACCGGTGGGTGCAGCGGTTCACGCCGCTGCTGGCCGACGTCGCCCGCTTCGGTCGGCACTCACCGGGCGATCGTTGGCATGTGGACGAGACGTATGTCAAGTCAACGGCGTGTGGCGGTACGTGTACCGGGCGGTCGACCAGGGCGGGCAGGTGATCGACGTGCTGGTCTCGGTCCGCCGGGACGCCGCGGCGGCTCGGCGGTTCTTCGGCCGGGCGCTGTCGACGTTGAAGGTGACACCCAGTGAGGTGGTCACGGACGCCGCGCCCGTCTATCCCGGCGTGCTCGACGAGCTGATCCCGTCGGCGTGGCATCACGTCGAGCGGTATGCGAACAATCCGATCGAGGCCGATCACAGCCGGCTGAAACACCGGCTCAGATCGATGCGTGGGCTACGCACGGACAAGACCGCACAGGTGATCATTGCCGGACATGCCTTCGTGCAGAACCTCCGCCGCGGGCACTATGAAATCGCCATCGACACCTTGCCCGCTCTGCGCGTCGCCGCGGCGTTCACCGAACTCGCCCAAGCGATCTGACCGCGGACCGACACGGGTTCGTCACGTCCACCGATCCGATAACGCAACGGCGCC
>Ga0114129_10011958_pt1 | contig 12346 bp, 9 predicted proteins | sample RhiMetdeltSRZDD1_FD_80071 | JGI IMG/M metagenome (GOLD analysis project Ga0114129, IMG submission 80071) | Populus rhizosphere microbial communities from Tennessee, USA - Rhizosphere MetaG P. deltoides SRZDD1 (version 2) (version 2) | ecosystem: Host-associated > Plants > Roots > Rhizosphere >...
GCGGCGAGCACGCACTACCGCCTGGACGCCGGCCCGCAGATGGTTCGGATGTGGACGAACACCGAGCGCTTCAAGCGCTATCCGTCCGCCGCGGTCGTCCGCCTCGACGCCTCGGACGCGCCCGACCTCAACCGGTTGTACGGCCTTGGCTTTGGGGCGTGGCTGCCGCCGCGGGCCGTGGCGGAGGGCGTCTACTACGGCATCCGGATCAACGGCCGGCTCGTGGCCGCCGCTGGCACGCACGTCATCAGCCGCGTCGCGCGGCTGGCCGTCGTCGGCAACGTCCTCACCCATGTCGACTTCCGCGGCCGCGGTTACGCGACGGCGGTGACCGGTGCGGTCACGGGGACGCTGCTCCAGATCTGCGACGCCGTGGTGCTCAACGTCCGCGCGGACAACCCGCCGGCGCTGAACGCCTACCGGCGGCTGGGCTACGCCGAGCACGTCCGCTTCGAGGAGCGGCTGGCCAGGAGAATCACACCGCCGTGGTCGGAGGCGATCGCCTCGCTGTTGCGGCGCTTTGGAGGGGGCAAGGACGCAGGATGACGACCGTCGAGACCATGCAGGCCGGAGCCTCGGCACTGCCCGCGCACGACGTCACGGACCTCGGGCTCGCGGCCGAGGGCCTGCGGCGCATCGAGTGGGCCGAACGCGAGATGCCGGTCCTGCGGCGGATCCGCGAGCGCTTCGAGCGCGAGCAGCCGCTGAAGGGCTTCCGCGCGGGCGCCTGCCTCCACGTCACGACCGAGACCGCAAACCTCATGCGGACGCTCGAGGCGGGCGGCGCCGAGATCGTCCTCGCCGCGAGCAACCCGCTGTCGACGCAGGACGACGTCGCCGCGGCGCTCGTCGCGAAGTTCGGGATGTCCGTCTACGCCCGCCGCGGCGAGGATCGCGAGACGTACTACGCGCACCTCAACGCGGTCGCGGATCGTCGCCCGACGCTCACGATGGACGACGGCTGCGACCTCGTATCGCTGCTCCACAGCGAGCGACCGGGTCAGCTGAGCGAGGTCGTCGCGGGCACGGAAGAGACGACGACAGGCGTCATCCGGCTCAAGGCCATGGCCGCGGACGGCGCCCTCCGCTATCCGGTCATCGCCGTGAACGAGGCGCTGACGAAGCACCTGTTCGACAACCGCTACGGCACCGGCCAGTCGACGCTCGACGGGATCATCCGCGCGACGAACCTGCTCATTGCCGGCCGCCAGGTCGTCGTCGCCGGCTACGGCTGGGTCGGTCGCGGGATCGCGTCGCGGATGCACGGCCACGGCGCCCATGTCGCCATCGTCGAGGTCGATCCCGTGCGGGCGCTCGAGGCGTTGATGGACGGCTATTCGGTCATGTCTGCCGCCGATGCCGCCCGCTGGGGCGACCTTTTCGTCACCGCAACGGGCAACGTCAACGTGTTCCGGCGCGAGCACTTCGAGGCGATGCGCGACGGCGCTGTGCTGGCGAACTCCGGCCACTTCGATGCCGAGCTGGACCTCGCCGCGCTCCGCGAGATGGCCGAGGGCCACGTCCGCGAGGTTCGCGAGAACGTCCAGGAGTTCGACCTCGGTGGGAAGCGGCTGAACCTCGTCGCCGAAGGCCGGCTCGTGAACCTTGGTGCCGCCGAGGGCCACCCGGCGGCGGTCATGGACATGAGCTTCGCGAACCAGGCGCTCTCCGCCGAATACCTCGCGAAGCACCACGGCGAGCTCTCGCCGCAGGTCTACGTCGTGCCCGACGCGATCGACAAGGAGGTCGCGCGCCTCAAGCTCGCGGCCATGGGGATCGAGCTCGACGAGATGACGCCCGAGCAGGCCGAGTACGTCTCCTCGTGGAAGCACGGCACCTGATGACGACGACCGCGCGACCGAGCATCGTCGAAGCTCCCTACGGGGCCTGGTCCTCGCCGCTCGAGATCTCGCGCCTGACCGACGGCGTCCGCTTCTTCGGCGAGAACCGGGCCGCCGACGGCGTCCGCTGGTGGCTGGAGGGCCGGCCCGAGGAGTCCGGCCGGCAGGTCCTCGTCCGCCTCGACCAGGACGGCACGATCACCCGCCTCACGCCCGAGGGCTTCAACGTCCGCAGCCGCGTCCACGAGTACGGCGGCGCCGCGAGCCTGGTCGAAGGCGAGCTCATCGTCGTCTCGGACTTCAGCACCGGCCGGCTCCAGCGCGTCCTGCGGCCGGAGGTGCTCCAGCCGCTGACGCCCGACAAGGCCTGGCGTTTCGCCGACCTCGAGCTCGACGCATCGCGCAATCGCCTCCTCGGGATCCGCGAGGACCACGAACCGGACACGCTGAAGCGCCACGGCGAGGCCGAGAACTCCCTGGTCGCGATCAGCCTCACCGACGGATCCGTGACCGTGCTCGCCGAAGGCGTGGACTTCTACGCGGCGCCGCGGCGATCGCCGGACGGGCGCCAGCTCGCGTGGCTGCAATGGCGGCACCCGAACATGCCGTGGGACGGCATGGAGCTCTGGCTGGCCGACCTCGAGGCCGACGGCACCATCGGCGCTCAGCGCCGGATCGCCGGCAGCGCGACCGAATGGGTCAGCCAGCCGCGCTGGTCGGCTGACGGTGTGCTCCACTTCCTCGCGGAGCCGTCGGGCTTCATGGGCCTCTATCGCTGGCGCGACGGCCAGGCGGAGTCGCTGACAAGCGACGCTCGAGACGACGACGGCAACGAGATCGACTTCGGCCACCCCGACTGGGTATTCGGGATTGTCACCTACGGGTTCCTGCCGGACGGATCGATCGTCGCGATCGGCCGAGGCGGCGGCCGTGACCGCCTGATCCGCGGCGCTCCGGATGGCAGCTGGACGAGGGAGCTGCCGGTCCACTGGACCGAGATGTTCGGCCTGGCGTTCGACGGCTGGCACGTCGTCATGCGCGGCGCGTCGCCGACCGTCCCGACCGAGGTCGTCGACATCGACGTCCGGACGCTCGACCAGCGGACGCTTCGGATGTCCGGGCCGAGCCGGCCAGACCCGGCGTTCATCTCGACCGGCGAGCCCGTGGCGTTCCCGACGACCGGTGGCCAGATCGCCTACGGCATCTTCTACGCGCCGTTGAACCCGGCCCACCGTGCGCCGGATGGGGACCTGCCGCCGCTCATCGTCACGAGCCACGGCGGGCCAACCGCCCAGGCCTACACCGGGTACGCGACGACCTTCCAGCTGTTCACGTCGCGCGGCATCGCGGTGCTCGACGTCGACTACGGCGGTTCGACCGGGTACGGCGCCGAATACCGAAAACGGCTGATCGAGCAGTGGGGCGTCGTCGACGTCGACGACTGCGTTGCCGGCGCGCGCTGGCTGGCCGAGCAGGGCCGCGTCGACGGGTCGCGCATCGCGATCCGGGGCGGCTCGGCGAGCGGCTACACGACCCTGTGCGCGATCACATTCCGCGATGCCTTCGCCGCGGGCGTGAGCTACTTCGGGATCGGCGACCTCGTCACGTTCGTCAGCCAGACCCACAAGTTCGAGTCGCGCTATCTCGAGAGCCTCGTGGGTCCGTACCCGGCGCTGCGGGAGCGCTACCGCGAGCGCTCGCCCCTGAACTTCCCGGACCGGATTCACTGTCCGGCGCTCATCCTCCAGGGCGCGGAGGACCGGATCGTGCCGCCGGCCCAGGCCGAGCAGATCGTCGATGCGCTCTGGGAGCGGCGCCTGCCCCATGCGTACCTGCTGTTTCCGGGCGAGGATCATGGGTTCCGGAGCAAGGACAACATCATCCGCTCCTTTGAAGCGGAGCTTTCGTTCTACGGCCAGATCTTCGGCTTCGAAGCGGCCGACCAGTTCGAACCCCTCGAGGTCAAGTTCCTCGACGAATGGGAGGCCAGGCAATGACCAGCATCGTCGACGACGCTCACTACCTGTTCACCTCGGAGTCGGTGACCGAGGGCCACCCGGACAAGCTCTGCGACCAGGTCAGCGACGCGATCCTGGACGCGATCCTTGCCGCCGATCCCGCCGCCCGCGTGGCCTGCGAGACCGCGACGACGACAGGCACGGTCTACGTCCTCGGCGAGATCACGACGCGGACGTATGTCGACTTCCAGGGAATCGTCCGCGAGACCGTCCGCGAGATCGGCTACACGGACGCGCGCTACGGCTTCGACTATCGGACCTGCGGAACCATCGTCAGCGTCCACGAGCAGTCACCGGACATCAAGCGCGGCGTCGACGAGTCATTCGAGACCCGCGGCAAGGGCGACGTCCACGATCAGGGCGCTGGCGACCAGGGAATGATGTTCGGCTTCGCCTGCCGCGAGACGCCCGAGCTCATGCCGCTGCCGATCGCGCTGGCGCATCGCCTCGCGCGGCGCCTCGCCGAGGTTCGAAAGAGCGGCATGTTGCCGTACCTCCGCCCGGACGGGAAGTCGCAGGTCACCGTCGACTACGAGTACGGCGTCCCGACGTCCGTTCGAACCGTTGTCATCGCGGCCCAGCACGACGACGAGGTCGCGAGCGACCGGCTCCGCGAGGACGTCATCGAGGCGGTGGTCCGGGACGTCATCCCGGCCGAGCTCCGGACCGTCGACCCCACGATCCACGTCAACCCGACCGGCCGATTCGTCATCGGCGGGCCGATGGGCGACTCGGGCCTCACTGGTCGCAAGATCATCGTCGACAGCTACGGCGGCATGGCCCGCCACGGCGGTGGCTGCTTCTCCGGCAAGGACCCCTCGAAGGTCGACCGGAGCGCCGCGTACGCCGCCCGCTGGGTCGCGAAGAACGTCGTTGCGGCCGGCCTGGCCGACCGCTTCGAGATCGAGCTCGCCTATGCGATCGGCGTCGCGCGGCCGCTCTCGATCTCGATCGAGACGTTCGGCACGGGCCACATCGACGACGACCGGATCCTCGGGCTCATCGACCGCCACTTCGACCTGCGACCGGCGGCGATCATCGACGCGCTCGACCTGCGTCGGCCGATCTACCGCCAGACCGCCGCGTACGGCCATTTCGGCCGGCCGGAGCTGGACCTGCCGTGGGAGCGGACCGACCACGCCGAGCTCATGGCCTCGGACGCCGGCGTGACGATGCCGGACGCCGCCGAGGCCGCCCCAGCGGGCTGAAGCGTCAGCCGAACGCGGCGGCGGCCGCCTCGACCGCGCCTTGATCCTGTGCTGAGTCGCCGCCGCTGACGCCAACGCCGCCGACGAGCACCCCGTCACGCAGCAGCGGCAGCCCGCCGGCGAAGATGATTGTCCGGCCGCGGGCCACCGTGTTGTAGCCGAAGAACTCGGTCCCCGGCTGGCTGATCGGCGCCAGATCGGCCGTAGGCATCCGATTGACGAGCGCGGTCCAGGCCTTGTCCTGAGCCAGCGAGACCGTCACGAGATCGGCGCCGTCCATCCGCTCGAACGCGACCAGCTGGCCGCCGCCGTCGACCACAGCGACGGACATCGCGACGCCGAGCGCCCGGGCCTCTGTCTGCGCGGCTGCGATGCACGCCCGCGCCGCCGCGAGCGTCAGTCCCGCCGCCTGGGAGGCGGTGGGGCCGCGGAACGAGTCAACGTTGTCGACTGGGAACCGGTCGGTCATGAGGTGAGCGCGACGAGCTAGGCCTGCTGCTCGGTGATGATCCCGGCCATCGAGCTCGACTCGCCGCGGACGCGGTTGTTCCGGTTCAGGACGTATTGGCCGAGCGCCAGCATCGCAAGCGTGAACACGAGCATCATCGTGGCGACCGCGTTCGTCTCGGGCGTCACGCCTTTCTTGATCGCCCCGAAGATGTAGAGCGGCAGCGTCGTCGAGCCCGGGCCGCTCGTGAACGTCGTGATCACGTAGTCATCGAAGCTGAACGTGAACGACAGGAGGAAGCCGGCGAAGATCGCGGGCAGGAGCTGCGGCAGCGTGATCTGCTTGAACGTCGGCCACGGCGGCGCGAAGAGGTCATACGACGCTTCGACGTGGGTCCGGTCCATGGTCGACAGTCGCGCCCGTACGAGCAGCAGCACGAGGCTCGTGTTGAAGAGCACGTGCGCGGCGATGATCGTGTGATACCCAAAGCCCGGCCTCGCCCCGCCGGTGAAGCTCTCGATCGCGTCGAACGTCGTGGCGAACAGCACGAGCGTCGATAGCGCGATGACGATCTCGGGCACCACGACCGAGACGTAGGTCAGCGCGTCGAACGCGAGGCGGACTCGCTTGCCGACTCGCTGCAGGCCGAGCGCCGCCATCGTCCCGAACAGCGTTGCGAGGATCGCGTTCGGGATCGCGACGATGAAGCTGTTGAGGACGTACGACTGGACGACCGGGTCCCCGAGCGCGATGCCGAACCACTTCGGCGAGAAGCCACGCCACAGGGTCACTCGGGTGTCCGTCGCGTTGAACGCGAACAGGATCACGATGACGATCGGCAGGTAGAGGAACGCGTAGACGGCGCCCGTGTGGAACCGGAAGTAGCGCTCGACGATGCCGTCCCACCGGTCGATCGCCTTTCGTTTCGGGCGGCGGCTGTCGGTCCGGGCGCCCGAAACGGGTATCGCGGGCGCGCTCACAGGACGCTCGTCTCGCGGACCTTGCGCCCGCGGTTCACGAACCACAGGTAGAACGCGATCGTCACCATCATCACGACGATCAGGAACACGGCGCGCGCTGAACCAGCGGGCCAGTTTCGGGCCTCGAGGAACGAGCTGACGAGCGCGCTGCCGGCCATGTAGTACGTCCCGTAGCCGAGGATCGCGGGAATGACGTACTCACCCATCATCGGGATGAAGACGAGGATGCTGCCGGTGACGAGGCCGGGCAGCGCCATCGGCAGGGTGATCTGGCGGAACGTCGCCCAGCGCCCGGCCCCGAGGTCCTTGGACGCCTCCACCAGCGTCCGGTCCAGCCGTTCCAGGGTGACGTAGAGCGGGAAGACCATCAACGGCAGATAGCCGTAGACGATGCCGATGAAGACGGCGAACGGCGTCCCGTTGATCTTGACCCGGGTTCCGAGCAGCTCGCTGAGGATGCCGTCCAGGCCGCTGTCGCTGTTGAAGATCAGCAGCCACGCGTACGTTCGGATCAGGAAGCTCGTCCAGAACGGGATGACGAGCAGGAGGATCAGGAGGTTCTTGCGCTTCCCCGCCCGCGTTGCCAGGAAGTAGGCGAGCGGCAGCCCAATCAGGAGGCAGCCAATGGTCCCGGCCCCGGCCATGATGAGGCTGTTGATGTAGGGCTCGGGTCGGTTGAACAGATCGGCGTAGTTGTCGAGGACGAACGCGGGCGCATACCCGCCGTTTCGGGCCCGCACACCGAACGAGAAGACGAAGATGATCGCGAGGGGCGCGACGAGGAGGAGCCCGTACCACAGCGCCGTCGGCAGGACGAGCAGAGACGTCAGGAGGGCGGAGCGACCCCGCCCTCCTGAGGCAAACCGACCCGGTTCGGCCGCGACTGCGGTCATGGCACCCTCAGGCGCTGAAGGCGCGTGGCTCGGCGAGCGTCAGCCGCCGATCTTCGACTTGAACTCTTCCCAGATCTCGAGGCGCTGGTTGTTGCCGGAGGTGTCCTCGGCGCCCTCGAGCTTGGCGAAGACGTCGTCCGGCGGGAAGACGGCTGGATTGTCGAGGATCTCCTGGGGCACGAGCTTCTTCGCCTCGGTGTTGCACGTGGCGTAGTAGTTGAACTCGGTCTCGGCCGCCTGGATCGCCGGCTCCTGGATGAAGTCGAGCCACTTGTAAGCCGCCTCCTTGTGAGGCGCGTCCTTGAGCATGACCCAGGTGTCCATCCAGAAGAGCGAGCCCTCCGACGGAACGACGTAGGCCGCGTCCGCGGTGGCCGCCTCGCCCTGGAGCCCGAGCAGCGGCCCGGTCCAGCCGAGGACCATCGAGGCCTCCTCGGACGCGAGCTTGTCCTGGTACAGGTCCGAGTCCAGCGCAAGGATGTGCGGCGCGACGTCGAGCAGGATCTCGCGAGCCGCCTCGAGGTCGGCCGGCTCGTTCGAGTTGAGCGACTTGCCCAGCATCTTGAGCGGGAAGACGAAGACGTCGCCCATCGAGTCGACCATGACGACCTTGCCGGACTCCGAGCCAGTGGTCAGGTCGTAGAAGTCCTGCCATGACGCCGGTGGCGTATCGAGGAGCTTGCCGCGATACATGATCCCGGTCGTGCCGAAGTCCTTCGGGACCTGGTACTCGTTCGTGGGATCCCACCAGAGGCCCTTGAACTTCTCGTCGATGTACTTCGTGACGTTCGGGAGCTTGGTGAGGTCCAGCTTCTCGAGGAAGCCGTCGTCGACCATGCCCGGCGTGTACTCCGCGGTTGGCGCCGCGATGTCGTAGCCGGATGCACCGGCCTGGAGCTTCGCAATGAGCTCCTCGTTGTTCGCGTACGTGTCATAGCGGAAGTCCGTGATCCCGAAGCGCTTCTTGAATTCCGTGATGTTTGCGTCCGCGATGTAGTCCGACCAGTTGTAGATCCACAGCGATGTGCCGATGCCGGCGCCGCCCGGTCCGCAGGCCGCTGCGAGCGCCGCCGCGCCGCCGGTCAGCCCGGCCATCGCCAGGAAGCCACGGCGGTTGATCGGCTTGTTCGCCGCCTGCTTCAGATACCAGTCGAGTCCTCGATCAGACACGCGACTCCTCCTCTGTGCCCGGAGACCCGGGCCCGCAATCGAACCTCAGCCAACGAGGATGAGGTTCGCCTCCTCATGCCATCGGACGACGACCGGATCGCCCGGCCCGACGCCCTCTCCTGCGTCGACGCCACTCGCATTCTGGCGTCGGATGATGAGCTCCCCAGCCTGCTCGGTTGTCACGCGGTATTCCGTTTGGTCGCCCAGGTACGTGCCCTGATGAACGCGGCCGGGAACGGACACCCAACCGTCACCGGACGGCGGCGCGCCCTCGGCCGTCTCGACCGTCAGCCGCTCCGGCCGCGTCGCGACCGTGACGCTGTCGCCGACTGAAAGCTTCGCGTCGGGATCCGTGATTCGTCCGGCGAGGCGGAGGCCGCGATCTGTCTCGACCATCGCGCGGCGGTCGGCCCCGAGCTCGGCGATCTTGCCCGGGATCGGGTTGCTGACGCCGATGAAGTTCGAGACGAAGCGGTTGACGGGCCGCTCATAGAGCTCCGTCGGGCCGCCCATCTGCTGGATCCGCCCTTCGCTCATGACGACGATCACGTCGCTCATCGTGAGCGCCTCTTCCTGATCGTGGGTGACGTACACGAACGTGATCCCGACCTCGCGCTGGAGCGCCTTGAGCTCGAGCTCCATCTCCTTGCGCAGCTTCAGGTCGAGGGCGCCGAGGGGCTCGTCGAGGAGCAGGACGGTCGGGTGGTTCACGAGTGCGCGCGCCAGGGCGACACGCTGCTGCTGGCCGCCGGACAGCTCCCAGGTGCGCCGCGCGCCATAGCCGGACAGCCGGACGAGCGCGAGGGCTTCATCGACGCGCCGCTTCTCCTCGGACTTGTCGGCGCCTTTCTGCCGGAGCCCATAGCCGACGTTCTCGGCGACGTCCATGTGCGGGAACAGCGCGTAATGCTGGAAGACCGTGTTGACGTTGCGCCGGTACGGCGGAACACCCGCGACCGGCTGGCCGGCGAGAAAGATCTCGCCTTCGGTCGGCTGCTCGAAGCCGGCGATCATGCGCAGCGTCGTCGTCTTGCCGCAGCCGGACGGGCCAAGGAGGCTGTAGAACTCACCGGCTTTGATCCGGAGCGTCATGTTGTCGACGGCCGTGACCGGGCCGAACCGCTTCGTGACGCCGACGATCTCGACGTCGACGACGCCTTCCCCACCGCTGGCTCGACCAGTTGCCCCTTGGCGTTCGTGAGCCTCAGCGACAGCCAATGCGTGCTCCTCGCAGCCGGCGATTTCGACCAGGACGCAGGATCGTGACGCTGGGATCGCGCGATCACCGGCCCTGGGGATCACACGACCGGCGCGCCCTCCCGCGCAGGTGGCGAGGATGGTACGGGCGACGTTCACGGCGCGTCAACGATCCCGAACGCCTGCCGAGACCCTAGGATTCAGGCGATGTACGCGGTCGTGCTGGCCGGCGGCGGTGGCACGCGGCTGTGGCCGCTCTCGCGCGCCGAGACGCCCAAGCCGTTCCTGCCACTCCTCGGCGGTGAGCACGGCGAGCGATCACTGCTCCAAATGACGGTCGAGCGACTGGTTGGGCACCCCGAGCTCCCGCTCACCGCGGCGGACGTGACGATCGTCACGGACCGGCGCTACACACGGCTCGTCCGCGAGCAGCTGCCCGAGACCCGCATCCTCGGGGAGCCGGCCGGGCGGAACACGGCCGCGGCGGTCGCCCTCGCGACGGCAGCGATCGAGCGGCCGGACGATGAGGTCATGCTCGTCGTACCAGCCGATCATCTGATCGCGAAGACCGGCGTCTATCGCGGCGTCCTTCAGGCCGCGACCTATCGGCTCGCCGGTCGTGGCGCGTTCGGTTCGCCGGACCCCCTAGTCACGCTTGGGATCCAGGTCTCACGCCCGGCCACGGAGTACGGATACCTCATCCCGAACGTCGAGATGGGCGCTGACTTCGAAGGGATTCGGGCCTATCCGCTCAGAGCGTTCGAGGAGAAACCAAACCCCGAGCGGGCGGCGACTCTCCTTCTCGAACCAGGCGTCGCCTGGAACGCCGGGATCTTCGCATGGCAGCGCCAGGCCATTCGCGACGCGCTCAACCGCTACACGGGCCTCATGACGTTGATCGGCGCGAGTCACGCGAGCGAGGCCGGCCTCGCGGGCGCGTACGACCAGCTGAAGCCCGTCTCGATCGACTACGCCGTGCTCGAGCCGGCGGCGCGCGACGGCCGCGTCGTGATGGGCGCGATGGACGTCGGCTGGGACGACCTCGGCAGCTGGTCGGCGCTCCTCGGCGCGACGGGCATCGGCGGGACCGGCCGCGTGGTCCAGGCCGGCGAGGCGGCTGAGGTCGCGGAGGACGAGCTCGTCGTCGAGCGCGTGGACGGGCGGTTGAGCCTCGCCGCCGGGCCTCGCGCTATCCTCGGCACCTCGCCGAGCGCGATCCTTCGGGGCGCGACCGCCGGCCGGCCACGGCTGGAGGAGCTCCTCGACCGCGTGAGCCGCTGGGAGGCCAGGTCATGACTCTGATCGCCGAGACGCCGCGGCCGACCACGATCGTCTTCGGCACGGACGGCTGGCGGGCCCGTGTCGCGGACGAGTACACATTCGAGAACGTCCGCCGTTGCGCGGACGGCGTGGCAGCGTACGTCGAGGGCCGCGGCGAGACCGCGAAGGGCGTGGTCATCGCCTACGACCGGCGGTTCGCCTCCGAGCACTTCGCCGCCGCTGCGGCGGAGGTCCTCCTCGCCCACGGGATCCCGGTCGCCTACTCGGCTCGCGGCGTGCCGACCCAGATGAGCTCCTACGAGGTCGTCCAGCGCGGCTCTGCCGCCGGCATCGTGATCACCGCCAGCCACAACCCGTGGACGGACAACGGCTTCAAGGTCAAGGCGCCCACCGGTTCCGCGGCGGGGCCGGAGATGCTCAAGGTCATCGAAGCCCGGATCGCCGAGAACGGCGGCACAGCGATCGAGCGGCGGCCGTTCGCGGACGCGCAGAAGGAAGGTCTGGTCGAGACGTTCGACCCGTTCGAAGGCTACGAGCGCTTCGTCCGGCGGACGGTCGATCTCGACGCCCTGAAGGCCGCAGACGCCTCGATCCTCGTCGAGCCGATGTGGGGCGCCGGGGCGGGCTGGCTGAGCCGGCTCCTCGGCGGCGCGAAGATCCGGGTCAACGAGATCCACCAGGAGCGAAATCCGTTTTTCGGTGGCGTCAACCCGGAGCCGATCCGGCCGAACATCGACGAGTCGCTGCGCATGCTGGCCGCAGGCGGCTACGACATGGGCCTGCTCCTCGATGGAGACGCGGATCGCGCCGGTGCGGCGGACGAGAAGGGCACGTTCATCCACCAGCTCCAGGTGACCGGGCTGCTGATGTACTACCTCGCCGAGCACCGCAGCTGGCGCGACCCGGTCGTGATCTCGGTCAACAACACGTCCATGGCGCGCCGGCTCGGCGAGCACTACGGGATCGCCGTCCACGAAACCCCTGTCGGGTTCAAGTACATCGGGCCGAAGATGATCGAGACGGGCGCGATGATGGGCGGCGAGGAGAGCGGCGGCTTCGGGTTCGGGATGCACCTCCCCGAGCGCGACGGGATCTACGCCGACCTCTTGCTGCTCGACCTGTTCCTGCGCGAGCGAGAGCGCGGCGTCTGGCCGGTCTCGAAGATCCTCGCCAACTTCCACGAGCTGGCCGGGCCGTCGTTCTACAAGCGCGTCGACATCCACTTCGAACGGGCCGAATACGACGCGGTGAAGCGGCGACTCCTCGTCGACCTCGCGAGCACGCCGCCGAGCGAGCTGGACGGTGAGGCC
>Ga0114129_10011959_pt1 | contig 12345 bp, 10 predicted proteins | sample RhiMetdeltSRZDD1_FD_80071 | JGI IMG/M metagenome (GOLD analysis project Ga0114129, IMG submission 80071) | Populus rhizosphere microbial communities from Tennessee, USA - Rhizosphere MetaG P. deltoides SRZDD1 (version 2) (version 2) | ecosystem: Host-associated > Plants > Roots > Rhizosphere >...
GGCAGCAAGGATTGAAATGACTGAAACGGTTTGCCCACCGCGAAGCGGCGCCCATGGCGTGCTGTCACGCCACGGAATTTTTCGCAGGTCAGTCTGTCGCCGTGACGGTGGCCTCGAACGGCGCGGCCTTGATGTCGAGCCGCTCGCCGTTGGTGACGCTGAAGCGGAACACGCCGGTGACGAGGTGAGGTCCCGGCGTCTTCGGCACGACGTCGATCCGGAAGACGACCGTGCCGTCGCTCACCGAGCCCCTCACGACTTTTCGCTCGAGCTGCACACCGTCGTCGGTGGCCGACAATCGCACGAGGCGATGGCGGTAGGCGTCGGCGATGCGGAAGCCGTTCAGCGGGGAGATCCTCGCGACGATCTCGGCCCTGGTGCCGACCTTGACCGTCGGGCTGTCGATGCGCACCGCGAACGTGTCGCCGGCATAGTCGCCACCCATCGCCGTCGCGCAGACGACGGCGAGGGTCGCGAAAGCGCCGACGATCGGGCCGGTGCGACGACTGATGGTCCGCATGAGTTTGCCGCATCCCGGCGACCGGAGCCGACGCAGCGCCGCGGTCGCCGGGATTCGCTCAGGGTTTACTGCGAGACCGCGAACACCCACACGACGCCACCCTCGGGAACATCCTTCTGCCATCCGAGCAGATTCGACAACAGCCCCTGCTGGAAGGCCGGATCGACGCCCCAACCCGAGGCGACGCCGATGTACTGCACGCCGTCGACCGCGAACGACACGGGCGGAGCGGTGATGCCCGAGTTCGTCCGGAACTGCCACAGCACTTCGCCGGTGCTCGCATCGAACGCGCGGAAGTACCGGTCGTTCGTGCCGCCGTTGAACACCAGGCCACCGGCCGTCGTCATGACGCCGCCCCAGTTCATGGAGTCGGGGAACAGGTGGCTCCAGACGCGCTTGTTGCCGTTGACATCCCAGGCCTGGACCTCGCCGAAATGCCGCGCCGTCTTGTCGACCGCGAATCCGATGTCCGGGATGTCGACACCGGTCCACCACTTGCCGGCCTCGTACTTCTGGACCTTCCCTTCCATGTAGCCGCAGTGGTTGTCGTTGGCCGGAATGTAGAGCATCTGGGTCTTCGGATTGTAGGCTGCGAACGGCCAGTCCTTGCCGCCCCAGAGCGAGGGGCAGAAGTCCGCGCGCTTGCCCGTGCGCGGAATGCGATCTTCGTTGTACGTCGGCCGGCCGGTCGTCGGATCGATGCTCTTGAATACGTTCTGCTTGACGTACGGCGTCGCCGACACGAACCCGATCTTGTCGGCGCTGCGCTCCAGGCGGTAGAGATAGCCGTTGCGCGCCGGCTTGATGAGCCCCTTGACGACTTTCCCGTCCTTCGTGAAGTCCGCGATGATCGGCGCATCCGGCTCGTCCCAGTCCCACGAGTCGTTCCAGTGGTACTGGAAGTGCGACACGAGCTTGCCCGTCTCGGGATTCAACGCGACCGTCGACGACGTATAGAGGTTGTCGCCTGGTCGCTGGTCGCCGAACCACGGCGACGCGTTCCCCGTCCCCCAGAAGGTCAGGTTCAGCTGCGGATCGTACGTCCCGGTCATCCAGACGGATCCGCCACCCTTCTTCCAGGTGTCACCCGTCCAGGTCTCGCTGCCCTTCTCGCCCGGCGCCGGAATCGTGTACGTCTTCCACGCCGGCTTGCCGGTGTTGGCGTCGAAGGCCTGGATGAACCCGCGCACGCCGAACTCGCCGCCTGAGACGCCGACCATCACCTTGCCCTTGGCGACGAGCGGAGCCAGCGTCATGTAGTACCCGGTCTTCCAGTCCTCGACCTTCTGCTCCCACGCCACCTTGCCGGTGGTCGCGTTGAGCGCGACGAGAACGGCGTCGTGGGTGGCGAGGTAGACCTTGTCGCCGTAGAGCGCGACGCCGCGGCTGGTGTTGTGCAGGACGCTCAGCCCCTCGGGCATCTCCTTCTTGTATCGCCAGAGCAGCTTGCCGGTTTTCGCCTCCAGCGCGACGACCTGGTTGTACGGCGTCGCCACGAACATGATGCCGTTGTTGACGAGCAGCGGCGCCTGGTGGCCGGAATCGACACCGGTGGAGAAGGCCCACACCGGGGTGAGCTTCTTCACGTTGTACGTGTTGATCTGATCGAGCGGGCTGTACGACCAGCCCTGGTAATTGCCGCGCGTCATGAGCCAGTTCGACGCCTCCGGCTCGACGAGCCGTTGATCGGTCACCGGCCGATAGCCCTGTTGCGCGCCGGTCATCAACGGCATCAACGTGATCGCGAGTACCGCAACGACGATTACGAGCCTTCTTACCATCCTCATTCGCTGGTCCTCCTCATGGAAACGGCTCGCCCGTTACGCCGCGCTGGCAGCGATCACCTCCCTCAGGTCGTGTGACGTCCGACGCGTCCGGTGAACTCCCCGGCCGCCACGATGCCGCCATCGGTGGCGCCGAGCGGGAGCATGGCGAGCCGTCGCGGCGCAGGACCGTCGACGACGCGCGCGCGATCGGCCGGATCGAAGCGAGAGGCGTGGCACGCGCAGAAGAGCGTGCCGGAGCCCTTGTGCCACATCGAGATCGGGCACCCCTCGTGGGTGCACACGGCGGAGTAAGCGACGACGCCGCCCGCCGCGTTGGTGGCCGTGTCCGGGCTGAGCTGGCCGGGATCGAGCCGGACCAGCGCCACCGAATTGAGGAGCGAACCGTCGCGGACGACCTTCGTCCGCGGGTCCATCGGAAACGCGAGCTGCTGGGGACCGCCAAGCGGCAGATCGGCCGGGACGATCACCGTTCCCGCGCGCTCCCCATAGGCATAGACGAGGACATCGCCCTTGCGGGGTCGCGCGGTCTTGTCGTCCTGGCAGGCAGCGACATCGACGCGGACCAGCGTCGCGGCGAGGCCCAGACCAATAGCGGTCTTCAAGGCACTCCGCCGGTCCAGCCGCTCAGCGTCTCCGCCGCACGGTGGAAGGATGGGCCCCACCTCCCTTGTATGCGCGGTGCAAGGGTGCCGGGATTCTTCGTCCGCCGTCATCGCGTTGTCAAGACCGGCCGAGTCAAGCGAGCGACGCGCCGGCGGACCGCACGGGGGCCGCCTGACGCGGCCCCCGTGCAGCTCGAGCTCTCAGGCGTTCAGCTGATCGCGAATCGGCAGGCGGCGAATCCGCTTGCCCGTCGCCGCAAAGATCGCGTTGCACAGCGCGGGCGGAATCGGCGGCACCCCTGGCTCGCCCACACCGCCCATCGGCTTGCTGTAATCACCGGGAACGATGTGGACGCGGATGATCCGCGGCGCCTCGGCCATGCGCGTCACCGCGTAGTCGTTGAAGTTGCCCTGCTGCACGCGCCCATCCTTGAAGCTGATCTCGCCGAGCGTCGCGATGCCGACGCCCATGACGCACGCGCCCTCCATCTGCGAGCGCACGCGGTCGGGATTCACGGTGGCGCCGCAGTCCACCGCCATGTCCACGCGCGGGATCGTCAGCGTTCCCTTGTCGTCGACGGCGACCTCGACGACGGTGGCGATGTAGCTCACGAAGCTGTAATGCGCGGCGATGCCGAGCCCGCGGCCTTTGGGAAGCTTGCGTCCCCAACCGGCCTCGCGGGCGGCGACCTCCACCACGCGCCGCAGCCGGCCGGTGTCCACCGGGTAGCGCTCCGGCGACTCGCCGTGGTTCCACGTATCGCCCAGCGTCTCCGGGCTCACCTGACGCGCCGGACCGATGACCTCGAGCAGGAAATCCTTCGGGTCACGGCCGGCGGCCGCGGCGAGCTCGGCGACGAACGACTGGACCGCGAACGCGTGCGGAATGTTCGACACCGATCGGAACCACCCGATCCGCGTGTGCGCGGCGGCTTCGGGATTTTCGATACGGACATTCGGAATCGCGAACGGCACGTTGATGACGCCCATGCCCAGCTCGAAGGGCGCCTCGTTCTTGGCCTCCGCATTGAACGTCGACATGATCGTCGGTGCCACGCTGCGGTGCAGCCAGGCGACGGGCTTGCCTTGCGCGTCGACGCCGGCCTCGAGATGCTCGACCGAGACCGTGTGGTAGTACGAGTTGTGCAGATCGTCGTCGCGCGTCCACGTCACCTTCACCGCCTTGCCGTCGACCGCCTTGGACAGCACGGCCGCCTCGATCGCGTAGTCCGGCTTCGACTTCCGTCCAAAGCCTCCGCCGAGCAGCGTGACGTTCACGGTGACATCGTCGGCGGACATCCCGAGCCGCTTCGCGACCAGATCGCGCGTGGCCTGGGGCGACTGCACGCAGGCCCAGACGTCGCACTTGCCGTTCGCGATGCGCACGGTCGCCGCGGGCGCTTCCATCGTGGCGTGCGCGAGATGGGGCACGTAGTACTCGGCCTCGTGACGACGCGCGGCGCCGCCGGCGGCGGCGGTGAAGTCGCCATCGTTGCGGACGGCCTTGCCCGGCTTGCGCGCGGCCTCTTCCAGCGTCGCCTTGTAGGCCACGGAGTCGTAGCCGGCGTTCGGGCCGTCGTCCCAGGTGATCTTGAGCGCCTTGCGACCCTCGATGGCCGCCCACGTGTTCGTCGCGAGGACGGCAACGCCGCCGACCGGGTTGAACTGCGCGGGTGGCCCACTCGGCTCGATCGCCAGGACCCGCTCGACGCCCGGCACCTTCAGCGCTTCGGCGGGGTCAAAGCTCGCGACCTTGCCGCCGTACACGGGCGGACGCGCGACGACGGCGTAGAGCATGCCGGGCAGCCGCGTGTCGATGCCGTACTGCGCCTTGCCGGTCGCGATGTCGCGGCCATCGAGCAGCGTCTGCGCCTTGCCGATGTAGCGGAACTGTTTCGGATCCTTGAGGCGCAGCGTTTCTCGCGTCGGCACCGGCTGACTCGCCGCGGCCTTCGCGAGCGCGCCGTACCCGAGGCGGCGCCCCGTCGGACGATGCACGACCTCGTGGTTCTTGGCCTCCACCTCGCTCACCGGCACCTTCCAGCGCTCGGCGGCGGCGGCCTCGAGCATGGTGCGCGCGGCGGCGCCGCACCGGCGCATCGGCTCGAAGAAGTGACGCGTGCTGCGCGAGCCGTCCGTGTCCTGATTGCCGAACTTCTTCTCGTCGCCCGTCGCCTGCGCCACGCGCACGCGCTTCCAATCCGCCTCGAGCTCGTCCGCGACGATCATCGGCATGCCGGTTCTGACGCCCTGGCCCATCTCGGAGCGATGGCAGACGATCGTCACCGTGCCGTTCTCCGCGATCGACACGAACGCGAGCGGGTTATCGACCCAGCCGTTCGGCATCCCGTCGGCGCCGTACTTTTTCTGTTCTTGAGCCGTGGCCGCGGACGGATACCCCACGGCGAGCACGAGCCCGCCGAGCGACAGGCCCTGCAGGAAGCGACGCCGGCTGACGTTGGTGACGACGACGTCGTTGCGATGCGTGGTGCGGTCGACCTGCGCGTTCATCGCGTCCCTCCCTGCTTCGCCGCCGCCGCCTGCTTCACGGCGGTGCGGATGCGCGTGTAGGTCCCGCAACGGCAGATGTTGCCGCCCATTGCCGCATCGATGTCCGCGTCGCTCGGGTTGGAATTTCGCGCGAGGAGCGCAGCCGCCTGCATGATCTGTCCGGCCTGGCAGTAGCCGCACTGTGGGACGTTGGTCGCGATCCACGCCTTTTGCAGCGGATGGTCGCCGGACGCGCTGAGACCTTCGATCGTCGTCACGGGGCCCTTCACCGAGCCCACGGGCATCACGCACGAGCGCTGCGCGACGCCGTTGACGTGCACGGTGCACGCCCCGCACAGGGCCATGCCGCAGCCGAACTTCGTCCCGGTGAGTCCGACCACGTCACGCAGCACCCAGAGCAGCGGCATCTGCGGCGGGACGTCCACCGAGTACGACTTACCGTTCACCGAGAGCGATACCGCCATGACCGCCTCCTTCCTCGTCACGGGCAGAAGGGCGCGAGCTTCGCACAGAGGGGATGGGGCCGGGCCGGGCTACTTTCACCTCCTCACGAGAGCCGGCTCTCGTCCGAGGCGGTCTGCTGCAGGTGGCGGCGAGACTAATCCAAAGCGGCCTTCCGTTTCAACCGCGACGCCGGCCGGGCGAGGGCGGGAGGAAATGGAGGCGCGCCCGATTGCTCCGCGGCGTTTCGCCCGGCCCCCTTCTACTGTGTTTTTTTCAACGATTACGATGAAGTGCGGTTGCGGGCGGCCGCGTGTGGCATCGGCGTTGCGCTAGCGCATTGGTGGAGGAACCGCACCAATGTTGCTCGAAGGGATCGTCGCCGCCTCGTTTCTCGGTCTCGGATGCGCCCTCGTCGGCGCCGACTCGCGCCTCGGCCGCAGCGCCGCCTACGTCATTCATCAGTGGCGCCGGCGGGCGCGGGCACGCCGCCGCGCCGCCACTGTGACCGCCGCGCCCGCGCCGGTGGCGGTCACGACGACCGGCCAGATCTAGCGCAGCCGGTCGAGCGCCTGCGCGAGATCCGCGATGAGGTCGTCGGCGTCTTCGATGCCGACGGAGTAGCGGATCAGGTTGTCCTTGATGCCGATCTCGAGCCGCTCCTCGGTCGTGAGCTCGTAGAAGCTCATGATCGCCGGCTGCTCGATCAAGCTCTCGACCCCGCCCAGGGAGACCGCGAGGTGGGGGATCGTGCACGCGTCCACGACCCGCGAGGCGGCGTCGAGATCGCCGCGGACCTCGAACGACACCACGCCGCCGAAGCCGCGCATCTGCCGCTTGGCGACGTCGTGCTCGCGGTGGCTGGTCAGGCCCGGGTAGTGCACGGCCTCGATGCGCGAGTCGGCCTGAAGAAACTCGGCGAGCGCCTGCGCGTTGCTGTTCTGGCGCTCCACGCGCAGCGCGAACGTCTTGAGGCCCCGGACGAGCAAATACGCGGCGAACGGATCCACGATCGCCCCCGTGATGCCCTGCAGGCTGCGGACGGCGTCGACGATCTCGCGTGAGCCGAGCACGGCGCCGGCGAGCAGGTCGTTGTGGCCGCCGAGGTACTTCGTGGCCGAGTGCATGACGAGGTCCACGCCCCACTCGAGCGGCCGCACGTTGTACGGTGTCGCGAACGTCGCGTCGATCACCGTCTTGACGCGATGCCGGCGGCCGATCGCCGCGAAGCGCTCGAGATTCAGCACGCGGTTGTACGGATTCGTCGGCGACTCGCTGAGCAGCACGCGTGTCGTCGGGCGGATCGCATCCTCCAGCGCGTCGTAGTCACCCGCGGGGACCGTGGACACCTCGATGCCGTAGCGCGGCAGCGTCTGGTTGAGGAACTGGCGCGTGCGTCGATAGGCGTCGTCGGTGGCGATGACGTGCGTGCCGCGCGACAGCATCGCGAGCAGCGCCGTCGTCATGGCGGCCATGCCGCTCGCGAAGAGCAGGCAGTCGCCCGCGCCCTCGAGGGCCGCCAGCTTGGCCTCGGCAATCTTCTGGGTCGGGTTGCCGTAGCGGCCGTACTCGACCCGGTCGATCTTGCCGTCGAAGTGGTCCTTCAGCTCCTGCGTGTTGGCGAACGTGAACGTCGCCGTCTGCACGATCGGCGTCGCCAGCGCGTTCGCGGGCTTCGGGCGCGGCTCGCCGCCGTGCACCGACACGGTGCTCGGCCCCAGCGGCTTTTTCGGCGGCTCGACGCGATCAGCCATCAGGACGAGACCAGGAGCTTGAACTTTTCGACGTGACGGGCGATCGCGCGGGCGACCCGCTTGGGATCGGCGGGCAGCTCGATCGGCCGGTTGCGGTGTGACGGCTTGATGCCTTCCAGCAAGCCCATGTGATACGCGGCCTTCTGGTCGGCGAACTTCAGGCCGTTCGCGGTGGAGATGACGACCACGCGCTCGCTCGAGCGAATCACCTTGCGCTCGACGAGCTTGCGCAGCGCGGCCAGGGCCACGCCGGTGTGCGGACAGTTGAACATCCCCGTGCGGTCCGCTCGCGCCGCCTCGTCGGACAGCTCCTGCTCGGTGGCCTGCTCCACCACGCCGTTGAACTGCTGCAGCGTGCGAATGGCGCGCTTGACGCTCACCGGGTTGCCGATCTGAATGGCCGTGGCGAGCGTGGGCTGGGCCACGATCGGCTCGAACGTCTTGAAGTCTTCCTGGAAGGAACGATAGAGCGGGTTGGCGCGCTCGGCCTGGGCCAGCGCGATGCGCGGCAGCTTGTTGATGAGCCCCAGCTCCTGCATCATCACGAACCCCTGCCCCAGCGCGTGCACGTTGCCGAGGTTACCGCCCGGAATCACGATCCAGTCCGGCACCTCCCAGTCGAACTGCTGCACGATCTCGATGGCGACGGTCTTCTGGCCCTCGATGCGCAGGCTGTTCATCGAGTTGGCGAGGTAGATGCGCTTGTTCTTGGTGATCTCCTGCACGACCGCCATGCATCCATCGAAGTCCGTGTCGAGCGAGAGCACGAGCGCGCCGTTGGCGAGCGGCTGCACGAGCTGGGCGATCGAGATCTTGTCCTTCGGCAGCAGCACGACGGCCGGAATCCCGGCCGCCGCGCAGTAGGCGCCGAGCGCCGCCGACGTGTCGCCGGTCGACGCGCAGGCCACGGCATCGATCAGGACGCCGCCGGCGATCATCTGACGTACCACGGAAACGAGCACCGTCATGCCGAGGTCCTTGAACGACCCCGTGTGCGAGTTGCCGCACTGCTTGATCCACAAATCTTCGACGTGGAGCTGCTTGCCGAAGCGATCGGCCCAGAGCAGATTGGAGTTGCCCTCGTACATCGACACGATGTTCTCGTTGTCGATGAACGGCACCACCCATTCCTTCTTGCCCCACACGCCGGACCCATAGGGATAGATGTTGCGGCGATAGCGGTCGTCGAAGAGCTGGATCCACGCGGCCGCCGAGCGCGACTTGAGCGCCTCGACGTCGTGCTGCACCTCGAGCAGGTCGCCGCAGGTCGGACAGCGGTAGATGACCTCCCGGAGGTCGAACTCCCCCGGGCAGCCGTTGATGCAGGAGAACCATGCGTTGTACGCCACGGTCTTCCGAGTATAGCGCCGCGGCACGTCGGATACTGCGCGGCCTCGGGAGACCGCGCGGGGCCTCGAAGGAGGCTACCGCTGGCGGACGAGCTCGTCGATGTTGAGGTCGTACATCACGGAGCCCGGGTTCCACTTCGGGATCTTCTTCGACGTCGCATAGGCGCTGTGCAGATACGCGAGCGGGATGCCGAGGTGCTCGCTGCGCAGGCGCTGGAAGATCGAGCGCATCAGGTTGTTGACCTTCTCGCGGTCGGTCTCCGCGAGGACCGCCCCGACCAGGCGGTCCAGCTCAGGATCGCTGATGGACGCCGATTTCTGCGTGGGATTCGTCCACTTGTCGATCATCGCGTAGGTGCCGAGCCAGTCGCGATTGGACTGGTTGTAATAGCCGAGGGCGCCGGGCGCGGACCGATCGAACCACTTCTTGCGAAACGCCACGTAGTCGACGGGCACGAGCGTGGTCTGCACGCCGATCTTGTGCCAATACCCGGCCAGCGCCTCCGCCATGGCCCGGCCCTCGGGCAAGCCGGGCAGCTGATAGGCATAGAGCTCCATCGCGAAGCCATTCGCGTAGCCCGCCTCGGCGAGGAGCCGCCTGGCGCGCGCGGGGTCGTACGGGTACGCGTGTTCGGGGGTAATCCGGAACTTCACGTCGCGGATCGCGCTCGCCATCGCAAACGGCACCGCTCCGGGCTCGCCCATGCCGGCGAAGACCGAGTCGATCAGCTCCGCGCGGTCGATGCCGAGGTTGAGCGCCTCGCGCACCCGCTTGTCCCGGATCGGCGCGTTGGTCCACGGCAGGATCCACCAGAAGTCGACGTGCGCGTCCTGCCGCTTGGTCACGACGGACACGGCGGCGCGCTGCAGCTCCGGCACGCGCTCGCGGCTGACCTCGACGATGTCGACGTCGCCGCGACGCAGCAGCGCGATACGCGTGGTCTCCTCCGGCACGATGCGAAACGTCAGCGTGCGATATCGCGGCACGCCGGCGCGCCAGTGCGAGGGCACGGCCTCCAGCTTGATGTGCGAGCCGGTCACCTGCTCGACGAAGCGATAGGGCCCGCTGCCGATCGGACTGCGGGCGAACGTGTCGTCGCCCTTCGCCTCGAGGTACTTCTTCGGCACGATCATCCCCTCGGTCGCGAGCCCGCGCGAGAGGTACTGCGGGATGATCGAGGTCGGCTCTTTCGTCACGATCACGAGCCGATCCGGCGCGGGCGTTTCGATGTCTTTGATCAGCACGCGGAGCGGCTCGGCGTAGCCCGTCGTCGAGCGCTTGCCCATGGCGCGCTGCAGGCTGAACTTGGCGTCCTCGGAAGTCAGCTCATCGCCGTTGTGGAACTTCACGCCGCGGCGCAGATGGAAGGTCCACCGCTTGTGGTCGGCCGACGATTCCCAGCGCGTCGCGATGCCCCCGTCCACCGAGAGCTGGCCGTCCGCCGTGACCCCGACGAGGTAGTCGAAGATCTGGTCCAGATAGAACTTCACGATGTGGCCGCCCAGGATGGGATCGAGCGTCTCCGTCGACAGGCTCGACAGGGCGACGGAGAGGTCTTCGGCGGACGCGGCGGGCGCCCCGCCGGCGATCAGGCAGCACGTGACGAGGGCGACGACGACGGCACGGCTCATGCGGGATCCTTTCACGGAGTCTCAGGCGAGCTTGGGGTAACCGGCGGCCTCGGCGGCGCGCTCCCGCTCGAGGAAGATCTCGAACACCGACGGCTCGACACGCACGAATCGGGAGAGGAGCACCTCGTCGAGCGTGGTCTTCAGCTCCGGTATCGTGTGCGCCTGCAGCAGGGCGGCGGTCAGCGCCTCGCACGCTTGCGGCGGCGTGCCGGGGGAAGCCACCAACGGCGCGCTCGGCGCGGGGAGCGTCGTGTCGATGACGCGGACGCGATTGCCGACCTCGGGCGCGTGACGCCGAAGCAGGTCGAGCCCGTAGCCGTCGACGGCGGCCACGTCGGCGCGGCCGTCGATGACCGCCTCGATCACGGGACGCTGGCGCACGAACGGCCCGATGACCGAGCGGTACAGCGTCGGGCGCTGCGGCGTGCGATAGGCGAGCAGATGGTAGCGGGGCGCGTTGTACCCGGAATGCGAGTGCTCGACGGAGTACGCGATCGTCCCGCCGAACGTGTCTTCGACCCGTGTGTGGGGGCTGTCGGCGCGCACGATGAAATCGGTGACGTACACCGGCCGATCGCCATAGCGTGGCGGCGAAGGCACCGGCGCGGCGAGCAGCTGCGGCCGGTCGCGGCGCATCGCCCACGGATAACCGCACATGAACATGCAGCCCATGTCGCCGCGCCGCCACAGCTCGTCGAGCGGCGTCGGATCGCCTTCCTCCAGCACGGTGACGTCGACGCCCGCGCGCGCCACGATGGCCGACAGCAATCGCCGCCACGCCGCGCTGAGCGACGGCGCCCACGAGTACATTCGTGCCGAGGCGAACAGGGATGCTGGCATGCCCTAGCGCCCCACGAAGGCCTTCGCCTGCGTCAGCTCGGGCCGGAGCCCGTCGGACGGCGCGGCAACGGTGAGGAGCCTGCCGTAGGCGGATCGCGCGCGGTCCCGGTCGCCGGCCAGCTCGGCCGCGCGCCCGAGCCCGTAGAGCGCCTTGAAGCGATTGGGGGCGATGGTGAGCGCGGTCTCGTACTCCGCGATGGCCTTCGCGGGCTCGCGCAGCTCCACGAGCATGTCGGCCAGCAGCTCGCGCGCGAGCGCGATCGGTCCCGGTGAGATGTTGTGCTTCTCGGTCGTCGCTTCCAGCTCGGCGGCGGAGCGCATGAGTGACAGCGCCTCGTCGGTCTTCCCCTCGGCGCGGGCGGTCCACGCGGCGGCCGCGCGCCGCTGGATCTCGACCTGCTCGGCCCAGTACGAGTCCTTGTTCGACTGCAGGCCCTCGCGCAGCGCCGCGAGCTTGTCGCTGTCGAGCCGCGCCTGCGCGGCGTTGCCGGTGCGCGCGGCGCCGATGGCGCGCGCGAAGTGGATCATCGCATCGGTGTGGGCGAAGCGCGTGGGCCGCGGCTCGATGGCGGCCGCCTCCGACCAGCGGCCACGCTCCATCGCCCAGCGCGCCTCGATGGCGGCCATGGCAAACGCGGCGGTGGCGCGGCCGGAATTGTAGTTGCGCGCGGCGAGGTCGGTCATGATCCCGCGGGCCTCGTCGACGATTCTCTTCGCCTCACCGTCCTGCGCCTGCTGCAGGTAGCCGTAGACGAGATAGTCGAGCGCGTGCATGCGATCGTCGGGATTGCCACGATCCTTCTCGGCGGCCGCGGCCAGGATGTTGCTCTGAATGGTCTCGGGCCACATGCCGAGCAGCACGTAGATGTGCGAGGGCATGTGCAGCGCGTGCGGGACGGTGGGCGCGAA
>Ga0114129_10011960_pt1 | contig 12345 bp, 13 predicted proteins | sample RhiMetdeltSRZDD1_FD_80071 | JGI IMG/M metagenome (GOLD analysis project Ga0114129, IMG submission 80071) | Populus rhizosphere microbial communities from Tennessee, USA - Rhizosphere MetaG P. deltoides SRZDD1 (version 2) (version 2) | ecosystem: Host-associated > Plants > Roots > Rhizosphere >...
CGTCACGATGCGTTTCATCTTCGGGTGCTGATTGCCGAGCTTGATCGCGGCGACGACGTTTGCACCGGATGAAATGCCACAGAAGATTCCTTCTTCCTTCGCCAGCCGTCTGGCCATCTCGATCGCCTCGTCGGACTTGATCGTGATTATGCCCGTCAGCAGGCTGAGGTCCAGATCGCGCGGAACGAACCCGTCGCCGATGCCCTCGATCTTGTGCTCGCCCCACTCGCGCCGCGAAAGCAAAGGGCACTCCGCAGGCTCGCCCGCGTAGAGCCTGATCTTCTTTTTCTTCTCGCGAAGGTAACGGCCGATGCCAGTCAATTGTCCGCCGGTTCCCTGCGTCCCGACATAAGCATCGAGCTTTCCGCCAGTCTGCGCCCAGATTTCCGGACCAGTTGTCTTGTAGTGGGCCCTGATGTTGTCGGGGTTATCGAACTGCGAAGGCACCCAGTATTTCTCGGGGTCCATCTCGCGAATTCGCTCGAGCTTCTGAAGCGCGAGGTCAACGTCGGATTCCCCGCCCGGCGTGTAGACCATCTGCGTGCCGTACGCTACATCCGTCTTCTTACGTTCTTCGCTCATTCCTTCGGGCATAACGATGATACAAGGATACCCCTTGACAGCAGCAACGAACGAGCACGCGATGCCCGCGTTACCGGTCGAGCATTCGAGGATGGTCATCCCTGGTTTCAGATCGCCTCGCTTTTCGGCTCGCTCGATCATGTTGAGATAGATTCGATCTTTGAGCGAACCGGACGGGCTGAAGTATTCGAGCTTGACCAGGATCTCCGGTTTGACTTCGGCCGCGACTCGATTGAGCCGCACAAGCGGCGTGTTCCCGATGCAGTCCAGAATCGATTTGGAATGATTGCTATAGCGGGCCCAGTTCGACATGAGTTGAGGAGAGGTCCTTTCTAATATGTTGTCTAAGCGAGCCACTCTATCAGAAGCTCGACCAAGTTTCATCCGAACGGAGTGTCAATCTCCTACCCTGATGGATTGTGTGGGCTCTTTGGCGACTTTGCGTCTTTGCGTCTTTGCGCGAAACAGGTCTTGCAATCAGCGTTTCGCGCAAAGCCGCAAAGATCCGCAAAGCCTCTATCCACGGTCCGCGGACTCACAGTGGCTTTTATGCCGTCACCGCTTCGCGGGTTACGCGCCGCCATGCTAGAGTTCTCCTCAAGAGGCATCACATGAAATCAATCGCGATCAGATTAACTGCTCTTGTGTTGATGATCGGCTGCGGGTCTGCTGTTCAAGGCAAGAAGGAGCCCACCAAGATCAAGCTCTACTCGGTCGCGCAGAAAGGGTTCATCATGAGCGAGAAGGTCATTAAGCCGGACGCCGAATGGAAGAAGCAGCTCACTCGCGAACAGTACGAAGTCACGCGAAGAAAAGGCACCGAACGCGCGTTCACCGGCGAGTATTGGAACAATCACGACAAAGGAATCTATCGGTGCGTCTGTTGCGACAACGACCTGTTCAGCTCTGATACCAAGTTCGAATCGGGCACCGGGTGGCCCAGTTTCTGGAAGCCGATCGCCGACGAGAATATCAGCAACGAAAGCGATCGCAGCTACGGCATGGAGAGAAACGAAGTGCTCTGCCGAAGATGCGACGCGCACCTCGGCCACGTGTTTGACGACGGCCCCCCGCCTACCGGGTTACGCTACTGCATGAACTCGGCCGCCATGAAGTTTGTAAAAGAGAAATGACTCATCGAGTCACCTCAAAATGGACGCGAAGGCGAGCACCGAAATAACCGAAGCATTTCTGCGCCGCGCTCACGCCCCGATGGAAGCGTGGGAGCTCGTGGGCAACACTCCGTTGCTCCGGCTTCGCAACATCGCGGCTTCTTCGAGCCAGGTCGAGATCTATGCGAAAGCTGAGTGGTTCAATCCCGGCGGATCGGTCAAGGATCGTCCCGCGCTCGGCATGATTCTGGATGGTGAGCGCTCGGGACGGCTGACTCCGGGAAAGATCATTTTGGACGCGACGTCGGGGAACACGGGCATCGCTTACGCTTGGATCGGCGCCGCGCGCGGATACCGAGTCAAGCTCGCGCTGCCGCAGAACGCCAGCGAAGAGCGTAAGCGAATCCTCAAGAGCTACGGCGCCGAGCTTGTGCTGACCAGTCCGCTTGAAGGCTCGGACGGTGCGATACGCGAAGCCCGCCGACTCTACGCCGAGAATCCCGATCTCTATTTCTATTCCGATCAGTACAACAATCCCGCGAACTGGAAAGCTCACTATGAGACAACCGCGCTCGAGATATGGGAACAGACCGGCGGCCGCGTGACGCACTTCATCGCGGGTCTCGGGACGAGCGGAACATTCGTAGGAACGACGCGTCGATTGAAAGAGTTGAATCCTCTGGTGAGAGCGATCTCGTTTCAGCCCGACTCACCGTTTCACGGGCTCGAGGGCTTGAAGCACATGGAATCGGCGATCGTGCCGGGGATTTACGATTCGAGCCTGGCGGATGAGAACTACGAGATCAGCACCGAGCAGGCTCACGAGTACACGCGCAGGCTCGGCAAGCGCGAGGGGTTGCTGGTTGGAGTGTCCTCGGGGGCGGCGCTCGCGTGCGCGTCGAAGGTTGCGGAGAAGGTCGAGTCGGGCGTGATCGTTACGGTGTTTCCGGATGCGGGCGACAAGTATTTGAGCGAACGGTTCTGGGATGTGGATTGAACCTCAAAGGCCTTGGTCACTCACCGGCAAGCTGTAGCGCGTGAGAAATAATCTGGGGACTAATGTAGACTCCTGCAGCGATCAACTGATCGAGAAGCGGTTTGATCGCCGCAACCATTCCTGCATTCTTTGCGGCGATGAGCACAATGAGCGTCCCAGTAACCGGAAGTCCTTCCTGACGAGCGACCGTTCGGGCATGTCTCTCGTCCAAGATCAGAAGGCCCGCTTTCACCTCGGACGCCAGAACGATGGCTTCACTCTCGCCTTTATCGAGACCGGCACTTAGTAGCTTCGCTACGGTCTTCCGGTTTGCCGTGACCTGTTGGACGATCCACGGAGCATTCGCTACAGCGCTTGCTCCGGGTCGGCCCGCGCCGCGAATGACTACTTCATCGAACACGGCTTCGGGAATATAGATTGTTCCATAAAGTGCATTGAGCAAGTCGAGCGAGTTGATGACCGAAAGGGCGATGAGGGGCGAGGAGTTGCTGACGACGATCAATTATTTTTCCAGTGCTTCGTCCTGAGCGACTTTTGCAGCTTGCACGTCCTGGTCTAACTCCTCAGGTGTGTAGTTGAAGATAGAGACCTGATGCTGACCGAGGAACTGGATAAAATCGTAGAGCGGCATTTGCAGCAGTTCCGCGCCGGTGCCAGACGATATCGATCCCTCTTTGTAGAGTTCAACTACCGCTTGTTCCAGCGCGTGCTTCTGCGCCTTCTGCAAGAGTTTCTTTTCAAGATCGGTACCTCGTATCCGCTCCGGGATTTCGATCTCCAGGTTCACGGTCGACATTGGTCAACGCTCCTTTCGCTGGTATATCCTACCACAGTGCGACAAGGGTTCTTTTGCTAGAGCATCATCGGCGCGCGGCGCATCCTGTGCTCGAGGTTGCCCAGAAGGTCGAGCCGAGTCCAGCAAAGTCAATTGAGGCTACTATGAGTGGACACGCTGCGTTATTGATCATCGACGTTCAGGTTGGCATTATCGACGGCTTCCACGCCTACCGTGGCCGCGAGGTTCTCGAACAGATCAACAATCTCCTCTCGAGAGCACGTGCGTCGAACATGCCGGTCATCTACGTTCAGCACGACGGCGAGGCGGGACATCCTCTCGAAGTCGGCTCTGACGCGTGGCAGATTCATCCCGACATCAAACCTCAGGACGGCGAGCTAATCATCCGCAAGCGCGCGTCTGATTCATTCTTCGAAACGACGCTCCAGCAAGAACTCGAAGCGAGAGGCATCGAGCACCTCGTCGTCGCCGGCTGCATGACTGAGTATTGCGTCGACACGACAAGCCGTCGCGCGGTCAGCGCCGGCTATGACGTGACGCTTGTGAGCGATGCTCACACCACAATTGACAATAAACTTCTAACCGCCGCGCAAATCGTCGCGCATCACAACGCGTTGCTTGACGGCTTCGACGCGGGCGCGCACTTGATCACAGTGAAGCCGGCGGATGACGTTGCTTTCTAACCAGAGGAAAGGCCAGTGGCAATCAAAGTCAAACGAGAGCACCTCGATCAAATCAGAAAGCACGGCGAGAGTACCTATCCTTACGAATGCTGCGGCTTTCTGCTGGGTGCGCGCGAGGGCGAGACGAACGTTCTCGGCGAAGCGTTCCCCGCCGAAAACGAGCGCCGGGAATCGAGAGAGACTCGCTATTTGATCACGCCCGAGCAATACAAACGCGCTGATGACTACGCACGGAGCGCCGGGCTCGGCATCATCGGCTACTATCATTCTCATCCCGATCATCCGGCAGCGCCGTCGGGCTACGACCTGGATCATTCTTGCTGGCCCGGTGAGTCCTACATCATTGTCGCAGTCGAGCAAGGAAAGTCGGCCGCATTGAATTCATTTACAAAGCCCGACTACACGCGCTTCGAGCAAGAAGAGATATTGATCATGTAGGGGCCTAATCGTAAGCTTGCTTTTCCACGCCTCAACTCTACAATCAATCTATGACGAGACAGGCAAGAATTTGGAAGGAGACCGTATGGCTGTGAACATTCTCATCCCGACCGCGTTGCGAAACTACGCCGGTGGAAGCGACTCGGTGGCGGTCGATGCCGGTACTGTGGACGCCGCGCTCGACTCGCTCACTGGCAAGTATCCCGACCTGAAGAAGCACCTCTACAACGACGAAGGCCGGTTGCGTCACTTCGTGAACATCTACGTCAACGATGAAGACATTCGCTATTCGGAGAAGGGCGCGACTCCTCTCAAGGATGGGGATGCTGTAAGTATCGTGCCGTCGATCGCGGGCGGCGTTGCGGTGATTGAAGACGAGACGGCCAACGCAGTCGAGCTTGACCGCGACGAGATCCTTCGCTACAGCCGCCACTTGATCATGCCCGAGGTCGCCCTCGAGGGGCAGAAGAAACTCAAGGCCGCGAAGGTGCTTTGCATTGGCGCCGGTGGGCTGGGCTCGCCGCTGGCTTTGTATCTCGGGGCAGCAGGAGTCGGAAAACTCGGAATTGTGGATTTTGACGTCGTGGATTTCACCAACCTTCAACGCCAGATCATTCACTCGACTTCAAACGTCGGCCGCCCGAAGCTTGACTCAGCAAAGGAGCGAATCGCAGAGATCAATCCGTACGTTGAAGTCGTACCGCACGAGACCGCGCTCACATCAGAGAACGCGCTCGAGCTGTTCGCGGATTACGACATCATCGTGGACGGCACCGACAACTTCCCGACCCGATATCTGGTCAACGACGCTTGCGTGCTGTCGGGTAAGCCGAACGTGTACGGCTCGATCTTCAGGTTCGAGGGGCAGGCGACGGTATTCTACGCGAAGGAAGGCCCGTGCTATCGATGCCTGTATCCTGAACCGCCCCCGCCAGGACTTGTGCCGAGCTGCGCGGAAGGCGGCGTGCTCGGAGTCTTGCCCGGCATAATCGGAGTCATCCAGGCGATCGAAACCGTGAAGCTGATCCTGGGCAAAGGCGACTCGCTAATCGGACGCTTGATGCTGTTTGACGCTTTGAAGATGAAGTTCCGCGAGCTGAAGCTGAGAAAGAATCCCGAGTGCCCGATTTGCGGAGTGAATCCTACTATTCATGAATTGATCGACTATCAGGAATTCTGCGGGGTAACTCATCAGCCGCAGATCGATGTGGGGGCGGACTTCGAGATAACGCCTGCGGAGCTCAAGGCCAAGATGGATCGCGGCGACGAGTTTGTGCTGGTGGACGTGCGCGAGCCTGAGGAATACGCGATATGCCGTATACCGGGTTCGCGGCTGATTCCGAAGGCGACCGTGCCCGAACGGTTGCACGAACTCTCCAGCGCGGACGAAATCGTAGTCCACTGCCGAAGCGGAGTACGCAGCGGTCAAGTCGTCGACCTGATGAAACAGGCGGGATATCGCAAGGTGAAGAACCTGGTCGGCGGGATCCTGAGATGGTCGGACGATGTTGATCCGAGTGTGCCGAAATACTAAGTATCGCGACTCGCTGATGACGCATGAACAGGAACGACTTGAAAGGACTCGCACGAGCGAGGCTGAGGGAATCCAAGACTCTGCTGGAGAGTGGAGAGTTTTCGGGCGCTTATTATCTTGCGGGATACGTCGTTGAATGTGCGCTGAAAGCTTGTATTGCGAAGCAAACGGTGCGGCATGACTTTCCAAACAAGGAAAGGGTGAATACCAGTTGGAGCCACTCACTTATTGGATTGATTCAGGTGGCGGGCCTTCAAACAGCGCTGGACGCAGAGCGGAGGGCAGATTCACAGTTCGATGTTAACTGGGGTGTCGTAAAAGACTGGAGAACCGATACGAGATACAGTAGTAAGGACCAAAAGCAAGCGGAAGGGTTAATACAGGCGATTTCTGACAGAAGGCACGGAGTTCTGAGATGGTTAAGACGTCATTGGTAGAGCAAGACATAACTGAGGGACGGCGGTTTCTGGAAGCGCTTAAGAAACCTGCGGTCGTCACTTTTGGTAGGCGCCGACTCGTCGACCTGCCCGCCTCTCACTTTCGAGTGAAAGCCGCATTCTGGTTGTACTTGCCCGAGTCGCATGAATGGCGGCTCGTCATTGCGACGCCGCTTGTCGATGAGCAGGGGCCTCAAGCGACTTACAGAGACATCAGAGCAGTCTTGGCCGCGAATTTGAATCTGTCGTTGCAGAATATTTCCGCAGTTAGTCCGAGAGACCCACTCGTCAAGGCATTCCAAAATGCTATGAAGATCGCCCCTGACCCGGCTGGCCTACGATTTACCAGAACCACCATGAACGGGACCTATGTTGAAGATGCCTATGTCTACCGGCTCCAGTGACCAACAGGCCAGCTACAGCAATAGGCTCGGACGTATTCACGCGTGTGTTGTCACGCATCCGGTTGGACTGATTAGAGAATGAGTGAATCATTCAAGCTGCCAGCTCAAGTCATTAGCCAACTCGAGCAGCGCCTAGGGAAGGCGTTCGTCCTCACCCACCCCGACGAACTGCTGGTCTACGAAGCGGACGCGCTCACTATTCACAAGCACCTCCCCTCAGCCGTTGTCATTCCCGGCACCGCCGAGGAAGTCGCCGCGGCGGTGAAGATCCTTGCCAATGAGCGCATTCCGTTCACTCCGCGAGGCGCAGGCACCGGACTCTCGGGCGGCGCGTTGGCGCTTCAGGGAGCCGTCATCTTCGAACTGGCGCGGCTCAATAAGATCCTCAAGCTCGATTATGAGAACCGGCTCGCGGTAGTCGAGACCGGCGTGATCAACGTTCACCTGTCGCAAGCGACCTCGCCGAGCGGCTATCACTACGCACCTGATCCCTCGAGTCAGATGGCTTGCACTATTGGCGGCAACGTGGCCGAGAACTCCGGCGGCCCGCATTGTTTGAAATACGGGATGACCACCAATCACGTGCTCGCTCTTGAAGTCGTCTTGCCTACGGGCGAGATCGTGACCCTCGGCGGTGGCGGCGTAGACGCGCCGGGTTACGATTTGCTCGGAGTGTTCGTCGGTTCGGAAGGGACGTTTGGAATCGCGACAAAGGCTACGCTCAAGCTTACTCGCTTGCCTCAGGCGGTGAAGACTCTGCTGGCAGAATTCATGACCGTCACCGATGCGAGCCGCAGCGTGTCTGAGATAATCGCCGCGGGAATCTTGCCCGCGGCGCTCGAGATGATCGATCAGGCTACGATCCAGGCTATCGAGGACTCGATCTTCGCGGGAGGGTTTCCGACTGACGTAGCCGCGCTGCTGATTATTGAAGTTGACGGCCTCGCCGCCGGACTTGCAGACACCGCAACGCGCACCGTCGACATCTGTCTCCGCAACAACGCGCGAGCAGTCCGAGTCGCAAAAGACGCGGCAGAGCGCGAGCGATTATGGGCGGCTCGCAAGCGCGCGTTCGGGGCGATGGGCCGAATCAGCGCCGATTTGATGGTACAGGACGCCGTGATTCCGCGCTCGCGGTTGCCGGAGGTGCTTGATGAAATCTACCGAATCGCCGAGCGGTACAACCTGACGGTTGCGAATGTGTTTCACGCGGGCGACGGCAATCTCCATCCGAACATTAGCTTTGACGGACGCGATCCGGATCAAGTGCGCCGTGTGGACGCTGCTTCGAGAGAGATCATGCAGTTGTGCGTGAGCGTTGGCGGTTCGATTACCGGCGAGCACGGCGTCGGGATGGACAAGATCGAATCGATGCGGCTGATTTTTTCAGAGAATGACATGCAGCGGATGCTGGCAGTGAAGCACGCGTTCAATCCGCTCGGGATTTGCAATCCCGGCAAGGTGATTCCTTCGTTCAAGACCTGCCGGTACTGTGGATTCGGGATGGAAGATTTCAGACACAGGTTGCTGACGCCTCACGGGATGAGCTCCGGTGGGCACGAGCCTGTCCACCTCGCGCAGGATCAACCTTGATGCTCGCGCACCCACTCGCGAAAATGGCGAGCAGTTTTTCTCCCTCCCTCCGATAGCATACGCGCTAGAAATTCCGACAGCGTCTGAGCCGTCAAGAAAGCAAAAGCCCTGCTAACGGATGACTCCTCGTAGCCATCGTCTGCCAGCACAAAGAACGTCACCCGGCGTCCAGTTACGCGCCAGATTTCCGGGACTCCAAACGCCGCATAGATCGCAAACTTATTCAAAGATGTACTTGTTCGATCGATCTCGACAACAAGGTCCGGCGGCGGGTCGCAAGCAAGGTCAAGGTCGTCTTTTCCAATGATGAGCGCCGCGTTCTGTACGTAGAAGCAATCGCCCGGTTCGGCGCCTTTGGCTTTCATCTCCACCTTCCAAGTCGTAGAGCCGAGCGATTCTAGGTCAATATCGAGTTCGTCAGACAAAGCAGTAACGAGGCGATTTATTGCGCTCTTGGGTTTTTCGTGACTTGATGCTGGGGCCATGATTTCCATCCTCCCGTTGTCATAGAAGATTCGTACCGCGTAGCTTTCCCCGAGATCAGCGAGCAGGTTCTCGTACTCTTCCCACGGCACGTCATCAACTCGCAGCACTGCTCCGGCAGGCAAGTGTGCGATAGCGGCGAGGTAATCAGTTGTTGCGACACTCATCGAAATGCGCCTCCCTCTACGCGATGGAATCTGGCTCTATTTTGCCTGGATGTTAACACAGTTCTGTCTTACGCCGCGACGCTTCGAGTTTTGCGGGCCATTGCGGGCGATCCGCGCTTTCGAGTAAGCTTCGATTTGCAGGAGACACGGATTCAGGACTTCTGTCTTCAAGATTGATGGCACTTCTCAGATTCGAATCAGGACCGCGAACCGGCGATCGCATCTCGCTCGACAGGAATAAGGTCACCTTCGGTCGAAGCAAATCGTGCGACTGCGTTTTGCCGCATCCTACGGTTTCGCGCGAGCACTTTTACGTAGAACTCAACAACGGCAAGTTATTTCTAGTGGACCAGGGAAGCGAGAACGGGACCTTCGCCAACTCCGAGCGAGTGTCGTGGGTTGAGCTCAAGCAGGGCGACGAGATTCAAGCTGGGCCGTTCACGCTCGTATTCGAGATGACGGAGGACTCCGGCAGAATTGCAGAACAGCAAGCCATTGATGAATCGCCGAGGGTTCACAGCGAACCATGGAAGCAGACACCGCGCGAGTCCAGCACCTTGAGCCTCTACCCGCCTGAATACCTCGAGGGTATCGAGCACTTCAACGCCGGGCGCTACTTTGACGCGCACGAGGTTTGGGAAGAGATCTGGCTGCGCTCGTCGGGCGAGACCAAGCTATTTTATCAGATGTTGATTCAAGCAGCAGTCGGAATGCATCACTACGAGCGAGGCAACCCGCGAGGCGCGCGGGGAATGCATAGCAATGTTACTGATAAAGTCAGCCGGCTGCCTCCCGTTTTGATGTCGCTGGACCTCATCGACTTCCATCGCCAGTTCAAAGCTTTCCTCGCCGAGCTGATCGAGAATAACAACGAAGCCATACCTGCAAGCGACCAGCCTCGGCCACAGATTCGGCTTCTCGACCGTGACACCGCGGACTGGAGCCTCTGAGTCTTGAATACCGACAAACAGACAGAGCTAACCAGATCCATCACTTCCGTCGTTGGCTCCGATAACATCACAGAAGACCCACCGATCGAAATCGACGGGCTTGCTCCGAAACTGCTTGTGAGGCCCGCGTCCGCGGAGGAAGTAGCCGCGTGCATGAGAGTTTGCTCGGAGCTTAGCGCCGCAGTGGTTCCGGCGGGCCGGATGACCTGGCTTGAGTGCGGTAATCCGATCACACGAGTCGAGGTCGTGTTGACTCTCGAGCGCATGCGCCGAATCGTTGAATACAGTCCGCCCGATTTGACCGCAACCGTTGAAGCGGGACTCACACTCGATGAGTTCAATAGCGTTACTGTAAGAGACCGCCAGTGGTTGCCGCTCGACCCGCCAGGTTTTGGATCCGCATCGCTCGGCGCAATCGCGGCGTGCAACTCTAGCGGCGCGCTCAGACTAGGATTTGGGACGCCTCGCGATTACGTAATCGGCTTGAAGCTCGCGCACGCTGACGGAACCCGGAGCAAGTCCGGAGGTCGCGTGGTCAAGAATGTCGCCGGCTACGACATGAATAAACTCTACACCGGCAGCTATGGCACGCTGGCGATCATCACCGAGCTTACCTTTAAGCTTCGCCCGCTTCACGAGCGCGCCTCGACGATCCTAGTCACGTCAGAACTCCGCGGTCCGCTGTTTCAACTTGCGAGGCGAGTGTTAGCCTCCGAGCTGCAGCCTGCGTCTGTCGTCCTCACCACTCGGTTGTCTCCGAAGCTGGTTGCATCGCCGCTCCCGAGCGACGCGTTGCTCATCCGGTTTGTCGACAATGAACAGACAGTTGAGCATCAGGTTGACTGGGTGATACGTGCGATCGATCAGAACTCCAAGGCGGACCTGTTGAGCGCGAATGAGGCCGATTCGATTTGGGCCGAGGTTGCGGATTTCGATGAGCAGGCAACACGAGTAAGGATAAGCGTACCGTTGTCCGCGATGCCCGCCGAATTAGAGACGGCATTACTGGTGAATGCCGAGTGTGTTGCCACGGCTGACATCGGCACGGGTATAATTCGAATGGGGTTCGATTCAGACGAACGGTCCGTTGTTGATCAGATCAAGCGTCTTCGGGCAAACGCGGCTGCCGCCGGCGGCACGCTGCTAATTGAGAAAGCATCCGCGGACGTGAGACGAGAAGTGGATGCGTGGGGAGACGCTGGTCCGGCTGCGGCACTGATGCGCACGATAAAGGAGAGCTTCGATCCTCAGTCGGTTTTGAATCCCGGCCGGTTCGTCTCCGGGTTATGAGCGATCCTATGTTGACTGCTGCAGAGATGAGTCACGGCAGGCTTGATTCGCTGCTCCAGCAGAACACCGACAGACTGCTGACGTGTGTCCACTGTGGCTTGTGCTTGCCGGCTTGCCCAACCTATCGACAGCTTGGCAACGAGAATGACTCGCCCCGCGGACGCATCTACCTTATGCGAGGCCTGGTTGAAGGGCGGCTCGACCGAGGAGACGTTTTCACTTCACACATCGATCTTTGCCTGGGCTGTCGCGCCTGCGAATCGGTTTGCCCTTCCGGCGTTCCGTACGGGCATCTTCTCGAAGCCGCGCGAGTCGAAGTGGCAAATGCAAAGTCGGTTCGCGGCTCATTTTCCGAAGCTGCGCAGCGCTTCATTCTGAATCGCGTGTTCACTCGGCCGCGGTTGCTTCGAGCTGCGTTGACTCTCGCTCGCTGGTTTAGAGATAGCGGATTGGCGCGCTTCGTGTTTGAGAAGAACCTCGTGCGCGGGAGACTTCGATTCGGTCTCGCACTTCTGCTGTCGAGCCGCTCTGCAACCGGCAGCGCGAGGCTTCGAAGAGCATCGCTCGCAATAAGACGCGCTAAACCCTCGATCAAAGTAGCGGTGTTGCGCGGCTGTGTGATGGACGGACTCTTTGGTGAGACCAACCGCGCGACCGAGCGAGTGCTGGTTCGCAACGGCTGCGAGATCGTCGGCGCAAACGGGCAAATGTGCTGCGGCGCCCTGCACGCTCACGCCGGACAACTCGATGTTGCGAGACAGCTTGCGAGGAGGAACATTGACGCCTTACTCAAAAGCGGAGCGGATCGAGTCATAGTAAATGCCGCCGGTTGCGGGGCTGCGATGAAGGAATACCACGAGCTGCTCGGTGATGATGCGA
>Ga0114129_10011961_pt1 | contig 12345 bp, 11 predicted proteins | sample RhiMetdeltSRZDD1_FD_80071 | JGI IMG/M metagenome (GOLD analysis project Ga0114129, IMG submission 80071) | Populus rhizosphere microbial communities from Tennessee, USA - Rhizosphere MetaG P. deltoides SRZDD1 (version 2) (version 2) | ecosystem: Host-associated > Plants > Roots > Rhizosphere >...
CCGCTCTAGCTTTTTGTTTGTGCGTGATCTTTTCCGAAAACCGGTGCCCACTTTTCGGGATCACGCACTAGCGGCGACCGAGCACGTGTGCGTCTGCCTGGCCCCAGCTGACCTTCAGTGCCGCGCCCGGTTGCAACCTGTCGGCCGCGCCGCCGACCAGGCGCGCGCGCAGCGGCAGTCCGTGTGTCTTGCCGATCACCAGGAGGGAATCGCCGTAGTTGATGACATCGTCGATCGTCATGTCGAAGAGGTTGTCCGCGCCGTCGGTCACGCCGTCCGGGCTCGGCCGCAGCCGTTCCGGGCGGATCAAGAGCTCGACCTCGCCTGTCGGCGCCCTTGCCTGTGTTGCAACCCGCACCGGGCCGATCCCTGACAGCACGACCCATCCCGGACGCGCGGGATCGGCGCGGCCGGCGAAGAAGTTGCTGTCGCCGATGAACTCTCCGACGAAGCGATTGACCGGCCGGTTGTAGACCTCGAGCGGAGATGCGATCTGCTCGACCTTGCCGTTGCAGAATACGGCCACCCGGTCCGACATCGTCATCGCCTCGGTTTGATCATGCGTCACATAGATCATGGTGATGCCGATCTCGCGGTGGATGCGTTTGATCTCGACCTGCATCTGCTCGCGCAGGTTCTTGTCGAGCGCGCCAAGCGGCTCGTCGAGCAGCAATACATCGGGGTTGAATACGAGGCCGCGCGCGAGCGCGACCCGCTGCTGCTGGCCACCGGACAATTCGCGCGGATACCTCTCGGCGAACCGGCTCAAACCCACGAGCTCGAGCATCCGCTCGGCGCGCGCCGCCATGTCGCGCTTGGGAAACCCGCGCATCTTGAGCGGAAACAGCACGTTTTTCGCCGCGGTCATATGCGGGAACAAGGCATAGTTCTGGAACACCATGCCGATATTGCGCTCGTAGGGCTTGCTCAGGGTCAGATCACGTCCATCCAGCTCGATCACGCCGCCGGTCGGCGTTTCGAACCCCGCGATCATCAGGAGCGTGGTGGTCTTGCCGGAGCCGCTGGGGCCCAGGAAGGTGACGAATTCTCCGCGCTCGATGTCGATCGAGACATCGTCGACGGCATTGGTCTTGCCGTCATAGGATTTGACGACCTCGCGCAGGCGGAGATAGGTCACGCATCATCCTCGCGCTGGGGATCTCGCCACGATCAGCGCATCCACCACGACGCAGCCGCGGCCTTCCGGCAACGCCTTGATCGGATTGAGATCGATCTCCTGGAGCACATCAGCATTGTGGTAGGCGAAGTCGCCGAGCGCATTGAGGCAGGCGGCCAGGCTCTTGACGTCGGCCGGCGGCCGGCCGCGGATTGCCCCCAGCATCGCCGCGCCGCGCGTCTCGGCGATCATCGCTTCGGCGTCGCCCTCGCGCAGCGGCAGAGCACGGAGCGCAAAATCGCGGGTAATTTCGATCGCGATCCCGCCCATGCCGAACGCCAGTGTCAGCCCGAAATCCGGATCGCGCGCGACGCCTGCGAATACCTCGACCCCATCCGCGACGAATTCCTGCACCAGGAAAGCGGCATCTGACGGCCGCGGATCAAGCCGGTCGAGCCGCTCGCTCAGACGTTGGAAGGCGCGCGCAAGGTCTTCATCGCTTGCGAGACCGACGGCGACGAGGCCGAGCTCGGTCTTGTGGGGAATGTCATCCGATACCACCTTCAGCACGACCGGATAGCCGATCTCGCGGGCGGCGCCTGTCGCCTCGCCGAGGGTCACGGCGCGTTGCTCGCGCGTCACCGGCACGCTGAACGCGCTCAGGAGCCGCTTCGAATCGTACTCGTTGATGGTGCGCCGGCCCGCCCTTGCGGCGAGCACATCGGCGAGTTGCGCGCCGGAACCGCCAGTGGGTGTCCGCAGCGGCCTTGGCGGCATCATGTAGTGGGCGATGCGGTCGATCGCGCCGAGACCCTGGCGCGTGCCGCCGATCTGGACGAGGCCCGCTTCGCGCATGGCCTTGGCCTGCTGCGTGTTCATCACCCCGGGCCGCGAACTCATGAGGTAATAGGGCTTGTGCGATGTCTTGGCGGCCTCCGCCAGCATCTTCACGTTCTCCAGTATGCGGCCGGGATGCCCGACATGGCCTTCGTTGCTGGTGTCGGCGCAATAAACGACGGCGCCGATGCGCTCACTCCGGTCCACGACCGACATCGCATGCGGCAGGTTGACGGCGTAGTCGCCGTTGCCCCAGGCGTCGAACGGGTTTCCATCGCCGGTTATGCGGCCGATCACCCGTTCCGCCTCGGCGCGCTCCGCGCTCGAGAGCGGAGGCAGGTCGAGGCCCGCGGCGGTGGCATTGTCGAGGATCATTTCGGCGAGGCCGCCGGAGCCGGTGATGACCGAGATTCCCTGGCTGCGCGGCCAGCGTTCGCCCTGGCAGACCGCCAGCACCTCGGTCATCTCGTCGAGGTCGGAGACCTCGATCGCGCGATGCGCGCGCAGCATTTCCGAGAACACGCGCGATTCCCCGGCGAGCCCGCCGGTGTGGCTGGTGATCGCGCGTTGTGTGCGCTCCGTGCGCCCGACCTTGAGCACGACCACCGGCTTGCCGACGGCGGCCGCGCGGTCAAGGGCAGCGACGTAGCGCTCGGGCTCGCGCACGGTTTCGGTGAACGTGCCAATCACCTTGGTGGCGGGATCGTCGATGAGATATTCGAGATAATCGACCGTCCGGGTGACGGCCTCGTTGCCGGCGGACACCGAAAGACTGATGCCGTAGCGGCGCAGATCGGACAGCATCGCGATGCAGACCGATCCGCTCTGGGAGATGAAGCCCACATTGCCGGCGAGTCCGTTGGTATCCATCAGGGTCTGCTTGTAAGTCGTCACCCGCGCCGTCGGGTTGAGAATTCCCATGCAGTTCGGCCCGCACACCGGCATGCCGGCCTCGCGGCACAGTCCGGCGATCTCGGCCTGCTGGCGCGCGCCATCCTCGCCGAGCTCGGCGAAACCGGCGTCGTAGATGACGGCCGCGCGCGCGCCGCGCTTCACCGCCAGCCGCACCTGCTCCGGGAGGAGCGGCTTGCGGATGCTGAACACCACGACGTCGGGGGCTTCCGGCAGGTCGGTCAGGCTCGGATAGCAGACGTGATTGAGCACCGTCTGATATTTCGGGTTCACCGGGTAGATCGCGCCGGTGAAGCCGATGGCGCCGAGCGACTCCACGACCGAGCGTCCGGGACCCGCACGATCGGTGGCTCCGACGATGGCGACCGAACGCGGTTTGACGAGAGGATCAAGCTGCATTTGCGGACCTTTGGACGTTTCTTTGGCGAAAAAACAGGGAGACGAGCACGCCGAGCAGCACTGCACCGGTGAGCAGGGTCGAGACCACGGCGATCACGGGATCGGATTCGAGACGGATCGATTCGAACATCTTCTTCGGCAAGGTCGATGCGTCGCGGCCGGCGATGAAGATTGCCACGACCGCCTCGTTGAAGGAGTGCAGGAACGCGAACAGGGCGCCGACCAGGATGCCGGGCCGCAGCACCGGCAACGTCACCCAGAGAAACGTACGCAACGGACCCGCGCCCGCGCTCATGGCGGCGCGCTCGAGGTTGCGGTCGAAGCCCTTGAGCGCCGCCGCGATGACGAGAAAGGCGACCGGGATCGACAGCACGCTGTGCGCGATGATCATGCCGACATGGGTGCCGACGAGACGCATCGGGCTCAGGAAGCTGTAATAGCCGAGCGCGCTCACAACCGCGGGGACGATCAGCGGCAGCATCATCACCAGGTTCAGGGCGCTCTTGCCGCGGAAGCGATAGCGCACGAAACCGAACGCCGCGGGCAGGGCGACGATCAGCGTGAACACCATCGAGCCGAAGGCGATGATGAACGAGTTTGCGGTGGCGTCGAGCCAGGAATGGCTCGCGAAGTATTGGGCGTAATAACCGGTCCAATAGCCCGGCGGGGGAAACTCGAACGAGATCGCCTTCGAAAACGACATCGGCACAATGATCGCCAATGGCGCCACCAGGAACAGCGCGACGACAGACGCGAGCATGAGCGGGACGTGGCGCGCCGCGGTCGTGATCATGGCGTCATCCCCACAGCCGATCCAAGCCGGCAAAGCGGTTGTAGACGCCGAGCAGGACGAGGGTCGACGCCAGCAGGACGACCGCGATCGCCGAGGCGAAGCCCCAGGCCAGCAGATCCTCGATCTGCTGGCTGATGAGCTGCGATATCATCATGTCCTTGGGCGTCCCGAGCAGGATCGGCGTGATGTAGAAGCCGAGGCACATGGTGCATACGAGAACGCAGCCGTTGACCACGCCCGGCAGGCTGAGCGGCAGGAAAACCAGGCGGAACGCGCCGAACGGGCGGGCACCGAGACTTTCGGCGGCGCGCAGGTAGGAGGGGTCGATCTTGCGCATCACTCCATAGAGCGCCAGCACCATGTAGGGCAGCAGGACGTGGGTCATGCCGAGAGTGGAGCTGAACGAAGTGAACAGGAGCTGCGGCGGTCTGCCCCAACCGGCGACGGCGTAGGTCGCCGCCACCGGACCTTTGTTGCCGAGGATCACCAGCCAGGCATAGGTGCGGACCACGAAGCCGGTCCAGAAGCTCAAGCCGACCACGACGAGCAGGATCACCGCGATCGCATCGTTGCGGCGGGCCATCACATAGGCGAGCGGGTAGCCCAGGGCGAGGCAGGCGAGCGTCACGATGAATGACGTCTTGAACGTGTTGAGCATCACGTTGGCGTAGAGCGGAACGGTCAGCAGCCGGCGGTAATGCTCGAGCGACACCGTCGGATCGGTGACGCTGAGCAAAAGCACGTAACCGATCGGCACTACGAACAGGAAGACGATGCATACCGCTGCCGGGGCGACCAGCAGCCATGCGGTCAAGCCATCGCGGGACGTCAGCCCCCGGACTGCCGGCATCGGCGCAGCTTTGCTCATCTGTCGGATGATGTAACATGTGGCGCGGGCCGGAGCCATCTACCGCTAGGTGGCCTGCCCGCACGTTCGCGTTGCATCATGGGGGATGGAATGACACCTCGAATTTCGCGCCGCAGAATGTTGGCGCTCGGCGCTGGCGCCCTCGCCGGCGCTCCCGCGATCATCCGCCCGGCGGGCGCGCAGGCGCGAACCATCTACGTCAATTCCTACGGCGGGGTGTGGGAGACCGCCTGGCGAAAGGCGTTCTTCGACCCGTACACGGCGCAAACCGGCGTCCAGATCAAGACCGTGCCCGGGGTCTCGTTCGCCAAGCTCAAGGCGCAGGTGCAGACCAGAAACTTCGAATGGGATCTCGTCAATCTCGGCGACGTCGAATACGGCCAGGCGGTGCTCGAGGGATTGCTCGACAAGGTCGACAAGGCGGCGGCAAAGACCGACCAGCTTCCGCCGCACATGGTGCGCGACTACGGCATCACCAGCTATTCGCTCGGCACCAATCTGGTCTATCGCAAGGACAAGTTTCCCAACGGCGGACCGCAAAGCTGGGCCGACTTCTGGGACGTCAACAAATTTCCCGGCCCGCGCTGCCTGTTCGACCGTTCCTTCACCTGCCTCGCCTTCGCCCTGCTGGCCGACGGCGTGCCGATCGACAAGCTCTATCCCATGGATCTCGACCGCGCCTTCCGCAAGATGAGCGAGATCAAGCCGCATATCAAAGTGTGGTGGCGCGAGGGATCGCAGTCGCAGCAGCTCATCCGGGACGGCGAGGTTGACATCATCGCGATGTGGAGCGCCCGTGCCATCGATCTGATCGAGGACAAGGTGCCGCTCGAAATCGTCTGGAACGGCGCCGAGCTCTATTATGCCAATCTACTGGTGCCGAAAGGCGATCCCAACGCCAAGGCGACGTGGGAATTCTGCAACTTCGTCGCCCAGGCCAAGCCGCAAGCCGACTTCGCGATGCTGCTGCCCTATGGTCCGGCCAATCCCGGGGCGCGCGCACTGATGCCGGAGGCGCGGCTGCGCCAGACCCCGGCCTGGCCGGACAACGAGAAGGTCTCGTTCCAGCACGACGCCACCTGGATCGCGCCGCGGCTCGCTCAGATCAGGGAGCGCTGGACCCAATGGCTCACCACGTGAGCGGGCCGGAGTGCGCGGCCTAGTCAGCCTTTTCACCATGAAGATGGATCGTCCGAGGCGCAATGATGCGCTTCAATCATGCTCGCCCTGATCAGGGTTATCGCCGAGGAGTTGCAATGCCAACGACGCAAGACGACATGCCGGCAACAATGGTGCGCTACGAGACCGAAGACAAGGTCGGTATCATCACGCTCGACCGCGCGGACAAGCTCAACGCCATCAACTCGGTCATGAAGGACGAGATCATCGCGGCGTTCGCCCGCGCCGATAAGGAGCCGGCGACCTCGGTGATCGTGTTGCGGGCGAACGGACGCAGTTTTTCCGCCGGGTTCGATCTCGGCCACTCGCCGGACCGCGGCAAGAGCAGCGGCGCCGCCGATCCCAACACATGGGATACGATGCTGCATCGCAGCTTCGATTTCGGGATGGCGCCGTGGTCGACGAGAAAACCTGTAATCGCTTCGGTGCAGGGGCATGTGCTGGGCGGCGGCTGCGAGCTCACATTGATGTGCGATCTCACCATCGCGGCCGACGATGCGAAGTTCGGCGAGCCCGAGGTGCGGTTTTCCCATCTCGGCCCTCTCATGGTGATGCCCTGGTTCATCGGCCTCAAGCGTGCGCGCGAGCTCCTGTTCTTCGGCGACATGATCGATGCCAAAACCGCGCTGGAATTCGGCATGGTGAACCGCATCGTTCCCGCCGCCGACCTGCGCGCCGAGACCATGAAATATGCCAAGCGGCTGTCTCTGATCGCTCCCGAAGCGCTGCGGTGGGGCAAGCGCGTGATCAATCGCGGCGCGGAGATCGCGGGGTTCCGGGCCGCGGTCGAGGCCGGGGTCGACTCGTTCGTGTCGCTCTATGCCACGCAGACCGAAGTCGGCAGCGAATTCGGCCGCCGCGTGCAGGCGGACGGTCTCAAGGCCGCGCTCGAGTGGCGGCGGGCGCAATTCTCGACGTGACCGAATCCGCGGCCGCAGAGAATGCGCGCGCTGCGGCTGGTGGCGGCGCGTGCGGCCTCCGGATTGACCGACCTGCCAATAATCGTATGGTCAGCTCCCGCGATCGGGTCGGATCGGCGGACCATCGGACACGTACCATGAATGTAACCAAAGTCGGGATTGTCGGGCTTGGCCGCTGGGCCAAGGTGCTTACGCGCGCGGCATCAAAATCGCAGACGCTCAAGATCGTGTCGGCCTATAGCCGCTCGCACGAGAAGCGCGACGCCTTCACGCGCGAGTTGGGCGTTGCCGCAGTGCCCGATCTGGCCACGATGCTGGCCGATCCCGCGATCGAGGGGGTGATTCTCACCGTCCCCAACGAGCAGCATCTGCCGCTGGCGCTCGAGGTCGCCAAGGCGGGCAAGCATGTCTACACCGAGAAGCCGATCGCCAGCACGCTGGAAGAAGGCCTCGCCATCGCCGACCTCGAGGCGCAATACGGCGTCACCGTGACGGTCGGACACAGCGCACGCCTGATGGCCGGGATCCGGCAGATCCGCGCCGCGATCGATGCCGGCGAACTCGGTCGCGTCGCCTTCATCGAAGCCAATTTCTCCAACGAACGGGCGCTCGAGCTCACGCCGCAGACGTGGCGCTGGTACAAGCATCGCGCACCCGGCGGCCCGCTGTCGCAGCTCGCGATCCACCAATTCGATGTGCTGCATTACCTCGGCGGCGACATCGTCGAGGCCAGCTCCATGGCATCGAAGCTCTCCCCGGTCGGGGCCGAGGTCGACGATCAGTCGATGACGCTGATCAGATTCGCCGACGGCAAGGTCGGCTATGTCGGGGCCTGCTGGACCTCGCCCGGCGTCTTCGCAGTGCGGGTCTTCGGGTCCAAGGGCCTGATGCATTATGAGATCGATTTCGGCACCTGGGACACGCCGGAGGAGCTGCACAAGAGCTCGACGCTCTATATCCAGCGCGGCAAGGACGGCTATGCCAAGCGGGAAGAGCTGAGAGTGCCGGAGAGCGACATGTTCCGGGCCGAACTCGACCTGTTCGCCGCGAGTTGTCGCAGCGGCAAGGGGAACGAACTGAGCGCCGACAATGGCAATGTCGCGCTTGCCGTGGTCTACGCCGCATTGCGCTCGATCGAGGAAGATGGGCGCAGCATTCGCCTTGCCGACGTGATCGAGACGGCGCGCCGCCGCGTGGCGGAAAGGAGCCGCAATGCTGCCTAGCCGATTCTTCTCCGAGTTGACGCAGCCGGAGATCGCCGCGCAATTCAAGAAGAACCCGCTCGTCATCCTGCCGGCGGGCAGCGTGGAGCAGCACGGCCCGCACCTGCCGACCGGAACCGACACCCTGGCCGCGAACATGATCGCGCAACGCGTCGCCGAGCTGATGGACGGTCTGGTATTGCCGGCCTCGCCGCTTGGCGTCACGCCGATGCACATGCCGTTCGAAGGCACCATCACGCTCACGCCAGACACTTATATGCGCGTGGTGATTGAGACCTGCGCGTCGACCGCCCAGCATGGCGCCAAGTATCTCATGCTGATGAACTGGCACGAGGGCAACATTCCCTCGCTCGCGATCGCCGCTGAAGCGCTCCACCGCACCCATGGCATGACCGTGCTCACGGTCCAGGCCTGCTACGTGGCGGAGGAGCTGTATGGCGGAAGCTGCAACGGCCTCACCCACGGCGGCGAAATCGAGGCGCTGGCGGTGTTGGCGAATCGCCCCGAGCTCGTACATCTCGATCGCATCGACAATTCCTCCGATCATTCCCACGGTCACAAGATGGACAAGCTGCGGCGCACGCGCAGCTATCAGCCGGTGCTGACCGACATCCGCTCGATCGCGCCGACCGGCTGGTTCGGGGCGCCGCAGCATGCGAATGCCGAGAAGGGTCATCGCATGGTCGGCGATATCGCCGAAGCCATCGCGCGCGAGGCCGCCGCCATCTTCCGTCAGCTCGACGGCGTGCAGGGCGGCAGCGCCGAACTCAAGCAGCTCAGACAGGTGGGGTGATGGCGCGTCTGCTCAAGCAATCGCAAGCCAAGCGGCTGGGGCTGCCCGGCCGTACCTCGCTCGAACCGGTGTCGGGCGAAATCGGATCGCGCGTGAGCTTTCGGATCGCGGAGATTCCGGTGCCGCAACCCGGCGACAAGCCGCGCGGACCGCACCTCCATCGCGACTTCGAGGAATGCATCTACGTGCTGGCGGGGGAGGGCACGACCTGCGCCGAGAGCGGCGAGATCGCGATCAAGCCCGGCGACATCGTGCTCATTCCGCCCGGCGAGAAACACATGACCCGCAACACCGGAAACGTCCCGCTCGTTCTGCTGTGCTTCTTTCCGGTTCCGGATGTCAGCGGCGGAACGGTGGAATTCCCCAGCTCTTGAGATATCTCTGCGATGGCCTTCGACGTTCTTTGCTTGCGGCCGGAGGCCGATTTCGCGCGCGTTGCCGCCTTGCCGCCGGCGTCGCTCAATGTGGGCTACACCAAGCCTGACGATCCGGCGCTGCGGCAGCGGCTGGCAGAGGTGTCCGCGCTCGTCATTCCGGCGGTTGGGCCGAAGCTTCCCGGCACGCTGTTCGATGGCTGCGAGCTCAAGCTCATCCAGATCACCGGCGCCGGCGTGGATCGGCTCGACGAGACCGCGCTGACTGGGCTCGGCATTCCGGTCGCCAACGTTCCGGGAGCAAGCAACAGCGCCGTGGCCGAATATGCCGTCACCGCCGCCTCGATGCTGCTGCGCCGCCTCGCCTGGGCGGACGCGGAGATCGGCCAAGGCCGATATGTCGATTTCCGCGCCCGCATGCTGGCAGACAATCTCGCCGGGTTGGAAGGTCTGCTGGTGGGCGTGGTCGGGTTCGGCACCATCGGAACGGCGGTGGCCCAGGCCTTCCAGCGCATGGGGTGCCGTCTCTGTTTTTATGATCCGGCGCCCCGCGACGTCGCAGCGGCGCAGGCCTTGGGCGCGCAATCGATGTCGCTCCGGGAGCTGCTGGCTGCCGCCGACGTGGTGACCCTGCATGTGCCGCTGGTCGCGGCGACGCGCGGCATGATCGGTGAGGCCGAGCTTGCAGCCATGAAGCCGGGCGCAGTCCTTGTTCAGGCGGCGCGCGGCGGCATCGTCGACGAAGCCGCGCTCGCCCGGCAACTCGCGTCCGGGCATCTCGGCGGTGCCGCCGTCGACGTCTATTCGACCGAACCACCCGCGGCGGACAATCCGCTCGTCGCCCTGGCGGGAGAGGGCGCACGCCGGCTGTTGCTGAGCCCGCACATCGCCGGTGTCACGCGCCAGTCGTCGGCGCTGCTGTTCCGCTCGGCCTGGCAGAACGTCGAGCGCGTGCTGGTGCGAGCCGAGCCGCCGCTCCATCGGGTGTATTAAGGCGAGCCGGCTGGGTCACCGAGACAGCGCGCTGCCTGCGCGGGCAAGCAATGTGGGCTGCGAGTGGCTTTGCAAGATGCAAATGACCTGATGCGTCATTTGCAGAATGGGAACGTTCCAGCTCCACGTCCCGCCGGCCGAATTCCCTAAGCCATTGAAATCATTGCACACGTGCCGGCGCCGGCCGCTGGCACGGAGCTTGAGTAGTGCTGGACACCGCGGCCGCTGCCGCACAACGGGTCCTGGCACGATGCAATCATTGGATTTCCTATTGTCGCTTGATCCGACGTCGGCGGCCTTGCTGTTTTGGTTCACATTGATTTTCGATGTGCCGAGGTACCTCATCGCGCTCACGGTGGTCTCGGTTTGCGGGAGGAAGCAACTTCCTCCCCTGCAACTCGCCACGAGTGCCGTCGTGGCCGGCCACAACGAAGCAAAGTCCATTGCTGCCTGCGTCAAGGCAATCGAAGCCGACCAGATCATCGTCGTTGACGACGGTTCGACCGATGGGATGTGGGAGGTCATCGAGGGGCTGAAGGCGGACGGGCTGATACACAAGGCGATCCGGTTGCCATTTCGCAGCAGCAAGATCACCGCCGTCAATCTTGGCCTGTCATACTGCACGAACGAGATCGTTTTCATCATCGATGCGGACACCATACTGGAGCCCGGCGCGATTGCGGCGGCGCTGCCCTATTTTGCGGATCCGAAGGTGGGCGGCGTTTGCTGCAATCTCAGGGTTCTCAACGAAAGCGCCAGCCTGACAACGCGCTTTCAGGCCATCGAGTATGCCGTTGCGATTTCGATGGGGCGGCAGGTGGGCGACGCTCTCGACATCCTGCCGAACGTATCCGGCGCATTCGGCGGTTTCAGACGATCCGCCGTGCGGGAAGTAGGCGGATTGGACATGGAAGTTGCCGAGGATGCCGCCCTGACGATGAAATTGCGCCGCAAAGGATATTCCATCCGATTTGCCCCCGAATCCGTAGGCAAGACCAACGTTCCTGAAACCTTGACGGGCCTCACGCTGCAGCGGCTTCGCTGGGATGCGGGACTGATCACCATCTGGTTCAGAAAGTGGATCGGAAACATCAATCCTCTTGCGTCCGATTTCCGGCTCAAGGAAGCCTTGGTCGTCGCCGACGTGCTTTGGTTCTCGGCCGCGCTTCCTCTGGCATTGCCTGTCTATTTTGTCTGGTTGTGGTCATGCGTCGGCGAGTTTTCGGTCACGATTCTGGGGGCGACCTATTTTGGCCTAGCGGCGTTGGATGTCCTCGTTTGCATCATCGCGCGAGTCCCGATGCGACTGATCCCGTATGTACCGCTCTACACGCTGATGCAGACAGTGATCATGCTTCCCATCAGATTGGTCGCCATCTTGGGTGAGCTCATCTTGGTCAATTCGCGGCGCGACAATTACATTCCAGAACATCAAAGGTGGAGACTGTCATGAAGCGCGTGGTCATCAAATGGACCTATCTACTGGCGCTTGTCGCGTTCGGTGCCTGGATGGTGGACACCTTCTTCGGCGGTAACATCTACTTGCGGGGCGAAGGGCTGGTCATCGGGCAGCCTGCGGTCGTCGCCGCCGAGTTCAACATGACCGTTCGCGACGTCCTGGTGAAGGAGGGCGAGAAGGTCGCGGAGGGAACCGTCGTCGCCAACACGACTTCGCAGCAGGTGGCCGACACGCGCGCCCGGCTGACCTCCGACGCTGTGATCCGTGCGGGCCGGCTGGCTGACATGCGGATTCGCAGCGAGGTGGTCAATGCAACGGTCGGCAAGGCGGAGCATCGTGAATCGGTCGCTATCGAAGGCCAGAACCAGCTCAACCAGATTTACGACAAGGGCCTTCTTCCCATCATCACCCGCACCGCCGCCGCCGAGCAGGCCTATAACGGCCTAAAAGATGCCGAATCGCTGCGGGCGGAAAGGCG
>Ga0114129_10011962_pt1 | contig 12344 bp, 10 predicted proteins | sample RhiMetdeltSRZDD1_FD_80071 | JGI IMG/M metagenome (GOLD analysis project Ga0114129, IMG submission 80071) | Populus rhizosphere microbial communities from Tennessee, USA - Rhizosphere MetaG P. deltoides SRZDD1 (version 2) (version 2) | ecosystem: Host-associated > Plants > Roots > Rhizosphere >...
CGCGTCGTCGGCGAGAAGAAGGCGCGCGAGATCTGGTATCTCTGCCGGCAATACTCGGCGCAGGAGGCGCTCGAGATGGGCCTGGTCAACCGGGTCGTGCCCCTCAAGGACCTGCGCGCGGAAGTGGAGCGCTGGTGCGCGGAGCTTCTCGAGAAGAGCCCGACCGCGCTCGCGCTGGCCAAGCAGTCGTTCAACATCGACTCCGAGACGCGGGCCGGCGTGGCCCAGTTCGCGGGCACGGCGCTCGGTCTCTACTACCGTACCGAGGAGGCGATGGAGGGCCGGAACGCGTTCGTCGAGAAGCGGCCGGTCGATTTCAAGAAGTTCCGGAAGTGAAGCGGGGATGCGACGTGGCAGGGACGTAAGGTGACAAGAAGGTCCGGGGTTGACGCAGGAGGGTCATCAGGCTGACACCCGGGCCAGGGGACCCAGCGACGATTCCCCTTGAGTTTCCGCCACCTACGCCGGCCGACCCGCTGGCAGGGCGTTTGCCCCTGAACGGGGCATGATCGAGCGAGGCGTCCGGTCGTTCGTTTCCGGTCCAGCCGGCCTGCTGCTCGCCGCCGCGCTGGCGCTGACAGCGGTGGTGGCGAGCGGGCAAACCGCCCCGGACCTTCAGCCGGCGGTCATGGTCGGCGACGACCTGATCCGCGTCTTCCAGGAAGGCAAGGACGTCGCCGAGCAGGCGGACCCGCCCGAGGTCAGCCTGGGCCCCGCCTTCGATCCGCAGCCGGACTACCGATAGCTCTGCGCGCGATGTAGACTGCCGCCCGGCCATGGCCGGGCTCCTCTCCCGCTACTTCGGCTTCCGCGAGCGCGCCACCAATCTCGCCACCGAGGTCCGCGCGGGCTTCACCACCTTCATGGTGATGGCCTACATCATCTTCGTGAACCCGATCATCCTCGGGTTCACCGGCGTGCCCGGGCTCGACGGCCGGGGCCTGCCGTTCGCGGCGACGCTCACCGTGACGTGTCTCGCCGCCGGCCTGCTCTCGATCGCGATGGGCCTGGCCAGCAACTATCCGTTCGCGATCGCGACGGGCATGGGGCTCAACGCTGTCGTCGCCTTCGAGCTGGTGGCGAGCCGCGGGCTCACGTGGCCGCAGGCCATGACCGTCGTGTTCCTCGAAGGGCTCGTCATCACGGTGCTCGTGCTGACCCGCTTCCGGGAGGCGGTGATGGACGCGGTCCCGATCGCGCTCAAGCGCGCGATCAGCGTCGGTATCGGCTTCTTCATCGCCTTCATCGGCTTCTTCAGCTCGGGCCTCGTGGTGAAGCCGGCGGCAGGCCCGCTGCCGGTCGGCCTGGGAACGCTCCGCGGTCTGCCGATCGCGGTCTTCGTCATCGGGTTCTTCCTCACCGCGTGGCTCATGGCTCGCCGCATGCGCGGGGCGCTTCTGCTCGGCATTCTCGGCACGACCGTGATTGCGATCGCGCTCAACGAGCTCGTGGCCGGCGGGCAGGGATTCGCGACGCCGGGCGCCGCGCGCATCCCGCCGGCGATCGTCCGCGCGCCGGACTTCACGACCTTTGGCCACCTCGACTTCGGCCTGTTCGCGAAGCTCGGGGCGGTGACGGCCGTCCTGGTGATCTTCTCGCTCATGCTGAGCGACTTCTTCGACACGATGGGCACGATCATCGGTGTCGGCGGCCGCGGCGGCTTCCTGGACGCCGCCGGGCGGCTGCCGGGCGCCCAGCGCGTTCTTCTCGTCGACTCGGTCGGCGCGATGTTCGGCGGCTTCGCCAACAGCAGCAGCAACACGACCTACATCGAATCCGCCGCCGGCGTGGCCGACGGTGCCCGGACCGGGCTCGCTCCGGTCGTCACCGGGCTCCTGTTCCTGGCGGCCATGTTCTTCTCGCCGCTGGCCAGCATCATCCCGGCCCAGGCGACGGCGCCCGCCCTGATCATCGTCGGATTCTTCATGATGGGCATCGTGCGGGAGATCCCGTGGGAGGACTACGAGCAGGCGATTCCCGCGTTCGTGACGATGCTCGCCATGCCCTTCACCTGGTCGATCACCAACGGGATCGGCGCCGGGTTCGTGACGTTCGCCGTGATCAAGCTTCTCCGGGGCCGTGGCCGTGAGCTGCACTGGATGCTCTATCTGACCTGTGCGGCCTTCGTCGTCTATTTCTGCCTGCCGCTGATCGAGGGGGCCGTCCGGTAATATCGGCGCGAACCGTCGCGTAAGTCCGCGTTATCCTGACCGATTTCTTGACACCGCTCCGGCGCTTGGCTAGACTCTCGCCACCTGGAGCCGGGCGCGGAGCGCGAGAGGTAATCCTGCTCCCTCGGCTCTGCCCTCCCTCGAGGCACTAACACCGACACGGACGGAGGCGGGTTGAAGGCACTCGACGCCGAGCGCGACACGTTTCCGAAGCTCGTGCGGGAGAACGCGCGACGGATCAGCGGCAAGGTCGCGATCCGTGAGAAGGACTTCGGGATCTGGCAGTCGTACACCTGGGCGCGCTACTTCGACGAGGCCCGCCTGATCGCCCACGGTCTCGCCGCGCTCGGCTTCGCGCGCGGCGATCGAGTCGCCATCGTGGGGGACAACCGGCCCGAGCTCTACTGGGCGATCATGGCGGCGCAGGCGCTGGGCGGCGTTCCGGTCCCGATCTACCAGGACTCCGGCGAGAAAGAGACGGAGTACATCGTCGATCACGCCGAGGCGCGGTTCGCCGTCGTGGAGGACCAGGAGCAGGTGGACAAGCTCTTGAGCATCCGGGCGCGCTGCCCGCGCCTGGCGCACATCGTTTACGACGACGCGCGCGGAATGCGCGCCTACCGCAAGCCCGGCCTGGTGAGCCTGGCCGAGCTCCGCGAGCTCGGGCGGAAGTTCGAGGTCGGCCACCCCGCACACTTCGACACCGAGGTGGCGAAGGGCGGCGCGGACGACGTCGCTATCATCTGCTACACGTCGGGAACGACCGGCGTTCCGAAGGGCGCGATGCTGTCCCATCGGAATCTGATCGTGACCGCGCGCAACGCCGCCGAGTTCGAGGGGCTCCGCGAGGACGAGGAAGTTCTCTCGTATCTGCCGATGGCGTGGGTCGGCGACCACGTCTTTTCCTACGCGCAGGCGATCGTCTGCGGCTTCTCCATCAACTGCCCGGAGAGCGCGGCGACGGTGCTCTCGGACCTCAGGGAGATCGCGCCGACCTACTTCTTCGGTCCGCCCCGCATCTGGGAGAGTCTCCTGACCGGCGTGCTGGTGCGCGTCGAGGACGCGGCGCGGCCGAAGCGCGCGATGGTCCAGTTCTTCCTGCGACTGGCCCAGGACATCGAGCGCAAGCGCCTGGCGGGACAGACCGGTTCACTCTGGCAGCGGCTGCTCTACCCGCTGGGAAGCCTCTTCGTGTACGGCCCGCTCAAGGACAACCTCGGACTCTCGCGCGTGCGCCGCGCCTATACGGCCGGCGAGGCCATCGGCCCCGAGATCTTCCTCTTCTTCCGCGGTCTCGGCGTGAACGTCAAGCAGCTCTACGGCATGACCGAGGCGAGCGTGTTCGTCACCATCCAGCGGGATGGCGATGTGCGGCTCGACACCGTCGGAACGCCGCTCACCGACGTCGAGATTCGCATCTCGGAGAGCGGCGAGGTCTTGTTCCGGAGCCCGGGCGTCTTCCGAGGCTACGCGAAGAACCCGGAGGCGACCAGCCAGACGCTCGCCGACGGCTGGATTCGCTCCGGTGACGCGGGCTTTCTGGACCACGACGGCCATCTGAAGATCATCGACCGGGCTCGAGATGTCAGCCGGCTGGCGGACGGCACGATGTTCGCCCCCAAGTTCCTCGAGAACAAGCTGAAGTTCTCGCCCTACGTCCGCGAGGCGGTCTGCATCGGCCAGGACCGGCCCTGCGTGACGGCGCTCGTGAACATCGACCTGGTGGCCGTCGGGAACTGGGCGGAGCGCCGGAACATTGCATATACGAGCTACGCGGACCTGGCGCGGAAACCGGAAGTCTACGACCTGATCCGCGGCGAGGTGGCGCGCGTCAACCGGAGCCTAGCCGAGGACGACGTCCTGCGCGGGGCCCAGATCCGGCGCTTCCTGGTCCTGCACAAGGAGCTGGACCCGGACGACGAGGAGATCACGCGCACGCGAAAGATCCGCCGCGGCTACATCGCGCAGAAGTACGCGCCGCTCATCGAGGCGCTCTACGCCGGGCGCGACCACGTGTCGGTCGAGGCGCAGGTGACCTACGAGGACGGCCGCACCGGCACCATGCGGGCCGACGTCATGATCCGCGCCGTCGACGACGCGCCCGCGCGGACTGCGCGGTGAAGGGGTCCGCGGCCGCGCCGCCCCTGCTCGAGGTCGACCGCGTGAGCGTACGCTTCGGCGCGCTGATCGCGGTCAACCAGGTGAGCCTCCGCATCGGCCGCGGCGAGATCGTCGCGATCATCGGCCCGAACGGCGCTGGCAAGACGACGCTGCTCAACGCCGTCAGCGGATTCTATCGTCCCTACGAGGGCACGATCGCCTTCGAGGGCCGCGACCGGACGCGCATGGCCCCGCCGGACGTCGCCGCGCTCGGCATCGCGCGCACGTTTCAGAACGTCGCCCTGTTCAAGGGCATGAGCGTGCTCGACAACATCATGACGGGGCGGCTTCTCAAGATGCGCGGCAGCTTCCTGCTCGAGGCGCTCTACTGGGGCCCGGCGCGGCGTCAGGAGCTCGAGCACCGGGCCTTCGTGGAGCGGATCATCGACTTCCTCGAGATCCAGGCGATCCGCAAGACGCCGGCGGGCCGGCTGCCGTACGGGCTGCAGAAGCGCGTCGAGCTCGCCCGGGCGCTCGCCGCCGAGCCCAAGCTCTTGCTGCTCGACGAGCCTATGGCAGGGATGAACGTCGAGGAGAAGGAAGACATGTGCCGGTTCATCCTCGACGTCAACCAGGAGTTCGGGACCACCATCGCGCTCATCGAGCACGACATGGGCGTGGTCATGGACGTCTCCGACCGGGTGGTGGTTCTCGACTACGGCCGGAAGATCGCCGACGGCCCGCCCGCCGAGGTCCGCAAGGACGCGGCGGTCCTGGACGCGTACCTCGGAGTCGCTCATGAAGCTTGAGCGAGGGCGGTTCGTCTGATGCTCGACGTGCTCTACGCGGTTCTCGTCGCGCCGTTCAAGGACATGGCGGGCTCGCCGGCGTTCCTGGTCGAGGTGCTGATCGGCGGTCTGTTCGCCGGCCTCATGTACTCGCTGGTCGCGCTCGGCTTCGTGCTCATCTTCAAGGCCTCGGGCGTGTTCAACTTCGCCCAGGGCGTGATGGTGCTGTTCGCGGCCCTCACGCTGGTCGGCCTGCTCGAGCGCGGCGCGCCCGTGCTGCTCGCCCTGGGCCTGACGACCGCAGTGATGGTGGCGCTGGCCTTCGCGATCGAGCGGATCGTGCTGCGGCCTCTCGTGAATCAGGCGCACATCATCCTGTTCATGGCCACGATCGGCCTCAACTTCTTTCTCGAGGGGTTCGGGGAGATGCTGTGGGGCGCCAACGTCAAGAAGCTCGACATCGGGATCCCCGATCGCTCGTTCATCGTCCGGGGCGTGCAGATCAACCAGCTCGAGCTGACCGCGGCGGTGACGTCAGCGGTGCTGGTCGCGCTGCTGGCGCTCTTCTTCCAGCGCACGCGCATCGGCCGGGCCCTGCGCGCGGTTGCCGACGACCACGAGGCCGCACTCTCGCTCGGCATTCCGCTCAAGACCATCTGGGTCGTCGTCTGGTCGGTCGCCGGCGTCGTCGCCATCGTGGCCGGCCTCATGTGGGGCGCCAAGAGCGGTGTACAGTTCAGCCTCTCGCTCATCGCGCTCAAGGCGCTGCCCGTCCTCATCCTGGGCGGCTTCGAATCGGTGCCGGGCGCGATCGTCGGCGGGCTCATCATCGGCATCGGCGAGAAGCTGGGCGAGGTCTACTGGGGACCGCTCGTCGGCGGCGCCATCGAGAACTGGTTCGCCTACGTGCTGGCCCTGGCCTTCCTGCTCGTGCGGCCGCAGGGCCTGTTCGGCGAGCGCATCATCGAGCGGGTCTGATGGCGTGATCTACCGGGAAGCGGGCCAGTTCAAGAGCTCCTACGCGGGCGACCAGGCCATCTTCCCGGTCGTCCAGGACCGCGTGGTCGTCGCGGCGGCGGTGGCGGCGGCCTTCGTGGTGCCGCCGCTCGTCGCGAGCGAGTACTGGCTTCAGGCGGTGCTCATCCCGTTCCTCGTCTACGCGCTCGCGGCCCTCGGGCTCAATCTCCTGACCGGGTACGCCGGGCAGCTCTCGCTCGGCACCGGCGGCTTCATGGCGGTCGGCGCCTACTCGGCGTTCAAGCTGGCCACGGCGTTTCCGCGTCTCAGCATCATCGTGGTGTTCCTGCTGGCGGGGCTCGTGGCCGCGGGCGTGGGCATTCTCTTCGGCATCCCGAGCCTCCGGATCAAGGGCTTCTATCTCGCGGTGGCGACGCTCGCCGCGCAGTTCTTCCTGATCTGGCTCTTCAATAAGGTCGCGTGGTTCACCAACTATGCCTCGTCCGGCACCATCACCGCGCCGGACCGGACGTTCTTCGGCGCCCTCGTCACCGGTCCGAACTCGACTCCGTCGGCGCGCTATCTGACGGCCCTCGGGCTCGTCGCTGTGTTCGCCCTGGTCGCCAAGAACCTGGTGCGCGGCCGCATCGGACGGTCGTGGATGGCGATTCGCGACCGCGACATCGCCGCCGAGATCATCGGCGTGCGCCCGCTCCGCACAAAGCTGCTCGCCTTCGCGATCAGCTCGTTCTACTGCGGGGTGGCCGGGGCCGGGCTCGTCTTCTTCTACCTCGGCACCGCCGAGACGCTGGCGTTCGACATCAGCATCTCGTTCCTGGTCCTCTTCATGGTCATCATCGGCGGGCTCGGCAGCATCCTCGGCTCGTTCCTCGGCGCTGCCTTCATCGTGCTGGTGCCGATCGTGCTGAGCAACGCACCGCGCCTGGCCGGGCTCGCGCTGCCGGTCGCCCTGCAGAAGCAGATCGAGCTCATGGTCTTCGGCGGACTCATCATCTTCTTCCTGATCGTCGAGCCGCGCGGGCTGGCGCGGCTCTGGCAGATCTCGAAAGAGAAGCTGCGGCTCTGGCCGTTTCCTCACTAGACGCTGACGAAAGGAGAACGTCATGAACGGACGAAAGATATGGCTCGCGGCGCTGGCGGCGCTGATTCTCGCGGCGCCGACCCTGGCGGCCGCCCAACCCAAGGAGATCTACATCCCGCTGCTCGTCTACCGCACGGGCCCCTACGCGCCGAGCGGCATCCCCATCGCGGACGGGTTCGTCGACTACTTCACGCTCCTGAACGAGCGCGACGGCGGCATCAACGGCGTGAAGGTCGCCTGGGAAGAGTGCGAGACGCAGTACGACACCAAGCAGGGCGTCGAGTGCTACGAGCGGCTGAAGGGCAAGGGCCCCCTGCTGGTGAACCCGTACAGCACCGCCATCACCTACTCGCTCATTCCCAAGGCCCCGGTCGACAAGGTCGTCGTCTTCTCGATGGGCTACGGCATGAGCGCGGCCTCTGACGGGCGGTGGTTTCCGTGGGTGTTCAACTTCCCCACGAACTACTGGAGCCAGGCGTCGGCCGTCATCCGCTACATCGGCCAGCAGGAAGGCGGCGTCGAGAAGCTGAAGGGCAAGAAGATCGTCCACATCTTCCACAACAGCGCCTACGGCAAAGAGGCCAATCCGACGCTCGAGGAGCTCTCGAAGAAGTACCTGTTCGAGCTCACGCTGCTCGCGGTCGACCACCCGGGCCAGGAGCAGAAGGCGACGTGGCTCCAGGTGCGTAGGATCAACCCGGACTGGATCTTCATGTCGGGCTGGGGCGTCATGAACCAGGTCGCCATCAAGGAGGCGGCGTCCGTCGGCTTCCGGATGGAGCGGTTCATCGGTAACTGGTGGTCGGCCAACGACTCCGACGTGGTTCCGGCCGGCGAGGGCGCCAAGGGCTACAAGGGCGCTACATTTCATGCACCCGGCACAGGGTACAAGGTGCACACCGAGGTCCAGAAGTTCGTCTACGACAAGGGCAAGGGCGCGGCGAAGAAGGAGGAGATCGGCTCGCCCCTCTACAACCGCGGGCTCGTCAACGCGATGCTATCGGCCGAGGCCATCCGCACGGCCATGGCGAAGTTCGGCAACAAGCCGCTCACGGGCGAGCAGGTGCGCTGGGGCTTCGAGAACCTGAACCTCACCGAGCAGCGCCTGGACCAGGTCGGCATGCGCGGCTTCACCCATCCGCTCAAGGTTACCTGCGAGGACCACGAGGGGAACGGCCCGGTGCTCATCCAGCAGTGGGACGGCAAGAAGTGGAGCGTCATCACCGACTGGATCGCGCCGATGCGCGAGGTGGTGCGGCCGAAGATCGAGGCGGCGGCGGTCGACGAGGGTGGGAAGCTCAAGTACGCGATGCGCGACTGCTCGAAGGAGAAGTAGAAGCGCCGGTGACGAGCGACACGCCGCGGCCGCTCCTGTCGGTCGGCAACATCGAGGTCATCTACGACCACGTGATCCTCGTGTTGAAAGGCGTGTCGCTCGCGGTGCCCGAGGGCGGTGTGGTCGCGCTCCTCGGGGCCAACGGCGCCGGCAAGTCTACGACGCTCAAGGCCATCTCCGGCCTGCTGCGAACGGAGCGCGGCGAGGTGACCAAGGGCGGCATCGAGTTCCAGGGGCGGGCGATCCACCGGCAGAGCCCGGCCGAGGTCGTCAAGCACGGCATCGTCCAGGTCATGGAAGGCCGGCACGTCTTCGAGCACCTGACCGTCGAGGAGAATTTACTCACCGGGGCCTACACGCGCCGGAACGGCCAGGAAATCAGGAAGGACCTCGAGGTCGTCTACCATTACTTTCCCAGGCTGCGGGAGCGGAAGGCCTTCAAGGCTGGGTACATTTCTGGCGGCGAGCAGCAGATGGTGGCGATCGGCCGCGCCCTGATGGCCCGGCCGCGGCTCATGCTGCTCGACGAGCCTTCGATGGGGCTGGCGCCGATGCTCGTGAAGGAAATCTTCGACATCGTCGGGCGGCTCAACCGGGAGGAAGGGGTGGCCGTGCTGCTGGCCGAGCAGAACGCCACGATGGCTTTACAGGTTGCGCAGCACGGCTATGTTATGGAGAATGGCCGGATTGTACTGGACGGGGACGCGAAGACGATCAGCCAGAACGAGGACATCAAGGAGTTTTATCTGGGCCTGACGGGCGTGGGACAGCGCAAGAGCTATCGCGACGTCAAGCATTACCGCCGACGAAAGCGGTGGCTGTCGTGAGCGCGCTTCTCGAGATTCGCGAAGCGTCGAAGGCGTTCGGCGGTGTGCAGGCGGTCACGCGCGTGTCGCTCGAGGCCCAGAAGGGCGAGATCCTCTCTGTCATCGGTCCCAACGGCGCCGGCAAGACGACGGTGCTGAACATGATCAGCGGCTTCTATCACCCGGACAGCGGCCGCATCACGCTCGAGGGGCAGGACATCACCGATCTCGCCCCCAGCCGCATCGCCGAGCTCGGCATCGCGCGCACCTTCCAGAACATCGCCCTCTTCCGCGGGATGACCGTGCTCGACAACCTGATGCTCGGCCGCCACGTGCACATGAAGACCGGCGTGCTCAGCGCGTTCGCCTACTGGGGGCTCGCCGAGAAGGAAGAGGTCCAGCACCGCCGGCGCGTCGAGGACATCATCGACTTCCTGCGTATCCAGGATCTGCGGCGGCGGCCGACCGGCTCGCTCGCCTACGGGCTGCAGAAGCGCGTCGAGCTCGGCCGGGCACTGGCGCTCGACCCGAAGATCCTGCTCCTCGACGAGCCGATGGGCGGCTGTAACCACGAGGAGAAGGAGGACATGGCCCGCTTCATCCTCGACGTCAACGAGGAATGGGGCGTCACCGTCATCCTGATCGAGCACGACATGGGCGTGGTCATGGACATCTCCGATCGCGTCGCCGTGCTCGACATGGGCCAGAAGATCGCCGAGGGCACGCCGGACGAGGTGCGCGCGAACCCGCGGGTCATCAAAGCGTACCTCGGCGACAGCAAGAACCCCGGCGCCGGAGGCTCCCGTGGCTGAGACCACCCTCTCGCGACTGCTCCTGCGCAACGCGCGCGATCTTCGCAACCGGCCGGCGATCCGCGAGAAGGACCGCGGCATCTGGCAGACGTGGACGTGGGGCCAGTACCACGACGAGGTGCGCGACTTCGCGCTCGGGCTCATGGCGCTCGGATTCAAGCGCGGCGAGCGGCTCTCGGTCATCGGCGACAACCGCCCGCGGCTCTACTGGGCCCAGGTGGCCGCGCAGTGCCTGGGCGGCGTGCCGGTGCCGGTCTTCCAGGACTCGATCGCGAAGGAGCTCGCCTTCGTCTGGAATCACGCCGAATGCGCGGTGATCGTGGCCGAGGACCAGGAGCAGGTCGACAAGGTGCTGGCGCTCCGCGATCAGCTCCCGAATCTCCGCCTGGTGGCATACGACGATCCGCGCGGCATGCTCCATTACAAGCACGAGTGGCTCCGCTCCTATCAATCGATCCAGGAGCTGGGCCGCGAGCTCGGCGCCAAACATCCCGGGGCCTTCGAGGCCGAGATCGAGAAGGGCACGCCCGAGGACGTCGCGATCATCTGCTACACCTCGGGCACGACCGGCAACCCGAAGGGCGTCATGCTGACGCACGCCAACGCGCTGGCCCTGGCCGAGGCGTTTCGCAAGGCCGACGACGTCGGCCCCGACGACAACGCGCTCGCGTACCTGCCGATGGCATGGGCAGGCGATGCCGCCTACACCCTGTTCCTGAGCCTCGTGGTCGGCTTCTGCGCCAACTGTCCGGAGAGCCCGGAGACGGTGCAGCGTGACCTGCGCGAGCTCGGTCCGACGACGGTGCTGGCGCCGCCGCGCATCTGGGAGAACATGCTGACCGGCGTGCAGGTGAAGGCCGCCGACGCGCCGGCCTTGAAGCGCTGGATCTTCGAGCGATTCCGCGCCGTTGCCGAGCGGGCCGAGATTCTTCGCGCCGACGGCAAGCCCATTCCGCTCGGGCTGCGGCTGGCCTGCATGCTCGGCGAGGTGCTCGTCTACACGCCGATCCGTGACCAGCTCGGCCTGCGCCGGGCCAAGTGGGCGCTCACCGGCGGCGCACCGCTCGGCCCCGACACGTTCCGTTTCTTCCGGTCGATCGGCGTCAACCTCAAGCAGGTCTACGGCTCCACCGAGACGACGGGCCTGGTGTCGCTGCAGCCGAGCCGCGAGGCGAACCCGACGACGGCCGGCCGGCCGTGCCCGGGCATCGAGGTCAAGATCGCCGAGCGTGGCGAGGTGCTGGTGCGCGGGCCCGTCATCTTCAAGGGCTACCTCAAGAACGAGGAGGCCACGCGCGAGGTCATCGACCCCGAGGGCTGGTTCCGCACCGGCGACGCGGGCTTCGTCGATCCGCGCGGCCATCTGGTCATCATCGATCGGGCCAAGGACGTGGGCGCTCTCCAGGACGGGACGCCATTCGCGCCCCAGTTCATCGAGAACAAGCTGAAGTTCAGCCCGTTCATCCGCGAGGCGGTCGCCTTCGGCCACGAGCGCCCCTTCGTCACCGCCATGATCGCCATCGACCTCAACACGGTGGGGAACTGGGCCGAGCGGCGCGGGCTTGCCTACACGAGCTACGCGGACTTGAGCCAGAAGCCCGAGGTGCGCGACGTCATCCGCGAGGAGATTCGCAAGGGCAACGAGACGCTGCCGGAGGCCTCGAAGATTCGACGGTTCCTGCTCCTGGCCAAGGACCTGGAGGCCGACGACGCCGAGATGACGCGCACCCGCAAGGTGCGGCGGCGCTTCGTGGCCGAGAAGTACGCGACGGTCGTCGACGCGTTCTACTCGGGCGGTCACGACGTGGAGCTCGCCTCCGCCATCACGTTCGAGGACGGCCGCCAGGCCACCATCAAGTCGCGCGTGCGCGTCGAAGACGTCGGGGCGGAGGTAGCCGCGCGTGTCTGAAGATCTCGGCTTCTTCTTCCTCCTGATGTCGAACGGCCTGCTGATCGGGCTGATGTACTCGTTGATCGCGCTCGGCTTCGTGCTGGTGTACAAGGCGACCGACGCGATCAACTTCGCGCAGGGTGAGTTCGTCATGATCGCGGGCTTTGTGGCGGCCGGGGTCTTGATGGTGTGGGGCGCGCCGCTGTGGCTGGCCGTCCTGCTCGCCATCGGGAGCCTGGTGGCCTTCGGCTTCGTCCTCGAGCGCGTCATGCTGCGCAAGCTCATCGGCCGGCCCGTGATCGCGGTGGTCATGGCGACCATCGGACTGGCGTCGATCCTGCGCGGGCTCGGGCCGTTCACCATCTTCTCGGGCACCAAGCC
>Ga0114129_10011963_pt1 | contig 12344 bp, 5 predicted proteins | sample RhiMetdeltSRZDD1_FD_80071 | JGI IMG/M metagenome (GOLD analysis project Ga0114129, IMG submission 80071) | Populus rhizosphere microbial communities from Tennessee, USA - Rhizosphere MetaG P. deltoides SRZDD1 (version 2) (version 2) | ecosystem: Host-associated > Plants > Roots > Rhizosphere >...
CGGAAAACCAACGATGATCCGAACCGTTTTTCCCTTGTAAAAAGCAGCGATATCTTTCTCGTCAAACGGCAGGGTAGAACTCGACGCGGCAGCTGCATCCCAAATGCAGGCAAATGCGCCGACGAATACAGCAACAGACGTCAATAATTTTCGCATGGCGAAATTTATCATTCTGTTTGACCGCCGACCTCGCAGCGGTACGAATATGTACTAGCCATGGAGTGAATTGGTCATGGATATAATCCCGACTTGAGATGAAAGCAAGTAGGTAGTTTTTGACAGCCAGGTCTCTTCGAAGGTGGAAATTTGACCCCTTGAGAATTCGCCCACGCAACTCGGATTGCGTCGATTGACGCCAATTTCAGACCCGACCAGGTTGGATTTTCACGGCAATCTTAATACCGTTGCCAGTATTTCGGTGCAAATTGAAAAACCTAGTCTCTTGGCATCGTCCCAGCGAACTACGTTTCCCTCGACCCAGCTAAAGTGGCTAGTCAAGAAAACGATCCTACGACAGAAAACAATGGACGAAGTCATCGCCGATGTTGAACGGCGCATGATCGGAGACGCTTTTAAAAAAATGCCACTGGAACAAACAGAAAGCAGCTCAAGAGCTACGCCTGAGCCGGCAAGGATTGGTAAAGAAGTTGAAACGACTAGCGATTACGAGATGAAGCGGGATTTAAGGTCAAACTCATTAGGCCAACAAGAACTTGCTCGTGAATGATCGTAGAGCCGGTTTTTGTCGGTTAAAGATAGAAACCTGCGAAGGGTTTAATCATTTCTGCAATTTCTCAGAGGGGAGGGAGTTTTGAGTTATGCGCCCAGGATAGGCTATCTTCTCGCATGGCCGGAGATGGCGCTGTCGGCAGGAACCGTTACGATCCCCTCTGAGCTTAATTCCTCTCCGTACGCCAGCGGCACGCCCCAGAACAGCGTAGAAGAGAGATCAGTGACTCACGCGTGACTCATCCTCGATGACACACGCTAACTGAATTTCCGAAACGAAGTATATGTACTAGGTTGCTTCATGAGTGGGAAATGGTCGGACCATGCTCGCCTATTAGTGCGCTGCGATCACGATTTCAATTCACACAACCAAGTCATGAATGACTCCTAGCAGAGATGGGCTCGACCTTTGGCAAAGCGGCCTTAGCATTCGAAGAACGCAGCGTCTCGCGCGGAGAGAACGATCCGATTAGAAGTAGTCGTCGACGACATCGAGCGTCGCATGAACGAAGAGGCACTCCGTGAAAGCGGAGGAAACAAACAAAAAGCGGCCCAAGCCTTGGGCCTGAGCCGCCAGTGGTCGATAAAGAGGTTGAAGCGGTATGGTATTAAGTTTTAGGCCTCGTCCCGCCGGGAGACGGTTAGGGTGGCGGGAAATTTGGTGAGATTGGGACTAACAAACGTGCCGCTAGCGCTTTCGCAATTTCTTTTCCTGGCATACCACCCCTCAGCTGATTCGCTAGCCATTCAATATTCTTCTGCTTCTGGTCGTTCGTTTGATTATACCAAGCCTGGAGAATTTCATAGCCTTTTGCGTTCAAGTCTTGGTCGGTACGATACAGTTGACTGATGAGCATATGTCACCCCAAATTATTACTTAACTGAAACCGCAGGTGGTCCATAAATACTCCCTCCGGGATATAAGTCAAGCCTCAATTTGGCGACTACTTTGCGCGCTTCCGATAACCTGCGGCTCACTCTCCTCTCTGAAACCCGCCTCAGCGTCGTCTGTCCACCAAAGAGCAAAGCTCGGAAACCAGTCGATCCGGCTCGGAGCTAATGCGTCGCAGAATATCGTGGAAATGGCCGAGCAGCCGGTTGATTGCAGACTCGTCAAAAAGATCCGCTTTATAGAGAAGAGAACCAACCAGCCCATCCAGTCTTTCCTTGAGTAACAGTATTAAGTCAAAAGTGGTTATCGTCAGGTTGAGTTCCCCCGCGTTCTTGGTTTCGTCAAAAAAGCCCACTGTGAGGCCCGGCAACTTAACGGGATGCAGCGATGCAGTTTGATAAGTGAACAACACCTGACAGAGGGAAGCGCGATTTAGATTTTTCTCATCCTCCAACTCCCGGACCAAAGCTTCGAAGGGTAGATCCTGATGCGTATAGGAGTCCAGGGCATTGTCACGAACCTGCCTTGCCACCTGGCGCAAGCTGCTAGCCCCGGAAAGCCTCGTCCGTATGATCAAGGTATTGGCGAAATGGCCGATGAGATTCTCGGTTTCTCTTCGATTGCGATTCGCGACGAGTGTCCCTACCCGAACATCTTCCTGGCCTGTGTAGCAGTACAGCAGAATTTTGAGAGAGGTCAAAAGAGTTATAAAAAGAGTGCTCTCTTCTCTCTGGCTTACCTTCTTGAGGGACCGAAATAGGTCCCCTGTTATCGAAACCGATTTGCGCGCTGTCAGGAAGTTAAGTTCATTGACCCGAGTGCGGCTGGTCGGAAATTCCACTGGCGCCAGAGGACCGTCTAACTGCTTCTTCCAGTAGACCAGTTGGGTTTCCATCAACTTTTCTCGTAATGCCTGTCGCTGCCAATGGGCAAAGTCGGCGAATTGGATGGGCAACTCAGGGAGAGACGGTGGGCATCTATCGGAGAAGGCATCATAAAATGCTGCCAAATCGCGGAAAAACACGGCCATGGACCAGCCATCGCTGATGATATGATGCATTATAATGAGCAGTAGATGATCCTCATCGCCCAGCCGCAGCAGCCTGATCCGAAAAAGCGGACCGTTAGCCAGGTTAAACGGCTGTTCGGCCTCTTCTCTCGCCAATTTTCTCGTCTCGTCTTCGCGATCTTCGTCAGGCAGATTCCCCAGATCAATGACCTCCAACTTACTCGAGACCGATGGACTGATGAATTGTACGTGTTGCCCGTTTACCATCGGGAACGTGGTTCGCAGGGCTTCGTGACGTTCGACGACGCACGCGATACTCCATTCCAGCGCAACTACATTGAGCGTTCCTTTCAAGCGATAGGCCGCAGGTATGTTAAAAACACTAATGCCAGGAGCCCACTCATTCAAAGACAATACCGGTTCCTGGGCAATTGACGGCAGGATCGGTTTTTCGCGCGACACAGGCAAAATGGGTGTTCTCTCAATCTCTTGACCCGTCCGGAGGACCGTTTCTACAGTTCGAGCTAAACCAGCTACCGTTGGCATCTCAAAGATCTTGCGTAGCGGTAGATCGATACTAAAATTTTTTCGCAGGCGCGCGACCACCCGCGTGGCTAGCAGGGAATGGCCACCCAATTCGAAAAAGTTGTCATAGATGCCGATCTTGTCGAGCTTCAGCACCTCGCGCCACAGCTGCGCCACTAACTCTTCAATTTCTGTTCGAGGCTCGACGAACCCTTGATCGAGGGTCGGCCTCGAATCATCCGGCGGCGGAAGATTTGACCGATCAATCTTCCCGTTAGGAGTTAGCGGTAAGGCGTTCAAGAATACAAACAACGAAGGGATCATGTAATCAGGAAGCTTCTCTCGTAGAAAGTCTCGTAGGTCACTTAGTGACGCGACCGAATCATGAGTCGAAACAATATAGCCTACGAGTTCCTTGTCACCCAACGAGTCACGCTCACGAGTCACGACCACGGATTCTTTGACCGCCGGGTGCTGATTGAGTGTCGTTTCGATCTCGCCCAACTCGATTCTATAACCTCGGATCTTTACCTGGTTGTCGACTCGTCCGAGGAGCTCGATATTCCCGTCTGCCCGGTAACGAGCTCGATCTCCGGTGCGGTAAAGGCGCGCTCCCGGTTGATCGCCGAAAGGACTGAGTATGAATTTCTCGGCGGTTAGCTCCGGACGGTTTAGGTACCCCTGCGCTAGGCCGTCGCCACCAATATACAGTTCCCCATGCACTCCCACGGGCACAGGCTGCAAATGGGAATCCAAAATGTAGATCTGAGTGTTCGCAATGGGTCGCCCGATTAAGACGGGTCCTTCGCCTGCTTCTACCTTGGCAATGGCGGACCAAATCGTTGTTTCGGTTGGACCGTAGAGATTCCAAAGCGTGCCGCGCGTCAGCAGCTGCTCCGCTAACTCTTGCGGTAAAGCTTCGCCGCCGCAGAGAACCTTGAACTCCCGTGAACCTTCCCATCCCGCGTCGAGCAACAACCGCCAGGTCGAAGGCGTTGCCTGCATAGCTGTCGCCGAATATTCTGTTAGTCGGCGCAGCAACTCCGTTCCGTCCGTCGCTTTTTCACGACTCGCCAACACGAGCTTCGCCCCTGTTATCAGCGGGAGATAGAGCTCCAGCGCCGCGATGTCGAATGAAATTGTCGTGACAGCAAGAAGAATTTCTTTCTCCGCGAGCCCAATATGGTGACGAATAGACCACAGACAATTAGTCACCGATCGGTGCGACACCTGAACGCCCTTCGGCTGCCCGGTCGACCCCGATGTGTAGATTATGTAGGCTAAGTTACTCGAGGAAACATCTGTCTTGGGATTCGCAATGTTCCGCCGCTCAATGAATGGCCAATCACGATCTAAGTACACGTAAGTAGGCCGACTGCTGACTGCTGACTCCTGACCGCTTTGTTGAGCGTGAGAAAGCTGACCGCCAACGGCTGATGATTCACCGCTCTCCAGAAACTTCTCCTGCGTCACCACTACCGAAACCTGCGCATCCTCTAACATGAACGCCAATCGCTCTCTTGGATACGCTGGGTCTAATGGCACATATGCCCCACCCGCCTTGAGAATCCCCAACAACCCTACAACCATATCCACTGATCGCTCGACGCATATGCCGACCAATTTCTCCAATCCGACACCGAGGTCGTGCAAGTGATGCGCCAGTTGATTGGACCGCTCGTTCAATTCGCGGTACGTCAGTTGCTGCCCGTCAAACCTCACGGCGATGGAGTTAGGGGTTCTCTCAACCTGCTCTTCGAACAGCTTTTGAATGCACTTGTCCCTGGGATAGTCTGCTTCCGTATCGTTCCGTTCGACCAGCAGATCGTGCCGCTCTACTTCGGATAGGATAGGTAACATAGCTATTGGATGGTCGGGATCGGCTATGACACCTTCCAATAATCTACGAAAATGGTCCGTCATGCGCTCAATCGTTGATGAATCGAACAAGTCTGCACTGTATTCGAAAAAGCCGGTCAATTTTTGATCGCGTTCCGCTAACGAGAGTGTCAAGTCAAACTTTGAAGTGCCCGAATTCATCTCCATGGATTCCGTGGAAACACCCGGCAGCGATAAGCCTGGAGACGCCGTGTGTTGAAACGCGAAGAACGTTTGAAAGATCGGGTTATGATTCAAGTTCCGCTCGGGCTGCAGTTCCTCGACCAATCTTTCAAAGGGCAATTCCTGATGAGCGAAGGCCGCCAAACAGATGGACCGCACTTCGGATAAAAGTTCCGGGAATGATGAACTCCCGGCGATCGTAGTGTTCAGCGCCAATGTGTTAACGAACGACCCAATCAAATTATCAATCTCGGGGAGATATCGATTAGCGACAGGGCACCCCACAATGATTTCTGCGTGCCCGGAATAACGGTGAAGTAGCGTCATAAAAGCCGCCAACAGAGTCATAAACAAAGTCGTGCCCTGCCGCCGGCTCAACTCCGTGAGCCCCTTGGTTAGGGAATCCGCTACGACGACGGGTCGTCTCATCCCTCGATACGTCTGCCGCGGGGGTCTCGCACGATCGGTGGGAAACAACAGTTGGCGCGCGCTCTGGGCGAGCCGGTGCCGCCAAAATGAGAGATCAGATCGTAGTCGCTCTTCTCGGTGTTCTTCGCGTTGGCGAACCGCGTAATCCGCGTATTGCAGTGAAAGTTCGGGGAGCACAGGGATTTTGTTAGAAAGCGCCGCCTCATAGAGCACCTCCAACTCCCGATAAAAAACTTTGAAAGACCAACCATCCCAAACCATCTGGTGGACCGTAAAAAGCCAAACAAAGTCCTCGGCGGCCAAAATCAGCACGCTGGCTCGCAACAAAGGGCCCCGGGCCAAGTCGAACTCAGCGCGCGCTTCATAGCTAATTAACCGTTCCAGTTCATTTTGCTTCTGAGCGTCCGAGAATCGGCTGAGATCGACCCGTGGCAGTGATATTCGCACATCCGCGTCGATGCTCTGAACCGGTTCCCCATCGACGGCGGGAAAGCTAGTCCTTAGAATTGCGTGACGCCGCACAATCGTGGCAAGACTCGACTCTAGGGCTTCAATATTGAGGCGACCTTTGATTCGCTCCGCCTTGCAGATGTTATAGACAGGATGGTGTGGTTCTAGCTGGTCTAGGAACCAAAGTCTCTGCTGGCTGTAGGAAAGCGGGAAATGCCGTGGGCGATTACTAATAGGTTCGACCGAGATTTTGGAAGATTCGATTCTTTCTATTTTGTCACCGGCAGACAACTGAGTTTGCCCTGCTGGACGGATGAGGATAGACGGACGTGAAGTGTCTTCGCTGGGCCTTACGTAGTTTCCGTCACAACGCGACTAAGCTTCCCGACCGTGGGCAACTCGAACAAATCGCTCATGGCTATGTTGGCATGGAAGTGCTGATTCACCCTGGCAACGATGCGGCCAGCGAGCAAAGAATCGCCTCCTAGATCAAAAAAGTTATCGTCGACGCCGCACTGGTCTACTTCAAGAACCTCCGACCAAATCCGTGAAATTGTTTCTTCGACAATGGTACGCGGCACAACGAAAGGGATGTCCAGCTTCGGCCTCGATACCGGCGGCTCGGGAAGCGATCGCCGGTCGATCTTACCATTTGAAGTCAGTGGTAATGCATCCAAAACGACAAAGGTTGAAGGAATCATATACATGGGGATTTTCTCAGACAGCGAATCGCGGAGTTGACTGACCGTGGCATTCAATTCGGCCTTAAAGGCGAGGTAAGCGATCAAGCGCCTGTCGCCGGCCATACTCTCGCGTGCCACAACCGCTACCTCTTTGATGCAAGGAACCGTGAGGAGCATAATTTCGATCTCATCGGTATTGACTCTGTGGCCGCGGACCTTGATTTGAAAATCTTTGCGGCCGATGTGCTCAAGGCAGCCATCTGCATTCATTCGACCCATATCGCCGGTTAAATAGACACGGTGACCGTCATCTCCCGCGCGTTCTAAAAACACCTTGCGAGTCAGCTCAGGTTTTCGCCAATACCCTGGGGAAAGAAACTCACTCCGGATGGCGATCTCTCCGGCCTCGCCACTTTCCACTGCCTCTCTTGCATCATCCAGCAGCAGAACCTCCATGTCGGGCACCGCATAGCCGACAGGCACAATCTCACCGGCTACTATGGAGTTTCTATCCAGGAAATTTTGGCAGAACGTGATGGCTTCCGTACATGAAAGCGCGTTCACCAAGATACACTCGGGAGAGAAGTGCTGTTGAAATCGCTGAAATTCATTCTTAGTAACTTGCTCGCTGCCCAATCTGATGAGCCGCAAATGCGGGAACTCATCCTTGTTCTCCAAAGTTTGGACAAAATGACGGAAGACCGTAGCACTCGAATGGTAGACCGTAATGTCGTGGGCAATCAGCCAAGACGCTAGTTGGGCGACGCCCTTGTTTTGCACATCGAACGGGAAAAGACAGGCACCATTGAGCAGCGCCGAATATACATTCGCCAACCCTCCCGTGCTGCTTGGCGCCCGGACGAGAGTCATGCGATCTTCCATACAGTAGCGGGAACTGTTAGTGACGACCATCACGTGATGAAGCACGTTCCGGTGAATGTCGATGACACCTTTGGGTTCGCTGGTTGATCCTGAAGTATAGATGATATGGGCCAAGTCCGTTGGAGCGATCGACACCGATGGATTATGGTCAGGCATGTCGGGCCTAACTTCGTTTAGGTTTATGATCTCGTGCGTGCCCGAGCCCGAGGCTTGAGCCATTGGGACGTGTTTGCCGCCAGTAACGATTACGCTAGCCTGTGAGTCAGTGATGATGGATTTCGCTCGCAGCGCCGGCAGACCCGCATCCACGGGCACGCATATTTTGCCCGCCTTTAAGACACCGACGATTCCAGCGATGGCTGTCGCGTCATTAGCCACAATGATCGCGACGGGCTGTTGTCCTTCCCCACACCTCTCCAAGATCACATTGGCTATTCGGTTAGCGATGCGATTGAGATCGGCATAAGTCAGTGTCTCCCCGGGTGTAATTACTGCAGGGCGATCCGCATTTTGTAGAGCCTGGCGGTCGAATCCCGCCGTAAGGGACTGCTCGATCGCCTCCCTCTTGAACTCGGTGAAAGAATCTGTCGCGGACAAGTTGTAGTAGCTTTTGGTAGGGAGTGTCACCTTATCTTCTGTGAGAAATGTCAAAGTGCTGGCAATCCTTTCTAAAGCCTATCCTTTCCATCGAAGATATAGCACTTCTCTGCAGCAGCTTGCGGCAATACGAAAGACGTGTTTATTGTCGGAACTCTGTTACCACTGGGAGTAACCCTCGGCATGTCATACAACATTGCGATAAGATAAATCTAACTACCAACTTCGCATCGATGGCTTCGTTCATGCTAAGCCGCACCGATCTGCGGACGGTCTACCATGAGCGAATTAACGTTTACAAGTCATTCGTGCGAGCCCGAACTTCGAAACATGCGACGAATCTCCGCCAACGAACTTCCCTGGGGAGCAGCGACGCGCCGAGTGGTAAGTTTCTGGCCGGTCTCGTAATATTCTCCCTTTGTTGCAAGTCTAGCCTCCTCATCACTCTCGGCACTCCACAGTCCTAACGAGTAACCGTACCAAGGATTTTTTAAGTGTAACTGAGGTAGATTAATTTCCTGCCAAATATCCAGGGCGCGTTCCATATATTCGCGCCCGGGCAAAGAGATCGGTGGAAACTTTCCCTTCATGGTTGCATCAATTAGCAAAGCTGAGTCCACGAGGTCGTAGTTATGACCATCTGCGAGGAAGTTTAGCGGCCCGTGCGGCAACGGCCTCGGCTGAACGATGCGCACGTCGCGGTGCGGTTGACAACGATTAACAATCGCCCAGTTGACCGCTAAAGGGTCGTCAGGATCAATGTCTGTGTCGACTGCCACGATGAACTTGGCTTTAGCCTTGGTCCCGAGCAGGGCATACATGGCGTCCCAGGGTTCAATATTATTGCTCTTGCTCATACTGACTACGGCATACTGCCGATTTAGCAGCGGCTCGCAAAGACGGACCTGGTGAACGCCTCTGAAGCCGTGGTGATCCCGTAATAGTCTCAAGCAAAACGTTTCGTAGGCCGTTTGTTTGGTCTTGCTACTTTCACTTGGAGTGAGCTGGCTAATGATCGAAACCCAGATGGGTTTTTGTTGATGGGTGATCGCGGTCACTTCAAAATAAGGAGACAAAGTACGGGGATCAGAATATCCATGGGACTCGCCAAAGGATCCCTCTGGCTCCAACGCATCAGTGTGGATCAATCCTTCGATCACGATTTCTGCGTCCGCGGGGACCTCTAAGTCGACGGTTTCCGCCTTAACTAAGGGAATCGCCGACTCCGCCAGGGCGCCGGCAATTGCCAGTTCGTCAACGCCGTAAGGCGCAGTTTGGATCGCTGCATATGCAACAGCTACCGGTCCTCCGATCACAGCGGCAGCTTCGAGCGGTTTGCTGCGAGCGCGTGCCTTAGCCCAATTAGCCGCCGTATTGTTTCCGTCGGTAAGATAAATACCGGTCCTAAGCGGGCTCTTAATTTGGGCTCTGTACATCCCCATGTTGCGCTCGCCACTGTCTGGATCCTTGGTTATCCAACAAGCCGCGGTGATATACGGCGCGTTATCGAAACCCGGCGTGGAGTTTGGAATAGGAAATTCTTCCAGACCGCGATGCTCAAGGAGGGCCGTATCTCTATGAATCACCTCTTTAACCTTACCGGTTTTGATCAGTTCCGGCTTGATAGGGTGAGATAAAGCTTTTTGCCATCTGTCGGCAATTTCATTTCTGTGACATTGAAGGCCGAGCGCATATATTTCTTCAGATGCGGCCAAGCCGCCTACTAGAACAGGCATTGAAAACTTCTTCCCACGGGAGTCATGGATGTTTTCGAACAAGAAGGCTTTGCGTGCCTCTTCGGGCAGACCACGAAATTGCAAGCGGACCAATGGATGAAGCTCCGTGTCTTTGTTGATAGGGTGCTTAACGCGCACTAGCAATCCGCGTTCATCCAACGCTTCAATATGGGCGCCAAGATCACGAGAAAGCTTTGGACTCATTGTACCCTCCAGCGTTGGAGAAATCAGTCGGCGTCAAAGTCATATCCGCACCAGTCAACCATCAGCACCAAGGCAATAGAGTTATCGCAATAAAGAAACCATCTCCTGCGTTGGCAATTGAACTTGCTTCAGATAACTGCCGGTTCCACGCGGGACACTAAATTTTATGGGGTTTCACAATTCACCGGCTCTCCGTCCTCGGTGCTAACTCAATCGTGGCTTATTGCGTGGGGTTTCCAGCGAATCTCGACACTCGAGTTGTCTATAAAGTACGTGACAATTCGCCAAGTGCCGCTTCGACACGGGTCTGCCAAAATCTCATCTTTGATTCCCGGTACAAGCCAAGCGCTCGTGCCAATTCGCTACGAGCCCGTATGGCATCGCCGTTGTGGAAATAGAACTGCCCTATTGCCAAGGATGAATGGGCTTGGAGCGGAATCATTTCGAGTTTCCTCGACAAAGCCAAAGCTTGACCATAGTAGATTTCAGCCTGATTGTCCCTCGATTTTTTACTCGCGGCAATATCACCCAGTAGTTTAAGGGTCCATGCATAATGTCCTTCTTCATTGGATTCCTGAGATAATTCGAATGCCCTTTGGGCAAGTTTCTCTGCCTCATCGATCCGCCCTGCGAGAAGGTTGGCGTGACCATGCCAGGCGATGCGCAGAGAGTGCCCGGCTTTCCTACCGATGAGCCCGGTTTCCTCGTCAGCTTTTTCCATTAACGGTATTGCTTTATCAAGTCGCCCTGATAACGCATACGCAAGACCTAGGTAAGAAGCGATCTGGGGAAACAGAACTCGGATTTCCGCGAGCTGGCAGAACTTTGTGCACTCCTCCAACACCCGCATGGCCTCATCGATCTCTCCCTGGACAAGTAACAATAGGCCCTGGCTACAACGCGCATAGGCAAGACTATAGGGGTGTTTAGACTCCTCGGCGATCTGGATCGCTTCGCGCGCATTGAGTAAGCCGTCTTGAAACGCACCAAGCTGAGCGAGACATTGAACCTTCCAAACCCGGCAAATGACGGAGATAATGTTGGCCGTACCAAACCGTTCATACCGCAGATTGGCATTATCTACGTTGTCGATCGCCTGGGTCAAAACGGACATGGAGTCGCGATACCGGCCCATATGATGACATGCAACGCCTAGATAGTAATGGGTTACGACATTAAGGGACATGTCACGGTCGCCAACATTGAGCGCGCGTTGGGCGATCTCCGTCGCACGTTGGTGATTCCCCATTAGCACGAAATAGGAGATGATAAAATTAAGGACGCTACCCAATCGCCGTTGATCACCCAAGGTCTCGGCGAAGATCTCGGCTTCCTTTAGATAATGATAGAGCCGGTCAAACTCACCAAGCAAAAAAAGTGCGTTACGGATCTCCAAGCGAAGATCGACAGCATGTTCTAATTTATCGCGGCTATCGGGCCATTTTTTAAGCGCAACGAGAGCTCGCTCAAAAAACAATACCGCGTTAGCATTAGCCGAACGCATCAGCGCTTTCGCGCCAGCTTCCTTGAGATAATTGACGGCTTTCCCCCAACGCTCGCCAAAAAAGGCATGGTGGGCAAGCTTTTCCACATGATCGTGGGAGAGATTCCCGGTCATTGCCTCCAGCGCGCTCACAATCCGAGAGTGGAGCGTAATCCTCCTTTCGTGGAGCAGGGCACCGTACGCAACTTCGTTGGTGAGAGCATGCTTAAAGGTATACTCCAGTTTAGGAAAGAGATTCGTTTCATAAATAAACTCGGCAGACTGAAGATGGGCCAGATAGTGGAAGAGCTGGTCGTCGGGTAGCTCCGACACAGCATGGAGTAAACTAAAAGGTACGATCACCCCGATAACAGCGGCGGTTTGAAGAAGGTGTTTCTCTTCGACCGGCAGACGATCGATACGATCCGCCACAACATTTTGCACCGTGCTCGGGATAACAAGATCATCAATTTTCAGACCCGGTCGGTAAGCCCCTTTTTCGCCCCTCAAGACCCCAGCTTCCACCAGAGACCTCACGCTCTCTTCGGCAAAGAAGGGATTTCCTTCTGTGCGCTTGATCAATAGCTCTTTAAGCGGCGCGAGGTCTGTATTAGTTCCGAGTAGTTTTAACAACAATTCTTCCGCGCTACTCATCTGGAGCGGA
>Ga0114129_10011964_pt1 | contig 12344 bp, 10 predicted proteins | sample RhiMetdeltSRZDD1_FD_80071 | JGI IMG/M metagenome (GOLD analysis project Ga0114129, IMG submission 80071) | Populus rhizosphere microbial communities from Tennessee, USA - Rhizosphere MetaG P. deltoides SRZDD1 (version 2) (version 2) | ecosystem: Host-associated > Plants > Roots > Rhizosphere >...
CGGGGTCAACTCTTTGCTGGGCGGACGCGGTCGCCGCGAGTCGCCGACGATATCTGCGGCGCTCAGCGTGAGCGTGCCTCAAGGTGCGTCCTTGACGCAGCCCTACTTCTTGGAACAGCCACGTCAGGGTGACAGCTACCGCTGGCCCGAAGGATCCGCGAAAGGGACGCCCTTCGCACCCTCGTTGCTGATCGGCGAGGTCGGGCTGAAAGTCGGCGACGTCAATCTCGTCGTGTCGCGTCCAGTTCAGTATCGCTTTGCCGATCCGATCCGTGGCGAGTTGCGGCGTCCCGTCAACGTCGTGCCACGCGTGACTATCGGTCTCGATACCGCGCTACTCATCGTGCCGCTTGGCGGCAACGCTCCGCGCGCGCAGCGGGTTGTGGCGCGAGTGACGAGCGGATCGCTTGAGCCAGTCAGCGGTACCGTGCGGTTGCGAGTACCCACAGGCTGGTCGGTGTCACCGCAGGACGCGCCGTTTGCATTGAAGGGGCCCGACGAGCAGACGTCAGCGGCGTTTACCGTGACGGCACCGGCGAATCGGCGCGCGGGCAGCTTCGACATCGACGCGGAGGCGCGCATCGGTAGCGAGACGTTCTCGAAGGACCTCCAGCTGATTTCTTATCAACACATCCAGACCCATCGGCTCTATTGGCCCGCTCACGCGCGGGCGCAGGTCGTGGACCTGAAGGTCGCGCCGGTGAAGGTCGGTTACGTGATGGGTGGCGGCGATGAGGTCCCGGACGCGATTCGTCGGATGGGCATCGCTGTCACGATGCTCGACGCCGACATGCTGGCGACTGGAGACCTTTCGCAGTTCGACACGATCGTCGTCGGGATACGCGCATCGGAGACCCGTCCCGACTTCGTCGCCAACAACGGGAGAGTCCTGCAATACGTCGAGCGCGGCGGCACGCTCATCGTTCAGTATCAACAGGGTGAGTACATCGAGCGGAACATGGCGCCGTATCCCGTGTCGCAGAAGGGCAATCCCCGCGTCACCGACGAAACCGCAGCGGTGAAGATTCTGGCGCCGGGACATCCGGTGTTCACGTTCCCCAACCGCATCAACGCGGACGACTTCAACGGCTGGGTGCAAGAACGCAATCTCTACGCATTTGCCGACTTTGACAGACGCCGATATACGCCGCTGCTCGAGTCGGCTGACCCAGGTGAGCCGCCACAGCAGGGCGGAGAGCTGTATGCTGAGATCGGCAAAGGCCGTTACGTCTACACGGCCTACGCCTGGTTCCGTCAATTGCCCGCCGGTGTCCCTGGCGCCTACCGCCAGTTTGCAAATTTGATTAGCCTGTCGAAGGCCCCCCGCTGAACCGAGATCGAGTTAGATGGCTCAATACCTAGTGACCGGCGGCGCCGGTTTCATCGGATCGCATCTGTGTGAAGAATTGGCGCGTCGCGGCGAGACAGTGCGTGTCGTGGACAGTCTGATCACCGGCAAGCGCGCCAACCTGGCGCATATATCGGGTGTGGAATTCATCGAGGGCGACCTCGCTGACGTCGCGGTGGCCGCGCGCGCCGTGCGTGGCGTTGATTACGTGCTGCATCAGGCCGCGATTCCGTCGGTGCCGCGGTCGGTCGAAGATCCGATCACCTCGAACCGCGCCAACATCGACGCATCGCTCAACCTGCTGGTCGCCGCGCGCGACGCGGGCGTCAAGCGTGTTGTGTATGCCGGCTCGTCATCGGCCTATGGCAACTCGGCGACGATGCCCAAGGTCGAGACGATGCCGACAGGGCCGTTGTCGCCGTATGCGCTGCAGAAGCTCGTGGCCGAGCAGTATTGCCAGATGTTCACCAGGCTGTACGGCCTCGAGACGGTGACCATCCGCTACTTCAACGTGTTCGGGCCGCGGCAGGACCCGTCCTCGCCGTATTCCGGCGTGATCTCGCTGTTCATCAAGGCGCTCTTCGAGAATCAGCGACCCAAGATCTACGGGGACGGTGAGCAGACGCGCGACTTCACCTATGTCGCCAACGTCGTCGACGGCGTGCTGCGGGCCTGTCACGCGAAAGACGCGTCGGGTGAAGTGATCAACGTTGCGACCAATGGACGCGTGTCGCTGAATCAGCTCTTCACGACGCTGCGCACTCTAGTCGGCGCCAACGTCGAACCGATCTACGACAAGCCCCGAGCGGGCGACGTGCGGGACTCGCAGGCTGATATCAACAAGGCCGCCCGGCTGCTTGGATACAAGCCGCTCGTCACGTTCGAACAGGGCCTGCAGAACACCGTCGAGTGGTATCGCACCACGGTGGCAACCGCCTCTGCGCGACGGGTTTAACGACATCGCCTTGGAACTATTTACCCGACCGAGCCACACCCGTGTGGCTCGTCGACTACACCTCTAATCGCCCAACCTGCTGAGCCGGAAGCGCTTATACCGTCGGGCTCAACTGGTCCCCGCCTTGCGTAGGCATTCCCGTAGAGGAGAGTGCAGAGACATGCGCATCATTGCCTTTCTGGCCATTCTTGCGGCTGCCGGCTTTGCCGCCTGCGGTGGTGATTCAATGACGTCGCCATCGGGAAACGGCAGGTTGAGCCTGATGATCAAGGACAGCCCCTACAGCGACGCGAAGGCGCTGCTCGTGACGTTCTCGGAAGTGACGGCGCATCGAGATGGGGAAGGCGGGTTTACGAAGCTGCCTTTTGGCGATACCACCGCGACGTCGCGCACATGCGATCTGAAGAAACTCGTCGATCGCCAGGATCTGCTCGGGGTGGGCCCGTTGCCGCAAGGCCACTACACGATGGTGCGGCTCGTCGTCTCGAGCGCGACGCTGTATTTCGAGAACCCCTCTGACGGTCCGGCGTGCTCGAATGCGATCGCGCCACCCATGGGCCGCAGCGCGAACCTCGAGATTCCGTCCGGTGAAGTGAAACTCAATCGCTCGTTCGAGGTCGGCGAGGGCGGCGTGCTGACGATGCTGATTGATTTCGATGGCGATCGGTCCGTCGTCGAGACTGGCAACGGCCGCTTCCGCATGACGCCGGTGATTGGCGTGGTGAGCGTCCAGTAGAACGGACGGCGCGTCCAGTAGAACGGACGGCGCGTCCAGTAGCGGTTAATGGTGGGTGGTGGGTGGTTGTGGGAAAGCGAGCGTCGGGCGCCTCAGAAATCGCGGGAGGTCACAGGCTCCACGAGGAACGGAGGGCCGCCCGACGCTCTACACGAGTTATCGGCCAAGGTTCGCGGGAGTTGAACGCGGTCGTGCGCTAAAACTTGCACGACTTCACAGAAAGTTCGTTCGGCAGCATCCGCGAGGCCAGCGCTGTCTGCATCATTGGACTCGCGAGTGCTCGGAAAGGTTCGCGTTCGCAGCCACCGCGCCGCAGCGAGCATCGCGGTTGACGTAGAGCGTGCCGTAGGGAAGCGTCGCGACCATCTCCAGATTGAGCGGCCCGGTGAACGCGGCTCGCACGTCCTCGTCCAGCAGCAGGTATCGCGATTTCGGAGGAAGCGTCATCCGCTCCGGCTTTCGCACGACTGACAGCCCGATCCCACCGGGCACTCCAATCAACTGCGGCGGGTATTGTGATGTCAGCAGCGTGTTGCACCAGCGCGAGGCATCCGGGTGATAAACCACCGTCGCGCCGAGGGCGTCCTCGAGCTCGGACACGCTGCGGCGATCCCAGAGGAAGCGATTTTGCCAGGAGTCCTCGAGCTCGACGAGCGAGGTTTGCGCGCTCGCCAGGCTGACGATCACGATCCCCCCCGCCAGCGCCGGGCCGAGCCGGCCGGGCGCGGCGATGCAGAGCATCGTGCCGAAGAGGAGGAACGCGGACAGCACGCGGTGCTCGGCAAAGTTGGTGAATTGGTACAGCAGGAGCATCGCCGTCAGGGCCAGGGCCAGGGCCGCGGCGGCGATCGCGAAGTGCGGGATCAGACCCTGGGTCCGACGCGTCCTCCACATGGCGACCACGGCCGCGATGGTCGTTGCCAGCAACAGCGCGCCGTACTGGTAACGCTGGAGCAGTTCGATGTGATGAAACTGATCGGGCATGCCGAGACGCCGCACGTTGCCGGTGACGTTCTCTGCGAGCGCCTGAAGTCCGAGCGAGAGGCTTGCGGCGCGAAGAAAGAAGAATCCTTCCTCATACGGGGCAGTCATTCTGCCGTATCCGAAAAGAACGACCGATCCGATCACGATCGATGAAACGAGGGTTGCGGCAATGATGGGCCGAGACGATGAGCGCGTCGTCGCGATGGCCCAGAGCGGAAAGAGGAGCAGCCACGACGGCCTGATAAAGGCCAGCACAGCGAGCGCAATCCACCCGAATGCAACGACCCACCATCGTCGATAGGGACCGAGCACTGCCGCGAAGCAACCAGCGATGGTAATCGCGCCGGCGTGGTGCAGGCTCTCCTGCATCCCGGTGGGCGCCCAGTAGAGCATGTGCCAGAAGGTGAGGAGCATCGCGGCCCCGAGCAGCAGACGCGGGATGCTGGCACGGGTCAGCGACGCCCAGATCCACGCGGCGGCGCCGATGGCGATCAGGTTCAGGATGACGACGCTATGACGGTACCAGCCGAAGAGTGAGCCGGCGGTGCCGTAGAGCACGGCAAAGCCTGGCCCGTGCGGGCCGAAGGGTGTGAGGCCGGAGGGATTGGTGACCTCGCCGAGCGTGTAGTAGCCGCCGTTGAAGCCGGCGCGTGTGAAGGTCAGCGCTTGATGCCAGTAGGCGACTTCGTCGTTGATGACCGGGCGGTACGCCGAGAGTGGGACGCCGAAGAACGCGTGTATGAGGGCGACGACCAGTAGCGGTACGCCTGCGACACAGAGGATCACGGCCGCTGCTCGTCCGATAGCTCGCACAGAAGCCGTACGCTATCACGACGCTCGACCCGTCCCGCATCCCTGAAGCAGACGCCGCTCAACGGCTTGCGGGGACAGAACCTGCGCGTGCGTGGGTCGTCTATTGCTTCCGCGCGATGAAGACAACGTACGGACTGAGCGAAGGCAGCCGTGGCAGCTGCAACGCTCGCTCGGCGAAGCTAAACAGCGGCACGACAGGCGAGTCGCTGTCTCTCTGAACGGGGAACCAGCAATAACCGACTTCATGGCCGATGCTGAAACCGTTGGGCAACAGCCGTTCGCGCTTCCACGTCGTATATGAGTGTAGGTAGTGTCTCCCGTGGTGTGTCTGTTTGCGGCGTTCTCTCGCCCGGACGAACAGTCCACGCAAGGACGTTCGGTTCATGATGGCGCCGACGAGCAGGCCGTTGGGCGAGAGAACACGGCGCGCTTCTGGAAGAAACCAGTCGCTGTCCATGACCGGCCAGACCTCAATGCACAGAATCAGGCTCACCGAGTTGTCAGCGCACGGCAACGTCGTGTCACGCTCTGAGGCGAGCACGCATCGCGCGGACGGGAGGCGCGATTGACAGATGGCCAGAGCCGTGGCGTCGACGTCTACGCAGGTGAGGCTCCAGCCCGCTTCTGCGAGCTTGCACGACCAACGGCCGCCCTCACATCCAATCTCGAGGGCGGCGCCAGGCGGCTGCCACGAGAGCGCTTTGCGAAACGCCGTCTCCTCGATGCCCGCGATGTAACGGCCCCATCTCTTGGTGGCGAGCCGGTCGCAGTAGGTAAGGGGCTCCATCGACGATGGAACGGGCGTCGTCATAAGCAATACCTCATGCGAGCCCGGAACGCTCGCAACCAAAAAGAAGTGATCCTAGCAAAGGAGCCAGCGTGACTGAAGGTCGGCGCCTGGTGCCAGTAGGCAACTTCGTCGTGGATGATCGGCCGGTACGCCGGCGACGCAGAGGATCACGGAGCTTGGTCGTCCGACAGCTCGCATAGAGGCCGTACGCTATCACGACCGTGCAGGGTCAGGCGCGGCTCCTGCGCCCGCCACGAGGAAGGGATGTGCACATTCGCGACATGTTAGTTGTATAACATAGCCTCCGACCGAAATATTCGTTGCTACTCCCTGCGGCGTCGTGTCTCTCGCCGACGGTCGCATCATCGCCGAGCGATCGCGAGGGAAGTTCAAAATCACGCGTATGACCTCGTTTGGAGATACGTCAACTCGCGTGGGCAGACCGCGCCCGGTCACATTCGCCTCGGGACAAACGGGAAGTAGAACCGGTGGGGAGGGTTGCTGAAGCCGGCGCTGACTCTTACCTGCGGTCGGCGCGGCTCAATGAGGGCGGCGAGTATCTGGTGGAGGTGGCTCGTCGAGCGTCATACAGCGAGCCTCCTGTCATCGGTCACGTGTTGACGCTGTCGCCGACCGGTCAATGAACCACGGGTAACTGGCGGGGTCATTCTTAGCCGCCTCGATCGACGTGCGGTGGCGCCTCGGTTGGCATTGCCTTTCTGGTCAGCGCGTTAGACCGACAAAACCAACGACATCGACACGGCCCCTCGCTTGCCTCAAGGCTCGCGTCCCGGCGGGCTCGTAGCGCATATCTCTGGAAGCACCCAGTCTGATGTTCTGCCAGTACCTGCCGGGACATTTTTCAGCGCAGGGAACCATGTGGCAGGTCGCCGCGCAGCCGTTCACTTCACGTTTCCGTATGTTCCCGCGCGGCCAGCGTGCCGCGTCTGCCCGGTGCGGACTGGAGACAACTGATGATGCGCATTCTGATGGTGGTTCTGTTGATCCTGGGGCTCGGCATCGCGGCAGAGGCCGGGCAGGGGCGGGCGCGGTCGGCGACTCCCGCGGCGAAAGCGTCGGCGTCCGGCCCGCTCAATCTGAACACGGCGACGGTCTCGCAACTCGAGACGCTGCCCGGTATCGGCAAGTCAACGGCCGAACGGATCCTCGAGTACCGCGAAAAGAGCGGCGGCTTCAAGAAGATCGAAGACCTCATGAACGTGCGAGGCATCGGCGAAAAGAACTTCTTGAAATTGAAGCCGCTTGTCACCGTCTCCTCCGGCAAGAGCGGCAACGCCGAACAATAGGTGGCATGCTGGCGGACCGCGCGCAACTCCTGGCGCGCGGTCCGCACGGGTTCACGATTCTCGATCTGGTCTTCTCGTGCGCTGCGCTGTGCGTGATGTGCGCGGTTGTGATTCCGCAGACGCTCTCCACCATCGAACGCTCGCGCGGCTTCGCCGCTGCGCGGTATCTCGCGTCCCGCATGGCGCTCGCGCGAGCTCAGGCCGTCAGCCGTTCGACGACTCTCGCACTCCGGTTCGTGGCAGGTCCGAGTGGCGTCACCATCAGTGTCATTCAGGATGGAAACGGCAACGGCGTTCGGGCACGCGATATAGACCTGCAGATCGACCGTCAGATTGATGCGCCGGTCATGCTGGGGGAGCTCTTTCCGGGCGTCGAGATCGGACTCCCACCCCAGACGCCAGGCAGCGATCCGGTGCAATTCGGCGTCAGCCACCTCTTGTCATTCACATCGCACGGAACCGCCTCGTCTGGGTCTCTGTACATCCTGGGGCGCGACGGCACGCAGTGGGTCGTGCGTGTACTCGGAGCGACCGGTCGAACGCGGGTATTGAGATATGTGCCCGCATCGAATGAGTGGGTCTATGCATCCTAATGACTCGGAAAGGCGAGGGGCGGTTCGCCGCACTCCACAACCCGACGACGCGTTGTCGCGCGTAAGACTCCGCATAGGCCGGGAGTTCACTGTGATCAACATCTCGTCCTCAGGCGTCTTTCTCGAAGGTCTGACACGTCTTCTCCCCAACACCCACACCGACATCCACATCGTCACGCGACATGGCCGTGTGCTGGTTCGAGGGCGTGTGATACGCGCGCTCGTCTGGCGGCTCGAGCGGGACATGGTGTGCTACCGGACGGCACTGTCGTTCGACAGCTCAGTCGATGTCGAAAACGGACCTGACCTGAGCCAGCGTAGCGAATCGAAGGGGCCTGCCCTGAGCGAGCGCAGCGAGTCGAATGGGTATCCGGTTCCCGCTGAAATCCCTGGGAATATCGAAGCGCCGGGCAGTCTCTACCCGAATCCCGAGGTTCAGGACCGTGTCTGAGCCGAGAAACGCCACCTCTTCGCATGATCGGCGCCCGCGCTCTCGTGGCATCGAGTTTGGTATTCGGCGGACGGCGTTTGTCGCGTTTGGCGGTGGAGGCAGCGGTGAGTGAGGTGACGATTGCGTCAGGCTGTGTCGTGGACGAGCCCGAGGGGGCGGCGTCGAGTGCGGATGCGCGTCTGCACGGCGTCCGTGAGCTTCTCGTCGCACTCGGGAACGCGCTCGCGAATCGGTTCCCGGAAGATGACCTCGAGGCCCAGTTCGAGCAGCACGTTCGGCAGATGCTCGGCCTCAGATCGGTGCGGCTTCGTGAAGTCCGTGCGCGCTATCAAGCGAGACTCGTGACCCCGACGCGCACGAACGACTCGATCGTTCTGGGTGTTCCAGGGTCAGACGCGCGCGTGCAGGCGGTCCTGGAGGCGTCGTGTGATTCCGGCCGTCGCTTCGACGAGCACGATCTCGAAGTGCTGACCGCGGTCGCGCAAATTGGCGGGCTCGTCATGGAGATCTCGCGCTGCCGCGCACCGGCCCGGGCCCGATCGCCGGTCAGCGTCGCACCACTGATTGGATCGACGTCGGTCATGCATGCGCTGCGCGAGCGTGTCGAGCGCGTGGCAGCGACCGATTTCACCGTGCTCGTCGAAGGCGAGAGCGGCACCGGCAAGGAACTCGTGGCCCGTCAGGTTCACGAGTTGAGCCGGCGACGAAACGGGCCGTTCGTCGCAGTGAATTGTGCCGCCGTTGTGGAGACACTGCTCGAAGCGGAGCTCTTTGGTATCGAGGAGCGAACGGCCACCGGCGTGCGGGGCCGGCGGGGAAAGTTCGAGCATGCCGATGGCGGCACGCTGTTTCTCGACGAAGTCTCGGACCTGTCACTATCGGCGCAGGCCAAGCTGCTGCGCGTCATCCAGGATCTCGCCGTCGAGCGTGTCGGCGGGCAGGGTGTTCGGCGTGTCAACACTCGTATTATTGCGGCGACGAACCGCCCATTATCCGAGCTCACCGTTCGAGGACTGTTCCGCGCGGACCTGTATTACCGGTTGAGCGGCGTCGAAGTTCACGTGCCTCCGTTGCGCAGCCGCCGCGGGGACATTCCGGAGCTGGCGCGGTACTTTCTCGAACGGCATCGCCATGCGCGCGATCTGACGCTGTCACCTCAGGCGGAGGAAGCACTCAACCTGCATGCCTGGCCGGGCAACGTTCGCGAGCTCGAGCGTTTGATGGAGCGGGCGGTCGCATTGGCGGTCGCCGATCGGATTGAGCTCGATGATCTGCCGGCGGCCGTCCGCGGTGAATACGAGGAGACGCTTGGCCCGGCACTCGCGGGGAACGAATCGTTCCGGCGGTGGGGCAGCCGCTACGCGCGGCTGGTGTTCGAACGGTGCGGGAGAAACAAGCGGCGGGCGTGCCGCGTCCTCGACATCAGCTATCACACGTTGCAGGCCTATCTGCGCTACTCGGATCGACGTGCGCGAGAACAGGCGAAGCAGTTGCCGGCGTGGGTGCGATCCGCGAGTGACGCGACCGACGGCGATGCCGAGAGCGGAGCGTGAGCCGTGGCGCACTCGGTCTCTCCACTGCGATTCTTCCGCGTTGTGCCGACTCAGCCTGCCCTGATCGTGTGGACGTTTCTGGTGGTCGTTGCCATCGGGGGGATCGCGATCGCGCGAGTGCCCTCACGCAGCGGCGATCTGATGAGGCCAGTGCTCCTACTGCAACTCTTTGCCGCCTCGTCTGGGTTCGAAGTGCCGGCCCGAAGAGGCCACTACGACCTGCTTCTCACCAGCGGACATCGCCGCATCTGGGTAGCGCTTGTGCATTGGGCAATATCGATCGCGCCGGGCGTGTTGGCGTGGCTGGTCCTTGCCGTGGTCGAGGTTACCGCTCGCGGTGATGCAGACACGCACCTGCTTGCGTCGGGGACGTGCGCCGCCATGGGGCTCGTATCGACGATGCCGTGGGCGATCACGGTGAGGCTGCCACGATTCTCCGGCGGGATCGGGTGGTTACTGGTATTGACGCTCTCGACGAGCGTACTGTCGCCCGGGAGGATGCCTGGTAGCAGCGGGGCGAATGAGGTTGGCGAATCGATCTGGTCGGCCTGGGAGTTCCTCGTCTACCCGGTGGTCTTCGTCGGCCGCGAACTCAGCATTGGTGATGGACTGATCGCGGCGCCCGCACTCGTGCTCGCATTGGCTGCGATGGTCGCGGCATGCCGGTGGGTGTCTCGCACCAGCGTCCCATTGGAGGCGGCGCAGTGACGTCCTTCGCCGTGTCGGTACGCGACCTCGCCGTTCAATACGGACGACGGCTGGTGTTTCAGGGCGTCTCGTTTGACATTGCAGCCGGTCAGTCGCTGGGTGTGCTGGGTCCAAATGGCTCCGGCAAGACGACGTTGCTGCGGACGCTAGCGGGATGCCTGACACCTCGATCCGGAGAGGTCCGCATCGCCGGCCTCACGCCTCGCGACGCTTTGACTCGGACGGGAGTGGCCTACTTCGCCGGCGACGCGACGCTGCCAGGTTCGGTGCGGGCATCGCGATGGGGAAGTCTCGGCAACGGCGACGTCGTGACGCCGGATCGCCGGCCGATCCGGGCGCTGTCGCGTGGCACACGACAGTTGCTTGGGTTGCGGACCGTGCTTGGGCGGCACCCGCTGGGGTTGATCGCGCTTGATGAACCCTGGGAAGCGCTCGACCCCGATGCGGCGCGATGGCTCTCGACTACGCTCGAAACCAAACGCGATCGCGGAGCCGCGCTCGTACTCTCGAGCCATCGTCTTCACGATCTGGCCGGGTTCTGCGATTCGTATTTGTTCCTGCTGCCGCACCACGCGAAGGTCGTTCACGCGCACGAGATCTCGGCGACGAGTCCCGTGACAGCGCTTCAACTCGCCGAGGTGTTCGATAAGGTCAGAGGAGGTGCGATGTCGCTGCGCGCCGTGTCGTAGGGCCGCCAGACGCGGTCATCGCTCAGCGAAGCCGCCGCCAACTCCGTACCCACCAGACTGAACGAGCAGCGTGAGCTGTGCGAGTTCGATGCCGCGCGCACACAGACGGCATGGACGCCCTCAGGCGGGGCGATGACGACGGCTTGGGCGACGCCATCAAACGCGAGCGGGAGGTGATTGATGCCCTTCCCACAAGACGGAAGCACCAGGAAGGAAAGTAGTCACGCATCACCTTGATCTGCGTCAAGGTACCGAGTACTCTTAGGTCGCTCGGATTAAACCTCGGGCAACTCCATCAATGAACGTCGAACGCAAGTGCCCCGCGTGCGGGCAGGGCTTTGGCCTTGCACGGCGTGTCTCTACGGTGCCAGGCCGTAGGGATATTGTGGTGATCGTCATGGTCTGCGGTTCGTGCTCCCACGAGTGGAGCGACGAGCGTCCGTCACGGGCGATCGCGGTCAGCGCGGCGGAAGCTCAGTAGCTCGGCGGTTTCTTTGCCGCCTTCCGTTTCACCCCGCTTGTATGCGCCCTGCGTGCGCGCATCCGGTGAAAGCCTGACCCGTGCGACTCCACTCTCTGATACTGTCGTTGGTCCAACTCGATGTCCGATTCCGATCTGCCCGATCCCTGCGAGCTCGTCCCCTTCTGTCCGATCTGCCTCGTGGCTCCGCTCAAGCACGCGCGGCGACTCAAGGATATGGACATATGCCTGTGTGAGCACTGCGGCACAAGTCTGACCGTGCCTCACGAGGCATGGCGCATTCGCCGCGGCGACGCAAAGTGAGCGTCGCCGCTCAAAGAGAGCGGTCGCCGCTTGCGCCCCTGGTGTGAAGATCGATGCCGGGGGGACGGACGTGACGATCCCGTCACTGAAACAGGTTAACTAAGAACACCACGCAGGTCGCAACCAGGAGCACGGCGAGCATCGCCTTCATCTGGAAATCGCTTAGCCAGCTCAGCCGTCGATTGTTCGTCTCCATCACTCGTCACCCCCCAACGATCCATGCAAAAGGCGGACGCAGTAACTTCTAGACAAATGGCTTGCGCGGACTCGCTCAGCCGTGTGTTGGATACCCGCTTTCAGATCAACGAGATCCGCGCCGACCCGTGTCGAGTGCGGTCGCGGCCGGCGGCGACGGGCTAGATATGGTCGAGCGTGGTCGGTGGACCCTAGCCACATCGCCGGTTGTGGCTGTCGATCCTCTAGTTGGTGATAGACGAGCACCGAATCGCGTGCGATGTCGCTGCGCGCCCTCGTAGGGCCGCCAGACCCGGTTATCTCTCGACGAGGGAAGCGCGCGTGCGCAGGGCCAGCACCGCTCGGGAGATGCCTTCGATCACGCGCTCCGGTTGAAACAGGTGAATCTCATGGCCGGCCCCGGTCGCCTGGATGTGCAGGCTGTTGCTGCTCAGGAAA
>Ga0114129_10011965_pt1 | contig 12343 bp, 11 predicted proteins | sample RhiMetdeltSRZDD1_FD_80071 | JGI IMG/M metagenome (GOLD analysis project Ga0114129, IMG submission 80071) | Populus rhizosphere microbial communities from Tennessee, USA - Rhizosphere MetaG P. deltoides SRZDD1 (version 2) (version 2) | ecosystem: Host-associated > Plants > Roots > Rhizosphere >...
GAGGTGCTCCATGATCTGCGGCTGCGTCATCTCGCTGCCCTTGTCGAGCGGGCAGCCGAGCGCCTCGCCTTCGAGCGTCAGGCAGAACGGCACGGTGCAGCAGGGCACGCCGGTGAGCTCGTAGGTCGATGCGGCGGCGCGCGCCATCTTCTTCGGATCCCAGTGGGAGTCCGGCCAGGTGGCGTCGACCTGCTTCATCGCCTCGACCGTCACGCCGACCGTGGGCACCCACACCACGCGTCCGTGCGGCCGGCCGTCACGCAAAGTGGCGAGGATCTGTTCTTTGACGTTGATGCTCATGACCCATGCCTTCGCTGGGTGGACGATCGATTATCGAAGGTTTCACTCGGGGCAGCAACGCTTTTCCGGCTAAAAGTGTTCTGAATAGAACAGTTTACGAAGTGCGAGGGCGGAACTCGCGAGCTCGCTCAAGCCTGCTATATTGCGGGCCAAGGAGCAACCGACCGTGGCGCCTCTGAGCCGCAGCGGACACCTCGACATACTCGCCGCGATTCCGCAAGAGCACCGCAAGCTGGTGCTGGCGCAGTGCGGACAGCACCGCTATCGCAAGGGCGAGATCATCTGGCGTCAGAGCGATCCCGCGCTCGTGGTGGGAATTCTCGGTGAAGGCAAGGCGGTTTCCGAGTATTGCAGCTCGAGCGGCCGCACCGTCATTACCGGACTGTGGTCCTCGGGCGATCTGATCGGCGCGCTCAACCTTGGCGCATCCAACGTGCACCAGATGACGGTGCGTTGCCTGGAGAACTCTCTGCTCCACACGTTGTCGGTCGAGCAGTTCTACGCGCTGGTGAGGTCGTATCCCGAAGTGGCGGAAACCGCGGTCAGGGCACTCTCGGTACGGCTGCACTGGTACAACCATCTCACTCTCGTGCTTGGCACCCTGCCTGCGTTTCAGCGGATTTGCGGAATGCTGCTCGCGCTGTCGGAGCATTTCGCGGTCGAGACCGCGGACGGATTGCTGATCGACTTGAATCTCACCCATGCGACGCTGGCGGCGATGGTCGGCGTTGGGCGCCCGTTCCTGACGGTCACGTTGAGCCGGCTCGAGCAGGGCGGTCACGTGCGCAGCGTGCGGCGCCGCATCGTGATCCGCGATGCGGCGGCGCTGAAAGCCCTGGCCTTCGAACCTGCGACGCGGCGGCGTGGCAAGGTCGCGACCGCGAAATCTAGCGAGCGGTACCAGTCTTCACGCTTTTAGAGGAAAACGTATGCGCCACCCGAACCCGACGCTGAATCGCTTTATCGACGGCCTGGAAGGCATCGTGAATCACGAACGCGACCAATGGAAGATCGTCGCAGCCGTCGAGCCGCTGGTTCAACAACTCATTGCCAACCCGGACCGCGGGTGGCTGCAAGACAAGTACCGCCGCCCCCCCGAAGGCAAGACCGGCGTTGCGGCCGGCTACGGCCAGTACTGCCTCTACCGGCGTGGCAGCGCGCTCTCCGTCATCGCGTTCTGCTGGGGCGCGGGCAAGGGCACCCCGATCCACGACCACCTCGCCTGGGGCGTGCTCGGCTTCCTCGACGGCCTCGAGAAAGAAACGCGCTACAAGCGCCTGGACGACGGCTCGGACAAGCAACGCGCGCAGCTCAAGGAGATCGGCGTCTACTTCACGAAGACGGGCGAGACCTCGCACCTCGTTTCCCCGCAGCGCGATGTGCATCGCGTCGAAAATCCCGGCGATACGCCTTCGGTCAGCATCCACATCTACGGCTGCGACATGGGGACCCAGCGCCGGCGCCGCTATGACGCCGAGACCGGCGCGATCGAGTGGTATACGACGCCGCACGATTCGGACGAAATCGTGGTGTCGTGACGACGCTCTCCCTTGCGCAAGTGCAGGCCGCGATGAACGCGATGCTGCAGAAGGCCCTGGAGCAGCCGCACCGCCCCGTGGCGATGGCCATCGTCGACGCGGCCGGGATCCTGCTCGCGTACCAGCAGATGGACGGGCTGCGCTTGTTTACGCGGCGCCATGCGATTCGCAAGGCGTACACGGCTGCGATCACGGGAATGAATAGCGGCGCTTTCGGCGAGGACTGCCTCAAGGCGCGCGGCACGACAGTGCGGGAGATTGGCGGAGACCTTGAGCTTACCCCGGGGGCCGGCGGCGTTGTCGTGCGCTTGAGCAAGCACGCGCCGCAAAACCCTGAGCAGTACCACGTCAATGTTCTGGGTGGCATCGGCGTCGGCGGATACCTGACCGGTCGTGAGGATGAAGCGCTCGCCCTCGTCGGCCTGAAGGCGATGGATCTCTGACCGATGGATCGCGTTCCGCTCTGCCGGGTTTCCGAAATAGCCGAGCACGGCATCAGGCAATGTGAAACCACTACCGGGGACAAGATCTGCGTCATCAACGCAGGCGACCGGTTCTTCGCCTGCCAGGCTTTCTGCCCGCACGAGGGCGTAGCCCTGTGCGAGGGCGTTTTCGACGGCGATGTGCTGACGTGCCTGGAGCACCTGTGGCAATGGAGCCTGCGCTCGGGCGGAGAGCCGCGCGGTCTCGCGGAGAAGGCGCTGGAGATGCACGACGTCGAGGTAGAAGGCGACGCGGTATTCTTGAAGCCTTGACGCCCGGATAGGGATTCCTGCTGTCAGCGCCGCGTCAAAGGATGCCGTGGCGGCGAAACACGTCCGCCAGCTTTTCACCTCGCGCGAGCGCCTCCCGCGTCTCGTTCTCACCTTGCACCTTTGCAAGCGCGGCCGCGATGACGCGGGCCTCCGCTAGCTTTGGAATGACGACCACGCCATCGGCATCGCCGAAGACGAGATCGCCGGGCTCGACGCGCGCGCCAGCCACCTCCACCGGCACGTCGATCGCGACGACCTTGCCGCGGCCCTTCGAGTCGAGCGGGCCGATGCCCGCAGCGAACACCGGAAACTTCAACGCGCGGATCGCACGCACGTCGCGCGTCAGTCCGTCCATGACGGCGCCGGCCGCGCCGCGTGCGTGGGCAGCGGTGGAAAGCAGCTCGCCCCACGGCGCGATCCTCCCCGAGGTGCCGCACGCGAAGACGGGCACCTCGCCGGGCCGCAAGTCGTCGATGAGCTGGATCTCCAACTCGTACGGGTTCTCGCCGTCGCGCGCCTCGTAGACATCGGCGTACAGGCCCGTGCGCGCACGCCCGCACAGCACGAGTGAGTCGTCGAGCGGGCGGATGCAGGCGGCGAGCGCCTGGTCGCGATAGCCGGCCGCGTCGAGGCAGTCCGAGAGGACGGCGGTGAACAGCTTCTGGCGCAATCCTTCAAGCAAAGGCGATTCGTTCTCCATGTTTGCCCGGCTATGGTATATCGACTGAGCTTTTCGCCGATGAGGAGATCGAATGGACGTACGCGCTGCGGTTGCATGGGAAGCCGGCAAGCCTCTTTCGATCGAGACAGTGCAGCTCGCCGGTCCAAAGGCTGGTGAAGTGCTCGTCGAGATCAAGGCCACCGGGATCTGCCATACCGACGAATTCACGCGTTCTGGCGGCGACCCCGAGGGACTGTTTCCCGCAATCCTCGGTCACGAAGGCGCGGGCATCGTCGTCGACCTCGGTGCCGGCGTCACCACGCTGAAGAAGGGCGATCACGTGATCCCGCTCTACACGCCCGAATGCCGGCAATGCAAGTCGTGCCTTTCGCGCAAGACGAACCTTTGCACCGCGATTCGCGCGACCCAGGGAAAAGGCGTGATGCCCGACGGCACGAGCCGGTTTTCGTTGAATGGAAAGCCGCTGTTTCATTACATGGGCTGCTCGACGTTCGCGAACTTCACGGTGCTGCCCGAGATCGCGGTGGCGAAGATTCGCGAGGACGCGCCGTTCGACAAGGTCTGCTACATCGGCTGCGGAGTGACCACCGGGATCGGCGCCGTGATGAACACAGCCAAGGTGGAGGCGGGCGCAAACGTAGTGGTGTTCGGCCTCGGCGGCATCGGCCTGAACGTAGTGCAGGGTGCGAGGATGGTCGGCGCGAACATGATCGTCGGCGTCGACGTGAATCCGGCGCGCGAATCCCTCGGGCGCAAGTTCGGCCTCACGCATTTCGTCAATCCCAAGGAGCTGAAAGGCGATGTCGTTGCGCATCTCGTCGAGCTGACCGGCGGCGGCGCCGACTACAGCTTCGAGTGCGTCGGCAGCGTCGACCTGATGCGCCAGGCACTCGAGTGCTGCCACCGCGGCTGGGGCGTGTCCGTGATCATCGGCGTCGCCGGCTCCGGCCAGGAAATCCGCACGCGTCCGTTCCAGCTCGTCACCGGCCGCGTCTGGAAGGGCACGGCATTCGGCGGCGCGAGGGGGCGCACCGACGTGCCGAGAATCGTCGACTGGTACATGGAGAAGAAGATCAACATCGACGACCTGATCACGCACACGATGCCGCTCAAGGACATCAACCAGGCGTTCGACCTGATGCACGCCGGGAAATCGATCCGCAGCGTGGTCGTGTACTAGTCCTTCAGGGATACACTAATGCTTTGGGTCGGCCAAAGGCAGGCCGGCCGATGGTTCGCATCGCTCCGCTCGGGTTGCGATGCAAAGGAAATGGATCCATTGCATAGGGGGATCCGGCAATGCCGAAAGGCTATTCGCGCAAGAAGGTCCGCGACCAGGCGCTTCACGAGCATTGGGACGGCGTCGATGACAATGTCTTTGCTCGACTCGGAATTTCGCGCGAGGCGCTGAAGACCGCGCAGCTCGACTTCCAGGGCAGGTTCATCCTTCCCGGTCAGCCGGACTATGACGACCTGCGGATGCTGAGCAATCCGGTGTTCAACCCGATGCCGAGTCTGATCGCGCTTTGCGAGACCGAGGCGGACGTGGCGATCGCGTTGAAGCTGACCAACGCCAACGCCATTCCGTTCACGGTGCGCGCAGGCGGGCATTGCACGGCGGGCTTTTCGGCGGGCTTCGGCATTCTGATCGACGTCCGCCAGCTGAAGCAGATCAACGTCAACCCGGTTACACGCACCGCGATCGTAGGCGCCGGCGCGTACTTTTCGGAACTGAACCAGGTGCTCGACAGCTATTCGCTTCACGTTCCGGGTGGCGAATGCGAAGACGTCTGCATCGGCGGCTTCGTGCAGGGGGGCGGGCTCGGCTTCACCTCGACCAGTTACGGCATGAATTGCGACAACGCGTTCGAGATGCGCGTGATGCTGGCGGACGGCAGCATCGTTGTCGCCAACGAAGACAAGAACGCAGATCTCTGGTGGGCGATGCGCGGCGGGACGGGAGGCAACTTCGGCGTGCTGCTTTCCGTCCAATATCGACTGTTCCCGATGGACAAGGTCACCGGTATCGCGCTGGCCTGGCCGCTGCGAAATTCCGCCGAGATCGCCCGTGCGACCGATGCGCTGACGTGTCTGCAGGAGGGCTACATGGTCCCGACCGGCGGCAGGGATGAGCGTCTGACGCTGCAGATGCTGCTCGTCTACCAGACGATCCTCGACCCTAAGCAGCCGCCGCTCAGCCAGGCGATTCCGGTCATGATGATCCGCGGTCTTTGGGTCGGAGACCAGTCGAGCGGCCTCGAGGCGATGCGGCCGCTGATCAAAATGCCGGGCTGCGTGCCCCAGTTCGCCGTCGAGGACCGGTATCCCGCGGTCCTCGACGCGCTGCTCAATCAGCCGCAAAGCCAGCCGATCACGCCGCAGGGCCTGCCGAACGAGGACAAGGCCTCGCGGTACGTGGCGCGCTATCTCACGTCGGCGGAATGGGCCTCGATTCTGCAGTACTTCGTGACGAACCCGCCGAACCAGATGGTCTACATGTATCTCGAGCTCTATGGCGGCATGATCGCGCGCTTTCCGATGGAGGGCAGCGCATTCATCCATCGCGACGCGCATTTCAACGCCGTCCTCGACGTGTACTGGTACCTGCCGGCCGAGCGCAAGGCGAACGAGAGCTATCTCAATGGCTGGATCCAGCTGATGCAGAAGCTCTGGAACAACGGCGTCTATCAGAACTACTGCAGCATCAATGTGCCGGACTATCCGCGCAATTATTGGGGTTCGGCGTTGCCCGGGCTGGTGCAGGTGAAGAACAAGTACGATCCCGGCCGCCGTTTCACGTTCGCCCAGCAGGTCCCCTACGTCCTGCCTGCGGGGTCTGCTGAAGGCGCGATTTCCGCGGCGGTCGCCAAGGCGCTGCAAGCGGACATCGACCGCACCGGTGGCACGTCGCCGGCGTCGGACGGACCTAAAGGCTGATCGCAAAGCGCGGGGCGCTTGTGGCGCGAGCAGCGGATTCCGCTCTTACTGCCTGGCTTGAAGAATTGGGGCTGGGACAGTATGCGCGGGCGTTCCACGGCAACGACATCGACCTGGCGGTGCTGCCCGACCTCACCGCCGACGACTTGCGCGAGATCGGCGTCGACTCGGTCGGACACCGCCGGCGCATCCTGAGCGCGGCGGCAAACCTTCGCCGCCGCGCGCCGGCGCCGCAGGAAGTGGTGCCGCCTGAAGCCGACGGCGCATCCCAGGCGGCCGAGCGCCGCACGGTCACGGTGATGTTCTGCGACCTGGTCGGTTCGACCGAGTTCGCCGCCGCGGGCGACGCGGAGGATTACCGGGATTTCATCGCGCAGTTCCGCAACGACGTCGAGGCGGCGATTCGCCCGTTCGGCGCCACCATCTCGCAATTCCTTGGCGACGGCATCATGGCGAGCTTCGGCTATCCGGTCGCATCGGGACATGACGCGGAGCGCGCCGTTGCGGCGGGTCTCGCCGCGGTCGAGGCGGTCGCACACATCGCGCCGTACGAGGGACGCCAGCCGCAGCTCCGCGTGGGAATCGCGACCGGGCTTGCGGTGGTCGGCGCCCTTGAGCAAGGACTCTCGGTCATCGACGACAGCGGTATCATCGGCGAGACCCCGAACCTTGCCGCGCGGCTGCAGTCCTTTGCCGATCCCGGGGGCGTCGTCATCTCCGACCACACCCGGGCGCTGATCGGCGATATTTTCGAGTGCGTCGATCTGGGCGAAGCCAGGATCAAGGGCCTGGCCGAGCCGGTGCACATCTGGAACGTACGCGGGCGCTCGAGCGCGGCGAGCCGCTATGACGCGATGCGTGCTGCGCGACGCGGCGGCGCGTTCGTCGGCCGCGCCGCCGAGTTCGCGGAGCTCTCCGGCCTCACCGCCGCCATGCGCGCAGGCACCGGACGGATGGTGCTGATCAGCGGCGATACCGGAATCGGAAAGTCGCGCCTGGCGCGCGAAGTTCTCGCCGCCGAGGGCGTCAAGCACCCGGTGCTGCTGCAGTGCTCTCCTTACGGAGTCGGCGTGCCGTTCTTTGCCTTGCGTTCCTACGTGAGCCAGGCAGCCGGACTCCAGGCTCGCGAGGAGGTGAACGCGGCCGTCGCACGGCTCGCGACCTGGCTCGGCGCCACACTCGGTGCGCTGCCGGAACTCGGTGCGGAAGTGCTCGCCGCAGCGCTCGATCTCGCTCCGCCCGGCGAGGGGCCGATCGAAGGTATCGGCCCGGTCGATCTGCGCGCGCGGGTGATGACGCTCTTCGGCCAGATTCTGCGGCGGGAAGTGGCGCGAGCGGGAGCGCTGATCGTCGAGGATACGCAATGGATCGACCCGTCGACCGCCGAGGTGCTGAAGGCCGCGCTGCCCGGCTTGTATGCGGATCGCCTGTTGACGCTGGGCACCGCGCATCCGGGTCCGCTGCCGTTGTGGCTTGTCGACGTCGGCGCGGACATCCTGCGCCTCACCCGCCTCGATTCCTCTGCGATCACCAGGCTCGTGCGCGGCCTCGCCGAGGGGACCGCGCTGAGCGCGGAGATTACCGAGGCGCTGGTCGCGCGGTCCGACGGGGTGCCGCTCTTTGCCGAGGAACTGGTGCGCGGCTTTCTCGACTCGGGCGGACGGCCCGACGATGGCGATCCGCTGTCGCGTGTGCCCGTCTCGCTTGCCGAGTCGCTGCTCGCCCGGATCGACCGGCTCGTGCACGGTCGCAGGATTGCGTCGATCGCCGCAGCGATCGGACGTGAAATTCCGGTGTCGATCCTGACCGCCGTCACCGACCTGCCGGCCAACGTCGTGCACGCAGGGATCGGCGAGCTCCTCGCTGCCGACGTCATCGTCCCCACGCAGAGCCGCTTCGGCGAGGCGATCCGGTTCCGCCACAACCTCGTGCGCGAAGCGGCTTACGACCTGCTGCTGCGTCGCCAGCGTACGGTTCTGCATGCCCGCATCGCGGACACCCTGACCGGGCGCTTTCCCGACATCGCCGCCGCAGTGCCTCACGTGGTCGCGATTCAGCGCGCCGCCGCCGGACAGTACCCTGCCGCCGAAACGGCGTGGGAGCGCGCGGGGCAGGCCGCGTCCAAGCGCTCTGCTTATGCCGAGGCGGCCGGATTCTTCCAGAGCGCGATCGACCTCGCGCTTACCGCCGAGCCGGGCGCCGCGCGCGACGAGCGAGAGCTTGCGCTCAGGCTGGCGCTGGCGACCGCGTTGATCAGCTGCAGCGACTCGCTGGACAAGAAAGCCGCCGACGAAGTCGAGCGCGTGGTGGCGCTCGGCCGCAAGCTCGGGTCGTCCGAGCGAATGGTGCCGGCGATCCACCTGCACTGGGTGCGGCTGCTCTCCAGCAACGAGGCCCAGGCTGCGCGCGATTTCGCCTACCAGCTGCTCGACGCGACCGCGCACGGGCCCGAGGCCGATCGGCTCATTGCCATGCGTTGCGCCGCGACGTCGAACCTGTTCTGCGGAGACTTGCGGCGCGCGCTGGGCCACTATCAGGACTTCATGGAACTGTTCGTGCCCGCGCGCCACGCCGAGCATATGCGTGTCGGACATTCCGACCACAGCGCGATCGTGATGATGGGCCTCGCCGAAACGCACACGCTGATGGGCAATCGTGCCGAAGCCATCTCCTGGCGCGAGCGCGCGCTCGCGTATGCGCGCGCCTCCACCCGCGTGTTCGATCGTTGCCACACGCTTACGTTTGCAGGGTGCCTGCACCCCTATCTTCTGGGCGAATACGCGGTTGCCGAGCGCCATGCGCGCGAGCTCGACGAAGTGACGCGGCCGGAGCCGATCCCGGCCTTCGCAGGAATGGCGGACCTGTTCCTTGGCGCGGTCGCGATCCGGCGAGGCGACCGCGACAGCGGCCTGCCGGCGGCGCGGCGCGGTGCCGAGCTGCTGTTGAGTCACCGCGTCTATCACAATTTCTGGACAGTGATTCACGCGGAGCTCTGCCTCCTTTGCAAGCAGTGGGAGGATGCGCGCCAGGCGCTGGAACACGGGCGGCGAATGATGGCTCATGGCGACGTGCGCTTTCGGCCCGAGCTGCTGCGGCTTGAAGCCGCATTGCTGGCTGACCGCGACGGGGACGTGGAGGAGGCGGGTCGTCGGCTGGACGAGGCGGCCGCGCTGGCCGAGGTGCAGGGCGCGGGCCTCTTCGCGGGGCGCATTGCAGAAGACCAGGCGAAACTTGCCGTGCGCGCGCAAGGGGCTGCGGCGCACGCGTCGTAGGCAGGCTAACCCGTCCGCTCAATCCCGGTAGGAAGTGTCGGCGCGATCCAGCGAGCGGAGTAGCGATGGCCATTCGAGCAGCCCGTAGCCGGTGCCTGCCTTCTGGGCGTTCTTCTTCAGGTTCGGGTTGGTGGAGGCTTCGTTGTCGAGCGTGATCTCCATCCCGGAAAGCGCTTCCGCGGTGCGCTCGACCACCTTCGCTTTTGCCTTGTGCAGCGGCCGTTGGCACGAGAGGAGCTGCACCTGGATGCGGCACGCCTGCTCGAGCCAGTAGATCGTGTTGAACGCCTGCGGGATACTCGGTCCGCACGCGAGCAGGCCATGGTTGCGCAGGATCATCGCGTTGTGCCCGCCGAGGTGCTTCACCAGCCGGCCCTTCTCGCCGCGGTTGAACGCCGGCCCTTCGTATTCATGGTACGCGACCCGCCCATGAAAGCGCATGGCCGTCTGCGACAGCGGCAGCAGCCCTTCCTCCATCGCCGATACCGAAATTCCGGCGGGCGTGTGCGTGTGGATCACGCACTGCGCGTCATCGCGCGCCTCGTGGACCGCGCTGTGGATGATGTAGCCCGCGGCGTTGACCGAATAGCCGTGGTCGGGCTTCTCGAGGATGTTGCCCGCGAGGTCCACCTTGATCAGGCTGGAGGCGGTGATCTCCTCATAGAGCATCCCGTAGGCGCTGATCAGGATGTGGTGCTCGGGTCCGGGCACGCGCGCCGTGATGTGGTTGTAGACAAGGTCGGTCATGCCGTACTTCGCCACCAGGCGGTAGCACGCCGCGAGATTGACGCGAAGATCCCACTCGGCCTCGCTGACCCGCTCGCGCATCGAACGCATCGGTTTCATTGCGCCTCCTGCGCGCCATTATGCCGCGCTGATTCGCTCCTGGATGTCGCCCGCGCGCTGGCTTGCGCGAAATTCGATGATGCGAACGTCGACTAGACCGCGCGTGTAGAAGGGGTCTTCCTTCGCGATCGCTTCGATGGCGTCGCGACTCTCGCCGACGGCGAGGATGATCCCGCCGTCGCGCGGGATCTTGCGGCCCGACACGAGGAAGTTGCCCGCCGCGTAGTACTTGCGCACGAACTTCATGTGCGCGCCCATCTGCGCGTCGATTTTCTTGAGGTCGGCCTTGTAGGTGAGCTCGATGACGAACATTGATCGTCTACTCCCGGTGTCCACGCGCCTTGCGCCATGCTTTCGCCGTTGCCCGCATCCATTCCCTCGGGTCGGTCTCGATCGTTGCGATGGCAGCTGGCGTCAGGTCGTCACGCTCGAGCAGATAGGACCTGACCTCTGCCTTCGTGTCCTGGGCCAGGACTTCGATCGCCTCGGGCGCGAGACTCGGCTGCCGTGCGAGCGACTCCCGAATTCCAGGGAACCGGCTTGCCGCGAGGCGCACCTCCGCGTCCTTCCCTTTATCGCCGCGCTCGAGTACTGCGTTTTGCACATCCATCTCATCATCGCCCGCGAGCCTAGTGAGCACGTCGGGCGGCGTCGAGGGGTGTCGAGCGACGAGCTGTCGCGCGAATGCCCCCAGACCGAGCAGCGGCGCGAGCTCTTCATAGGGAAGGTCGGGACTTGGCGGGATCGCATCGCGAAGGATGCTGCCCGGGCCGCGACCCACGATCGCGCCGTTCCAGTCCGTGTAGTCGATCTCGTCGTAGTGAGCCCGGAAGTACGCGCCGGCTCTGCGAAGGAAAGGTACGAGCGGGTCACCCGAATCCAGCAGCGTTTCGCGAAACTCGTAGTCCTCCAGCGCTCGCCGAAGGCGTTCGATATCCAAGTCGGCGGCGCCGCTGTCGCGCTCGCGTGCAGGCTCGGCCAGGCGCTGAAGCTTCAGCCAGACGATCAGATCCGGCGCGGTCGGATCGATCACGGCCTCGACGCCGCGCAGCGTCTCGACCTCGAGCCCGCTGGCAAGCGTGCCCATCCGCACGGCGGCGTCGCGTGCGCGAGCGATATCGACGAGAGCCTTGGCGAGATCGATCGCGCGATCCCAGCTGGCGTACCCGAAACGCAGCGCCACGCGCGCGAGCGGTCCGGCTGCCGTGCACTCGGTCGTGAGGCCGATGTCGGCGCCGGGCCCGGCCTCGTCGTAGACGCGCTTCCACGTCGCCGGGACCTTCAGGCGGTCCGCGTGCGCCGCCAGATCTGCACCGAACAGCACATGGGTTTCACGGTGTCCCCGATACATGATCGTGATCGTCCCGCGCTCCTCGCCCAGATAGCGCGTGCGATTGCGAATCGCACTGTCGCCTATGGTGGCCAGGGAATCGATGATCGGAAGCCACAGCGCGCGGGCAGCAGACGGTCCGACCTCGTCGACCGCTTGCCTTGCGGTCGTGGGACCACCGATCACAACCCCGACGGCGAGGGGCTCCTCGCGATGCACAGATACGAGCAGCATCGACCGCTCCGGCAGCGTCGCCCCGGGCGCGACCATCGCCAGCGCCTCGGCACGCGACGGTACGAGCAGCTGAACACGGCCGCTCAGCGTTCCAACCCCAAGGAACACGTTGTCGATCCCGACCGCAGCCACGATCGACAGCGCGGGCTCGATCGCAATGCCGCGATCCTCGAGGACGCGGGTGACGCGGAGAAGAGTTGGCGCTTCGGCGCTCACGCCAGCGAAACGGATCGCGCTACAGAGTCGTATGGGCGAAAGGCGGCTAGGACTTCAGCTCGACGAGGATCTCGTGGTAGCGGTGGTCATCGATGTTTTTCGCGGCGTGCGTGTCGCCGCCGCGCCGGAAATACACCTTTCCGGTCTCCAGCGTTGCCTGCGTCACGCCGCTCGAGCGCGTGACTTCGAGCGTGCCGCCCTCGATCGGGTAGAAGAAGTAGTCATGGTCGTGC
>Ga0114129_10011966_pt1 | contig 12342 bp, 5 predicted proteins | sample RhiMetdeltSRZDD1_FD_80071 | JGI IMG/M metagenome (GOLD analysis project Ga0114129, IMG submission 80071) | Populus rhizosphere microbial communities from Tennessee, USA - Rhizosphere MetaG P. deltoides SRZDD1 (version 2) (version 2) | ecosystem: Host-associated > Plants > Roots > Rhizosphere >...
ACGAACGATGAAGGATCTTACGTCTTTAATGCGGTCTCGCCGGGTGCCTATACGGTTAGAGTTGAAGCTGCCGGCTTCAAGACCGTCGAGCAAAAACACGTCGCGGTAGAAACGGCCAGTACCAGAACCGCGGATATCACGGCCGAGGTCGGACAGCCGACCGAGACGGTAACTATAACGGCTGGTATCGATCAGCTTCAGACGGAAACGGGCGCCAAGGAAAACGTCATTAGCGCTTCGCAGATAGATAACCTTTCAATCATTAGTCGAAGCGCTCTTGAGCTCTTGCGAATTCTTCCTGGTGTGGTCGCTCCTGACAACACTTCACTTGAGCAGATTGGCTTTGGAGCCGGGGCCAACGCCAACGCGCAGTATCACGTCAACGGGCTGCGCGGCGAGCAAAACAACGTGCAGATTGACGGCGCCCGCATGATTGATTTCGGATCAAATAATGGAACCGTCATCACCGCAAATCCGGACATGGTCCAGGAGGTGAAGGTCCAGACAAGCAATTATGCCGCGGAGCACGGGACGAGCGCTGTGCAAATCAGCGCAACCACAAAAGGCGGAAGCCGAGATTTTCACGGAACGGTCTACGATTACGTGCGACACTTTAAGTTTCAGGCCAATGATCGTTCCAACACCATCAACAACGTAGTGCGACCAGAGAGCCAGTACAACTATCCTGGCGGCAACATCGGTGGTCCTATTCTGCTTCCCTGGACAAACTTCAATCGTAATCGTGACAAGCTGTTCTTCTTCTTTGGGTTTGAATACTACTATCAAAGAGTGGACGAAGGCTCATCGTTGTTTACGGTTCCAACCTTGAAAGAGCGAGCGGGGGACTTCACTGGAGCCCCTGTAGTCTATCCGAAGGGGTGCATCGTCAACGGCGTGGATGTTGGCGGCCAGGCAGCGACTAGCCTGACGGCTTGCAAGAACAACCTGGGCGCAGCGTTGCTGAACCTCTTTCCAGCGCCAAACCGCTCCGGCTCTCAAAATTACGTATACAGCGTCCTTAGGCCAAATGATCGCAGCCAATACAACGCGAAGGTTGACTACAACATCAGCGATAAAACCAAGCTCTACGTCAAATTCGCTCGCGAATATGAGGAGCAGGGATTCCCTCGCGGCCTCTGGTGGGATTCGTCAAATTTTGAGGTTCCTGGAAAACTGACCAGCTACAACACCGGGAAATCATTCGTTGCCAATCTGACGAGCATTGTGAATTCAACAATGACGAATGAAGTGTTGTTTGCCGCCAGCAAGCTGGATCTCTATTACACTTATGCTGAGCCAGACAAGGTGTCCTTTGAGGGTTTAGGGCTAACCGCGGCGGATAAAGTCGGCTTCAAGGGACAAGCCAATTCCACGGTGTGTAACAACTGTGCAGGTGTCGACTTCGCTGGCAGTAACCCATTCGTGCCTATCGGCTACACGAATAATTGGTGGAGTGGGGTTTTCATCAATGCGTATGGATTCCCGATCCGTTCTCCATATAGCAGCTTCTCGCTCACCGATAATCTTTCGAAAGTCTACAGCACACACACTCTGAAGTTTGGTGCGTTCATCGAGCAGGCTAACAAGAACCAGCAGTCCAACCACGATACCAATATTATTACTGAGGGGTTTGAAAATATCTGTGGTGGTTGCGGTGGTTCCCGAAGCCATGGTGGAACTGGATATAACTTTGCTGACTTGTATGTTGGACGTCCTGCGTCATTCACGCAGGCGACAGATCGCCCGGCCGACAGCTTCCGTTACTACAACTACGAGTTCTATGCACAAGATAGTTGGAAAGTGCGACCGAACTTCACGTTTGAAGCTGGACTGCGTTTTGCCTGGTTCCCGCAGAACTACGAACGAAACGGTCTGGGCGTTCTGTTTGATCCGTCGGCTTACGTTAAGAGTCAGGGAATCTTCATCAATAAAGACAGAACGCAGCCCAATGGGTTCAAGCTTGCATCTCGAGGAGAAATTCCGAAGGGCGTGCTCCCCAATCCCGGTGTGGCCTTGATGCCGCGAATTAATGTGGCATGGGACATTGGGGGCAAGGGTGACTGGGTAATTCGAGCCGGAGCTGGAATGTTCTATAACCGTGTGCAGGGTAACTACGATTACTATTCAAGTGGTCAGATGCCCAACACCTACGGCGCCTCGATTAACTGGGATTCGATACCCAACTTTACTCTTGACTTCAAAAATATCAGCACGATTGATCCGTTTGCCTTCGCGAACGTCAACGTAAGTTCGCGCGACCTCCAGTCAAACGACTTGCCGCGAACCGCGAACTTCAGCCTGACGATTGAGAAAAGACTACCCGGTAACAATATTTTCTCCGTTGCCTATGTAGGAACTCAGGGCAGACATCTGCCGCAGCAGAGGTCGGTAAATATCCTTCCGCTTGGAAGACTGAGCAGTGGAACGGTAAATGGTGTTGACCTTTCGATTCCGGCAAACCGGTCCGGACTTGCGACTTCTATCGTAAACCAATTCAAACCGTTTCCGGCCTACAACACTGTTGGTTTCTACCAGTTCACTGGCACGTCCTCGTATCACTCCTTACAAGCGACGCTAAGCCATCAGTCTGGTAAGAACCTCCAGTACTTTGCCACTTACACTTTCGCCAAGGCCCTTGGAACGGTAGCTACCAACGAGACGGACGGATCGGCGTGGGCCGATCCAATTGACACACGCGGCAGAAGCTGGGGAATTCTTCCTTTCGACCGCACACACGTCTTTAACTTGTCGTATAACTACACCCTGCCGAAATTGGCCCGAGGGTCCTTTGAGAACAAGCTTACTCGAGGCGTCTTCAACGGCTGGCAGCTATCCGGCATCACGACATTCCAGACCGGTGTACCGCTTCGCTTGAGGTTTAGCGGTGCCATAAATGATGGTCGGTCTGGGCTGGCCTGGTTTGGCACCGACGCATTTAATATCCTGGGCCAAAGCGTTGGAGCAGTCGCGCCGGTGTATCTAAACAATCCATCGGCCGGTGGTAGCAAGGTTGGTGATAAGTATTTCAACTTGGACTCCATTGCGATTCCCAAGTTCCCGAACACTGGTCCGGCACAACCACCCTTCTACTTGAGAGCTCCCAGCAGGAGCAACTTTGACGTCTCCTTCTTCAAGAATTTTAACTTCAGCGAGACCAAGAAGTTTCAGTTCCGCGCGGGCTTTTTCAACGTCTTCAACCAGGCATACCCCAGTCAGATCACGACTGCCGGTGGTTTCGGCGCCAGCGATATCTATCTGACGCTCAATACTACCTGCAATGAGACCAAGGACGTTCCAAATGGATTGGGAGGCACGACAAACGTTTGCGATCCGACCAAAGGCTATTCGTATGATCAAGCCACGAAAGACAACTTTGGCAAGATCATAAACAAACATGGACGACGAATCGTCGAGTTCGCGTTCAAGTTTTACTTCTAGGCGACACGCCTAAAGGTCAAGTAGTCAACTCGGCGCGAGTGGCATCAATTTGCTACTCGCGCCGTTTCTCTTTTGATGTCATTGAAGTTGGCGCGACACCATTACAGCGCTATCATTGCGACCCAGGAATCGAGGACAGCTATGAATTTTCGTTGCGTTGTTGCCATGGCGATGTTTCTCATGTCAGTGGTTGTTGTGCCGGCGCAAGCCCCAGTCGATGCTGATACCAAGTATAAGACCGCCGATACGAACAACGCTGTCATTGAAGGGCGTGTTGCGTTGCCTTCGGGGTTCTCTGCCGAGCGACACATTCGGATTACGCTGAAGACACAATTAATGACTCTGTCTAATCGATACACGGACAAGCACGGTGAATTTCGATTCGACAATTTGGCCGAAGGTGTCTACTACGTACAGGCCGAAATCGAAGGAGAAGAGTTTGAACCGGTGGTTCAAAAGATCGCGCTGGGCCGCGGGATAACTGGGGAAATTACTATTCAGTTACGCGAGAAAAAGTCTCCGTTTGCATTCAACAGGTCCAGAGTTGTCTCCGTGGCGGAACTAAAGCAATCAGTCCCTGCCGACGCAAGGAAAGAGTACGAACTCGGTTTGAAGTCGGTCGCGAAGGGCAACGTCTCTGAAGCGGCATCTCATTTTGAGCAGGCCGTCTCACTTTATCCGGAGTATCTGGCCGCTCGAAATGATCTTGGCGCGCAGTTTCTAAAATTGAAACGAATTGACGAGGCAGAAAAATCTTTCCAAATGGTGATCGAGAAAGATCCGAAGAACTTTAATGCGAAATTTAATCTCGGCCTCGTGCGCGTCGAGCGGAAGGATTACGCGGATGCAATCGCACAACTGAATCAGGCAATTGCAATCGACAGTACACGGCCTGTCGCGCGTCTTTGGCTGGGCGTTGCGATGCTGGAGTCGGGCGACACGGCCTCTGCTGAAAGGGAGTTGACAAAAGCTCTGGTGATGGGAGGCGCCGAATGTGTTGCCGCTCACTACCATTTGGCGCGCATATTTCTGGGCCGGCAAGACGTGCAGGAAGCCTTGCGCGCGGTGCGAGCGTATCTGGATGAAACTCCCAAGGGAGAATATGTGAAGGAAGCGAAAGAACTCGAGAAGAAGCTGACTCGGGATTCCAAGCAGTAAATCTTCTGCCGATCGGCAGTGTACAAAGTAGTTTGCTCAATCGTTTTGTAGGAGCGGTCCCACAGAAGCACCACGTTTAGGAAGTGCTCCGGAGGAGCACCATGTTTATAGCCACGCAATCATAATGAGGTGAGCGCTCCGTAGGAGCGCTATGTGGTTTTCTTAGGTGGGGTTTACATTCCGCTCCTCCGGAGCGGGGATAATTTTGACACGCGGGACTATAAACATTTTGCTCCTCCGGAGCAAAGAGTTACCGCCCGCAAATGTCCATAGAATCCCGCAGAGGCGCTATTGCGCGATAGTGAAGCTCGTCGAACGGCTCACCGTATTCTTACCGTCACCAACTGTCACCTTTAACTCGTAAGCTCCAGGTTGAAATTTTTCCAACGGGAAGGAACTTGCATACTTAATCTGTCCCAGTTGATCTGGGGCAGGTAGTTGACCAGGTGTTTTCACGAGTGAGCGATGATTTTGCAGAATCTCAATATTGAGCTGTAGCGGTTCTGTCGACGCCTTTGCAGGCCAGGCTGTGAAGAAGAATGCGAGCTGTTGCGCGACCGACTTAACTACCGGCTCACCCAGGTTCGGATAAACCAGGAGTTCACCAAAACGAAATGGCTGGTCACGTTTTTGCTCCTCTGGTGTGAGTCGCTCTGCTCGGCGTAACACGGCGACACTACTGAGCCGGGGTTTCGTTTCGTCGACAGTCGGAATTGTCAGTGCGGCCTTCCTAAGACTCACTTTTTCCGACGAACCATCGTAAGCAATGAGTTCCACCGTATAGTTGCCGGGCGCGAGTTGTGTTTCGCGATAGAAAAGCACGTCTCCTTTTTTCGCGGCGTCCAGGTTTTCCACCGGACCAGTCAGTGGATAGTGTTGGCTAAGCTTTTGGACAATCTGGTTCGCTTCATTTCGGATTAATGCGACAAAAGAAAAATTCGCGTTGTAAGTTTTATTGTCATTGCTGCTGAACGAGAAAGCGGAGAGTGGCGCCTCTGCTAGAATCAGCGACAGTCCCGGGCGATTGGGTGCGGGAAAACTCAGGGCGGAACCGATGAGCCGAACGTTTTTTGAATTCGGGTCTGCACTTCGAGCTGCTGCAATGGCCGGCGCTTCGTAATCAAGTACAGGCAGTTGGCCCAGCGACTCAACGGCGTAGTAGCCCTTGCGAGTTTGTACATCCAGACTTGCTTTAATTACCTTCACGTTGATTTGACGGAACTTTCCATTGTAGTCCTCATTCTTTGGGACATAAGTAACCATGTAATAGCCGTGCATGTCGTCATTGATTCGACGCACACCGTTTGCCAGGTCATTGGTGTCGTGAATTAGAAAGCCGCCAGTCTGATCGGCGAGCTGGCCGAGACCGCTGCGAGGATCAAAGCGTAGCAGTTCTTCGTTCCTTTCCAGGGATTTCATATAAGGTCCACTGGACATACGGTCAGTGCCCCGGCTTTGTTGACCTATGCGTTGCGCTACGATTGAGTTGAGTTCGCGCGCCGACTCCGCCGTTCCGCTCTGAGTTCGCAGACCTGCCGAATCAATCGTATAAATGCTGACGTTTGCGCGGTTCGCGGCGCTGATTACCGCTGGAAATTTCGTTTGCACGGACGTAGGCAGCGCGATGCCTTCCGAAAAGAAAATAATCGTTTTCCTACCGGGCAAGTTCCGCATCGGATTGATCACCGCAAGCAAGCCATTGATTGTCGCAAACCCCTGTTGATCTCGTTCGAGAGCTTCGAACTGTTGGAGAATGTTCGACTCCATCTCCATGAGTTTTTGCGCGACAGCAGCCTGCCCAGCCGCTTGCCCGGCCGCAGCCGCTCCACTGTTATCACCGCCCATGCCTGCTGCTGCTTGTGCAGAGTCAATCTGACGGTCCAGGGCGGAACCGCGATCCGCAAGATCACGGGTTCGTTGCGCACTCGACGCATAAGTCGAACCGGTTGCGCCGGTTGCGCTCTCGACTGCCGCCTTCACCAACTCCGCGTTGTCAGTGAATGGCTGTAGAGTGTTCAAAGACAAATCAATCCTAAATACTCCGGTGAAGTCGCCGCCTGCCATGCCCTCGTTCGCGTAGGCAAGTCCGGCCTTTTTTGCCAATGCGCGAGCCTCTGGCGAAAGCCGGTCGAAAACGAGAGCGATTACGCCGGGAGTTGTGCGATTGGAGACGGCCGGTGATGCCGCGGGCTGCGAACCAACGTTACTTTCTCCTGTTGCTGGACTCGCGTTAGCCTCAGGCGGACCTTCGCGATTTACGAAGCGAAACGACGCAATCTTCTGAGTAACCCCATCTTCGAGAACTTCAAAATCGTTGGCGGTCAGATCCTTGACTGGCCGGCCCTTCTTGTCCTTGACGACGATGTCGAGTCTGACTTCGTTGCTGCGAACACGAATTACGTCATCGCCACCCTGCTGGGTTTGCCCGCCGCTGTGACTGATAACACCAAGACCCAACGCAATGGCAAGAAGCAGGGTTACTGATTGTTTCATTGTTGCGGTCCCCTCTATTTAATCGTCGGGCGGTTACTGAAAGTATAGGCGGGTTTATATATAGCGCCAAACAAAAACGGCCCTCTGGCAGCACCGACGGAATGAGGCGGATTCTTGGATCGGGTCAGTACAGGGAGCGGTAGCGACCTGGTCAGTGATCAGCATGCGATACGTTCTGACGATTCTTGACTCCTACGGTTTGACCAGGTCGCTACCGCTCCCTGTACTGACCCGATCCAAGTGCGATTCCTACTTTTGAGGAAAGCATTTTGGAAATGAAAGACATCGCTGTTGTATACTTTTCGCCAACGAATTCCTTCAGTCGGAAGTAGAAATGGCAAAAGCTAAATGGCTGTTTTTCACGTTCCTTGTGGCGTGCGTACTTGCGGTACCCGCTTTCGCGCAGAGCGGACCGGAGTCGGCTGATGCGGCCTTTGCTCGAGCCATAAAGTTGCACGAATCCGGGGACATTGAAGGCGCGATTCGGGGCTATGAGTCGCTTCTCGCCAAGTATCCTCAGAGTGTGGAAGTGCGGTCTAATCTCGGTGCGGCGTATTCAAAGCTGGGGCGTTACGAAGCCGCCATCAACCAATACACACAAGCACTCAAGATCGACCAAAAGAACGAAACCATTCGTTTCAATCTCGCCCTTGCTTATTACAAAGCCGCGATGTTCTCCGACGCAGCGGATGAACTGACGCGATTCCTGGCCAATGCTCCGGCAGCTCTGCCACAACGTCCGAACGCCGTCTTGCTTCTCGCCGATTGCAACGTGCGACTCGGAAAGTACAAGACGGTGATTGAGTCGTTATCGCCGCTCGCCGACGCCGATCCCAATAATCGCGCGGTCGCTTTTTTATTGGGCAGCGCGCTTCTTAGCGACGGTCAATTAACTCGCGGCCAGCAGCTAATCGATAGGGTGTTTCATGACGACGATTCCGCTGAAGCTCATCTGCTGCTGGGCTCGACGCTGCTTCTCGCCGACGACGGTCACGGAGCCATCAAAGAGTTTCGGCGTGCGATTGAATTAGATGCCAAGCTGCCGACGTTACAAGCCTGGTATGGTCGCGCGCTGATGCGAATGGGCGACGCTGCGAGCGCTATGACGGCTTTTCGAGCTGAACTTGAGACCAATCCAAACGATTTCGACGCCAATCTATTTACAGGTGTCTTGCTCCGGCAGGACAAGCAACACGATGCGGCTCTGCGATACCTACTGCGCGCCATTGCTCTGAGACCACGCGACCAATACGCTCGTTATCATTTGGCTGCGGTTTACGTTGCGCTGGCCAAACTCAAGGATGCATTGCCATTGCTTGAAGGTGTTGCGAAAGAAGTTCCTGAGTTTTCTGAAGCTCGTGTGTTATTGGCGTCTGTTTACTACCGGCTCAATCGAAAAGAGGACGGCGACCGGGAAAAAGCTGCTGTTCAAAAGTTAACAGCAGACAAGCAGGCGAAACAGCCTGGCGCTCAGAACACCACCGATCCTGCCGCACCGACCAAGCCACCCGACCCATTCGAAGATCAATTCTATGAGCTCAAGGAGAGTCGATAAGTCCTTGCGCGCGCTCATGTACAACCTACGTATTTCCTCTTCGATACTACTCGTCTTCGCAATGAGCTGCTCGTTGACATTACACGCGCAATCTAAGTCGAGGCGAGCAACTTCGGGCGCGAAAACAACCGCGCAAGCCAATGCCGAGTTTGAGAAAGCCGTCAAACTTGGCGATGAGGCTCGGATTGCACACCGGCTCGACGAGGCTATTGAGTCGTACAAGAACGCGGTTCGAATCCGGCCGAAATGGGCTGACGGCTGGTGGTACTTGGGAGCAATTCATTACGAAAAAGATCTGTACCCTGAAGCGAGAGACTTGTTCAGCAAGTTGGTGGAGCTTGAGCCCGGGCGAGGACCAGCATGGGCAATGCTCGGCTTGTGTCAGTTCAAGACGCGCGAATATGATCGCAGCATTGCATCTTTCGACCGCGCCTATTCTCTCGGATTCAACGGTAACAAAGAGCTACTTTCAGTCGTTATATATCACTCCGCGTTGTTGTACGTTCGTTTTGGCGAATTTGAAATGGCCTTTGACGCGTTGAGAAAGCTTGAGAGTTATGACAACCAGAAAATCATCGAAGCGTTTGGCTTGATCATGCTCCGTATGCCATTTCTGCCGAATGAGATTCCTGGAGACAAACGCGAAGAAGTATTGCTGGCCGGACGAGCGGGCGCCAGCATGGCTGCTCGACAAACAGACGCATCTCGCCAGGCTTTTGACGAATTGCTCAAGCGCTTTCCCGATGATCCGAATGCTCACTATTCATTTGGGGTCTTCATCCTACCTCAGGACGCCGAAGCAGCCCTGAAAGAGTTTCAGCAGGCGCAGGCACTGGATGCGAACCATCATCCCGCACTTATTCAAATGGCATTCGAGTACTTGAAGCGGCGTGATTACGATGCAGCATTACCACTCGCGGAAAAGGCGGTAGCACTGGCGCCGCGAATGTATGCAGCTCGCAATGTATTCGGTAGAGTCTTGCTTGAGGTCGGACAAATTGAACGGGCGATAAATGAGTTGCAGGAGGGTGTGCGACTGGCGCCTGAAAGTCCGGAGATGCACTTTGCCCTCGCGCGTGCCTACCTGCGTGCGGGCCGCAAGGCGGACGCGGATCGCGAGAACGAGATCTTCAAGAAGCTCGAGGAAAAATTCAACCAACAGGCTGACGCCAAAAAAACGGACGGCGCCTCAGGGACAGCTACTGCAAAACCCAGTCCCGAAAACTAAAATCAGCATTGAATCGAATCAACGCGACCGGAAGTAAGTTGTATCCACAGACTATAAAGATTCTTGCCATAGCCATTGGTCTGGGGCTGCTTGCCCTCGCGGTAGCTAGGGGACATATTGGCACTGTGCAGCGCTGGCACCCACGGCGAGCTCCGGCGGACGCTATTTTCCTGGGTGACCAGTCGTGTTTGGAATGTCACAAGAAATTCTCGACGTCCAGCCAGGACCGACGTGCATATTCAACCGCGGATTGTCGCTGAGCACTTGCCGAAGACTGAAATCAAGGCGGCGCATTTCAAGTTCACAGATCATTTCATTCGCATCGTGAAGCCGGGAGAGAAGTATCCCAACTAACGCAGATTTACGCGGGTTTTTGGACGGATTTATATGAAGTATTGTTGCTTAGTTACAGTTCTGGCATTGCTTGTTGGCAGCGGTTGGTTTCGAACGTCTGCCGAGCAGCCGCAGCGCGTCACGTTTGTCGAAGTCCCAGCCGCGCAGAGCAAGATCAACTGGGTCCACGATAACGGACGCTCGGAGATGCGACATCTCCCCGAGACGTGTGGCGGCGGAGGTCTCTTCTTCGACTTCGATAACGATGGCTGGATGGACATTTACCTGGTCAACAGTGGCCCATCGGATTTTTACAATCCCAAAACGCCGATCAAGAACGCCCTCTACCGGAACAATGGTGACGGCACTTTTGTCGACGTCACAGACAAGGCCGGGGTCGCGTGTGGTCAGATGGGCAACTTCGGTATGGGCGCCGCCGCTTCCGATTACGACGGCGACGGCTGGCAAGACCTGTATGTCACGAACTACGGCACGAACGTTCTCTTTCACAACAACGGCAACGGCACTTTCACAAACGTAACCGACAAAGCCGGCGTCGCCGCGCCCAACTGGTCCACGTGCGCGACGTGGTTCGACTACGACAACGACAGCAAACTCGATCTCTTCGTTTCCAGCTTCGTGCAGTATAGTGGCACCGGCAACATCTTCTGCGGCGATAATCGAATTGGACGTCGCTACTATTGCGTGCCTCGCGTGTTCAAGCCGCGATCGAGTTTTCTTTTTCACAACGAGGGCAGCGGCAAATTTCTGGACGTGAGTAAAGATTCCGGCATCGCCGCGTCGCTCGGCAAATCGTTCGGAGCAGTTGCAACTGACGTAAACAACGACGGCCTGATGGATCTCTTCGTCGCGAACGACACGGTTGCGAACTTCCTTTTTGTAAACAAAGGCAAAGGAAAGTTTGAAGAGGTTGGACTGCTGTCGGGTGTCGCGTACAGCGATTCGGGCGCGCCTCGATCCGGGATGGGCGTCGATGCAACGGATTATGACAACGACGGCTGGCAGGATTTGTTCGTCGCCAACATCGATCAGGAGCTTTTCAGTCTCTACCAAAATCAGAAAGACCTGACCTTCATCGATAAACCCGGCGAGATTGGATCAGCCACGCGCCTGCTCAGCGGTTGGGGCTTGCGCTTTTTTGACTACGACAACGACGGCGATCCGGATCTCATTCTGGCAAACGGCCACCCGGACGACATGGTCGAGATTCAATCGCTCAAAGTTAAGTACAAAGAGCCGCTGTTGATGTTTGAGAACGTTAACGGTACGTACAAAAACGTCAGTGCGATCTCCGGTCCGGTTTTCAGTAAAGACTTTCCCGCGCGCGGCTTGTCCGTCGGCGATTACGACAACGACGGCGACCTCGACGTCCTTATTATCAATAACGGCGACGCGCCGGTGCTGCTGAGAAACGAAGGTGGAAATCGAAACAACTGGGTCGGTCTGAACCTCGTTGCGACGCGCAGCAATCCCGGCGCGGTCGGCGCAATCATCACGTGGGAAGCGGGCGGCGTGAAGTACAAACGCCTGAAGACCGCGGGTGGCAGCTTTCTTGCGTCGCACGATCCGCGCGAGATCCTCGGCATCGGTCCAGCCACGAAGATCGACAGCATCGAGATCAAGTGGCCCAGCGGCCGCGTAGACAAACTAACCAATCCACCACTCAGAAAATACGTAAAGGTCGTCGAAGGTACCTAATCCGTGTTTTTGATCCGTCTGAATCTGTGGCTAATTCTTCTGATCTGTCTCGTCGTACCGCAGTCGTCCCCTCCTTCACAATATCCTTTCCAAAATCCGGATCTCCCGATGGAGCAGCGCATCGACAACATCCTTTCGTTGATGACCATCGACGAGAAGATCGAGTGTCTCGACACTAATCCGAGCGTCCCGCGTCTCGGGGTCAAAGGCAGTGGTCACGTCGAAGGCATTCACGGCTTGACTCAGGGTGGACCAGGAAAGTGGGGACGACCGAAGACTATCCCGAGCACGACATTCCCGCAGGGCATCGGTCTCGGCGAAACGTGGGACACGGAGTTGCTAAGACAAGCCGGAGAGGTCGAAGGTTACGAAGCGCGTTACGTTTTTCAAAGTCCCAAATATCAACAGGGTGGGATCG
>Ga0114129_10011967_pt1 | contig 12341 bp, 9 predicted proteins | sample RhiMetdeltSRZDD1_FD_80071 | JGI IMG/M metagenome (GOLD analysis project Ga0114129, IMG submission 80071) | Populus rhizosphere microbial communities from Tennessee, USA - Rhizosphere MetaG P. deltoides SRZDD1 (version 2) (version 2) | ecosystem: Host-associated > Plants > Roots > Rhizosphere >...
CCGACCTCGTGGTAGAATCGATGCGCGTGGATATCGCAAAAGATCCAGTGCCAGCGTCTCAACGCAGAGTTGCAAATATGAAATACATCATGATGGATACGCCCGAGCGGAGCAACCAAGAACCGGTGAATAAACTGCTGAAGGAAATTATCAAGAAGTGATCGTGATCGTAGTTGTTCGCGGCCGGCAAGCCCGTCGCCCGTCATTCCGGCGAACGCCGGAATCCAGATTTTGTTCTAACAGATGCTTGATTACGGATCACCCAAGCTGGACAGCGGTTGGGGGTTATCGGAATGACCATTGGAGCCGGGTGCGATTACCTTGGTCTGGCTGGACAAATCGCCTCACCCCAATGCATCCAAGGTCTTTATCAATTGGCTCCTGTCCCGCGAGGGACAAATGGCGGTTCAGCGAGATGGAGAGATTAACGACTCGCTCCGAGTGGATATCTCCAAAACCAATTTACGTTCGATGGCACGCCGCAAGGAGGGAGCAAAGTATATGGTGACGTGGAAGGCGGAGTGGATGGATGCCGAGCCGATGCAAAAAGTGGTCAACCAGGCACTGGCAAAGAGTGGCAAGCGGCCTTAGCAGACTGGTGAAATAACGGATGAGGATCGAGAATAGAGGATTGAAGATCGCATTTCCAATCTGGTATTTTCCAGCTTCAAACTATTTGTCAAAACCTGATAGTGTAGTAATCAGTCACAGATACGGGAGTAGAGCATGATTAGCAAGGAAGATAACGAACGCCTCGTACAGGTCAAAGCGGGAACGCCGGTCGGCGATTTGTTGCGCCGCTACTGGTATCCGATCGCGGCGATTGCCGAGTTGGCGCATCATCCCACGAAGTTCGTCAAGATTCTTGACGAAGAGTTGGTGCTGTTCAGAGACGCGCAGGGGAAGCTGGGACTGATCGGCGCCTACTGTGCGCATCGCCGAGCAAATCTCGCTTACGGCATCGCCGAAGCCGAGGGGTTGCGTTGTTCCTATCATGGCTGGAAATACGACCACGCGGGCCATTGTCTGGAACAGCCCTTTGAGGAGACGGTCAAGCCGGGTGGTTTCAAAGATAAAATTCAGTTGACCCACTACGCCGTCGAAGAGCTGGGCGGCTTGATCTTCGCTTATTTAGGTCCGCAGCCCGCACCGCTCGTGCCGCGCTGGGACCTGCTCGTCGAAGAAAATTCCTGGCGCGAGGTTGGTTACACCTTGACTGCGTGCAATTGGCTACAGACTGTCGAAAACATTCTCGACCCGGTGCATGTAGAGTGGTTGCACGGCGTGTTCCGTAGTTATGCGGCCGAGCGGACGGGCAAGATCGAAGGTTGGCGCAAACGAATTCGCCACCAGAAAATCGCGTTTGACATAGCCGAGTACGGCATTATCAAGCGGCGTCTCCTGGAAGGCGAAAGCGAGGATGCCGACGATTGGAAGATCGGCCATTGGTTGGTGTTCCCGACAATTCAAAAAGGGCCCGACATGCTGCGCCTCCGGGTTCCGGTCGATGAGACCCATACGGCGCAGTGGTACTACTCAATTCACCCGTTGGAAGAAGGCGAGACGCAGAACGCCGAAGAAATTCCGTTGTACGATATGCCGTCGCCGACGCTGGATCGGCATGGACAGCCGCAGTTTCAATACCTCGACAATGAGGTGGACCCGCAAGATAATGCGATTTTTGTTTCTCAAGAAGCGATCTACGATCGCACCAAGGAGCTTCTCGGTGAGTCTGATCGCGGCATCGTGATCTATCGCCACTTGCTCGACAATCAAATCAAGCTCGTAGCCGACAGCAAGGATCCAATGAATACGTTTCGTGATCCCGCGAAAAATCGGCGTCTCGAGCTGCCTACCGAGAGCCGAGAAAAGTTCTTGACCGGGCGGTTGGGCGTAAGGTTGCGCTATTCGCAGCGCTTCAAACCGTTGGCCGATTCGAATAAGCCATTGCCGTGATTGGCTTCGGTTCAAGCATCGGGCTTCAGTTCAATGCGACAGCGATAAAAACCAATTCCCCTCTTTGAAAAAGAGGGGCAAGGGGAGATTTTTCCGAACGGTTCACTGCTCCAGTACTTTCCCACAAATCCCCCTCGTTCCCCCTTTTTCAAAGGGGGAAGTTTTTGTTCCAGGTTTCTAAGTCTCTGTGGGCGCCACTCACTTGAGTCCGTATAGTTTGGCTGCGTTGTCATGGGTGACCTTGCGCCGCACCTTGTCGGACAGGCAACCTAATTCCTGCTCGAGGAAACGCATCGAATCCGGCCAAGTGCCATCGGGATGTGGATAGTCGGAGCCCCACATCACGTTGTCTTCACCTAAGAGATCCATCAGCCGCGCGCCCACCGCATCGCGCTCATAAGTCACGAAACCATTGATGCGAAAATAATCGCTCGGCTTGAGGCGCAACCTCAGATGAAAAGATTCCTCTTCCTCGTATTCATAATCCATACGCTGCAGAAAGTAGGGAATCCAGCCGATGCTTGATTCTCCCAGCACGAAGCGAAAACCGGGATAGCGATCGAAAGCTCCGGAATAAATGATCGACGCGAGAAATTGCGCCGAACCGAAACGGGATACCGCCTGTTTGACCGCATTACGCACCTTCGAGTTGTCTTCGTAGTGCGCGTCATTAGAATTAACCGCGCGCACGTCTTGCCCCTGGTTGTGAAACGAGATCGGAATGCCCGTCTCATCCGCAGCCTCCCAGACAACGTCCCAGTCGCGGTCCCAAATCGGCCGCACGGAATCCGAGGCGATCAGCTCCGCCCCCGTAAGCCCGAGTTTGGCAATGCGCCGCAACTCCTCAGCGCCCGCTTTGGGATCGTGGTTGGGCAGGCACGCCAGCGGTGCAAAACGGTCTGGGTTGTACTTGCGGAACTGCATCGCGAAATCGTTGTAGATACGAAAGACCACCCCCATGGTCTCGCCGTCCTGAATCCGGCGGCTCAATCCCAAGATACCGTAAATCACCTCCGCCCCGACGCCATCGCGCTCCTGGTCCTTGATTCTGAGCTCCGGCGACGCCGGCCTGAATACGCCGTTCACGGCATCCGAGTAAAGGCCGGTGCGCGCTTTTCTGCGCAGGCGAACCGACATCGTGACGCGATCGTGTCGCACATTTTCTCTACCCAGTCCGACGTCGCCGACATAGCGAATGATCTTGCCATTGTGCACCCAGGCGCGGCCGCTGTCGGTGTCTTTTACTCTCGGCATCCGATCTTTCCATGACGCAGGCGCCTCAGAATAAAAAAGATCGCCGGGCAAATACCAGAAATCCAAATGACAATCGGCCGAAATAATCTCCGACATGCAAATTCCTCACTTTCCTTAGTTCAATAAATTTCTTGCAGCTTAAAGTTCTTCTTTTTCGAAACTATTACAGCGCCGCTCACGGCGTCAAGGCTGCGCCAACCCGAGTAGTGGTTCAGATTGAATGCACCGAATCCGACGCGGAGAAAGATTCCTCGCGGAGTTTATCCTGAGTCCTCCGAAGGACTCGGAATGACAACAAGTAAGCGATCTGTCATCTCGAACCCTTCGACAAAGACTCAGGGTAAACTGCATGAGAGATCTTGAGCTAACCGACATCGTCAATTTGTGCTTCATCGATTCGCCGTCTCGGTTACGACCGCAACCTCATTTTCTCTGATCTGGAAGCCGGTTCCGAACGCGGCCGAGACTTCTCTAACGTGACTCAGCAGTTCCGGCGCGTCGGCCGGCTTCAGCAACTCAGGCTGGTTCTGCTCGTTGATACGGCCGGGGACGAAACAAACTTCGCTGATCTTGCTGTTTCGCATGCGACAGCGGGCAAGGATAGTGTCTTGTTTCTTGCCTCTGAAAGACGGTCCATCATGAACGAAGTTGGCGAGGGAATAAAAGATTGTCTTTCCTTTATATACTTCGATGGGCTGCACGAGATGAGGATGATGCCCAACGACGAGATCGGCGCCGGCATCCACTGCAAAGTGGGCCATTTCTTTTTGGTAGCCGACGAGCTCGCCTTTGCCGCCGCTGTACGGCGAAATTCCCCAGTGCCATGAAACGACCACTACATCGGCCCGCTCTCTGGCCGCCGCGATATCCTGGCGCAATGCTTCGACGTCTGCGACGTTAGGAATGGTATGAATGATCGGAGGCGCCCCCGGCACTTCTTTCGGTAACGACGACGGCGCCTCGTAGGCGGTGGCCACTCGCACGACGGCGAGGCCGGCGCGCTGCGCGGTTGCGGCAGCATCAATGGTGCAAACCGAAGTGCGACAAACAAAGGCAACCTTAATGCCTTTGCGCTCGACCACCGTCGGCCGCCGCGCTTCCTGGAGATTTTTTCCGCCTCCGCCGTACGCGATGCCGGCCTTGTCCAGCACCTCCATAGTGCGTAGCAGCCCCTTTACACCTCGGTACATACTTGGATTGTTAGCGAGGTTCATCATCTTGAACCCCGCGTTCACGTAGGAGTTGATCATCCACTCGTCGGTCCTGGGGCCGTGGCCGCGGCCGTCGAGATGCTCCAGATCGGCAACCACTGTCTCGAGATTACCGAAAGCAATATCCGCCGCTCTCAAGTACTTTCCGACGTGGGCGAACGTCGAGTCCGGATCCAGGCGCTGAACATAGACGTCGCCAACCAGGGCTAGTTCAATCGTTTCTTCGCTCATAGAAGATCCTTTTAAGTTCTAGCAGGTTGCTGAAGAAGACCGATATACTTTGTTGCGCTCAATCGCCTCATCGGGACTGGAGTAATCAAGTGATGGAGTGATGGTTCGGGGCCAATACTCCAATATTCCATTACTCCAACACTCCATTTGTTCGCGCGCCTTGCCGATGGACGATTACGCCGCACAGATGACGAGTTCAATTTTTCGCCTTGGGAAAGCCCCAGATTTCCAGAACCTGCCTCTCGTATTTTTCTTCGTCGGTGACCATCTCCCAGGATTCCACTTTGACGTCGCGCTTCATGCGCTTCGCCTGGCCGCCAAGTTCGGAGCCCGGATGAAAAACACTCTCACGACCGGTGCGCATGAGCGTCACCCCCCTGCTCGCTACCCAGCCGGTCAACAGCACGGCCGCGTTGGGATGCGCTGCCCCTTTGATGGGCGTGATGAGCACGTCGCGATTGGCGACGATCGGCCCTTCCGGGAAGACCGCTCCCAGCGGAACACCCGGTTGGTCCTTTACATATCGATAGAACGAGCCGTGCCCCGCCGGACAAACGACCAGCATCTCGCCCGTGGCGACGAGTGTCTGAGAGTTGGTGTTGCCGCTCACCCAGCGCGGGTTGTTGGCCAACAATTTCTTGGCGAACTCGAGCGCCCATTTCTCGCCGAAGGCGCTCCAGAGAGCCACGGTGTGGCTGGCGTCCACCAGGGTCACCAGCTTGCCTTTGAAATAAGGATCATAACAGTCAGCCCAAGTCTTCGGCACACGCTCTTTGGGGACGAGATTTTTGTTGTAGACGATGACAATAGGGTTGGTGACCACGGAGACGCCGAAGCCGTCAGAGTGAATCATTCTCGGATCGATGCCGAAAAGCCCGCGCCAATCGACAGCATCGAAAAAGTGACCGAATTGTTTGTGTTGGGCGATCAGGTTGGGCCGCACCATCATAGCATCATAAGGAAAATTTCCCGCCTGCATCTCCAACATCAAGCGCTCGTGGGGCGGCCTGAGACGGGTGTATTCGATCTGGATAAACGGAAATTCTTTTTGAAAGGCCTGGTTGATTTCGCCAACTTCTTTTTCATCCAGATAGGTGCCCCAAGAAACCCTCCCTTCCTTTTTGGCGCCGGCAACAATCGAGCTCATGGTGATTTGTTTGCCAAGTTCGGCAGCATCCGTTACGGCGCTTAGGAACCCGGAGGCAACGAGCAGCCAAGCGACAGTCGGGACGATTATGAGCCTGAGTGGTTTCACCTTGCGCTCCTAAGGTTTCTCACGGCGCATCGAGATGAAAAAACTCAACTGCATTTTGCGCGAGCATCCGGTGCTTTTCATGCTCCGGTACATTCTTGAAGCTGATCTCAATGGTGCGCCGGGAATTGGGCCAGTCGGTTTCCGTGTGCGGAAAATCCGAAGACCACATGACCCGATCGACGCCGATAAAATGACGCATATGGACGCCTACAGGGTTATACTGAAAGCCCCAATAGCAATGCTCTTTAATATACTCGCTGGGGAGCCGGGCCAGCGGTTTTAAGCCGAGCAAATCCACCGCCCATTTGTGATTCCGTTCATAGATGCTGTCGGCCTGTTCGAGCCAGTGGGGAATCCAACCGATTTGATTTTCCGCGAAATAGATCTTCAAGCGCGGGAACCGATCAAAGACTCCGGCCACGACCAGGCGGATAGCGTCGCGCGCGCCCCGCTGCGTGTAGTAGTTTGCGTAGCGCCCAACGATATCACGTCCGGCGCTGTAAACTTCTTGCTCGAACTTCCGCGCGTATTGAAACCATGGCCCGCTGTAGCGCTCGGCGCCGCCGAACTGAAACATCACGTGGACGCTCACGGGCGTGTTCATGTCGACGGCCGCGCCCCAGAATTCGTCGTCTTCGGCGCTCGGATACATGCGTCCAGCCGGAAAAGCGTTGAGCGCAACGCCTTTGAGGCCGATGCGTAGGCAATGTTCCATCTCGGCGATGGCGTCCTTCACGCCGGTCTCGGGGACCAGACCGAGGCCGATCAACCGGTCCCGTGCCACCGAGCAGTATTCCTCGCCCAACCAGTCGTTATACGCACGCACAACCGCTTTGTAAGCTTGATCGTCTTTTATGCCGCGCCAGAAATTGGGCCCTTGGCTTCCCGGATACAGCACCTCCGCCTCAACGCGGTCGATGTCCTGTTCATGCAATCGCTGCTCGGCGGAGCCGGAGCCAGGGTTTTCGCCGAAGCGTCCGCCGAATGGATAGACGCGCCACTCCCCGGTCACGCGAACCGGCTCGATCATGATGCCTCGCCCTTCGACAACGTGAGCGTCGCCGCCGCTGGGCAGACGCAGGCGGCGCGGCGCCCGATCGCGATATTTTTCCGGCACGCGGTGAATCCATCGATCGGTGGAAACTTCGAGATGCGAATCGGCTGAAATCACCTGATAGTTTTTGCCCATCTAATCGCTCCTTCTTTCAACAAAGTGTAATGACCTTACGCTACAAAGCATGAAAATAGCCTCACCCTTTCCCTCGCCCAGAGGGCTGAGGGAATCACTCAATGCACGCCATGTGTAGCCGGATGCCACAACTTTTCACGCTCGCCCTTTTAGGGAGAGGGAAGGGTGAGGGTGCGACTGATAACGATGTTATCGGGTTCCCAGCGAGCCGCGCGCAATGACCTGTCGCGCCGCGATCGCCAACACAGCCGTTATGCCAATCAAGATAACGCCCAACGCCGCGGCCATGGGAATATGTCCGTTCTGCCAGTGAATCCATATCCAAACCGAAAGCACCTCGTTTTTCTTCGTGCCCAATACCAATGGAATGGAAAACGCTCTTAGCGAGTGCGCGACGACCCAAACCCATCCTGCTACCAGCGACGGAATCAGCAATGGCACGGTAATCTTTCGCAGGGTTGTTAGCCAGCGTGCGCCACTGGCCGCGCCCGCCTCCTCCAGTTCGCTGTGAATCTGCAGGAGTCCCCCATTAGTCGTGCGCGTCGCAAAGGCCAGATATTCGGTCAACAAGCCCAGGATGATCATCCACATCGATCCATAAATACCCAGATAACGGAACGGCGGCTTGAGGTAAACAAAAATCAGCGCCAGGGCCAAGACGACACCGGGAACGGCAAAAGAGATGAATGTCAGACCATCGAGAATGAACCTGGCACGACTCTTTCCGCGCACGACGACCCAAGAGATAAGCAGTGCAACGGCCATGGTCACTGTGCCGGCGCCGAGGGCCAGATAAATCGTATTGAAGAAATCAGTCATGAACCTTGGATCGTTGAGGATGGCGAAATAATGTTTGAATGAAACCGCATTTAAAGCCTGCACCGATGGCGCCATATAGTAAGGCAGTAGGGAAGCCCACGCCAAGACCAGAATGGGAGCCGCAACGGTCAATAAGAAGTAAGCGCCGAATAGCCCTATGGCGACAAAACGCCACTTCCCGAGCCGGTACCTGCTCGGATTAAACCCTCGTCCGCGAATCACCGCGAAACGTTCTGAACGTCTGATCATGCGCGCGTAAAAAATTGCCATGAGAGCCATGAGAGCCATAAAGAGGACGGCATAGGCGGCGCTCAAGCCGTAGTCACCTGGAACCGACAGCATCGCCTGGAAATAAATCAACGTCGCCAGAACGAAGATCCCCGCCGGTAAGCCCACAGCGAGCGGCGCTTCAAAAGAATCGAGATGCGATACGAAGGAATAAGTGGCGGCCGCGAAAAGCGCCGGCGCCAGCAGAGGCAAGGTGATTTTAAAGAAAACAACCCAGGGCCGCGCGCCCGAAATGCGCGCCGATTCTTCCAGTCCGGGATCCATCAATCGAAAAAGCCCCACGATCATGAGGAAAGCCGTGCTCACGCCGCGCAACGCGCCGAGATAGATAAGCCCTCCCAGAGACTGGATATTCAAAGGTCCCTCGTCGAGGTTCCAACCAAACGTCGATAAAACAGCGCGGGCAACGAGGTTAATCAAACCGGTTTTGGGCAGAAGCAATAACATCCAGGCGAGCGCAAAGAGGACTCCCGGAATCACCAGCGGCAACAGGACTGCGACCCAGGCGGCGCCGCGAAAGGGCATGTCCGTGCGCTCGATCAGCCATGCAAACACTATGGCGAGGCCGACCGCCGCAACGGTTGCTCCGGTGGAAACGATGAAGGTGTTGAGAAGGCTGCGAAAGAAAAACTCGCTGCTAAACGCAACCGCGAAATTTCTCAGTGTCCAGGGTCCGGGAAGGCTCGGTGGACCTGTGCGCAGGCTGCTCGTGATCAGCATGATCACCGGCACCACCAACAACCACAGCACCACGATAATCACTAGAGGCAGGAGAAGCCGGTTGAACCTAAACTTCAAAAAGGAAAACCCATTCCGTTCCACCCCTGGAATCGTCAATCCGGTATTTCGCGCTGTTTCTTGCATTGATCTAGTGTCCTGACCCAGAAGTTCGCGACATAATTCCCCCCTCGCTCCGCCCAAAATCTCCCTTTCCCCTCTTTTCCAAAAGAGGGGTTAGAGTCTTGGAGTGAAATTTCCCCCTTTGAAAAAGGGGGATAGAGGGGGATTTGAGTGCGGCTTCGACCATTGCCTTGGCTTGGAGTTTTTAAATGAACTTCTGGGATACCACACTAGAAGCTTGGCTCTAAAGTGCGTGAGTGCGGGCCTCGGTCGGCGGGCTTTCTCAGTTCTTGGCTTTTGGGAAGCCCCAGATCTCTAAAATTCGCCTCTCGTACTTCTCTTCCTCGATCAATACCTCCCAGGGTTGTACCTTGATCTCTCTGCCCATTCGTTTCACCTGTGCGCCCAGCTCCGAGTTCGGATGAAAAATACTTTCGCGGCCGGTGTGCATGTACGTCACCCCTTTGCTGCCGATCCAGCCGGTCAACAACAAAGCAGCGTTGGGGTGAGCCGCTCCCTTGATCGGCGTAAGGAGCATGTCGCGGTCCGTTGCAATCGGACCTTCCGGAAAGACGGCTGCCAACGGCGCACCGGGTTGGTCTTTGACATAGCGATACCAGGTGCCATGTCCAGTGGGACAAACCATTAGCATCTCTCCCGTGGCGACGAGGTTTTGCGCATTCGTGTTACCGCTCACCCAGCGCGGATTGTTGTCCAAAAGTTTCTTGGTAAAGTCGAGACCCCATTTCTCGCCGAAGGCGCTCCACAGAGTTACCACCTGGCTCGCGCCCACCAGGACTGCCAATTTTCCCTTGAAAAAGGGGTTGTAACAGTCCGCCCAACTCTTCGGGACGCGCTCCTTGGGAACGAGATTTTTGTTGTAAGCGATGACCGCCGGATTTGTGATTGCCGACACTGCGATGCCGTCGGGATGGACCATTCTTGGATCGACGTTGAAGATGCCCCGCCAATCGATGGGGTCGATCAAGTAACCAAGCTGGCGGTGCTGGCCGATAAGATTGGGACGAACTGCCATCGTATCGTAGGGAAAGTTTCCCGCTTGCATCTCCAGCAGCAAACGCTCGTAAGGCGGTCTGAGGCGAGTGTATTCGACCTTGACGAAGGGGAACTCTTTTTGAAATGCTTTATTCAATTCGCCCACCTCAGCGTCGTCCAGGTAGCTTCCCCAAGAAACTTTACCTTCCTTTTTTGCGCCTTCGATGATCGCGTTCATCGCCGGGCGTCCGGGCGCGTCCGCGCTCAGGCTTAGTCTTGGCGCGAAAATCGTACCGATCAGTGTTGCCAACCCAATTGCTTTGATGCCGCGTCTGGTGTTTTTCATGGATGTCCTTTCGGATTAAAGAGAGCTCTTACATTGGTTTTTTAGTTTGCCAGCGCCGCACCGAGATCCCGTACATTCTCAAGCCGCTCCAGATTCTTCACGAGAGCCAACAACTTTTCGCATTTCTCGCTGCCCAGGACCGGCGCAACGAGATCTCGCGCCTTGGCTTCGACCTCTTGATCGCTCATTGGATTGTCCGCCGTTCCGCGCACGCTTTTCACGTGCACGCGCAGGGTTCTACCGTCCCTGGTATAAACTTCGACAATTCCCTGGCGGCGCGGCCGCGCGTGTGTGAGTTCCGGGTCGGGTTCGAGTTTGATGCGCGACTTCACGGCCAGAACGCGCGGATCTTTCATTCTCTCGTAATCATGGGCGGCCGCGAACGAGAGCCCGCCGTCGAGCAGAGCCACGGATAGAATGTACTGAAGATTGACGTTGGGCATATTGCGATCGTTGACGATCCGACCGCCGTTTTCCGGCACTCGCGCGACGAGACGATCGACGTCATCCGCGGTGACGCGATGCTCGCCGATGATTTGCAGCAGTGCATCGAGGACCGCCTGTATCGCCGAGCCGACGCAAAATTTCTTGATATTCGCGCGCGTGATTTCGTAGTTGGAACCTAGACCGTGAACGAGCTCTTCTGCTTTCGAATTGTCGGAATAGGCTTTGAGAAAATTTTGCTCTCCCTGAAATACGTCGGCCACACCCGTGAAGCCGGCCTGGACCAGAGTCACGGCGGTGACGCCGTTGCGCGCCGGCATGCCGGCAAAATCGAAAGCCTTCTCGATATGATCTTCGCTCTGTACCCAGGCTTTGACGCCGGACGCTTGTTGCGCCGCGTAAGACAAAGCATGGCTAACTTCTACTGGATTCAAATTGGCCAGACTGGCCCCCGCCGTCGCAGCGCCGAAGGTGCCGCCGATGCTGTGGCTGCTCAGTCCTTTGCCGGAGAGAAAACTCGGCCCCAAAGCCTGAGTCACGCGACAGCCAACGTCGTAACCTGCCACGACAGCGCGCAGCAAAGCTCTCCCGTCCGCGCCCTCTCGCTCAGCCATCGCCAGAGCTGCAGGCACGATCGCGCAACCCGGATGGGTCGAAGATGGAGCGTGAGAGTCGTCGGTCTCGTCGGAATGTGCCATGACGCCGTTGGCAAGCGCCGCATTGACGGCCGTCGTCAGCAACTGACTGCCGATCACGCGCGCTTCCTGGGTGCCTGCCTGTCCCTGGATATAGCGAATGGCGAGGCGGCCGGGCGGTAGCACAGAGCCGGAAACCATTGCCGCGATGGCATCGAGGATGTGATGCCGAGCCCTGATGGAAACGTTATCCGGCAGCTCCATGCGCCTCGCTTTAGCGATGTACTCGGATAGTTGACTGATGATTGATTTGTCGCCTACTGTGCTAATCACTCCGATCTCTCCGCCTCCAATGCAATCCTATTTCAAATCCCAGCTGCTAAAAAACCAGTCTTTGCAGGCTGCTCAAAAAGATCCAGAGGCGAGGCGCGCGAAAAATCGATCCTTCGACTGAGCTTAGGACAGGCTCGAGGCGTACTTATGGTACGTCGCAGCGAGGTGATTGAGCGCAACGAAGCATATGGGTTTTTTTCAACAGCCTGCTAAAGAAAACACTTGCCGCCGTTCACTAGATAACACTGACCGGTAATGTAACCGGCGTCTTCACTTGCTAAATAAATTGCCGCCGAGCTGACTTCTTGCCCCGTGCCGGAGCGGCCCAAAGGGTCATTGAGCCGCGACACCGGATAAGCATTCGGGAAGTTGTCCAAGCCGTCGAAGCCGCCATAGCCGATGCAGTTGGCGGTGATGCGATATTTCCCGTATTGCGTCGCCATGCCCCGCGTTAGGCCGATAAGTCCCGCATGGACGGCGCTGGTCGCGGGGTCGCCGCCGACAAAGCCCTCAAGACCAATGCATTGGATCAGTCGCCCCCAGC
>Ga0114129_10011968_pt1 | contig 12341 bp, 10 predicted proteins | sample RhiMetdeltSRZDD1_FD_80071 | JGI IMG/M metagenome (GOLD analysis project Ga0114129, IMG submission 80071) | Populus rhizosphere microbial communities from Tennessee, USA - Rhizosphere MetaG P. deltoides SRZDD1 (version 2) (version 2) | ecosystem: Host-associated > Plants > Roots > Rhizosphere >...
ACGGTGGACAACGTCATGGCCCTCTTCCAGGACTATGACGTCATTGTCGACGGCTCGGACAATTTCCCCACGCGCTACCTGGTGAACGATGCCGCGGTGCTGATCGGGAAACCGGTCGTGCACGGCAGCATCTTCCAGTTTGAGGGCCAGGTGAGCGTCTTCACGCCGCACGCGGGGCCCTGCTACCGGTGCCTCTACCCCACCCCGCCCCCGCCGGGCCTGGTGCCGTCGTGCAGCGAGGTCGGGGTCTTGGGTGTGTTGCCCGGGGTGATTGGGGTGATCCAGGCGACGGAAACGATCAAACTCATTATCGGCCAGGGAGAGTCGCTGGTCGGGCGTCTGCTGATGTATGATGCGCTGGCGATGCGGTTCCGCGAGATCCGCATCCGGCGCGATCCCGACTGCCCGCTCTGCGGCGCGCATCCGACCATCACGGGCCTCCTCGACTACGAAGAGTTCTGCGGACTCGATACCGCGGCGCTGGCGACCAGCGCCGCCTAACGCCTCGCCCTGTCCACGGCGTACTCCGGGGTGGAGACCCAGCGCCGACCCAGCGCTGGGCGTCCCCAGGCTTCTGGATCCTACGGCCACTGCCGCGTGAGGTATGTGCGAGATCATCCACGCGCCGCTTGACAGGAGTAATTGACTGGTCTATTATTTCCACAGGAGGGAGGACGCGTATGGCAGAGCAGGGCACAGCAGACACGGGACCGAGCGCCAAGGCGACGACCAAGGCAGTCCTGGTGGACGCGGGGACCCGGCTCATCCTGGAGCAGGGCTACCACCAGACGGGCATCCAGGATGTGTTGCAGGCGGCTGGGGTGCCCAAGGGCTCCTTCTATTACTATTTCCCGAGCAAAGAGGCGTTTGGGCAGGCAGTGATTGCCCAGTTTGCGGCGGCCTATCTGGCGCGCCTCGAGCAGTGCCTGGGGGACACCACCGCCAGTCCGCTCACCCGCCTGCGCCGCCACCAGGAAGAGCTGCTTGCCCGGTTTGAGCGCCGCGGGTGTCGGGGGGGGTGCCTGATTGGGAATCTCAGTCAGGAACTGGCGGATCACAGCCCCCGGTTGCGGGCGCAGCTGGACGCGGTGTTCACCAGCTGGCGGGAGCGCTATGCGCAGCTGTTTCGGGAGGCGCAGGCCGTGGGCGAACTGCGGGCGGACCTCGATCCGGAGGCGCTCGCCGATTTCTATGTCGACAGTTTTGAGGGGGCGCTCTTACGCGCTAAGGTCAGCAAGAGTCCCGCGCCGCTGCGGGTGTTCCTGACGTACATGTTTGACGGCGTCCTGCAGGGCCGCCCGATCGAGGCGTGAACTCTTTTTTTGCTCCCATACTAAGTGACCGGTCTATTATACAACACACCCCCCGGGGGTAAGAAAGGAGTAGACACGATGGACCACCATCGCCCGGCCCGTCTCCACTATGCCTGGGTTGTGCTGGCCGTGACCGGCCTCACCGTCGTGATGACGGCCGGGGTCACTGCCGTACCCGCGGTGCTCATGCACCCGCTCGAAGTCACCTTCGGCTGGGATCGAGCCGCCATTGCGCTCGCGGTCTCTATCAACGTCGTGCTCTATGGTCTGGCTGGCCCCTTCGCGGGGCGGGTGATGCTGCGCGTCGGCCCGCGGCGCGTCATGCTGCTCAGCCTCCTCCTCATCGCCGGCGGCGTGGCAGCCTCCACGCAGATGCAGACGTTGTTGCATCTCTATCTCCTCTGGGGCGTGGTGGTCGGCGTGGGGACGGGGAGTACCGCCCTCGTGCTCAGTGCGACGGTCGTGAATCGCTGGTTCACCACCCAGCGCGGCTTGGCCATCGGGCTGCTGGGCGCTGCGAGTTCCACGGGGCGGCTCATCTTTCTCCCCCTGCTCGCCACGGTTGTGGCGACGCTGGGCTGGCAGGCCGTCGGGTGGAGCGTGGCCGGGTGCATTCTGGTGCTCGTGCTGCCGCTCATCGCGCTGCTCATGCGGGATGCCCCGGCCGCTCTGGGGCTCACCCCCTACGGCGCCGTACCCGACCCACGCGCCGGGCGCCTCCACCCCGTCACCCCGCCCGAGGAGCCTCTGGTGCCCCTCAGCGCGGCGCTCCGCTCGGGGGATTTCTGGCGCCTCTGGCTCACCTTCGCGATTTGCGGGGCGACCACCAATGGGCTGATCGGCACCCACCTGCTGCCCCACGCCATCGACCGCGGGCTGTCGGCAGTGGGCGCCGCGACAACCTTGGCGATGATGGGCCTCCTCGATATTGTGGGCACGCTCGGCTCCGGCTGGCTGAGTGATCGGTATGACAAACGCCTCCTGTTGGCAGGCTATTATGGCTTGCGGGGGCTGTCCCTGTTGTACCTGCCGTATGCAGACACCCTGACGACACTGGCACTCTTTGGGGTCGTCTACGGCCTCGATTGGATCGCCACAGTCCCCCCGACCGTCGGGCTCGCCTCAGATCTGTTCGGCAAGCGCTCTGGCCCGATCCTCTTCGGCTGGATTATCTTCGGCCATCAAGTGGGCGCGGCCTTCGCGGCCTACGGCGGCGGTCTCCTGCGCGTCCGGTTGGGCACCTATCACCTCGCGTTTACGACCGCCGGGCTGCTGGCCCTCGGCGCAGCGGTGCTCGTCCTCACCATCCGTCAGGGGCGCCGGCCTGTGTCGATCACCTCGCATCAGACGTCGCCTCTGCGTACGCCAGGGCCTGTTGCCGTGACATGCTCACCGCCGAGGGCGCGCTGATCGCGGTATAATTCTCCCTCTATCCACGCCCTCTTGGCCTGACGGCTCTCCTGAGGGTGTACAGCACGGCGAGAGGGTCAGGCGCAGCTATTGGGCCGCGCGTGGGGAGGTGACGTGCGCATCGCCACGCGGGCTGTCGCTCAGAGCACGTGCGCCAAAGGGAAGGGCGCCCATGAAGCTGGGCGCCCTCCGCCGACGCAGTCGCGGGAGAATACGCTATGGAACAGCGTCACACCGATGGATGGGTGACCGATGCAGACCACGCCCTCCGGATGATCGACCACCTGCCCACACTGGCGTGGGTGTGTCGGCCGGATGGCACCACCGCCTTTCTCAACCAACGCTGGCTCGACTATACGGGCCTCGCCATGGCCCAAGCTCTCGGTCAGGGGTGGCAAGGACCGATCCATCCCGATGACCGGGGGACACTACGGGAGACCTGGGCACGCCTCAGCGCCTCGGGAGCGCCAGGCGAGGCGGAAGCACGCCTCCGACGCGGCGATGGTGCGTACCGCTGGTGCCTCGTGCGTGTGGTGCCGGTGCGCGACGCGCTGGGACACCTCATACACTGGTCTGGTACGGCGACCGACATTGAGGACCGCAAGCAGGCCGAGGCCGCCCTGCAGTGGAGCAAGGCCTTGCTGGTGGGGGAGAAACGTGTGCTCGAGATGATCGCCCAGGGCGAGGCGCTGCCCCGCATCCTGGAGGCCTTATGCCAGGTGGTCGAGGCGCAGGCCAGCGACCTCCTGTCCTCCTGCCTGGTGCTGGATACGCACGGCACCCGCCTGCGGCACGCCGCCGCACCCCGCCTGCCGCAAAGCTACATCGACGCCATCGACGGCGTCGCCATTGGCCCGACGGGAGGGTCGTGCATCACCGCCGCGTACCGCGCCGCGCCGGTGGTCGTGGCGGACATCGCTGCAGACCCGTTGTGGGCCACGTATCGGCACCTGCCCTTGGCGCACGGCCTGCGCGCCTGCTGGTCCGCGCCGATCCTATCCGCCGCCGGCCAGGTATTGGGCACCTTCGCGCTGTATTATCGCGAGCCCCGCCGCCCGCGTCCGCAGGACCTGGAGGTCCTGGAACAGATCGCGGCGGTAGCCGCGGTGGCCATCCAGCATCAGCGCGCGCACGAGCGGGTCCGGTACGAGGAACAGGAGCTGCGCCGGATCATCGATGCCATCCCGCAGACCATTGTCGTCCTGGGACCGGATGGGCGCACGCTGTCTGTGAATCAGGCCACGCTCGCTTACACGGGTCTCACGCTGGACGAGGTGATGGCCGCGGACTTTCGGACCCGGGTGTTTCATCCGGATGATGTGGCGCGGCTCCACGACGAACGCCAGCAGGCCCTGGCCCGTGGCTTCCCGTTTGAAAACGAACAACGCGCCCGGCGGCACGACGGGCAGTATCGCTGGTTTCTCAACCGTTATAACCCGCTGCGGGATGACCAGGGACGTCTCGTGCGCTGGTATGTGACGGGCACGGACATCGACGAGCGCAAGCAGGCCGAGGAGCGGATGTGCACCGAAAACCTGGCGTTGCGCGAAGACATCGACCGCACGTCGATGTTTGAGGAAATCGTGGGGTCGTCGGAGGCGCTGCGCACGGTCCTGCGGCACGTGGCGCAGGTGGCCCCCACGGAGGCCACCGTGCTCATTCTGGGGGAAACCGGCACGGGCAAAGAACTGATTGCGCGCGCCATTCATAAGCGCTCCCCGCGGGCGACACGGGCCTTTATCCAGGTGAACTGCGCGGCCATTCCGTCGGCGCTGCTCGCGTCCGAACTCTTCGGGCACGAGAAGGGCGCCTTCACCGGGGCGCTGCAGCGGCGGTTGGGGCGCTTTGAAGCGGCCCAGGGGGGGACGATCTTCCTGGACGAGATCGGCGACCTTCCGGCTGAGACACAGATCGCGCTCCTGCGCGTGCTGCAAGAGCGGGAATTCGAGCGCCTCGGCAGCAACCAGCCGATTGCGGTGGATGTGCGCGTGCTGGCGGCGACCAACCGGGACCTGCCGGCGGCGGTCGCGGCCGGGACCTTCCGCCAGGACCTCTTTTATCGCCTGAATGTCTTCCCTCTCCAGTTCCCCGCGCTGCGCGAACGCGTGGAGGATATTCCGTTACTCGTCGGGTATCTGATCGAGCGCTATGCGACCCGGGCCGGGAAGAAGATCCGGACCATCAACAAACGGACCTTGGAACTCTTGCAAGCCTATGATTGGCCCGGCAACATCCGCGAACTGCAGAACGTCATTGAGCGTGCCGTCATCTTGTGTGAGAGCGACACCTTTGCGGTCGAGGAGCCCTGGCTGCAGCGGCAAGCGCCCCCACGGCCTGGACTGGGAGTGCCTTTGGTCGTGGCACGCGCCGAGCACGAACGCGCCCTGATCGAAGCCGCCTTGGCCGAATGTCGAGGCCGCGTGTCTGGCTCTACTGGCGCGGCGGCCAAGCTGGGCTTGCCGCGGCAGACGCTCGAATCGAAAATCAAAGCCCTGGGCATTCCCCTCCAGCGCTTTAAAACGTGACCGGGGACTGCCACCCCCGGCGCTGGCTGGTAGGTGCTGGGAGACCTCCCGCGCCGTGTACCCCTGGCACATGCCTGCTGGCGTCTCCTCCCAGGCTCCTCCTCTCACCACGGTGGATCGGTGTGTCCTCCCGCTGATCATGCCCCGTGCATGGTGGTGCCGATCGTGAGTGCCGAGAATTCGGCAATTGCCGACAATTCGGCACCCCAATGCTGATCTCAATGCAAATACATCAATGGATTATGTCTGGTCTCATTCTTGCACTAGCTCCTCGCGTCAGTTGCGGTGATGCGCTGCCTCGGCAGTTGTGAGGCAGCCAGTGAGCGCATAAACGAGGCAAGGAGATCGCGCCTGACCAGGTTCCCCAACTCAGGCCGCCCTCATCACGGGGGCATCGGGCGGCATCGAGCGCGCCATCACGCTCCGGCTGGCGCGCCACGGCTTCGCCATCGTCGTGCACTCGTGGCGAGTTTGCGGCCCTACAGAAGGCGTCGTCTCTCCGCAACACGGTGGACAGTGACGTGTTGCTGCCATAGGCGATGCATGCGCACGGAGGCTCTATGCGAGACGATCCACAATCAGGCCAGTCAAATCTCACCTGCCAGGCATTGCTGCGGACCACAGGAGGGTCGGCAGCCGCCGCCGTCATGGCGGGAGACAGCATGTCCAGGGAGGGCGCCGCGCCCGCGGCAATCGCGGACGGGGCGAACATCGCTGGCGCGGTCCCGATCACGCTGCGCGTCAACGGCACGGACCGCCCACTGCGCGTTGACCCACGGACGACGCTCCTCGATTGCCTCCGTGAGACGCTGGCGCTCACTGGCACGAAGAAGGGCTGCGACCACGGGCAATGTGGCGCCTGTACGGTGCATGTGAATGGCCGGCGCGTGAACGCCTGTCTCACCCTGGCCGTGATGCATGCGGGGGACGAGATCACTACCATCGAGGGCCTGGGCACCCCCGACGCCTTGCATCCCATGCAAGCGGCCTTCCTTGCCTGCGACGGATATCAGTGCGGCTATTGCACGTCAGGCCAGATCATGTCGGCCGTGGCGTTGCTCACGGAACACTGCGGTCCGGACGACACGGCGGTGAAGGAACTGATGAGCGGCAACATCTGCCGCTGCGGCGCCTACGCCAATATCGTGGCCGCGATCCAACACGTGCGCAAACACCCTTAGCCGCGAGCAGGAGCACTCCCATGCATCCCTTTGCATTCCTTCGGCCAGCAGATACCGCGGCGGCGGTGGCGAGCGCCGCGCAGGCGAACACTGCGCAGCAGGGCGCGGACATGCGGTTCGTCGCTGGCGGGACGACGCTGCTGGATTTGATGAAGCTGAACGTTGAAACGCCGGCGCGGGTCATCGACATCAACCGTTTGCCGCTCAACCAGATCGAAGTAACGCCCGACGGCGGGCTGAAGATTGGCGCCACCGTGCGTAATACAGATCTTGCCCACCATCCGACAGTGCAACGAGACTATGCCGTGCTGTCGCAGGCGCTTCTCGCCGGGGCATCAGCCCAACTCCGCAATATGGCGACCACGGCCGGCAATCTCCTCCAGCGCACGCGGTGCGTGTACTTCCGCGACACCGCCATGCCCTGCAACAAGCGCGAGCCCGGCACCGGCTGCCCGGCGATCACCGGCACCAACCGCACGCTCGCCGTCCTGGGCACGAGCGCCCACTGCATCGCCACCCACCCCTCGGACATGTGCGTGGCGATGGCGGCATTGGAAGCGACCATCCATGTGCAGGGACCCCAGGGGACACGCACGATCCCCGTCGGGGACTTTCATCTGCTGCCCGGCAGCACACCGCACCGCGAAACCGTACTTGAACCCGGTGACCTCATCACGCACGTCACTCTCCCCCCGCCCGTCGTGGGGAGTCGGCAAGTCTATCTCAAGCTGCGCGACCGGGCGTCCTACGAGTTCGCCCTGGCGTCGGCGGCCGTCGTGCTCACGGTCGCAGGTGGGCACGTGACGCGGGTACGCGTCGCCCTGGGAGGCGTTGGGACCAAGCCCTGGCGCTCCCCCGAAGCCGAAGCCGCGCTCGTCGGCCAGCCGGCACACCAGGCGCACTTCCGCACGGCGGCGGAGGTGGCCTTGCGCGATGCCAAACCGCAGAGTGAGAATGCGTTCAAAATTGAGTTAGCCACGCGCTGCCTCACGCACGCGCTCCAGCTGGCGACAGCATGATCGATGGAAGGAGCGACCATGTCCGCGACACACGACACCCCGACGACAGTACCGATTGGGCGCAATACGCCGCGCGTGGAGGGCCCGTTGAAGGTGAGCGGCACGGCGCAGTACACCGCCGACTTCCATGTGCCCGGGACGCTGTATGCCGTGCCGGTCGAGGCGACGATCGCCAACGGCCGCGTCGTCACACTCGACACAGCCGCGGCGGAGACGATGCCCGGTGTGCGCGCCATCTTGCATCGCGCAAACATTGGCAAGATCTTCCGCTCGGTCCCAGAACCGGGGTTCGCAGGCATCTGCGAAGAGCGGCGTCCGCCGTTCGAGGACGATGTCGTGCGCTACTACGGGCAATACATCGCGCTCGCCGTGGCGAACACGTTTGAGGCTGCCAAAGCGGCCGCCGATGCGGTGCGCGTGACGTATGACAAGAACAAGCCGAACGTTGCCACTGACCTCGAAGCGGACGACGAGCCCGCAGTGATTCTCGCCACGTTTGGCCCGCAGCACCGCGTGCAAAGCCAGCGCGGCGACGCCGAGGCGGCGTTTGCGAGTGCGCCAGTCAAGCTGGATCACACCTATATCACGCCGGCCGAAACGCACAACCCCATCGAGCTGCACGCGACGACCGCACTCTGGGAGGGATCGACGTTGACGCTGTACGAGTCATCACAGGGCGTCGTCAACCTCCAGGGCGTGCTGGCGCAGATGTTCGGCTTGCCCAAGGAGGACGTCCGCGTCATCACCAAGTTCGTTGGCTCGGGTTTCGGCGGCAAGCTGTTTCCGTGGACGCACTGTGCGCTCGCCGCTGCGGCGGCGCGGCAGTTGGGCAGGCCGGTGAAACTCGTGCTCAGCCGGAAGATGATGTTCCAGACCGTCGGGCATCGGCCGCGTACCCAGCAGCGCGTGCGCTTGGGCGCCACGCCCGACGGGAAACTCGTCGCGCTCCAGCACGACTACGTCTACCACCGCTCCATGCTCGACGCCCACCACGAAGACTGTGGTGAAGCGACGCCGTTCCAATATAGCGTGCCCAACCTCCAAGTGACGTTCGGACGGGCCAAGCGCCACATTGGTGCAGCGGCCGATATGCGTGGTCCCGGCCGCGTGCCCGGCCTTTATGCTACCGAGTCGGCGATGAATGAACTGGCGGATACACTCAAGATTGATCCGGTCCGGCTGCGCGTCCTCAATGAGCCAACCATCGACGAGGGACTGGGGCTGCCGTTCTCGTCGCGCCATGTGCTCGAGTGCTTTGCACTGGGCGCGGAGCAGTTCGGTTGGGCCACACGGACCCCGGAGGTCGGCTCCATGCAGCGCGATGGCGTCATCCTCGGGTGGGGCATGGCGGGCTGCTCATGGCTGGCGGAACGATTCGCCGCCGCGGCGTACGTCCAGCTGCGCGATGATGGCACGGCCCGCGTCGCCTGCGCCACGCAGGACATTGGCACCGGCACGTATACGATCCTGGCCCAACTCGCCGCACAGAAGACCGGCGTCCCGCTCGACAAGGTCGAAGTGGCGCTCGGCGATACGGCGCTGCCAGCCGGCCCGCTCTCGGGCGGCTCGATGGCGACCGGATCACTCGTGCCGGCCGTCTTTCAGGCCGCCGACAAGGCGATCGCCGCGCTGCTCACCGTCGTCACGACAACGCCGGGGTCACCGTTCGAGGCGCGCCAGCCCGCGGATCTGGCCTGCGCCGGCGGCCGGGTCTTTGTCAAGGCCGATGGCGCCACTGGCGGCGTGCCGTTCGCGGAGGTGCTGCGCCGCGCCAACCTGCGTCTCGTCACCGGGAGTGGCACGTCCGAAGCGACCGTCGGGAATCCACAGCCGCAGTTCTCGACGCACTCGTTTGGTTGTCATTTCGTCGAGGTCACGTGGCAGCCGGAGATCGCGCAGCTACGTGTCAGCCGGGTCGTGACCGTCATTGATGCAGGAAAAATTATCAATCCGTTGGCCGCTCGCAATCAGATCGAGGGGGCGGTGGTGATGGGCATCGGCATGGCGCTGTTCGAACACACGTCGTACGATCCACAGAATGGCGCGCCGATCAACAGTAATCTGGCCGACTACATCGTGGCGGTCAACGCGGACGTACCGCCGATCGCGGTGCACTTCCTGGAGTTCCCGGACACCGAGCTGAACGAAGTGGGGGCACGCGGCATCGGCGAGATCGGCACGGCCGGCGTGGCGGCCGCCATCACGGCGGCGGTCCACCACGCCACCGGCGTGCGTGTGCGGGAACTGCCGGTCAAGATCGAGGCTTTGTTGGCGTGAGGCGTTCCCTCTTCGCCAATGGCGGAGGACACGCTGCGCTTTGCAGACATGACCGGTGTGCGCCCCATGATCGAAACGTATCCGCTTGCACAAGCCGCCGCAGGCTACGCGCGCATGATGAGTGGGAAAGCGGAATGCCACGTCGTCCTGACCATGTGAAGTGCAACTCGGAGGCTTCGGGGACTGCTTGCCTGAGGCGAATGGGAGGAACAAAATGAGTGAGACAATCGCATCGCACAATAAAGCGCTGGTGCTAACGGCCTTCGGCACGCTGTTCAACAAGCGTGATTATGCAGCAGCTGAGCGCTTCTGGTCACCGCATTACGTCCAGCACAGTGCGCATATCGCGCCTGGTCGCGACGGCCTGTTCAATCTCGTCAAGAGTCTCCCGCCAACGCTAAAGTATGAGCCCGGAACAATGGTAGCCGAAGGAGATTTTGTGATCGTGCACGGACGATTTTCGGGATTCGGCCTGCCTGTGAACTGGATCGCGGCGGATATTCTGCGCATCGAGAACGGGATGCTGATGGAACACTGGGATGTAATCCAAGACGAGGCTACGCATGAGGCATCAAAGAGCGGCCTCCCCATGTTCGGCGACACGTTTCGTGCGTAAGCGCTCAATGCAACGTCTATGGATAGCGCAGCCATGACAGTAATCCAGATTGAGGCGTTCGGCAATCCGGCCGAGGCCCTCAAAGCCGTTTCTGATCTCCCGCCACGGCGATGACGAGGCGTGGGACAGCCGCGCGTGTTCTCACCTGCTTTCCAAGGAGCAACGTATGCCGACCGGCACCTTGACCAACCCAACGCTTGCCCAGCAGCTCCTCGACGCCCTAGACGCGCTGTCCGGGCTGCACCCCGGCTTTCGACCCGCCCATGCCAAAGGGCTGATGTGTGCGGGCCTGTTCACGCCGTCGCCCGAGGCGGGGCACCTGACGCGTGCCCCCCACACGCACAGGCCCTCCACCGCCGTGACCGTGCGCTACTCGAACGCGACGGGCCTGCCCACCATCCCTGACAACGACCCGGTGCGGTCCGGTCCCAGGGGGATGGCCATCCGCTTTCACCTGGCCGAGCACGTTCACACCGACATCATCGCCCACTCCACCGACGGCTTCCCGGTCCGCACTGGCGAGGAGTTCCTGGGGTTTCTCCACGCCGTGGCCGCCTTCGGGGCGGGTCGACCCGAGGCGTTCGGCGCATTCCTCGCTGCGCACCCGCACGCGCAGCGGTTTGTCGACACGCCCAAACCGGTCCCCACGAGTTTCGCGCGGGAGGCGTTCTTCGCCGTCACGGCGTTCACATTCATCAACGCTGACGGCGTGCGCCGTCACGGGCGGTTTCGCATCCGACCCGAGGCCGGGACCGCGTACCTCTCCAATGAAGAGGCGGCAGCGCAGTCCGAGAACTTCCTGTTCGACGAGCTCGGTCCACGGCTGGCCCAGGAGCCGGTCACGCTCGGCGTGTTCGTACAAATGGCGGCGCCTGGCGATGACGTCACCGATGCCAGTGCGCCGTGGCCGGACAGTCGCCCGGAGATCCCGTTCGGCACCGTCACCCTGACGGCCCGCGTGGATGCCCAGGCGCCGGAGCGGCGGCGCCTGATCTTCGATCCCGTCCCCAGGGTGGACGGCATCGAGGCCGCGGGCGATCCGCTTACAGACGTGCGCGCGGACATCTATTTGCTCAGCGGCCGCCGGCGGCGGGCCGTCTTCGGCGATGGGAGGCGTTGATCGGCCAGCAGGGGACGCCTCGCAGGTCGCCAGAGACCGCAAACGCTTGCGTGTGCCGAGTATGCGGCAATGGCCGACATGTCGGCACCCCCTGCCCGTCTATGGCAAGCGACGTCAACCGTTGACGCATGGTCCCATGCTTGCATGGCTCTTACCGTCAACGGGCACCACAATCGCAGTTGACATGAAAGAGACAGCGCAGATGACATTAAAAATTGAAAGGTATGCTGATGAGCAACACACGGCACTTCGGCTGATCGGCCACCTGCAAGCGGCATATCTGGAGGAATTGCAGGCACAGATAGAGGGCAACGGACCCAGGACAGTATTGGACTTGGACCAGGTGACGCTTGTGGATGTCGAGGTGGTGCGCTTTCTCGGCGGCTGTGAGGCTAAAGGCATCGCACTCCTGCATTGTTCCCCCTATATCCGCGAGTGGATTGCCAGGGAGCAACACAGGACAGGATAAGGTCTCGTAGGATGGCAACATGGCCCCTGTCTTCCAGGCAAGGAGGTGCGGATGAGGCGCACAAACGGCGCTGCTCACTGGCGCGCATACAGGATCGTATCGTGTGTCAGACATCGTGGTGCGTTTGACAGGGTGCATAGGGACAATCAACCGACATGGAGGGTATGAGCATGGCAGAGCATCTCGCCAGACCCGCAGAGGCCGCTCCCACGCGGCATAGTCAGCCGTGGCTGCATCAGCACGGCAAGGAGATCCAGGCATTTGGCACCGTGCGGCAGTTCCCACTCGCGCTCGCTTACGAGACGCGGATGTATTCCTGCCAGCGCTTGAACCAGCTCCTGGCCGACACGCAGATCCTCTACGCGCTGTACAAGAAGCACCATTGGCTGATGCGTGGGGCGACCTTCTCCC
>Ga0114129_10011971_pt1 | contig 12339 bp, 8 predicted proteins | sample RhiMetdeltSRZDD1_FD_80071 | JGI IMG/M metagenome (GOLD analysis project Ga0114129, IMG submission 80071) | Populus rhizosphere microbial communities from Tennessee, USA - Rhizosphere MetaG P. deltoides SRZDD1 (version 2) (version 2) | ecosystem: Host-associated > Plants > Roots > Rhizosphere >...
GCGGCCAACCCCACCGAGGCGCGCTTCGACCGGGACGACAACAACGGCGACGGCGTGCTCGAACGCCGGGAATGGCGAGAGAGCGCGGACTTCGATCGGGTCGACCGCAACGGCGACGGGGTGGTGACGCGCCGGGAGTACCTGAACCAGCCGCCCGCCGAGTATGGCGAGGAGCGTTTTGACGACATGGACCACAACGGCGACGGGTTGCTCTCGCGCTACGAATGGCACGGAGACCGCGAGAGCTTCGAGCAGATGGACCGCAACGACGACGGCGTCGTCACCGCCCGGGAGTTCATCAACCCGCCTTCGTCCCCCGGCCGCCGGGATAACCAGTTCCGCGAGCTGGATCGTAATCGTGACGGCAGGGTCACGCGCATTGAGTGGGGGGGCGATGCCGAGGAGTTCCGGCTGCTCGACGTGAACCGGGACGGCGTGCTGAGCCTGGCCGAGTTCGAGAGCACGCGGGCCCTTTCCCGGCGCTTCCGTCTGCTCGACGACGACGGAGACGGAGACCTGTCTCGGGACGAATGGCCAGGAGACCGCACGCAGTTCACGCGCCGCGACCGCAACCGTGACGGCGTCGTGAGCCGCGAGGAGTACCTCTACTGGTGAACGCGAGAGATGTCTACCCGAGCACCCAGTATCGGACGGAGGAGCTGCCGGCGGTCGTGGGGACGACGCTTCAGTTGGCGAGAATTCGACTACCGACGGCGACGAAGAGTCCGCCCTCGCGGCCGAGAGTGCGCATCCACGCGAGTTGCGCGATCAGGCCCTCGAGCCCCCAGTCGTCGGCGGACTGGGCGAACAGGTCGGTCTCTTCCTCGGCGAAGAGCGCGCTCGGCAAGGCGCGCAAGTACTCGACGCCGTTTTCGCGGAACCACTGCTGCACCTCACGCAGGGTGTGCCGGTGCTCCTCCACGTGTTGGTACTGGTCGCGCAGCCACGCCTCGCGCCGCTCGGGCTCGCTGCGGCGGTCGTGAAGGATGGGGTCCCAGGGAATCCAGCGGAACCCTGTGAGCCGCGCGAGGCACCGGCGCAAGCGCAGCGGGAGGCGCGCGTAGGCGTTGTACACGCCGATCGCCACGACACCTCCGGGACGTGCGAGCGGAGGCACCGCGGCGAAGGAGACGCGCGGGTCGGGCGTGTGGTGCAGCACGCCGGAGCAAATGACGACGTCGAATGCCCCGCGCCGCAGTCCGGGCCTCCGCAGGTCCGTTTCGACGAACAGCACGTTCTGTACGCGGTAGCGCGCGGCCGCATCCCGGGCCAGCTCGAGAGAGGGCCGCGCCAGATCGGCTCCGACGACGCACCGGTCGGCGCTGGCGAGGAAGAGGCAGAGCTGCCCGGTGCCGCAGCCGATCTCCAGCACGTTCGCATCGCCGGGAATGGCCTGGTCGAGCCCGCGCACGAAGTCGCTGCGCTGGGCGCGGGCACGCAGCGCCTGCAGACTGTCGCGCGGCGGGTATCCGGGGAAGGGCGCGCGCGCGTAGAACTCGCGCACCGCTTCGGTGCGCGCATCTGCGGGCAGCCGCAGGTCGGGGATGCCCCCCGGCGCCGTGTACTGCACCGCGCACGACCTGCAGCTGAGGCTCAGTAGCTCGCCCGCGCAGCGCGGGCACGCGAGTAGCTCAGCTTCAGAAGATCGCATACACGAACGGGGCCAATGACTCCACGCCGGCCGCGACGACCAGCAACAGGCCTGTTAGGCAGAGGAAGACCAGCAGGGGTACCAGCCACTTGCGTCCCGAGTCGCTGTGCCAGAGCCCGCGTGCTCCGTCCACGATGGTGGGCCCGGCGCTTCGCAGCATCCCCAACATGCGTGCGAACTTTCCTCGTCGCCTGATCATTCGACCGCCTGCTCCGAGGAGGCCTGGCGGCGCTTGCGGACCAGCACGTTCTCCGCGACCAGGACGTCGACGCCCGAGCGGCGGAACGTCGAGTACCCCTCGGCCGCCCGATTCACGATCGGCTCACCCGCCAGGTTGAAGCTGGTGTTGAGCAGTATCGGCAGGTTGGTGCGCGCACCGTAGGCCTCGAGCAGCGCGTGGAAGCGCGGTGCCATGGCACGCTCGACGGTCTGGACGCGCGCCGTGCCGTCGACGTGCGTCACGGCTGCGAGCCGCTCGCGCCATTCGGGCCGCACCGGGAAGACGCCGGACATGAAGCGGCCCAGCCGCGCGCCGCCTTCGGGCAATTCGAAGAAGCGCTCCGCGTGTTCGATGGGGACCGCAGGGGCAAACGGCCGGAACTCCTCACGGTACTTGATGCTCCGGTTGAGCGTGTCCCGCATCGCGGCCTCGTGGGGGGCGGCGAGGATGCTGCGGTTGCCCAACGCGCGCGGCCCCAGCTCGGCGCATCCCTGCATCCAGCCCACGATGCGCCCGGCGGCGAGCTCCTCCACGGTGCGCGCGATCAGATCGCCCTCGCGAGGGGACTCTTGGAGCTCGAGCCCGTCCTCACGAGCCAGGCGAACGAGCTCGCCGGCGTCGATCTCCGGACCCCAGTACGGATGGTCGGGCAGCGCGCGGTGTGCGCGGCGGAAATGCAGGCGGTCCGCGTACAGCGCGGCGCCCAGCGCACAGCCTGAATCGCCCGGCGCGCAGGGGACATACAGGTTGCGGAATCCCGACTCGCTTAGGATGCGCGCGTTGGCGCAGCCGTTCAGGGCCACGCCACCGCCAAAGCAGAGGTCTTGAAGCCCCGTCTCGCGTTGGAGGGAACGCGCCAGGTCGACGAGGATTTCCTCCAGCACGCGCTGCACGCTGCTGGCCACGTCGGCATAGCGCGCGCCCTCCGCGGTCGAGAGGTCGATCGGATCCCAGGGGTCTCGCGCCGGACCCAGCTCGGCGACCAAGCGATCGGAGAAGCTGCGCCGCGCGCCTTCCTGAAACTCGAAATACGACAGGTCCAGGGCGAAGGCCCCGTCCGCGGTGCGTGGCACCATGCGGCGCACCTGCTCCTCGAAGGCCGGCTTGCCGTACGAGGCGAGGCCCATCACCTTGTGCTCACCCTCGTTCACGGGGAAGCCCAGGTAGGCGGTGAAGGTGGAATAAAGCATGCCCAGGGAGTGTGGAAAGCGCAGCTCACGGAAGAGCTCGATCGACGCACTGCCGTCGTCTTCGATCGAGCCGCGTCCGAGCGAGAGCGTCGCCCACTCGCCGACACCGTCGGCGGTGAGAATCGCGGCGCGCCGCGCCGGCGAGGCGAAGAAGGCGGCCGCCGCGTGGGCCTGGTGGTGCTCCGTGAAGAGGATCCGGTCGCTGGGCACGCCCAGATCCGAGGCGATCATCCCCTTGACCCAGAGCTTGCCTCCCAGCGCACTCCGCATCGCGCGGGGGAAGCTGCCCCACGACCGCGGGAAGCCGCGGAGCGCCATGGTCAGGATGCGCTCGAACTTGAGCATCGGCTTCTCGTAGAAGACCACCGCCTCGAGCTCTTCGGGCCGCACGCCCGCGCGATCCAGACACCACTCAATGGCGTTGAGCGGAAATGCGGCGTCGTTCTTGCGTCGGCTGAGGCGCTCCTCCTGCACGGCGCAGACGGGAACCCCGTCCTTGACCAGTGCCGCGGCCGAGTCGTGGTAGTGCGCCGAGATGCCGAGGATCGCCATCAGTACTGTCTTTGCAGCGGGGTGGGGGCGCGCGCAGCGGCGAAGCCCGGCGGCTCGCGCCGCGCTCCGCGCTTGGCCAGGAGCGCGAATGGCGGGAGCAGGACAAAGTACTGGATCCCGAGCATCAGCGTCCCCAGCACGGAGGCGAGCGCGGTCGCCAGGCGCAGATAGGCCTTGAAGAGGCGTCCCGCGCGCGCTTGCCAGAGGCGTAGCCCCTGCTTGCGGGGCGCCAGGCGCGCGAGCTGCTTGCGGGTGTAGTTCATGTGGAATACCTCGTCCTCGAGGATCCTTACGAACACGGTGCGCGTGTCCGGATCGCAGTCGAGCACCTGTGCGTAGAGCGCGAAGCGGCCGGCCGCCGCCTTTTCGGAAAGATGAAGGAATGCGAGCAGCGACTCGTCGCAATGCGCATCGATCTGCAGATCGTCAAGGCCGCGCTCGCCCGGCGCCAGCCAGTTGGCCTCGAAGCGCGAGCGTCCCGGCGAGCAGCTGAGCAGCTCGCGCCCCCGCCGGCGAAACAGGTCGGCATGCCGCTGCTCCTCCTCGGCGTGTCGCATGAACAGACGGCGTAGGGACGGATCGCGCGTCCGCTCGGCCGCGCGCGAAAGGTCGCGGCCGCCACTCGCTTCGGTTTCTGCGAAGCGCAGGAGCTTGCTGGCACGGCGATGCGCGTCGGCCCAGACCCGACGGTGCAGCGGCTTGAGCAGCAGGTCGAAGGTCGACGGCACGGCCCGCACGAGAAAAGACGTTAGCACACGGCGTGCTACGCTGCCGGCTTGCTTGCCTGGATCGTGCGCTTGTCGCTGCTCGGGCCGAGCGCGCTGCTTCTCGGCTTCGCCGCGCTAGCGGATGGAGCCTGGTTCGAACGCCACGTCGTGCTGCCTGCGGTCTATCCGCCGCCGCCCGTGTGGACGCTTCCGGCGCTTCGCCTCGCCGCCGCGGCGATCGGGCTCGTGCTTGCCGCTTGCGCCGTCGCCGCCGGCCGGCGTGCAACGCCGGCTGCTCTCGCGCGAGTCGCGCTGTCGATAGCGCTGAGCGTATGCGCGTCGGAGCCGGCGTTGCGCATCCTCCACCGGGTGCTGCCCGTGCCCGAGACGCGCATCGAAGCCCGCCTCGCCGCACCCGACGCACGGACCGGCTGGGCGTTCGTTCCAGGACGTTCGCTAGACCTGCCCGCGCCCGGCGGTGGCCGCATGATTCGTTACTCGATCGACGTCCACGGTGACCGCGCAACCTCCGCGGAATGGGTCGAGGACCCCCTGGCCCCGACGCTATTGGTCGCGGGAGAATCGATCGCTACTGGTCACGGACTGCTTTGGAACGAGACGTTCGCGGCGCGCCTGGGCGAGATGTTGCAGGTGCAGGTAGTCGACGTCGCCGAGGGCGGGTATGGCAGCGACCAGGCGCACCTGCGCACCGTGGACGCCCTTGCCCGACTGGCCCATCCCATCGCGGTGGTCACCACCGTGCTGCCGGTGCAGCTCTATCGCAACTTGCACGACGATCGCCCGCACCTAGTGCTGCGCGATGGCGTGCTGTTGCTGGCACCCGCGTCCGACTCGCGGCTGCGGCTGCGTCAGTTCCTGGTGAACGACTTGCCATACCTGGGCGAGGCTGGCCTCGAGAAGAGCCTGACGCTCACCCACGCCATCCTGCACGCGACCGCCGCGGCGGCCCGTGCTCGGGGGGCGAAGCCGCTCTTCGTCGTCCCCAGCTTCGGCTCCCCGCGGCCGCTCGATGCGCACCCCGAGGCCTTCATCCTGCGCCCGCTGCTCGACGATCTTCCGCACATCGTCGTGGACATCGACCCGGCGCACCTGCTGCCCGGGGACGGCCACCCCGATCCTGAAGGTGCGCGCCAGATCGCTGCCGCCATCGCGGAAGCGCTCGCGACTCAAGCGCCCCGCTGACGAGCGCGGGTCCGTTCAAGCGCGTTCCGCCTGCCACGACCGCCGGCGCGCGCGCGGCCGCACGGTCAGACGGGAGCAGACATCCCGCGAGGCGGCTTCGGCGCGCAGCACCGCTTCCGGCGCCGGCTCGTCCGGCCCGTAGCGCGCGTCCATGAAAAGGCCGGTCAGGACACTCAGCGGGTCCCGCGGCTTTTGCACACGGTCCTCGATCTCGCGCGGCGTGAGGCTTCGTTCGAAGTGCAAGCCGGCCTGGCTGGCGCGGGCCAGGAAGCGCAAGTAGGCGCGGATCACGCGCCCGCGGGCAGGCGCGTAGCGCGGGTCGTGGGGACTGGGCGGCTCGAGAATCTCCTCGGCGAGCACGTGGCTTTCCGGAAGCTCCACGAGCGCAGGTGATTCGTCTCCGCTTCCACCGCGCAGCCAGCGCATGACGACGAGCGTCGCACCTCCGCCAAGGACGGCGAGAAGGGCGAGCCATTGGTAGGCGCGTTGGACATCGCCTGCGAACGCGGGACCGCGGGCGCCGTCTAGCCCCTCGAGCGAGGGCGGAGGAAGAAAAACGAGCGCGGTGGCCAGGAGGAGCACCGGGACCGCGAGCGCGCGCAGGGCGTCCTTCAGGACTCGGCCAGCGGCCGGGGCGGGGACGCTCGGCCAGAGGAGAAGCCGCATCGTCACGTAGTCGAACGAGAAGAAGATGGAGGCGAGCAGGACGAAGCCGGGGAGGCTCACCAGTGCCGGAAGGCCGCCGCCGGCGGCGGCGAGGATGGTGAGAACGAGCGCGCCCCAGAGCGCCACGAGCTCGAGCGAGAGAGCTTCTGAGGCGAGGAGCACGGCCACCTGCAGCAGCGCGAGACCGGTCGCTGCCTTGCCCGCGAGAACGGGCGCGGCCAGGGCCGCGACCAGGCCGAAGAAGCCGGGTACCGGCAGGCAGACCAGTGCGATCAACCGCGCGCGACGCCTCGGCCCGGCGGCACCCAGGGCGGAGGATGCGTCCGAAACGAATCCACCCAGGAGCACGGCGAGGCCCAACGCCAGCGCGTAGCCCGTCAGCCGCCCGAGGCTGGGAGAGCGCCAGGCGAGATCGGCGCCGGCCACGGCGACGAGCGACAGGAGATAGAGCGCGAGCAGGCGCCCCGCGAGGAGTCGCGCCGTGCCCCGGGCCTCCATCAGGCCGCCTCGAGCCAGTCCGGGCGCGCGAGCTCGGCCGGCAGATCCCGCTCGGCGTCGAAGATGGCGAGCAAGGCTCCGTGTGCGTGCGCGAGCACACGCAGCTCCTCCGCCTGCTCCAAGACGAGACTCCGCGGGCGGGAGCGTTGATCGATCGGCACGAAGGAATCCATGTCCACCGCGACCAAGACCGGTAGCACCCGCCTGGCGCGGAGCGAGGCGAGGATCTCAGCGAGCCGGCCAAGGTCGAGGAACGGGGTTGCGGCCAGGAGGGCCGCCGTCGAGCCCGCGGGGATTTGAGCCTGCTCTCGCTGGACGAGGTCGAGCAGCGGAAGGCCGCCGTCCTGGTGTACACGGATGAGCTGGTCGAGGGCGTAAGCGAGGTGCAGCTCGCCACGGCCGGGCGCCACCGCGAGCGCCTGGCGGCCTTCCCCGAAGAGCTGGACCGTGTCGCCCCGCCGGGCAGCCGTGGCGAGGAGCGAAGCTGCGGTCCGGACCACGTACTCGCGCGTGGACTTCTGGCCCGTGCCCGCGCGGTGCTTGCGCTCGAGATCGAGGAACAAGCTGAAGTAGGGCGAGAGGTCGAGCTCGAGCTCCTTCACCATCGGCCGGCCGTGGCGCGCGGTAGCGGGCCAGTGAACGCGCCGCAAGTCGTCGCCGGGACGGAAGTCGCGCACGCCCAGGTAAACGGCGCTCGTTCCAGGGCGCGCGGCGGTCGCGTCGGTCGGGGCGAAGCTCGTCCGCGCCCCGAGCTGGTCGAGTCCGCCCACGGGGTGGACCCGCGGAAAGAGATCGAAGGGCCGCAGGTCGGGCAGGAGGCGCCGCGCCGAGAAGAGGCCGAGCGGGTCCGCAACGGACAGCGCGAGCGGGCCCACCGTGTAGACACCCCACAGGCGCGAGCACAAGGTGCGGTAGCCGAGCCGGTGCCGTCGCCCCGGTCGCAGCGGACCGGGGTCCAGTAGGGCCTTGCCTTCGGCCAGCGCGGCGCCAAAGGAGTCGAGGATCTCGACGAGAGAGACGGACGCGCGGCCACGGTTGTCGAGCGCGATTTCCACGCGCACCTCTTCGTCCTCGAAGGCGTTAGCGGTCAGGCTGCGGCGCGCGTCGAGGTGAGCGAGGTTGCGCCGCGCGGTGGCCCGAGCCGCGGCCACCAGCAGCAGGAGCGCCACCGCGAAGGCCACGAGCGACGGAGCTCGCAGCACCAACCCGAGGAAGAAGCAAAACCCCGCAGCGAACGCGAGGAACGCACGGTTTCGGAAGGCGGGGTCCACGTCAGGGCTCGGGCCGCCGTGCGAGGTCGACCGGCACCTCGACCGTGCGGAGCACGTCCTCCACCACGCGCGCGCCGTCTACACCCTGGACCCGCGCCCGGGGCTTCGCCACGATGCGGTGGGCGAGCACGCTCCGGGCGAGGCGCTTCACGTGGTCGGGGGTCACGTAAGCCTCGCCATGGAGCAGCGCTTGCGCCTGGGCCATGCGCACGAGCGCGATCGCCCCGCGCGGGCTCGCCCCGAGCTGGACCTGCTCGTGCGCGCGGGTCGCGGCCACCAGCCGCTGCACGTAACCGACGAGCGATTCGTGGACGTGGACCCGGCCGACCGCGGCCTGCGCCTGTCGGAGCTGCTCGAGGTCGGCCACCGGCCGGAGGCTGGCGAGAGGATGGGTCTCGCGCTGAGCCAGGATCACCTTCGTCTCGGTGGCCGCGTCCGGATAGCCGAGCGAGACTCGCACCAGGAAGCGGTCGAGCTGGGCCTCGGGCAGGGGGAAAGTACCCGCGAGCTCGATCGGGTTCTGCGTGGCGATGAGGAAGAAAGGATCGGGCAGCGCGTGCGTGAAACCGTCGGCCGTGACCTGCCGCTCCTCCATCGCCTCCAGGAACGCCGACTGGGTGCGGGGAGTGGCGCGGTTGATCTCGTCGGCGAGCACGAATGGCGCGAAGATCGGCCCTCGTCGGAACTCGAAGGCCAGGGTCTTCGGGTTGTAGATGGAGGCGCCGGTCACGTCGCTCGGCAGGAGATCGGGCGTGCACTGGATGCGCTTCACCGGTGCGTCCAGCGAGCGGGCGAGCGATCGGGCCAGGATCGTCTTGCCCACGCCCGGCACGTCCTCCACCAGGACGTGCCCGCGCGCGAGGAGTGCCGCGACCACGGTTTCGACTACCGCCCGCTTGCCGAGCACGACCTCGTCCACGTTATGGACGAGGCGGGTGAGAGCTGGATCGACCTCCGGGCTCACTGTCGGCAGCATAACAGGACGTGCGGGGTTGGTGCCGAGCGGGTCGGTGTCGGGAAGAAGCGGAGCACGGACGCCTCGTAAGTATCGGAGCCTCTAGCTGGTCCTGGCCGAAAAGTCGCCCTGTGGCATGCCCCTTGGCTTCCCCGTGTGCGCTGAAGCCCGGCTGTCTCAGGCTCCAAGTCGATATCCCCACGACACTTTGGGCTCCGTGTGATCTCCGTCACGTCGTAGTCCGCCCGGGCGCGTCGTTTGCTCCGACAGCCTGCCAGGGGAGGGCTGCGCTTGCGGAGCAGAGCTGATCGAATGCACCAATTCGGCGATCCCGCGCTCAAGATCAGGTAGAGCTCTCAGAGAATCAATGACCATGAAAATGCACGACACAATGGCCCGGGCTTGGCTCGGCACACTGGCACTGGGTGGGGTGCTCGTAGCCGCGCAGGGCTCGGCAGCAACCTTCACGGTCAACAGCACTCTCGACACGGCTGATGCGGCCCCCGGGGACGGCGCCTGCTTGACGGGGGGCGGCGTTTGTACCCTCCGCGCTGCCATCCAGGAAGCGAACGCGTTCGCCGGCGCCGACCTCATCCACTTTGCCATCGGGACCGGCCTGCAGACGATCGCCCCAGCCGCGGTCCTGGACGACATTCAAAGCGTCGTGACGGTCGACGGCACGACGCAGCCGGGCTTTGCGGGCACGCCCCTGATCGAGCTGAACGGCGCGGGGGTTGCGGTGGGCGACGGGTTGAAACTGAACCTCGCCGCCAGCGGGGGAACCACCATCAAAGGGCTGATCATCGATCAGTTCGCCGGGGGAGCCGGCGTCCGGATTGCCAGCTCGTCGAACAACGTCATTATCGGCAACTACCTGGGCACGGACCCGACGGGCACGCTCGCCAGAGGAAACGTCAATGGTGTGTTCGTCCAGGGCCCTACGTCCACGAACAACCGGATCGGCGGTACCACGGTGCCCGAGCGCAACATCGTCTCCGGCAACACCGGGACCGGGATCGTGATCACCGGTGCCGGCGTGACCAACAACCTCGTGGAAGGCAACTACATCGGCCTGGACGTGACCGGTACTGTGGATCTCGGGAACACGAGCTCCGGCGTGGATGTCTTGAGCAGTTCGGCGAACAACACGATCGGAGGCACCGCGGCGGGTACCGGCAACGTCATCTCGGGTAACAACCTTCACGGGATCCGGATGATCCAGGCTGGCACCTCGGGCAACGTCGTTCAGGGCAACCTTATCGGCACCAACGCCGCGGGCACCGCCGCAATCCCCAACAGCGCAAATGGCGTCAATGTCGCCTCTGCCGCCGCGAGCAACACCATCGGCGGAACGACGCCCGCGGCGCGCAACGTCATCTCCGGCAACGGCACCCAGGGAGTGCAAATAGCCAACCTGAACACCAACAACAACGTCATCGCCGGCAACTTCATCGGGACGGACGTCGCTGGCACCGCGCCAATCCCGAATGGCTCCGGTGGAATCGTCATCAACAGCAACCCGGCGAACAACACGATCGGCGGGCTCGTCGCCGGAGCGGGGAACCTGATCGCCTACAACACCACGTATGGAGTCGACGTGGGAGCTGGAGCGGGCATCGGCAACGCCATCCTTCGCAACTCGATCCACAGCAACGGAGAGCTCGGAATCGACCTGTTTCACGAAGCGTTTCTCGTCACGCCCAACGACACCGGCGACATCGACACCGGGGGGAACGCGGGGCAGAACTTCCCGGTCCTGAGCGCGGCCATGACCGACGGGGCCGGCACCGCGAACTTCGCCGGCTCCTTCAGCAGCGCGGCAAGCACGACGTATCTGATCGAGTTCTTCGCGAGCAGCGCCGCAGACTCGAGCGGCTTCGGCGAGGGCGAGCGCTATCTCGGCTTCACGAACATCACGACGAACGCTTCCGGCGACGCCATCATTGGCGTGGCCATGGCCGCAACTCTGGCCGCCGGCGAGCTCGTGACAGCGACCGCCACCGATCCCTCCAACAGCACCTCGGAGTTCAGCGCGGCTATCGCTGCCGTCGGGTCCCTGGTCGTGACCACGACCGCGGACACGGTGGACGGCAACACGGCTTCGGTGTCCGCCCTGATTGCCGCTCCCGGGGGCGACGGACGCATCTCGCTGCGCGAGGCGATCACCGCCGTGAATGCCACGCCCGGCACGGACACGCTCCGCTTCGGGATCCCGCTGACCGACGCCAACCACTTCTATTATCAGAACGACGGGCTTGCCGGCTCGCTCTCCGTGGTCGCGGTGACCACCCTCACCGATTCCGCGACCGCGTCCTCGCCGGCCATCAGCGACTTCGACCCGGACTACCCGGCGGGAATGGCACGGAGCTGGTACCGCATCCAACCAAGCGGCACTGGGCTGAGCGTGACCGGCATCGTGGCGATCGACGGCACTACCCAGACCGGCTACCTCACGGGGGGGCCCGTGATCGAAGTCGACGGCGGCCTGATGGCGCCCGCAGGAACGCCCGGACTGTGGGTTTTCGGCGGTAGCAGCAGCGTGCGCGGTCTCGTCATCAACCGCTTTACCACGGAAAGCGGGATCCGACTCCAAACGGCAGGTGGCAACACTGTCGCCGGCAACTACCTTGGGACGGATGTCAGCGGGACGATCGCTCGCGGGAACCAGAGCGGAGTAGGGACACAACTCGGTTCGGGCAACAACACGATCGGAGGCAGCACAGCCGCCGATCGAAACGTGATTTCCGGCAACACGGGCACCGGTGTGACGATCTCTGCCACCTCCGGCAATGTCGTGCTCGGCAACTACATCGGTACCGACGTGACGGGGACCGCGGACCTGGGCAACAGCAACGGTATCCAGATCGCGTCCACCGCGGCGAACAACACAGTGGGCGGGACCGTCGCCGGTTCACGAAACGTCATCTCTGGAAACAACGTCGGCGTTTCGATCTTCGGTGCCGGCTCCTCGAACAACGTGGTGCTCGGCAACTATATCGGCACCGACGTGACCGGCACGCTCGACCTCGGCAACTCGTTCCAAGGCGTCAACGTGCAAGCAAGCGCCGGCACTGGTAACAGCATCGGCAGTGCGGCGGCCGGCGCACGCAACATCATCTCCGGCAATGATGGCAACGGCATCGACTTCGGCAGCGTGAACGGATTCATCGAGGGCAACTACATCGGAACCGACGTGACCGGCACCGTCGACCTCGGTAACACCCAGGACGGCATCCAAATCGTCGCCGGACCGGTCCGCGTCGGTGGAACGGCCGCAGGACAGGGCAACGTCATTTCGGGGAACAACCAGTCGGGAGTTCTCATCTCGGCGGGGACGAACAACCTGGTGCAGGGGAACCTGATCGGCCCGGATGCGTCGGGCACTGCTGATCTGGGCAACACTAGTATTGGCGTCTGGGTCCAGAC
>Ga0114129_10011972_pt1 | contig 12338 bp, 8 predicted proteins | sample RhiMetdeltSRZDD1_FD_80071 | JGI IMG/M metagenome (GOLD analysis project Ga0114129, IMG submission 80071) | Populus rhizosphere microbial communities from Tennessee, USA - Rhizosphere MetaG P. deltoides SRZDD1 (version 2) (version 2) | ecosystem: Host-associated > Plants > Roots > Rhizosphere >...
CGCCGGCTGGTCGCCTGATGGTGCGTGGTTCTACGTCGCCACGAGCGGCGGCCTCTACGCGCGACCGCTGGCAGGCGGCGCGCTGGCGCGCGTCAGTGGCATCGGCGTTCCGGTCAGCATCACGAAGCCCTGATGCAGGTTGGCGCGGTCTTCCCGCAACTTGAGATCGGCACCGATCCCGACGCGATCGCGAAGTACGCGCGCACGGTCGAGGAGCTCGGTTACGACCACCTGGTGATCTTCGATCATGTCCTTGGCGCCGACGCCGATCGACCCGGTGGCTGGACGGGCGTCTACGACCACCGTTCGATGTTCCACGAGCCGTTCGTGCTCTACGGCTACCTCGCCGCTGTCACGACGCGGCTCCGGCTCGCGACCGCGGTGATCGTGCTCCCGCAGCGGCAGACCGCGCTCGTTGCCAAGCAGGCGGCCGAGGTGGATGTCCTTTCGCGTGGCCGGCTCACGCTCGGAGTCGGCATCGGGTGGAACGAGGTCGAGTACGAGGCGCTCGGTGAGCGCTTCGCGAATCGAGGCCGGCGCATCGAGGAACAGATCGCGGTCCTGCGCGCGCTCTGGACGCAGGAGGTCGTGGACTTCAAAGGTCGGTGGCATCGCATCGATCGCGCGGGCCTCAATCCGCTACCGGTCCAGCGTCCGATCCCGATCTGGATGGGTGGTGGCTGGGATCGGCAGAAGCGCGCGATCAATGAGCCCGTGGCACGGCGTATCGCGAGGATCGCCGACGGCTGGTACGCGCAGATCCCTGCGAACGACGACGGCCGCGCGGGAATGGATGCATTCCGTCGCCTGGTCGAAGAAGAAGGACGCGATCCCGCCACGTTTCCCGTCGAGGCGCGTCTTCCGGCGGCGAAGAGCGGCGCGGAGGAGTGGAAGCGCGGCATCGAGACGGTCCGGCAGATGGGGATGACGAGCGTCGAGCTCAACACGATGGGCGCCGGATACCGATCGATGGACGAGCACCTCGACGCGCTGCGACGGTTCCGCGAGCTGGTCTAACGGCCTAGTGCGAGACGGTATTGGCGCGCCACACGCCGGCTGCCCATCCCGGCCGACGTGTAGAGCTGGAATGCGGCGTCGTTCTCGGGTGCGCCCCAGACCATCACCAGCGATGCACGGTGCCCCGCGCTGCGCTGAAAGACCTCGTTGACGATCGCCCGGCCGAGTCCGAGCCGGCGAAACTCGGGATGAGTGCCGAGCGGCTCGATCTCGGTGGTGGCAGTCCGAGGGTCGAACCAGGCGATGCAGTACGCGGCCAGCCGTCCATCCGGCGCGCTCACGATGGGCACGAGTTCGCGCCTGAAGTCCGGCATCGCGACGACCGTGTCGTGCATCTGTCGCGTGTACGACGATGGCACTCCGCTGCGCATCCAGGCAGCTCGATGAAGATCGACATACGCGGCGTCGAGCTCGGGTTCGAGCCATCGCATGGCGAAACCCGCCGGCAGTGCGGGCGCCGGTAAGGGATCGACAAGCTCGCGGACAAGCTCATGGCCATACGTACCCGACACTTCGAAACCACGTTCCCCAAGGGCCGCGACCATCGGGCGGTCATCCACCCAAGCTGTCACCTCGATCGCCTCCGCTCGCTCACGTGCGGCCAGTGCCCGCTCGACGTCGATCAGCGCGAGATGATCTTCGAGCGCAGCGGTACGCGGCAGGACCATCACGTAACCCGCGTCCGCGACGGCGAATCCCGCGAGCGCTTCACCGATCACCCAACGCCTGACCGCGAACGTATCGCGGCCAAGCCGACGAAGGAGCCACTGCAGACCGCCGGGATGAAGGAAGGCGTGCGGATCGGAGGTCGCGCGCGCGTTACCGACCGTGCCAAGCAGCTCGAGCAGATCACGCTGAAGGTCAAAACCGCGTTCCGTGAGGTCTGACATCGCGCGACTATTGTCGACAGATGGACGTCCAGGTCGACCGACACACTGGCGCAACGCCGGAGCCCAAAGCGATCGAGTCGCATCTTCGCGCGGAAGCGCGCGATGTCTACGGGTGGTCGAACGGACCAGGCGATCGATACGAGCAGCACGCGCATGCCTACAACAAGATCCTCTATTGCACGCAGGGCTCCATCGAGTTCGTGCTCGGTGACGGCCGGACGCTGACGCTGCGGCCAGGTGATCGCATGGTGCTGCCGGCCGGTACGCCACACGCAGCGCGAGTCGGACCGGAGGGCTGCGTCTGCGTCGAGGGCAAGGTCTAAACTCGCCGACATGCGCCCGCTCGCGCTCCGCATGGGGCGGCTCGGCACGGAGACGGCATTCGAGGTCCTGGCTCGCGCCAAAGCTCTCGAGGCGAAGGGCCGCAGCATCGTGCATCTCGAGATCGGCGAGCCCGACTTCGACTCGCCGCGTTCTGTTGTCGCGGCCGGCGTCGCATCGATCGAACGCGGCGAGACGCACTACACGCCGTCCGCGGGCATCCCCGAGCTGCGCGAGGCGGTCGCGAACTACCTGAACCGCGCGCGTGGCCTCAGGATCGAGCCCGGGCAGGTCATCGTCACGCCAGGCGCGAAGCCGATCATGTTCTACGCGATCCTCGCGCTCCTCGAGTCAGGCGACGAGGCGATCTATCCGGATCCGGGCTTTCCGATCTACGCGTCGATGATCTCGTTCGCCGGCGCCAAGGGCATCCCGCTCGCGCTCCGCGAAGAGAACGACTACGTCCCCGACCTCGACGAGCTGCGACGCCTCATCACGCCGCGCACGAAGCTGCTCATCCTCAACAGCCCGCACAACCCGACCGGCGGCGTGCTGTCGCCTGAAGCGACGAGCGAGATCGCGAAGATCGCGCGCGAGCACGACCTCTGGGTCCTGTCGGACGAGATCTATGCCGAGATCATCTACGAGGGCAAGCACCGGTCGATCGTGGCCGAAGAGGGAATGGCCGAGCGCACGATCCTGCTCGACGGATTCAGCAAGACGTTCGCGATGACGGGATGGCGCCTGGGATACGGCGCGTTCCCGATGGCGCTCGTGGATCCTGTCGCGAAGCTCGTGACGAACTCGGTCTCGTGCACCGCGACCTTCACGCAGCGCGCCGGAGTCGTCGCGATCTCACAGCGCCCCGCGGAGGTCGACGTGATGCTCGCCGAGTTCCGGCGGAGGCGCGACGCGATCGTGGCCGGACTGAACCGCATCGACGGGATCACGTGCCGGCTCCCGCACGGAGCGTTCTACGTGTTCCCCAACATCAAAGGTCTCGGTCTCGGCGACGCTTCGACGGTCGCGAACCGCGTGCTCAACGAGGCTGGTGTCGCTGCCCTCGCCGGCACCGCCTTCGGCCCGATCGGAGAGGGCCATCTGCGCCTCTCGTACGCGAACTCTCTGGAGAACCTCAACCTCGCGGTCGAGCGCATTCGGGACTGGGTCCGTTCAGGCAAGAGCGCCGTCCCTGCGGCCGGCGACTAGGGCGCACAGCTCTCGTACTTACCGGTAGGTAAGTACAGGAAGGCGCAAAGACGGCTAGACCCCGATGCCGTCGACGATCAACCCGACGATGTCCGTAGCCAGCTCCTGTGGCTCGCGACCACCGGGTAAGGGATCGCGTCCGGTCCATGGATCGAGCAGGTTCAGCAGCGCCTGTGCGGCGAACGCCGTGTCCATCTGCCGCAGCTCACCGGCCTGGACGCCGTCATCGAGGATCTGCTGCAGCGGCGCGAAGAAGTGCCTGAAGAAGGCGCTGCGGGCTTGGCTGTTCTGGTCGACCGTGAGCGTCACCCCGCCGTCGCGCAGCAGGCGCGGAGCGCTGCAGCGTGCACCGATGAGGTAGGCCAGCGCCGAGATCAAGCGATCGCGCGACCGGCCGCCACGCCGCGCGGCCGACTTCAGCGCGCCGCCGTGCTCCTCCAGAACGCTGCAGACCACGGCAGTGAAGAGCGCGCTCTTGTCCGTGAAGTAGTAGTAGACGGTCGGCTTCGTGACCGCGGCCTCACGCGCGATGTCGTCGAGAGACGCTCCACGGACGCCCTTCTCTCCCCACAGGCGGTCGGCGGCCTGAAGCACGCGCTCCCGTGTGGACCCGGTCGGCCGGCGCTTCCGCTGCGGCACGTGGTGATTCTACCTACCGGTCGGTAAGTGAGCCAGCGCGACGTTACGGCTGAGGCCGATGCCGATCCGAGTTCGCGCGGCGACATCGACGCGCACACCTTCGCTTAAACGTCGCTAACGGGCGTCGCGCACCAAACCCTCTGGCGCCTTCACGAGGAATTGCTGTCGAAACGACAACAGCACGACAACACGCTTGCTGTCATGTAGCCGCGCATCGCCTGTTACCTCTCTCCCCATCCGCGTTCGTCGTCGCGTTACGTCGGCCGACCGAAATGGAGCGGCCCCTGCGTGCCTGGCCCGACAACTACCTCGGGGCCAATGGTCCGGGGTCGCGACAGAAATGACCGGGAGGCTAAGACGAATGCACAAGGCCAAGGGGGTTCTCAGCATCATCGCTGGTCTTGTTCTGCTCTTTCAGGCAGGCACGACCGCGGTGTACGCCGACGACGGTCGGCACAAGATCAAGTCGGACAAGTCGGACAACAAAGCGCAGGTCTCGACCAGCACGAGGTCGAGCAACGACGCTAAGGCGAGCGAGCGGGCGAAAGCGGACGCTGAGGCGAAAGCAAAGGCGGACGCGGCGCTCAAGGCCAAGGCAGACGCTGACGCGAAGGCAAAGGCCGATGCCGAGGCGAAGGCGAAGGCCGAAGCTGCAGCTCGAGGCGACAGCAAGGCCAAGGCGGATGCCGACGCGAAGGCCAAGGCAGACGCGGAGGCGAAGGCCAAGGCAGACGCCAGCGCGAAGGCCAAGGCGGATGCTGACGCGAAGGCGAAGTCAGAGGCTGCGGCGAAGGCGAAGGCTGACGCCGACGCGAAGTCGAGCAGCCGTTCAGAGGAGAAGAGTGGCTCGGAGAACAGTGGCTCTGCCAAGAGCGGCTCGGACACGAGCACCAGCAACAGTCCTAATGGCAACAACGGCGACATCAAGATCCACATGGTGACGACGGCTCAAGAGGACCACCGCAATCAGCCGAAGCCGGGCTGCACGTTCTACATCGACGGCTTCAACTTCGACAGTCGCTCGAGCGGTCGATGGGAGATCGAGGGGCAGGGCCAGACGAGCGGATCCTTTGGCTCGGGCACCTGGGGTCCCTCAGACGCTGAAGGCGACTGGCGGACTGGCGTCATGACACTTCCGACAGGCCACTACAAGGCATCGGCTTGGCAGGTATTGCCGAACGACGCACCCGGTGGCGCGAAGAAGAAGGTCTTCAAGATCGACTGCGGTACGACGAGTGGCGGAGCGGGCCAAGAGACCCAGGGCGCCGTCAGCGCAGCGATCAACAGCGCGGCCATCCTCAGGAACCAGCTCACGTCCAGGATCGAGGCCGCCGCAGCGGTACTCGCGTCCTGCACGGCGCTGACGCCGGCTGACCGCACCGCACTGACCAACGCGATGAGCACCAGCGTCGCGGCAAAGGCTGACCTCGACCTGAAGCTTGGAGCAGCTGTTAAGGCTCTCGACGCGCTCGACGCGGCGATCGCTTCAGGCATCGCGGCGGACATCGCGCTGAACGTCACAGCGGCCACGAAGGCCTCGGCCGATCTTCAGCTCTCAGCGAGCGCCGCAACGACCGCGAAGACGAACCTCGGCGGGATGCTTACTGGTGTCGCCTCTGTCTGTGGCAACACCGGTGGAAATGGCAATGGAAACGGCAATGGCAACGGAAACGGTGGCGGCAACAGCCGAAGCGGCGGCGGCGCGCAGCAGGGCTCGCTGACCGGTTCGCAGTCGAACGGCGGAAGCCGCTCGGGCACCGGTTCAAAGAGCAAGGGCGGCGGTAGCCGTACCGGCACCGGATCCAAGAGCAAGAACGCGAGCAACACCGGCGCTGGCACGAACAGCGCTGCCGCCGGAAGCGCGACCGGAAACGGATCCAACACCGTCGGCGGAAGCGTCGGCGGGACCAACACCCAGTCGCAAGAAGGCACCACCGGCGGCACCGGAACCACCGGCGGCACCGGGACCACGGGGACCAAGAACAACGTCAACGTCAATGTCAACGTGCACGGCAACGTCGGCGCGCAGGCGCAGGCAGCGCTCGAAACGTCGATGAAGAACGCCGAGAAGGCGGCTGCGCAGCTCGCGAGAACGATCGCTGCTGCTCAGCTGTCCCTGCACTCGGGCACGCTCAACATCACTCAGGAGCTGGCACTGAATGCAACGGTGCAGGCGGCTCTCTCTGCTCAGAAGGAGCTCGCTGCGGCTCTCGCCGCAGCGCAGAACGCCCTCACCGCACTCAACAACGCGATCAACGCTGGCAACGCCGCACAGATCGCTGCAGCCGCGGAGGCCGCACGGCAAGCCGCGGCCAACCTCAATGCCGCGGCGAACACGGCGGCCCAGGCGAACGCGAACGTCAACACGACAACGAACGCGATCGGGACGACATCTGCGACGACAACGGTCGTGGCCGGCGTGCAGACAGCCCCGGCGACCAGCGCGACGCAGTCGACCCAGACCGGCTCGGAGAGCACGACCACCTCGCAGACGGTCGTTGGCGGCGTGCAGACGCTTCCGTCGACCAGCACTGGGGACAGCATCCCGCTGACAGCGCTCGGCGGGGCGCTCCTCAGCATCGGGGTGTGGCTGCTCCGAAAGCCGCGCGAAACATCGGCTGACTCGTAGGCACCTACGTCGCCCGCCTTGCGCGAAGGGAGCCCGGAAACGGGCTCCCTTCCTTTCTCCTCGCGAGACGCGGACTTTTCGTGAGAAGTGAGGGCGCCGGGCACGGGTCGTGCACCGCTCGCCCGTTCGGAGTGTGAGCGAGTGGCACAGGATCTAGTCGAGATCGAGTCCGCCGAACCCGAGGCCGATCTACCGCGTTGGGACCTGAAACGCGGCGCCGAGATCGACCCGAGTCTCGTTGTCATCGAGAAGCTCGGCGAAGGCACTCGGTATGAGGCGTACCGGGCCTGGGACCGCACGCTGTTCTGCGAGACCGCGGTCAAGGTCGTCCGTCCTCATCGCGTGAGCGACGACAGAGCCATCGAGGGCTTCGAGCGCGAGGTCGCGATCGGCATGCGAATGACGCACCCGTATCTGGTGCGTTTCCTTCGCTGGAGCGCGAAGCCTCCCCGTCCTTACCTGGTCATGGAGTTCGTGCACGCGCAGACGCTCGGCGCGCATCTCCAGGACATCGGAACAGTCAGCATCCCGGAGACATGCCTACTCGGGATCCGGATGGCCGGCGCCCTCCAGCACATGCACAACAACTCGGCGCTCCACCTCGACGTCAAGCCGTACAACGTGACGATGGGCGACCCGCCGAAGCTGTTGGACCTGAGCCTGGCGCGTACGTTCTCTGGCGCGCTCAAGATGCGGCACACGATCGGGACGAAGGAGTACATGCCTCCCGAGCAGTGCGAATACGGAGAGGTGACTCCACAGAGCGATCTCTTCTCGCTCGGCGCGACGCTCTACGAGAGTGTCTCGAGGATGCTTCCGTTCCCCGAAGGCGATGAGGCATCGGACTCACGAGCGGACCAATACCCGCAGATCGAATACGACGCGCTTCCGTTGTCGGAGGTCGTCGACGTGCCACGAGAATTCGAGCAGGTGATCATGGCGTGTCTCGCTCGGGACCCTCGCAAGCGTCCCGACTCCGCGATCGATGTCGCGGTCGTGCTCGAGCGAGTCATCGAAGGGCTGGGCCTGAAAGAGCTCCTCGCTTGGCCGAAGGGAGTGCGCGTGCGACCCTAGCCCGCGATGGGCCGGCTTCGAGAGTTCTGGTTCGGCGAGGCCGACATCGCGCCCGTGGCCCTTTTCCGGATCCTCTTCGGAGCGCAGCTCTTCAATTGGTTCTGGCAGCTGTTCCCAAATCTCACCGCGTTCTTCACCGACGAGGGGATCCTGCCGCGACGCGCGCAGGCACTCTCCGACGGCGATCGCCTTTCGCTGCTCAACCTGTCCGGCGACTGGTGGTTCGTTGCGGTCATCTGGTTCGTCTCATGCCTGGTTGCGCTCGCGCTGACCCTGGGTTGGCACACGCGTGCGATGGGTCTGCTCGCGTTCGTTCTTGTGTCGAGCTTCTCCTGGCGAGACCCTCTGATCCTCGACGGCAGCGATCTCGTCTTCCGCCTCGTGCCGTTGTGGCTTGCGTTCACGACCGCCGGTGAGCGCTGGTCGCTCGACGCCCGCCGGCGCGGCACGTCCGTCGGACGGGGCTGGGCGCTTCCGATCCGGATCCTCGAGCTGCAGATCGCGTGGATCTACCTCGCCACGGGCCTCGAGAAGCTCGGAGGGATCGACTGGATCAACGGCACGGCGGCGTACTACGCGCTCCAGCTCGAGCACACATTCGCGCGGCCTTGGGCACACGCGTTCGCCGTCGACCCGCTCATGTCGCACCTGATCAGCTGGTACACGATCGTCGTCGAGCTGTCGTTCCTTCCACTGGCGATGGTCCCATCGAAGCGAACGCGACTGGTCGCGACGCTCAGCGCGGCCGCGATGCAGCTCGGGATCCTGATCTTGATGAACGTCGGCAACTTTCCGCTCGTCATGCTCGCCGCCGGCGTCCTGTTCGTTCCAGCCGATTGGATCCATCGGATCATGCGTGACCGCGACACACTCGCACCGAGTACGCCCCGCGCACGACCACGCGTGGCGGGCGCCGCGCTGCTTCTCGCCGCAGCGGTCGCCTTCAGCACTGCCGTGCCTTCGATGCTGGAGCCGATCCGACCGAGCGGCGACGCTGCATCGGCGCTGCATTTGCTGTCGCTCGACCAGCGCTGGGACATGTTCTCACCGAACGCGGCACGATCGGACTGGTGGCTCATCGCACCGGCCACACTCGCGGACGGAACGCGCCTGGATCTGCTCAGCTCCCGGAGCCCCGACGACCGTAGCGAGCGATACAGTGACCCTCTCTACTCGCGCTGGAGCAAGGTGCACGAGCGCATCGCCAGCGGCTTCTATGCGCTCTATCGTTCTGAGTACGCGCGCCACTTCTGCCGCACACGCAATTCGCACCTGGGGCCAGGCCAGTCGCCGCTCGTGAGCTTCGACCTGATCTGGGTCGAGCGACTGGTGCAGGCCCCTGAGAAGGGACCACCGCTGATCACCGAGAACGACCTCTGGTCACAGCAGTGCTAGAGCAGCAGCCGCAGGAGCGCCGACTCGTGACGGTGCTCTTCGCCGATTTCGCCGGATTCACCGAGCTGGCCGATCAGATGGACCCGGAGGAGCTGCAGGTTCTCGTGTCCGGCATCTTCGAGGACCTCGCCGAGGAGGCCGTGCGGCACGACGGCACCATCGAGAAGTTCATCGGCGACGCGATCTTCGTCGTCTTCGGCGCGCCGGTGGCGCACGAGGACGATCCTCAGCGAGCGCTTCGCACTGCCCTCGCGATGCAGCGCGTGTTCGCCGACCACGCCGCGCGGGTGAAGAAGGAGCGCGGCGTCGAGTTCGGCCTGCGCATCGGGATCCACACCGGCATGGTCGTCGCTGGCGCGGTCCGCAGCGTCGCCGAGTACGGCGTCATGGGCGATACGGTGAACATCGCGTCACGCCTGCAGTCCGCCGCCGGACCGGGCGAGATCTACGTCACGCAGACCACGTTCCGTCTCACCAATCGCGAGTTCAGCTTCCGCGAGGTCGGACCGATCGAGCTCAAGGGCAAGGACAAGCCGATCCTCGCGTACGCGCTGATCGGCGAGCGCACCGACGTGCGCCCGAGCATCGAGATCGCCGCGCCGCTCGTCGGTCGCTGGATGGAGCTCTCCCGACTGGACCTCGCTTATCAGTCCGCGCGTCTCGGCCGCACCGAGCTGGTGCTCATCGCCGGCGAGCCGGGCATCGGCAAGAGCCGACTCGTCTCGGAGTTCATCGGCCTCGCCACCGCCGCGGAGGAGGGTGCGAAGTCGGCGGACGCGCCACGCGTCATGCGCTGGACCTTCTCACGCGTGAATCAGCGCAGCTACGCGGGCTTCATCGAGCCGATCCTCGTCGAGCTGAACATCCAGCCGTCCGACCCGGAAGCCATCACGCGCGTCGCAGAGAAGCTCGTGGAGCTCGGATTCTCGAATCCCGGCCCCGCGGTCGCGCCGATGCTCGCGCAGTTCCTCCACCTTCCCGGCGTGAACGAACCCGCGAGCGACTCGGAAGAGTGGAAGCGTTCGATGTATCTCGTCGTCTACGACGTCATCGCCGCTCTCGCGCGTCAACATCCGCTGCTCTACGTCCTCGAGGATCTCCACTTCGCCGACGCCGCGTCGCTCGACCTCCTGTGGTTCCTCACCTCCCGAGCGTCGCGGGTGCCGATCCTCTTCCTCCTCGCGCAGCGCCTCGGACCCGGTTCGCCCGAGCCGAAGCCGAGCCGCACGAACTACAGCCAGCTCGTGCTGGAGCCGCTATCCGACGAGGAGGCCGCGCGCATCGTCGAGGCGACGCTCGATTGGGTCCCTGATGAGCTACGCGACCGCATCGTCGCGCGCGCCGGCGGCAATCCGTTCTTCATCGAGGAGTCGCTGCGCTCGCTCGTCGAGTCCGGCGCGGCCGAGAAGGACGCGAGCGGCGAGTGGCATCTTCGCGAGCGCCCCGCGGCTCTTGAAGTGCCGGCCACGCTCCACGCCGTGGTGGCATCGCGCATCGACCGGCTCCCGCCGACCGCCCGTGAATGCATCCAGCTCGCGGCGGTCATCGGAACGCGCTTCGGTGACCGCGTGCTGCGAGAGGCGGGCGGCGACCGCATCGCCGACGCGGTGGATCAGCTCATCGCCGCCGATCTCGTGCTCGAGGCGGCGCCGGGTGAGCGGCGCGAGGGCCGGTATCGCTTCAAGCACGCGGTCGTCCAGGAGGTCGCGTACAACACGCTCCTCGTGCGGCGTCGTATCGAGCTGCACCGCCGCGTCGCCGCGGCGTACGAGAAAGTGCTGGGCGAGGAGCTCAAGGAGTTCTATCCCGCACTCGCGCATCACTATCTGATCGGCGATGTTCCGGAGAAGGCCGCCGAGTACTCCTGGAAGTCGGCGCAGCGTGCGACTGCGATACACGCGTACATCGAGGCGCTGCGCTTCGCCGAGCAGGCGCTCGAGCTCTTCGAGAAGATCAACCGGATCGACGCGGCGGTCGAGGCCTTGTATCTCATCGCTCGCGTACGCCGTTACCGCGGGGAGAACGACGCCGCGTTGACCGCGTACGAGCGAGCGCTCGGGCTTCTGGAGACACGCGACCCGAAGAGCGGGGAGGTCGCGATCGTCCTCGCGTACATGGCCGAGCTCTGCACGCGCTGGGACGCGAAGCATCCGGACCTCGAGGCGCTCATCGAACGCGGGCTCGCGATCGTGGGGGACGCGAAGTCCCGCGAGCGTGTCCTGCTCCTCGCGGCGAAGTCCTTCATGCCGCGACGCGTGCCCAAGGCGACGGACGCCGACTGGGAGGCGGCGCTCGCCACGGCCAAAGAGGCGCTCGCGATCGCCGAGGAGCTCGGCCTGTTGCGCGAGCGCTCGCTGTGTCTCGACGCGGTGGGCTTCGCGTATCGCGAGCTCGGTAACTTCCGCGAGGCGTACCTCGCGAATCAGCGTCGCCTGCCGATCGCGCAGTCGCTGCAGGACAGCGACGAGCTCATCGACGCGCACACGATGGTCGCGATCTGCGCGCTCTCGCTCGGCGACATGCACGAGGCGATGGACCATGCCGCCAGCGCGCGCGAGGTGGCGATCGAAACAGAGAAGCCGCGGCTCGGCGCGCACGCCCTTCGGACCGAGACCCTCGCGCACCTACTCGCAGGCGACTTCCCCGGCACGATCGCCGCTGCCGCGCGACGGGAACGGTTCGCGACACCGACGAAGTGGCCATCGACGCTGAGCGTGGCGATCGGCGCGGCGGCCGCGATGTCGTCGCCCGAGGAGAAGGCATATCGCGATCTGCTCATCGAGCAGGAGGCGTCCCCAGCCGAGATAGCCCTCGCGGACTTCCTCGCGGCCTACTACGGGATGCGCGAGAGCGAAAGTGCGTATCACGCCGTGCGGAGCGCGGGGCAGCCGAAGGCGATCATCGACCTCACGTTGATCGGACCCCTGATGGTCGTCGCGGCGGCGCGCTGGCGCATTCCCGACGAGCCCTTCGAGGACCGCGTCGCCGCGGTGGTCGAGAAGACCGGGCACGCGCGGGGCCGTGCGCTCCTCACGCATGCGGAGGCGAGCCGCGCCTACCACGCCGGCGAGCACACCAAGGCGGCGAAGCTGCTCTTCGACGCGGTACAGGCGTTCGCGACCCTCAAGCTCGATTACGAGCGTGCGGTCGCGCTGGCCGACCTC
>Ga0114129_10011973_pt1 | contig 12337 bp, 8 predicted proteins | sample RhiMetdeltSRZDD1_FD_80071 | JGI IMG/M metagenome (GOLD analysis project Ga0114129, IMG submission 80071) | Populus rhizosphere microbial communities from Tennessee, USA - Rhizosphere MetaG P. deltoides SRZDD1 (version 2) (version 2) | ecosystem: Host-associated > Plants > Roots > Rhizosphere >...
GATCCTGCACCGCGAAAGGGCGCAGCACGTAGGCATTGAAGATCGCGAAGACGACGAGCACGAGCCCCATACCGGTCGCTAGCGTGAGCACGGTGCTGGCGACGAAGGCGCGGCTGTGTGTCAGGCCGCGCCAAGCGTAGCGGAGATCGTGCGCGAACTGCTCGAACAGCATGAACCGGCCCGACTCGTAATAGCGCTCGCGTGTGCGGGTGACGCTGCCGAAGTGGCGCAGCGCCGCGGCGCGCGCCTCCTCGGGGGTCAGACCCTCTGCGGTCAGCCGCTCGGTCTCGTTCGCGAGGTGCGCGCTGATCTCGGCGGCGAAGTCCTCATCCGATCGGCGCCGCTTGCGCATTGCACTAGGCCTCTGCAGGGCCTGGTATCCGGCCGACCGCTTCGTTATCGCGTTTGAAGACCGACATATGCGGCTTGAGTCTGTACTTGCCTTAGGTCGAATGTCAACCCATGTAACGGGACAGGTTGCCAGAAACGCCCCCGAAGGTTAGGAGCGGAATCGCCGCGAAGCGCCGATCGCGAGCGACGTAGCGCAAGTCTCGGCGCGTGTGAGCTAGAGCGTTCTGAGCGCGGTGACGGGATCGACGGCGCTGGCCCGGCGTGCCGGCAGCAATCCGGCGAGCAGCCCAACGGCGGCGAGCACGCCAGCCGCCGCGGCGAAGGCGGTCACATCCGTGGGGGCGACGTCGTGCAGGAGCGCCGTCAGCACTCTGGTCACGGCCGCCGCTCCCATCATCCCGAGGGCGACGCCGAATGCGGTCAGCGCCAGCGTCCGGCGGATCACCATCGCGACGACGGTTCCCCGATCGGCGCCGAGGGCAATCCGGATGCCGATCTCGCACCGGCGCTCCATCACCGACGCGGCAAGCACGCCATAGATCCCGATCGCCGCGAGGACGAGGGCGAGCGACGAGAAGATGCCGACCAACCTCGTCTGGAACTGCGGTTCGGCGATGCCGTTCGCGAGGGCGGCTTCCATCGACCACATCGATTGCGGCGCTTGATTCGGATCGACCGTGCGGAGCGCTCCCCGCATCATCTGCACGATTGCTGTCGTGTCCGTCCCATTGTCAGCCTCTCGCACGACGAAGGCCATCCGGCTCAGAAAGAAGGGACGCCTGACCTGAGCGTATGGCTGGTAGACGGCCGGCACGACTGGCTGCATCACGCCGCCCTGCCTGATGTCTCCGGCGACGCCGACCACCGTCAGCCAGTCCTCCGGCTTCGGCTTGCTCTCGAGGGACAAGCGCTTGCCGACTGGGTCCTCGTTCGGCCACAACTGGCGCGCGGCGGCCTCGCTCACGATCACCACACCGGGACTCGCGGCGCGGTCGTCGTCACTGACGTCGCGCCCGCGAAGTGGAATGCCCATCGTGCTGAAGTACCCCGGGCTGACCGCTGCCTTGGTGACGGTGTAGTCGTCTGGTGCCGGGCGGCCTCCGTCGAGTACGACGTCCCCGCGCAGCAGCATGTCTCCGAGGGGCAGCCAGTTGATTGCGGCAGCCGAGTGAACGTTCGGCAACGCCGAAAGCGCCGCGAGCATCCGTCCGTGGAAATCGTGCAGCGTGTGCGGCGTCGTCCCTTCCGTTAGTGGCAGATCGAGCGTCATCGTCGTGATGTGCCGAGGGTCGAACCCGGGATCGATCGAGCTGACCTGCAGGAAGCTTTTCGCGAGGAGACCGGCGCTCACGAGGAGGACGAGAGCGAGCGCAACCTCCGCGACGACGAGCGCGTGACGGATGCGGTGCGCGCGCGGGGTCGAGGAACTCGATGTTTCACGCGTCACGGCCGACAGGTCCTCGCGCCTCGCCAGCAGCGCCGGGGCGAAGCCCACCAGGATCGCCGTCACCGCCGAAAGCGCGAGCGTGAACATCAGCACCCAGACATCGAAATGGACCTCGGCGCGGCGCGGGAGCTTGCCGGCCGGGATCAACGACAGCAGCGCCGGCAGCGCGAGCACCGCCAGCGCGACGCCGAGGAGCCCGCCGCCGAGTGCCACGAGCGTGCCTTCCGTCATCAGCAGGCGGATGACCCGCGCGCGGCTCGCGCCGAGCGCCAGCCGGGTCGCGATTTCCTGCCGGCGGGCAATCGCGCGCATCAACAGGAGATTGGCGACGTTGGCGCACGCGATGAGGAGCACGAAGGCGACGGCGCCGCTGAAGATGAGGAGCGATGTGCCGACGTCGCCAACGACAGCATCCCTGAGCGGGATCACGCGCGCGGCCCAACCGGCTTCCGGCGAGCCCTGCGACTGCACGTAAATGAAGGTCTCGAATGCCGCCTGCGCCTGCTCCCTGCTGACACCCGGCTTGAGCCGGCCGATCACCGGGCGGCTCAAACTCAGATTGCTACTGAGACGAATCGCGAGCGGCGTCCAGACCTCGGTGGTTCCCGGATATGAGAAGCCGGCCGGCATGATGCCGATCACGGTGTGGGGCTCGCCGTCGAGCACGATCCGGCGATTCAGGAGCGCGGGATCTGCGCCGAACCGTCCGCGCCACAGCGCATCGCTAACCAGCACGACGCGCTCGCTTCCATCCTGAACGTCCTGTGGACCGAAGGAGCGTCCGGCCGCGGGGCTCACGCGGAGCACGCGCAGAAAATCCGGGGTCACGTTGGTGGATATGACGCGCACCGCTTCCCCGCCGCCGGTCAGCGTCAGGGGCTCACGCGAGAACGTGGCGATCGCCTCGAACGACCGATCCTGTTCGCGGAACGCGACGAATTGGGCGTCTGACAACCCGGGATACAGCCAGAACCTCACGCCTTGCTGTGCGTGCGAGATCACGTGCAACCGTTCTGGCTCGGCGAACGCCAGTGGACGAAGCAGCACGCTCCGGACGATGGTGAACATGGACGTGTTGACGCCGATGCCGAGCGCGAGCGTGAGCAGCGCCAGGCCGGTCACGGCAGGCCGGCGCGCGAGGGATCGCAACGCAAAGGCGACGTCCTGGACGAGTGCCTCGAGCGACACGACGATGTCGGCGTCCCTCGTGGCGTCGCGGTACGCTGCCGGCGCGCCGAAGCGGCGGAGTGCGTCTCGGCGTGCGTCGGCTGGGGTCATCCCGGCGGCAATGTTGTCGCGGATGCGGGCCTCGACGTGGAACTGGAGCTCTTCGTCAATCTCGGCATTCAGGTCCCGGCGTCCGAAGAGATTCGACAGCCGATTGAACCAGGACATCGGCGACTCCTAGGCATGTCTGAGCACGCGCGCGACGGCGCCCGTCAGCTGTGCCCAGTTCTTTTCTTCCTCCGCGAGTTGACGCCGGCCGGCGGCGGTGATCGTGTAGAAACGCGCGCGCCGGCCGTTCTCGGATGAGCCCCAGTCGGCGCTGAGCCAGCCGGACTGCGTCATGCGATGGAGCGCCGGGTAGAGCGAGCCTTCCTGCACCTGCAGGCGGCTCCCCGACAAGGCGCCAATCTCGACCGTGAGCGCGTAGCCGTTCAACGGCCCGCGCGAGGCGACCGTTCTCAGCACGAGCAGATCGAGCGTGCCCTGCAGCCGGTCGTTGGTGTGCTTACTGCCGCGCTTGTCTCCCATAGCCAGCTAGGAGAAGCGTAGGCCTTTCGGGGTGGAGAGTCAACTCTGCCGATTCATGCGTCCGCCCGCAGCGCCTCCGTCCGCTCTATGCGCATTGCGCTGCGCAGCGGCACCCAGACTATTTGCCACTTCGCGCGCGCGTCGGGCGTAGGCCAGCAGGAGCTGCAAGTCGAGACCGTCCTGGTAGAGCGCGTGGGGGTGGAAGGATGAGTGGACGAGGATCCCTTCCTCGGTCGCTCGCCAGCCCCCCAGTGCGTCGCCCGAGCACTGTGGCCCGACCTCGCGCTCGTTCAACATCATCGCCTCTGTTGGCCCGACCTGAAGTGGCATCGTGAGAATTGCTGAAAGGCCCTCGCCCAGCATCGGGTGCTCCGCGTCGGCGTTCAACTCCAGGATGCTTCGCGACGCGCCAGCCGGGCCGAACGGGAGGGTCGCGCAGATTCCCTCGGGCGTCTGGACGGCTCGGGCTCCTGTTTGCTGCCTGAGCATGTCAATCCATGCACCGATCTGGGAACGTGTGCCGAATGCGCGCTCGACTTCGCGTTCACGCCTCCCGACGATGGCCCCGGCAGAACTCCGCCAACTCTCGGCCTGGGCCGCAGCCTCAAGGTCGACTCCGGGGACAAGGCCAACAGAGGTGAGTCGCCTGGACAGGGAGAGATACCCTGCCTCCGCCGCCTGGCTCCGCGCCGTTACTACGACCGCCCGGAGAACGCGACGAAAGTCACCTCCTGGCACGTCGAGTGCTGAAGCCAGCTCCAGCTTGGCCGGCACATCCGCGGTCCGAACGACACCGGCGAGAGTGGGGGCGGTCAGGTCGGACGACAGAACCGAAAGCTGCGCTGGCGAGCCCGAGAACCCGTCGACCGCGTACGTTCGGAGATGCAGCCTCCACGCCGGCCCGTCGCCGCTACTCGTCGTGGGCACCCTCCACGCGCGCTGCTCGGCGCCACAGAGCGTCCACTGGAAGCTGCCTGCCCCGGCGCGCCACGACGCCCTCACGCCCAGAGCGTCACGAAGGTCTTCGAACACCCGGCTCTCCTGATCCGCTCCGCACACGCTTGCACTCCTGTCTATTCCCACCTTCGATCAGAACACCACACGGACGACGCGCCATTGACGTGTCGCGCCAACCCGTTGATAGTGAGTGCCAAGTACTGCTGTGAACCGCACGACGCTTGGTCCCACCGGCACCCCACGGTCTCGCCAGACCTCTACCGTTCTTGGGCCCAGCCCTGGGCCTTCCGCCTGTCCGCGAGACAAGAAGTCGTGGACTGGCGATTCGAAGAAGACCATCCTCTCCTGTGGGACTTCGCTGCGAGTCAATTCTGGCGGTCGCTTCATGAGTTCTTAACACGGCGGCACGATCCTCGGCGAGAGCTTCATATGCTTCTTCGCGCGAGCCTGGCGCTCGTATCTTCCGCCGTGTGCGCCGTCGCACCGTTTGCCATGTCATCTGGGAGCGCGGAAAGGGCGGCGCAGCAGCGCACAGTCATCGGCCGTGGTCCCGAGCAGGGGAACTTCCCGCCGCCTCCGATTACCGCCGCGCAGGCCGACGCCGAACGCGGCGCGGCGCTTGACAAGTACCTCGCGCAGCTCGCATCCGAAGATAAGTTCTCGGGGGTAGTGCTCCTGGCGAAAGAAGGTACCGTCCGTTTCGACCGCGCGTACGGATATGCGGATCGGGGGCTCAAGGTGCCGAACGCACCGACCACTCGCTTCAATATCGGGTCCATCAACAAGCAGTTCACGATCGCCGCCATCAATCTGCTGGCCACTGCAGGCAAGCTCTCGCGCGAGGATTCGGTATCGAAACTCCTGCCCGACTATCCGAACGAGCGGGGACGGAATGCGACGGTTCAACAGCTCCTGGATCACCGCGGCGGCATCTCGGATTTCTTCGGGCCGGATTTCGACGCGCGTCCGAAGGCCCAGTTCCGGTCCAACGCGGATTACTTCCGCTTCGTCGCGCCGCGTCCTCTTTACTTCGAGCCCGGGGCCGAACGCCGCTACTGCAACGGCTGCTACATTGTGCTGGGGGAGATCATCGAGCGCGTGTCCGGCGTGACGTACGAGCGTTTCGTGTCCGAACGCATCTTCCACCCGAGAGGGATGAACCGCACGGGCTGGTTCGCGAGCGACGAGATCGTCGAGAACGTGGCGATGGGTTACACACGGCGGCTTCCGGGCGCGGACGGCGATTTGCGCAGCAATGTGTTCACGCGCGGAGCGGCCGGCTGCGCCGCAGGCGGAGGCTTCTCGACCGCGAGCGATCTGCTGGCGTTCTTCAAGGATGGTCCCGCCGGCAGCGGCGGCGGCATGAACATGGGGATCGCCGGGGGCGCGCCAGGGATTGCGGCGCTTGTCGAAGCGGACGCTGGGTGGATCGTGATCGTTCTCAGCAACATGGATCCGCCGGCGGCGTCGGTCGGAGCGGCCATTTTGCGGCAGTTGCGGCAGCCGTAACGCGGGTGGTGATCCTGAAATCAGCTGCGTCGCTGGTTAGCAGCACGAGACCTGAAGGTCGGGCCTACAATGCTCTATTTGCAATACAAAGTTACCTATAATAACGAGCTGAACCAGGAGGTCAACACCCCTAGTGAGTCGCACACGCAGGCGCGGGGAGTCGGTGTTCGCCGTGCTCATCGCTGTAGTCATCACGCTTGTGGGTGGGAGCGTGCTCTACTTCGTGTTGACGATGGCCGTCCACTCGGATCCGGCGGCGGTGCCATCCACACCCGGCGTTCACGCCGAGCAGTACTCAGGTGCCATCGAGGAGTCCAGGCGTCTGGCGCACACGTTGCTCCTGGAAGAGAACCTGCCGGGCCTGTCGGTGGCCGTTGCCCGGCATGGCGAGATTGTATGGACTCAGGGCTTCGGCTGGGCAGACGTCGAAGGCCGGATGCCGGTGACGCCGCGCACGCAGTTCCGTCTTGGAAGCGTGTCGAAAACGTTGACGGCCGCTGCCGTCGCCCTGCTTCATGAGCGCGGGCGCATCGAACTCGATGCCCCGGTTCAGACTTACGTCCCCGCGTATCCACAAAAGCCGTGGACGGTGACGACGCGCCAGCTGATGGGCGACATCGCTGGCGTCCACCGCATCCGCGGTGACAACAACGACAACCCGCCAGGCGGCCAGTGCGCGAGTCTCGACGACGCGCTGGCGACGTTCGCCGACGAGCCGCTCCTGTTCGAGCCGGGCACCCGCTACCGCTTCTCGACATACGGCTGGATCCTCCTCAGCGCCGTGGTCGAGGCAGCAGCCAGAGAGCCTCTTGCCAAGTTCATGACGCGTGAGATACTCGAGACGCTCGGTATGCAGAGCACCGTCCTCGAGGATGGCGCCGACGTCCCGGACGCCACGTCGTTCTACATCCCGCGAGCGTCCATGCGTACCAAGCTGGGCGTGCGGAAGGGGTCGCGCCAGCACAACTCCTGCCTCGCGGGTGCCGGGGCGTTTTTCTCCACGCCCTCGGACCTGGTGCGATTCGGGTCGGCGATGCTCAAGCCGGGACTGCTGAAGGCGGACTCCATCGCGCTCCTCCAGACGCCGTTGCGCCTCCGGTCAGGCGCCTCCACGGAATTCGCGCTGGGCTGGAAGGTCGAGCGCGTGCAACTGGCTGGCGCGCCTGCACGGATGGTCGCGCATCGCGCCACTCCCAATGGCGGCACCGTCGCGCTCCTCCTGTTCCCGGACCACGACTTGGTGGTGGCCGCCGCATCGAACATCTCGCCTGCTGAAGGCGTTGACCCAACCGGCCGGAAGATCGCGGACGCATTCACAAAGCCGCCGACGCGCAAATAAGACACGTCGTTGCTGTAGGAAGCAAGCTGCTTGCGGCGAAGGTAAACAGAATGATTTCCTGGCTGATCGGCATGGTGACTGGGATGATTTACGATTGCGTCGGCATCACCGCCGGCCTGAAGCCGGAGGACGAAGCACGAAGGCTGAAAGCGCGTTGGGCTCTTGCGCTCGGCGTGTGGAACTCCGGTGGCGCCGACGAGTATTACCTCGACGAGCTGGACCGGTTTTTCAAGGAAGACAAGACGGTACTGGATGCGCTCGAAAAGAGCCTGCCGGTGCAATCCGCTTCATTTCTTGTCCAGCGCAAGAGAGCATGGCTAGCAGGATTTCGTGCTTTGTGATATCCCGCCAAGACTCACTTGAGTAAATGGCCTGCGCTGCCGGTCTCACAGGTCCGGCTGAAGCCGGACACTACGAACTCCGTTGCTTCGCGGGACGCCGTACAAACACACATCTGTCTGCCAGCGGTTACCCCGTCCTGTCACCGTGATCGCACAGCGAGCTTGCGCGCGTCGAGATACGACGTCAGGACCGCGGGATCATCCTGACTACCTGCGAGCCCAACGTGCCCGTCGGGCCGCACCAGATAAAACGCGTTCTGTGCCAGGCCCCTCGAGACCAGGCCGCGATCCCACGCGAACACAAACAACGGCAAACGCCGCTCATCGCAGACCGACTGTATCGCTCGCCCGGCATCGCCATACACGTGCACTTGCCAGTCGAGAGAGGTCAGGGGTGCGAAGTTGTCCGCGCCAGGGCCCAACTTCACCCACGGCAAGCGGTCGCCGCCGTGCACCCGTCCGGCACGACCTTCGCTCAACGCGCTGCCGCGATAGGTGATCGACGTCTGCGACACGGTTCGGAACAGCAGGCGCCGGACCGGCCGCAGCGCAAATGCCGCCGGGACGAAGAACGGGACGATGTGCAGGCGCACCGCGCGCGCGAACGCGCTGGAGCTCGTGACCGCAGTGAAGGCTCGGTCGGTCGTCGCGACGAGACGCCGCGCAAAGGCGATCCGCTCTGGCTCGTAGGTATCGAGGATCGAGGGATCCGCGGTGCCGTTCAGCGCTGCGGCGAGCTTCCACGCCAGGTTCGCGGCGTCGCCGATGCCGGTGTTCATCCCCTGCCCGCCAACCGGGCTATGAATGTGCGCCGCGTCACCGAGCAGAAACGCGCGACCGACGCGGAACCGCGCAGCGACCCGGTGGTGCACCTGGTAGGTCGAGAACCAATTCACGCGCGTGACATCGAGCTTCATCCACGCGATGACGCGCCTGCCGACATCGTCCCAGCTCAGGTCCCCGCGCTCGCGCGCCGCTTCATCGCGCACTGTGCCGACGAGTCGCACGTGTCCCTCCGCTTTCAGGGGGAACACGGCAAGAAAGTCGGTGGCGTCCAGGGCGACATGAATCTCACCGCTCACCGCGGCGCCGGCCGCCTCTACGTCGGCGACGAAGAACAGGTGCTCGTACGTGCCGCCTGGAAAGCCGACGCCGCATGCCTCTCGCACGGCGGAATGGGCACCGTCGCAACCCGCGAGGTAGGCCACCCGGCAACTCTCGACCGGCCGCCCAAGCCGCGCGAGACGAGCGACGACGCCATTGCCGGCCTGGGTATCCTCGATGCCCACGAACTCCGTCGTGCGCTCTACCACGACGCCCAACGCGTGAAGCCGATCGATCAACAGCCGCTCGTGCTCGTCCTGCGGGAAGATCAGGGCGTAGGGATAGGGACTGACGCCCTCGCCGATATCGCCGAGGGCCGCTCGCGCGATCCGCCGGCCGGAAACCCAGAGATTCGCGGCCGCCGCTTGTCGCCCGCGCTCGACGAGCGTCTCGGCAAGCCCGACCTGTCGGTACAGTTCGAGTGTGCGCGCCTGCACGGCGACCGCGCGAGACGTCACCGACGGCGCCGGAAGCTTGTCGATGATTCTCACGCGCACGCCGCGCCGCGCGAGCCACAAGGCGAGCACCAACCCGGTCGGTCCGGCGCCGACGATCAGGACATCCGTGTCGCAAGTGGAGGGGTCGATGATTTCGCGATCCTACGCGATCGTGCGAGGCCGGATCGGCATCACGTGCCAACGCATGTACGCGACGAATATGGCCATCAGAAGCAGCATGAACGTGCTCGGCGTTGCCCCTTGCGCTATGATGGCCAGCCTTCGGCTCGGCGCGTGAGACGGCTGCGCGAACCGAAGTGCAGGGTGACTCATGCCTTCAATCGGCCACGACGTTCGTTATGCCGTCCGAATGCTACGCCAGCATCCGGGCTTCACGGCTGTCGCGCTGCTGACGCTGGCGCTCGGTGTCGGGGCAACGACGGCGATCTTCAGCGTCGTGAACGCCGTGGTGCTTCGGCCGTTGCCGCTCGAGCAGAGCCAGCGTTTGGTCGTCATCCACGAGAGTTTCCTGCAGCGGGGATGGACGACGTTCTCGGTCGCCCCCGGGAATTTTGCGGAGTGGGCGCGCGAGTCCCGCACGTTCGAATCGATTGCAGCGTTCAACACGGGCACCGCCACGCTCGTCTCCAACGACGAGGCAGTCGAAGTCCCCGCCACGATCGGGACCGCCGAGTTGTTCACCGTGCTGCGCGGGAGGCCTCTCTATGGACGGGTGTTCGTCCAGGGCGACGACGCGCCCGGAGCGCCCGCGATTGCGGTCATCGGCCACGGCATGTGCCTGCGCCATTTCAGCGGTGCACCAACCGTCATCGGCCGCGTCGTCACGATCAACGAGCGCCCTACGACGATTGTCGGCGTGATGCCGAAGGGATTCGGGCGTGCAAACCCTGATACTGATGTGTGGCTTCCGCTGACGATCGATCGCGCGCGCGCGGACCAAGGTGGCCGCACCCTGACTGTGTTCGGCCGCCTGGCTGAAACCGTGACGTTCGAGCAGGCACGCACTGAGATGCTGGGCATTGCCGAGCGAATGGCACAGACGTTTCCGGAGTCGAATACCGGCTGGAGTGTAACGCTCGTGCCCCTCGAACAGACAGTTGTTGGGCCGGCCGTACGACGCGCCATGCTGATGCTGCTCGGCGCGGTCGGCTTCGTACTCCTGATTGCCTGCGTGAACGTCGCGAATCTCCTTTCGGCACGCGGCATAACCCGCCAGCGTGAGATGTCCATACGCGCAGCGATTGGCGCCGGTCGACTGCGACTCCTCAGGCAGCTCGTCACCGAGAGCTTCGTTCTGGCTGCGATCGGGGGCGCGTGTGGAATGTTCGTGGCGGTCTGGGGAACCAGGCTGCTGCTCGCTCTCGCACCACCAAGTCTTCCACGGCTGCACGAGGTCAGTATCGATGTACGGGTGCTCTTGGCAGGACTGGGCCTGACTCTGGCCGCAGCGCTGATCTTCGGACTGGTGCCGGCGCTCCAGGCGATGGCGGCGCGTCCCGACCACACCTTGAAGGACATGTCGCGCGGCGGAACGGCGAGTCCGATCAAACGGCGCATGAGCCACGCGTTCGTCGTCGCCGAAACAGCGCTGGCAGTGGTGCTGCTGGTGGGCGCGGGACTACTCGTCCGAAGCTTCATCCGGCTTCAGAGTCAGTCGCTGGGGTTCCGCCCCGATCAGACTCTGGTCTTCAAGCTGACGCTGCCCGAATCGCGTTACCCGACGATAGCTGCAGTGTCACAGTTCCACCGCGACGTGCTCGCTCGGCTCCGTCAGCTCCCGGGCGTTGTTGCTGTCGGCGCGACTCATGCGCTTCCATTCTCGGGGATGAACAGCGTGCGCCCATTTATACGCGAGGGCGAAACGCTCGGCGTGGAAAATGCCCCGACCAGCGAGTACCGCCTGATTACGCCCGGCTATTTCGCGGCGATGGGGATTCCCGTCAGGCGCGGCCGCGAGTTCACCGAGTCGGACACGGCGGGACAGCCGGCCGTGGCAATCGTCAGCGAGTCGTTCGCTCGACGCTTTCTGGGCGATCAGGATCCGATCGGGTTACGCATTCGACAGGGAGGCGACAACGCCGAGATCCCCTGGATGACGGTCGTGGGCGTTGTCGGCGACGTCCGCCATTTCGGTCTGGCAGCCGACCTGCGGCCGGAGATGTTCTGGCCGGAGGCGCAGGCGACCTGGGGCACCACGCTGAACCGTCTCCGCCGGGCGCTGACGGTTGTCGTCAGGACGAGCGACGATCCGCGGCGCCTCCTGCCATCCATCCGGGCGCAGGTTGCCGATGTTGATCCCCTCCGTCCGATGATCGAGGCGCGCACCATCAGCGATCTCGTGTCGGGCTCCGTCGACGTCGAACGGTTCAGCATGGTGCTCGTGACCGTCTTCGCCGCAATTGGCCTCGTGCTCGCGGCCGCAGGGGTGTACGGCGTGATGTCTTACAACGTTGCGGCACGGCGGCGCGAGATGGGTATCCGACTTGCGCTCGGCGCGCGGCCGAGCCTGCTGCTCCGCCAAGTACTTCGAAGCGGCGTCACGCTGGCCGCCGCCGGCGCGGCGCTCGGATTCGCTGCCGCGTGGATGCTCGGCGACGCGTTCACGACGCAGCTGTTTCAAACCTCGCCGCGCGACACGTGGACCTTACTGGGCGTGGCGGTCCTGATGTTCGGGACCGCCGTGTTCGCCTGTTATCGTCCCGCTCGCCGCGCCGCCCGCGTCGATCCGATCGAGGCGCTCCGCGACGAGTGACGCGGCAGGGAGCTGCAAGGCGCATGATCTTAGCGGCCCAGATTCACCCTCACGCCCAACATCGCGCGGCGCGGATCCGTGAACACCGTGTCGCCGCCTGCGGCTTGCCGCTGAAAGCTGAAACTTCTGAAAGGAGTGAGGAGACGACGGGAGGCAGCGGCCGTCGCCTCCGAGGTGCGGGACGAACCGTTACGCTCGCTTACTCTCTTCTCTTCTCTTCTCTTCTCTTCTCTTCCTAAGACCGTGGCGTCGTGCTAGATTCCGCTCCACGGTGGTCGCCTGCCGCCAGTTTCGCCGCGATCGCGCTCCGCGCCGACTCCACCA
>Ga0114129_10011974_pt1 | contig 12336 bp, 14 predicted proteins | sample RhiMetdeltSRZDD1_FD_80071 | JGI IMG/M metagenome (GOLD analysis project Ga0114129, IMG submission 80071) | Populus rhizosphere microbial communities from Tennessee, USA - Rhizosphere MetaG P. deltoides SRZDD1 (version 2) (version 2) | ecosystem: Host-associated > Plants > Roots > Rhizosphere >...
CTCCACCACGCGTTGCTCGCCTGGCCGAGCGCCCGACTGTCGACATCGTCGTGCAATGGAACCGGCTGGCGCTCCGCGCGATTAAGGCGGAGCGAACGCCGCCGCCCGTAAAGTCATAAAACGCCTTGATGCGATGACCGAACGCGTCTGAAGGATAGATGCCCGAGTCGATCAGCGCGACAGTAACGCCGAGGCCACGCAACGCGTTCGGGCTCAGGCCGAGTGTGCCAAGCAGCGTATTCGCCTGCGGCACCGAGTACTGTGCGCGAGGTCCAACAGCCCGCTTGCCGCTGAAGGTGGTCCTTCCGGCTCCGCTCGGCGTGACAAACGCGTCGGCCGAGCAGCCGTCGGAGACGGTGCTCTTGCAGACAACTTCCATTTCGCCGGCGGTCAGTTCAACCGCGAACGATCCGACGCTCGGCAATTCCGCGTCGATGGTCTTGCCCTTCTGCGTGAGCAGCTTGCGCGCCCACGCTTCGTAGCCGGCCTTGGATTTGAAAATGACGCGCTGCGCACTACCCGACTTGCTCGCCTCGCGCAGGGCGCGATCGAGCTTGTCCTGGGCAGAGGCCGTGGCCGCGATCGTTGTCAGCGACAACAGCGCAACCAGCGCGAAAAGGGGGCGGGGGACAAAAGCCATTCGCAACCTGTTGAGCAAGGATTGTTCCAGAGCCGCCATAATTGTATTCTGAGTGCATATAATAGACTCAATATGACTTGAAAGTCAAATGGGTGGCTTCATCTGGCTTTCTATGTCTTAGATGAACAATTCTGTTGTCTTCTTTAGAGACATGGTGCCACTTATTGTCCAGTCGGAGCTAAGTGCGCACAAAACTAGCAGGAATAAGCACTTATGGTTGTTTCTAACGAGCCCTCATGTGCTGAAGTTGAACATTCAAGGTTAGATTCCCCAGCGGACCAGCACGGATCCCACCGTAAAACCGGCCCCAACCGAGGTGAGCAAAATCAGATCGCCCTTCTTCAGCCGGCCGTCTTTCACGGCGTCGTCCAGCGCCAGCGGGATCGTGGCCGCGGTCGTGTTCCCGTACTTGTCGATGTTGATGATCACTTTCTTTTCAGGCATGCCGATGCGCTCGGCGGCCGACATGATGATGCGTTTGTTGGCCTGGTGCGACACGAACAAGTCGAGGTCGTCGCCGGTCAGGTTGTGCTTCTTCAACAACCGCTCGCAGATCTCGCCGGTGTTCCGGACCGCGAACTTGAATACGGTCTGGCCTTCCTGTTTCACGTAGTGCAGCCGTGCGTCCACGGTCGCATGCGATGCCGGCTGCTTGCTGCCGCCGGCGGGCATGCACAGCGCCGCGCCGCCGCTGCCGTCGATCATGTGGTCGTAATCAAGGATGCCGACATTCGGATCGCGCGATTCGCCCAGCACCACCGCACCCGCGCCATCGCCGAATAACACGCACGTCGCGCGATCCGTGTAATCGATGATGCTCGACATCACATCCGCCCCGATCACCAGCGCGTATTTCGCCCCGCCGGTCGCCACCAGCTGCGTGCCCACGGTCAGCGAATAGGTGAACGCCGAGCACGCCGCCGAGAGATCGAAGCCCCACGCCTTGCGCGCGCCGAGCTTGTGCTGCACCAGGCACGCCGTGCTCGGAAACAGCATGTCGGGCGTCACCGTGCCGACCACGATCACGTCGATGTCGTTGGGCGTCAGGCCGGCGCGCGTGATGGCCTCGCGTGCCGCCTCGGTGGCCAGGTCGCTCGTGGCCACGCCGGGGTCGACGATGTGGCGCTGCCTGATACCGGTGCGCTGCATGATCCACTCGTCCGTCGTCTCGACCATCTTCTCGAGATCGGCATTGGTCAGCAGTCGCGGCGGCACATAGGTGGCCAGGCTCTTGATCTCAACGCGACGGACGTTCAAAACAATCCTCCTCCGGGCGGCTTGCGCCCGAAATACTCGTAGGCGCGCGCGGTGGCGATGCGGCCGCGCGGCGTGCGCTCCACGAAACCGATCTGGATCAGATACGGCTCGTACATGTCTTCAATGGCGTCGGCCTCCTCGTGCAGGGCCGCAGCGAGACTGCCCAGCCCGACCGGGCCGCCGTTGAACTTGTCGATCACCGTGAGCAGCAGCCGGCGATCGCTGTCGTCGAAGCCGAAGCGATCGACGTCCAGCAGCTCCATGGCCGCGCGCACCACGTCGACGGTGATGCGCCCATCCGCCCTGACCTGCGCGTAATCGCGCACCCGCCGCAGCAGGCGATTGACGATGCGGGGCGTCCCGCGCGCCCGGGCGGCCACCTCCAGCCCCGCGGCATGATCCATCGGCACGTTGAGAATGCGCGCCGACCGGCGCACGATCTCCTCGGTGTCGGCGGCGGTATAGAAGTCGAGCCGATGCACGATGCCGAACCGCGCCCTGAGCGGCGAGGTCAACAGCCCGGCGCGAGTGGTGGCGCCCACCAGCGTGAACGGTTCGACCGGGACTTTCACCGAGCGCGCGCCGGGGCCCTGGCCGATCACGATGTCGAGCTCGAAGTCTTCCATCGCCGGATAGAGGATCTCTTCGATCGCCGGCGACAGCCGGTGGATTTCGTCGATGAACAGGACCTCGCGCGGCTGCAGGTTCGAGAGGATGCCGGCCAGGTCGCCGGGCTTCTCGATCACCGGGCCGGCCGTGGCCCGGACCGCGACGCCGAGCTCGTGGGCGATCACATACGCGAGCGTCGTCTTGCCGAGGCCGGGCGGGCCGTAGAGCAGCGTGTGGTCGAGCGCTTCGCCGCGCTGGCTGGCCGCGGTGATGGCCACGTGCAGCTGCTCCCGGATCTTGTCCTGGCCGATGTAGTCGTCGAGCCGCCTCGGCCGCAGCCCTTCGTCCTGCGCGTCTTCCTCGGCGCGCGCCGCCGTCATCAATCGCTGATCGTTCACGCGCGTGACAGCTCCTTCAGCGCCAGCCGCAGCACGTCTTCAAAACGGGCCTGGCTCGCCGAAGCCTTGGCGGAGGCGGCGAGTAACTTATCCAGCGTCCTGTCGACTGCCTGCCGATGGTAGCCGAGATTCACCAGTGCCGAGACGAGATCATCGCGCAGCGAATCGGCCGGAGTCGCCGCCGAGGCTTCGATCGCTTTCGGCAACCGGTCGCGCAGCTCGACACACATGCGCTCGGCGGTCTTCTTGCCGACGCCCGGAATCGCCGTCAGCCGCGCCAGGTCGTTGCGCTGGATCGCGCCGGCGAGATCGCGCGGCTCGATGCCCGACAACACCGCCAGCGCCAGCTTGGGCCCGATGCCGCTCACCGCGATCAACCGCTCGAACATCAACAGCTCGAGCTCGGTGGCGAAGCCGTAGAGCGCGAGCTGATCCTCGCGAACGTGCGTGTGGATGCGCAGCGCCATGTCGGCGCCGATGTCCGCCGCGACGTAAAACGTCGACAGCGGCACGTACACGTCGTAGCCCACACCGGAGACGTCCACAACCAGTCGATTCGGGTGCTTGTCCGCGATTTTTCCAAAGAGGCGCGCGATCACGGCCGATACTGCCGCCAACTTTTCGGAGCAGCCGTGCGACTTCGATCCGCCGAAGCCCTGGCGAGGGCGGACCCATTGTGCAGGTGACAGATCGCTACCGCGAGCGCGTCCGTGGCGTCGTGCGGCTTGGGAATCGCGTCGAGCCCGAGCAGCACTTTCACCATCTGCGCCACCTGGGGCTTTTCGGCGCGGCCGTAGCCGACCACCGATCGCTTGATCTCCGCGGGCGTGTACTCGACCACGGTGACGCCCGCTTCGATCGCGGCCAGCATGGCCACGCCGCGCGCGTGCCCGAGCTTCAGCGCACTCCTGGCATTCACGGCGTGAAAGATGTTCTCGATGGCGACACACTCCGGCCGGTACTCGGCGAGCAGCGCCGAGAGTTCACGGTAGATGATCGACAGTTGATCGGGAAACGTGGGCGCGTCCCCGGCGCGAACGGCGCCGCACTTCACGAGGTGGTGGCGGCGGCCGTCGCTGTCCACGCACCCGTAGCCGGTGCGGTCGGAGCCGGGATCGATGCCGAACACCCTCACGCGAGTGAGGCCTCGATCTCCTTCTCCTCGATGTCGAAGTTCGACCAGACCTGCTTGACGTCTTCATGCTCGTCGAGCACGTCCATCAGCTTGATCATCTGGTTGGCCGGCGTGCCGGTCAGCTTGATGTAGTTTTGCGGCAGCATCGCCACCTGCGCGCTGGCCGGCTCGATGCCGAGCGCTTTCACCGCGTCACGCACCGCCTCGAACCCGGCCGGATCGCACAGCACTTCCCACGCTTCACCATCGTCCTGCATGTCGTCGGCGCCGGCGTCGAGCACGGTTTCGAGCAGCTTCTCTTCGTCGGCCTTCGACTTCTCCACCACGATGTGGCCCTTCTTGGTGAACATCCAGGCCACCGAGTTCGTGCCGCCGAGGTTGCCGGCGTGCTTTTCGAGCGTGTGGCGAATCTCGCCGACGGTGCGGTTCTTGTTGTCGGTGAGGCATTCGATGATCAGCGCCGTGCCGCCGGGGCCGTACGCCTCGTAGGTGATCTCTTCGTACGACACGCCCGGCAGTTCACCGGTGCCGCGCTGGATCGCCTTCTTGATGTTGTCGGCCGGCATGTTCACTTCCTTGGCCGCGGCGATGATCGTGCGCAGCCGTGGATTCATGCCCGGGTCGCCGCCGCCATTACGGGCGGCAACGGTCAGTTCCTTGATCAGGCGCGTGAAAACCTTGCCGCGCTTGGCGTCGGCTGCGCCTTTCTTGTGCTTAATCGTGTGCCATTTGGAATGGCCAGACATGGGAAAGCTCCTGATTCGAGATAAATCCTGCGGCGACGGACGTCCGTCGATCTGGACGAGTGATTTTACCCCCGCCGCGCGAGGATTATCCAGACCTCTGCCCTGAGGTCCCACGGCCCGCCCTGGTAGTCGCCGAGCAGGGCCGCCACCTCCAACCCTGCCCTTTCCAGCCGTTGCACCATCTGGGGCACCGTCAGGTTGCGGAACGCCAGCCGGAACTTCTTCCGCGTTGCCGACTTGCCGCGGCCTTCGACGAACTCCTGCTCGAAGCGCGTGATGTGTTTCCGGCGATCCTGCCTGACGCTTTCGATCAGATGAATCGGCTTGCCGTGCGGTCCTCGAGCGCTCCGCAAAGTGACGCGGTTGGAATACTCGTCCCAGGCCGGCAGATCGGCCACCAGCTCCAGGCCGAACAGCCCGTCGCGCGCCAGCACGCGCCGCACGTCTTTCAGCGTGTCCATGAGGAGCGTTTCCTCCAACAGCGACTGCAGGATGCCGTACGGCGCCATCACCAGCGGAAACGTCTTGTCGGGAAAAGGAAGATGACGGATGTCGCCGCGGATCAACTGCACGCGCGAGTGCAGCTTCGCGCGCCGCACGCGCGTGCGCGCCCGTGCAAGCATCGATGCCGATCGATCGATCCCGACAACGGTCGAGCCGCGTCGCGCTACCGGCAGCGCGACACGGCCCGTACCACACCCTAACTCGAGAATTGCTCCCTTGACAGGAGCGGCCATGCGGTTCCAGAACGCAATGTCACGTCGCCCGACCGTTTGGCGATTCTCCCAGTCGTAGTACGGCGCGTAATCGTCCCAGCCTTCATGGCCTTTCATAAGTGGGGGGGTTGGCGCTCCAGAATCGGTCATTCGAATTTACATGCTCGATCATAAGAGCATATCCGCACCGCAGAGTGCTCGACGAAGACGAGGCGAATCAACTGGCATCGATCTTTTCGGCTATTGTAAGAAACAAGAAAACGTCTATGAAGACACGGCCGCGATGACCGTCCAGTCCCCACTCCCAACTCCCCACTCACGACTTTCCGTTCCGGCGCGTCCGACCGGCACACAGATCGGATCGGACTCACTGCACGTCGAGCTCGATTCGGAACGCAAGATCCGCATCCGCAACAAGTTGTATTACCGGTTCAATCACTGGCCGATCTGGATCTTCGTCTTCTTCATCGCGCCCGGGCCGCTGACGTTCGATCTATTCGAACGTGGCTTCGATCAGCGCCTGTTGATCTGGTTGTCGATCGTTCTCGTCGGAACCGGCGTCGCGGGATTTTTCGGGAAGCTGCCCGGCTGCGAGCCGGCGCCGTACATCATTCGCTTTACTGAAGATCGACCCAACCCGCTGTATCGGCGCATCTGCTACACGACGGCCTGGGGCGAAGTGGTCGCCTTTGCCGTGCTCAATGCCGCGGGGCTGCTCTACGCGATCGTCACCGGCGAGTGGCGGCTGAAGCAGATGTACGAGTGGTTCTACTTTCCGATCGCGGGAACGATGTGGGTGCTCGGCGCGCTCGGCCAGTTGCCGCGCGTCAAACGATCGACCAAAGGTGAAGGCCACGAGCGCCGGTATTTCTACGGCTCGGTGTGGGCGGTGACGATCGCACAGCCGGTGCTGTGGTTCATGTGGAAGGCCTTGCCGCGCAGCACCACGTTCGACGTCATCAAGTTAGTCGTCTTCGTCGGTATCCTTGCCTTTGTCGGCAACATGGCGCGGCGTGGTATGTTGCCGCGCACTCGTCCGATCGTTCCTGGCGAGCTGGCGGTTTCCGATTGAAGATTCTTGTTACGGTACTCGCAGTCGTCGCCTCCGGGCTTGCCCTGAGCGTCGTCGAAGGGTGCGCTGCCGCCGCGCAGACGCCCGCTGATCCACACCCAAAGACCGTCGACGAGTTCAAGGCCGCCGTGCAGAAGGTCCTCGACGACACCGGCATCCCCGGCGCCGGCCTCGCGCTCGTGCGCCTGGACGGCGTCGAGTGGGCGGGCGGCGTCGGCTATGCGGATCGCGACGCGAAGACGCCGGTCACGGCCGATACGCACTTCCGCGCCGGTTCGATTAGCAAGACGTTCATCGCCGGCGCACTGGTGCAGCTGTACGAAGACGGCGAGCTCGACCTCGACACCCCGGTGGGCGAGCTGGTCTCCGACGTCGAGATCGACAACGCCTGGCTGGTCACCGATCCGGTCCGCCTGATTCACGTGCTGCAGCACACCGCGGGCTTCGACGACATGCACTTCAACGAGATGTACAACCTCTCGGACCCGCCCGATATGCCGCTGGCCGACGTGCTGCGTCTGAATCCGCGGTCGCGCGTCGTGCGGTGGAAACCGGGAACGCGCATGTCCTATTCGAATCCCGGCTACGCGGTGGCTGGGTACATCATCGAGAAGCTGACGGGACAGAAATACGAAGATCGCATCGCCGAAAAGATCTTCACGCCTGTGGGCATGACCAACAGCAGCTTCTACCTGCGGCCGGAGGATCAGGCACAACTGGCGAAGGGATATGCATCGCGGACCGGACCGCCGGTGGCGTACCCGCAGATCTATCTTCGTCCGGCGGGCAATCTGCATACGACGGCCGCCGACCTTGGTAAGTTCGTTCACCTCCTGCTGAATTGGGGCGAGACGGCGGAAGACCTGGTGATCGATCCCGAGTACTTGAGCAACATGGAACATCCGCGAACAACACTCGCGTCGGCCTCGGGGTTGCACAACGGCTACGGCACCGGCATCGCCAGCCTCTTCATCGACGGCTTTCCGATGCTCGGCCATGGCGGCGGCATCGAAGGCTTCCTCTCACAGTACGCCTATTCCACGACGCGAGACGTCGGACTCGTCGTCCTGCTGAACGGCACGTATAGCGGCGAGGCCATGCGCCGCATCACGCAATTGGCGCTGCGATATCTCAAGGCGGACGTCGAGCCGCCGCCGAAGCCGGAGGAAACGATTGCCGGGAACGTGTTGAGCGGATACGAGGGCTACTACCATCCCGCGAATCCGCGGAATCAGGCGTTCGCGTTCATCGAATGGCTGATGGCGGGTCAACGAGTGAGCGTCAACGGCAACCGGTTGCAGCTCATTCCGATGTTCGGCACGCCGTCCACGCTGATTCCGGTGTCGGAGACCCTGTTCCGGTTCGAAGCCGATCCTGAACCCACGCGCGTGTTCACGAAAGACGAGAACGGCGTCACGGTCCTGACCGGAGGCTTTGCCTACTTCGAGCAGCGCCCACGCTGGCGCATCGAGCTGATCCGCTGGCCGGTCCTGATCTCAGCGGCGCTCGTGCTGACGCCGCTGCTCATGACGATTCCGTGGACCATACTGAGCCTGTCTCGCCGAAGCGCGACGCGCGAAGGCGGACGCGCAGCAGGATTCTGGTTTCTCAAGGCGAGCCTCGTCCTCTGCAGCATCGCGCTCGTCCTGCCGGTGATTGGGGCGCTGAACGTTCCCGGCGCGCGGCTCGGCACGCGCAACACCTGGACATTGATGATGTTCGCCGGATCGCTCCTGTTTCCGGCGGCCGCCATCCTGTCGTTCCTGCTGACGGTTGATGCCTTCCTGAGCGGCGCCGGCAAGTGGCTGCGCGCATATGCCGTCACGATCTCGGTCGCCGCGCTGATCGTGTCGGCGTATCTCTCGAGCTGGGGGATGATCGCGTTCAGGCCGTGGAATTATTAGCTCGCCCCGCCTCCGGCCGGGCGGACTCGTGACGCTCCGCGGTACTTTGCGGTGGCGAACCCCACGATCAACCCGACGATCGATCCCGGCAAGACGATCTCCCACAAGTACGGGCTGCCAATGGTGATCAGGTAGGCCAGGAAGGCGCCCACCAGCAGGCCGACGGTGACCAGCACCGCCATCGATTGCGTGCGCAGCGCGACGAATCCGATGATCGCGCCGGCAATCACACCCTTGAACGTCGAGCCAATCACGATGCCGACGATATTCGGCGCTTCCTGTGGCGCGGACAGCAGCGCGCTCAAGCCATCGAATATGCCCAGGAAGCCGCCAAGCAGCATGGCGAACACCGGTTTCTTCATGCATTCCTCCTGCAAGACATCTTCAACGCGCTCGTCCGCATTCTGTACAACTCAGATTCCGCGCCAAACCAGGAGCGCGAACCGCATCACGATGTAGGCCAGGAGCAGCAAGATCGGCAACTCGTACCGGCGATACAACCTGACCGCGCGCTCGCCGATCGATTCCCGGTAGGCCTCGACGGGATCCTGGTTGCGGAAGCGCGCCAGGTCGGCGCCCAACGCCGTTACGTCCTGGTAGCGCCGATTGGCGTCGGGGTCACGCGCCTTTTCGGCAATCGCTTTCAACGCCGCCGGCACCGACTCGCCAGCCAGGTGCGCGAGCATGGCCCCGAGCGCAAAGATGTCGGCCCGCGCGTCCACACGGGCGCGCGCCAGCTCCTGTTCCGGCGGCATGAACCCCGGCGTGCCAACCACGGCAAGCTCGCTCTCGGCGGTCGTGTCCTGCGCAACGCCCCAATCCATGACGTAGACCTCGCCGAATGCGCCCACCATCACGTTCTCCGGCTTGAGATCGCGATGCACGATCCCGTGCGCGTGCGCGAAGCCGACGGCGTCGAGGATTCGCGCAAAGGCGTTCAAGCGATGCTGGAGCGGCGCGTCACTCGCGACGAGATCGTCGAGCCGCCGCCCGCGCACGAGCTTCATGACGTAGAAGGTGCGGCCGTCGGGCAGCGTCCCGGCGTCGTGGATGGGGACGATGGCGGGATGATCGAGCCTGGCGAGGATGTGCGCTTCGCGCTGCAGCCGCGCCGCGCGCGATCCTTTCTGATCGGCGACGTCGAGTACTTTCACCGCCACATCGCGATCGAGCACCCGATCGCGGGCGATGTAGACCGTGCCCATGCCGCCGCGGCCGGCCACGCCGGTGATCTCGTAACGCGCATCCAGCTCGGGCCATGCCGCCGCGTCGCGCAGGCGATCGATCGCGCGATCGGAGATCAGCGCCGGCCTCCCAGTAGTTTCGCCGCTTCGGCTTCCCATTCCTCTTCGCTGGACGTCAGCTCCCGCAATCGCTCGAGAAGGATGGTCCTGAACTGCTTGCGCATCGCCGCGAGATGATTGGTCACCGTCGCCGCGGTGAGTCCCAACGCGCGCGCCAGCTCGGCGTAGGTCGGCCGCGCATCGTGATCGTCAAGCAGGTCGTACCGCGCGAAGACCTCGAACATCACGCCGCGGCCGGATGCGCCCGCCGCGCGCTTCAGATCGGCGACCGATCGCTCGAGCAGCGCGCGCACCCACTCGCGATAGAACAACTCGTCGACGTCCGCGTCCACCGCCGGTTCGCGGGTCGCGATCTCGCCTTCCGCGGTTTCGAAGTCGAGCGGCACCACCGTGACGCCGCCGCCGCGCTTCAACCGCCGCTCGGCCTTCCTCGCGTTCGACGCAAACCCGTCCAGGCACATCCGCAGATAGGTCCTGAATCGGGCCCGCGCGGGATCGTACTTCTCGACCACGTCTTTCTCGAGCGCGGTCGTGAAAAACTCCTGCGTCAGGTCGGCCGCTTCATCCGGCGTGAGCGACCATTTCATGCGCAGGTATTTGTAGACCGGTTTCCAGTAAGCCTCGATGATGGTGTCCAGCGCCAGGCGCCGCACGGCGGCATCGCCGCTCCTTGTGCGCTCGACCACGGAGAGCCTGGTGACTGGAAAGGACATAATGAGAATTATTGACTGAGTGGAACGCTACTTCGTATCACAAGGTCTCGGCGCCGCAAACCAGCTGGGGCCACAAGGTGCTGGCGCGGCTGGCGGTGCGGGGTGACGAGCGCGCCATCGACGCCGGCTGCGGCAGCGGCCGTCTCACCGGCGCGCTGATGGAGCGGCTGCCGCGCGGGACGCTCCTCGCCATCGACCGTTCGTGGAACATGCTGGTGTCGGCGCGCACCAACCTCCGCCCGGTGTTCGGCTCGCGCGTCGCGTTCGTGCAGGTGGCGCTGCCCAATCTGCCGTTCGCGAATGTCGCCGACCTTGTCTTCAGCACCGCGACCTTTCACTGGATCAAGGATCACCCGGCGCTGTTCGCCGGCATTTTCCAGGCGCTGCGATCGGCCGGCCGCCTGCACGCGCAGTGCGGCGGCGGACCGAACCTGGCCCACGCGCACGAGCTTGCCGAACGCGTGATGCACGCGCCGCCGTTCCGGCCGTACTTCGCCGACTGGCCGGGACCGTGGGAGTTCGCCGATGCGGGCACCACCGCCGATCGCCTGCGGACGGCCGGCTTCACCGACATCGACACCAATCTCGAGGAGGCGCCGACGACGCTGGCCTCGGAAGCCGACTATCGCGAGTTCGTGACCACGGTGATCTACCATCCGCATCTCGAGCGGCTGCCGACCGTCGACTTGAAACACGCGTTCATCGATCGCGTCACCGCGCTGGCGGCGAACGACGATCCGCCGTTCACACTCGATTACTGGCGATTGAACATGCAGGCTCGCAAACCATGACGCATCCAACTGTCGTGCGCCCTCAGGAACTTGCGGTCTACACGCCGCAGAAAATGGGCAAGGCGACCATATTCGAATCGCCTCGGCTGCTCGTCGGCCTGAACGCGTTCGAGCCCGGCCAGGAACATGCGCTGCACGCCCACGCCGGCCAGGACAAGGTCTATTACGTGCTCGAGGGCGCGGGCCTTTTCCTGCTCGACGGCCGCGAGCTGCCGATGCGCGCCGGCGATCTCCTGGCGGCGCCTGAAGGCGTCCCGCATGGCGTCCGAAACACTGGAAGTGCGCGCCTGCTCGTGCTGGCGATTCTCGCGCCGGCGCCGCACCAAAAATGACCGAAGACGAACCTGTCGGCGGCGCCAACCGCTGGGCGCGAATCGCACTCATTGCCGGCCTCGCCTATTGGACCTGGCAGTTCGCACGGACACCGCTCAGCGACGACGCGATGGAGTCGTTCCTGCACCTGCCGGACCTGGTGTTCCATGAGGCCGGTCACCTGATCTTCAGCCCGCTCGGACAATTCATGAGCGTGCTCGGCGGCAGCCTGATGCAGGTCCTGATTCCCGTCGTCTGTGCCATCGCGTTCATCAAGCAGGAACAGCTCTTTGGCGCGGCGATCTGCGTGTGGTGGGCAGGACAGAACCTCGTCGATCTCGCGCCCTACATTGCCGATGCCCGTGCGCTCCAAATAGTCCTGCTCGGCGGGAGGACCGGCGCGGAAGTCGAAGGCCACGATTGGGAATACATCCTGACGCGCCTGCGCATCACCCATCTCGATCAGACCCTTGGCCGGGTCTCTCACGCGCTGGGCATCCTCATCATGATCGCGTCGCTCGCCTTTGCGGGACGAACGCTCATGCGGAAGTCAGAGTAGTATTTCGGCTGCATGATTATTCCGCCGCCGGCCGACCTTGCGGGGCGCTACCGCATTTCGAACGGCGCCCGCTTCCGCTTGAAGGACATCGATCCCTCCGACCCCTGGGGCAAGCGCCTCAAGCCCATTGCCGACCAGATGCTCAAGCAGAGTTGCAAGCGGATGTCCAACATGCAGGAA
>Ga0114129_10011975_pt1 | contig 12336 bp, 12 predicted proteins | sample RhiMetdeltSRZDD1_FD_80071 | JGI IMG/M metagenome (GOLD analysis project Ga0114129, IMG submission 80071) | Populus rhizosphere microbial communities from Tennessee, USA - Rhizosphere MetaG P. deltoides SRZDD1 (version 2) (version 2) | ecosystem: Host-associated > Plants > Roots > Rhizosphere >...
CGGCGTCGACAAGGCATCAGCAGCACTCGAAGCCCACGCCTTCGTCGACGGCGAGGGCGTCCTTCAGCCAGGCGGGCGGCAGATCGTCGGCGATGACCTTCGCCACCGGCTTGAACACCTTGAACTGGTGGCGTTTGTCGCTCGCCGTCCAGAATGCAACGACGGTTTCCAGCGGCGGGCAGCCCGGCAGCCCGCAGGCAATCTCCGCGACCAGGATCGCGATATCGTCGCTCAGGTTGAAGCGCTCGCGCGTCCACGCCTTCACCCGGTCGAGCGCGGCTGCGTGCTCGGGGCGCTTCTTGAAGGACCGCGGAATCGTGGCAGACCGGGGCATCGCCCTCACGCATGGATTTGGTGACCGATTGCACCTACATAACGCACAAGGGCGGCGGATTGCATGACCAAATCGCGGGCGGGCTTGACGGGCCTACACCCCTCCCTAGAGTGCCCGCCGACTTGCAGGCGATAACACGGAGTTTCCTCAGTGGCTGAGAAAGTGCTGGCGGCTGTGCGGGTCGGTCCGAGCAAGACCGAGATCCGCGAATATCCGATGCCGGATATTCCGGAGGACAGCGCGCTGATGAAGATGGAAGTCGCCGGCATCTGCGGCACCGACGTGAAGCTCTACGCGCATCCGCCCAACAACAAGCCCACCATCATGGGGCACGAGAACATCGGCACTATCGCCAAGGCCGGCCGCGAGTTCACCCGCCGCAAGGGCTTCAAGGAAGGCGACCTCGTCTTCGTCGAGCACTACGTGATGTGCGGCAGGTGCGAGTGGTGCCATCTCGGCCAGTATCGCCACTGCGAGAACACCAACTGGCGCACCAATCCGGACGCGATCCGCTACGGCTACACCTCGGACGAGAAGCCGCCGCACCTCTGGGGCGGTTTCGCGCAATACGTCTATCTGCCGTGGAATGCGGTGCTGCATCACGTGCCAAAGGGCGTGACGCCGGAGCTGGCCGGGCTGGTGACACCGATGGCGAACGGCGTCGAGTGGTCGCTATTCGACGGCGGCGTCGGCTACAACTCGACCGTGCTGATCCAGGGCCCCGGCCAGCAGGGGCTGTCGCAGACCGTGATCTGCAAGCAGGCCGGCGCCTCGCTGATCATCGTCACCGGCACCGCCAAGGACGGCGCGCGGCTGAAGGTCGCCAAGGAGCTCGGCGCCGATCATGTGATCGACGTCAACAAGGAAGACCCGCTCGCGCGCATCATGGAGATCACCGGCGGCAAGGGCGTCGACGTCGCGCTCGACTGTACCGCCGGCGCCGGCACCATCCCGATCCTGCTCGGCATCGAGGCGCTCAAGCGCAAGGGCGGCACCATCGTGGTGCAGGGCGAGATGGCGGAATTCCCGAACTTCCCGCTGGAGAAGTTCACGGTGAAGTTCATCACCATGCACAGCGCGCGCGGCCACAGCTTCAAGGCCTGCGAGCTGGCGCTCGAGCAGATCGCCTCGAAGCGCTTCCCGCTGGAGAAGATCACCACGCACAAGTTCGGGCTGAAGGACGTCGACCTCGCCATCCGCTCGGTCGGCGGCAAGGGCGTGCCCGACGTGATCCACGCCTCGCTGATGCCCTGGATGTGACCCGCGGATGAGCGACGCCTGCGAGCTCTGCACTCCGAGCATGGTCGTCCTGGACGAGCCCTTGGCCTACGCCCGGTTCGACAGCAACAGCCTCAGCCGCGGCCACGTGCTGGTCGTTCCGCGGCGCCACGTCGCCGGCTTCTTCGACATGACCGCGGATGAAAAGCAAGCCGTGATCAAGCTGCTCGATGCGGCGAAGGAGAAGATCCAGAAGGAATTTTCCCCGGACGGCTACAATATCGGCGTCAACGTCGGCAAAGCCGCCGGCCAAAACCGGATGCACGTCCACGTCCACCTGATCCCGCGCTATGCCGGAGACGTGCCCGACCCGAGCGGTGGCGTCCGCTGCGTGCTGCAGAAAAAATAATCAGATCCGGACGGTGTTGACCGTGCGGCTCTCGATGTCGCCGCGCACGTGCGCATAGAGACGCGGATTGCGGGCGGACAGGATCTGCAACGCGGCGAGAACCGCGTTGGCGGGCTCGAGCACCGTCATCACCGGCACGCTGCTCGGCGCGCGCAGCGACGACCAGACGTCCTCGGGAAACTCCCTGGCGCTCGCCGGCACCGTGATCACCGGAATGGTCGACATCGCCGAGAGCACCGGCCCGGCGCCGTTCGAGCGCCCGATATAGGCGATCACCACCGAGTCGGGCACCTCCTGCAGCATCCGGTGGAGCGTGGCCGCGGCCGCCACCGGCTCCTTGTGCACGGAGCAGGTCACCACGGTCATCATGTCGGCCAGATCGCCGAGCGCTTCCGAAAACGCTTCCGGCTTGTCCTTGTCGGACCCGCGCCACAGCACGATGCGCTGGCGCGGCACTTTGAAGCGGCCGGTGATCTCGGCGACGCGCCGGTATTTCGCGGCGACATCGTCGAGCGCGCCGCCGTCGCGATAGACCTGCTTGTCGATATAGGAGCCGTCCTCCAGCACGCGCCACGAGTCGTTGTCGATGACGTCGGCCAGCAGCAGGCGGCCCTTGCCGTCGAGCCCGAACTCGACCTTGAGGTCGACCAGCGTGCCGCCTTCGAGCTGCCACGCCTTCTCCAGCACCAGGAACGTCTGGCGCGCGATCCGCCGCATCTCCGGGAACTGCTTCCATTCGTCGTCGCGGCCGAACACGTCCTTGGTCGCCAGCGTCAGGAACGGTGCCTGTCCCCAGACCGGCTTCGCCGGATTGAACAGCTCGATCTGCGACGCGCCATCGGTAAAGCCCATCAGCGGATCGTCGCAGACCAGCGACTTGCCCTTCCAGTTCTTGTCCTTGGTCTTGAGGAAGAACTCCACGATGAGCTGCGGAAACAGCTGCCCCTTGGCGAACTGCGGATTGCGCTTGAGGTAGGAGCCGTGGGCTTCGCGGCGGATGACGACCTCATAAGGGAGCATCGAGCACTTCGGCGCGATGAACGAGGTCGCGCTGTCCTGCTCCTCGAAGCCGACCGGCACGCCGCAGGCCTTCAGGAGGCGGAAGACATTACAGGTCGTCTCGTTGGCAAGCCTGCCCTTCTCCGGGATGACGTCGTGCTTGGCGCCGTCACCGGCGGTGATGTCGTCCTTCGACACCAGCGTCACCAGGTCGGCCTTGCCGTTGATCTGGTGGATCTTCTTGGTCTTCCCCTCGGTCACGAGAGCACCGAGAGGATTCCTTGCGGACTGGCGCGCTGCGGGTTGAGCGTCCACGGCTTATTCCCATTCCTGCCTGAGTGTGGCCCGAGCCGACCGGCGTCGGACACCCTTTATCTAGGGCAAATCGCGGCCAATTTGAAGCGCTTCCTGCGCCCGTCCACGGGTTGATAACCATTGGAGGCGCCGATAGCGTGCCGCACACCGCGGAAAGTCTGGCTGGCCGGCAGGCGATCGAGCAGGAGATTCACCATGCGCCGCGACAAGGCGCGAATCGCCATCGCCACCGGCGACCCGGCCGGGATCGGACCGGAGGTCAGCCTCAAGGCCGCGCTCGATCCGGCGGTGCGGGCCGCCTGCCGCCCGATCGTGGTGAGCGACCCCGGCGTGATCGAGCGCCACGCCAAGGCCGTTGGCCTCAAGCCCGACCTGCACGTGATCGAGCGCATCGGCGATGCCGACTGGACCGGCAGGCGGATCAACCTCCTCGCCTGCGCACAGCCGGAGGCCGCCAAGGTCGCATTCGGCGCCAACGATGCGGCAGCCGGACGCGCGTCGCTGGCCTTCGCAAGTGCCGCGATCAAGGCCGCGTTGGCGGGCGAAGTCGAAGCGGTGGTGGCGGCGCCGCAGGACGAGACCTCGATTTCGCTCGCCGGCATCGCCTTCGACGGCTATCCGTCGTTCGTGGCGCGCGAGACCGGCACGCCCGCCGACGCCGTCTCCCTGATGCTGTGCTTCGGCGACATGAGGATCGTGCACGCCACCCTGCACCAGAGCGTACGGCAGGCAATCGAGATGATCACGCGCGAGCGCGTCGGCGGCGCCATCGCCGCCGCCGACCGCGCGCTCAGGCGCATGGGAACGGCGGCGCCGAAGATCGCCGTCGGCGGGCTCAACCCGCACGCCGGCGAAGGCGGCCTGTTCGGCCGCGAGGAAATCGAGATCATCAAGCCCGCGATCGAGGCGGCCGCCGCGCGCGGCATCGCCGCCACCGGCCCGTTTGGCGCCGACACCATGCTGCACATGAAGGGAATCGACGCTTTCGTGGTCATGCTGCACGACCAGGGGCACATTCCGGCGAAGCTCCTCGCGCCGAACGCCACGGCGGCGCTGACGATCGGCACGCCGATCCTGTTCTCCTCGGTGGCGCACGGCAGCGCCCATGACATCGCCGGCAAGGGCGTCGCCAGCCCCAGGGCCATGATCGAGGCGCTGCTGCGGCTGTGCAAGGCGACGCAGGAAGAGAAAATGGGGCTAACTTAGGCTGTCGCACGATCTCGACAGGGCCGATCGCCGAACTTATCCTGTGAAAATCTGAATGTTGCCGATCAACCTGCGGACATCGCCATGACCAACGCCGAAGTCGCAATCGCGCCGAGAACCCAGTACGTCGAGTTCTGGAACAACGTGCTTGTTCCAAAGTTCGTGCGATGGCGCCACATCCTCGTCGATGGATTGACCTTGCACAGCGCCAAGATCTTCCCGTCGCTCGCAGTACGGAAAGGCGACCAGGTCATTGATGCAGGCTGCGGCTTTGGCGATACCGCGATCGAGCTTGCCCGTCTGGTCGGGCCCACCGGCTCGGTGCTGGGAATCGATTGCTGCGAGGGATTCCTCGAATACGCCCGCCGCGACGCCGAAGCCGCCGGCGTCAGGAACGTCACGTTCCTGGAGGCGGACGTGCAGCGCTATCCGTTCAAGCCGGTCTACGACTTTTGCTTCTCGCGCTTCGGCACGCAATTCTTCGAGAACCCGGTGGCAGGGCTGCGCAACATGCGCGCAAGTCTCAAGCCCGGCGGGACCATGACGATGATCGTCTGGCGCGGCATCGACGACAACCCGTGGCTGGGACACGCCAAGAAGATCGTGCTGCAATATCTGCCGCCGCCCGGCGAGAATGCGCAGACCTGCGGGCCCGGGCCGTTCTCCATGGCGGATACCGGCGTGGTGACCAAGCAGCTCGAAATTGCCGGCTATCGCGATGTCGAGTTCGAGCGAATCGACGCACAAGTCTTCGTCGGCAAGGACCTGGACGACGCAGTGGCTTTCCAGCTTGCGCTGGGTCCGGCCGGCGAGGTCTATCGCGAGGCGGGCCCGGAGGCCGAAAAGCACCGCGATGAGATCGCCGAGGCGCTCAAGGCCGCGCTCGCCAAGCACAAGGGTCCGAACGGCGTGATGATGGACTCGAGCTCCTGGAAGGTGACTGCCAAAAATCCAGGATAGATCAGCTCAAGATCCCGCCCGCGAGCGGGCTTGGCTGTTGCGAACGTGATGAGGCACCCATGTCGATTGAGCAAAAGCCCACGGTGCGGATCGCGCCAAACAATCCGGTGTTCGACCTTCCGGTCATCGTCGGCATCGAGGAAAAGCTGTTCGAGCGCGCCGGCCTCGATGTGCGATTCACCGCGACCTATGCCGACCGCGAGAAGGACAGTGCCGGCCGGCCGATCATGTCGCGGCTCAAGGAGCAGATGTTCGATCGCGGCTCCGCCGACAGCTACAACGTCTGCGAATGGGCGAGCATCGACCGGCTGGAGCGCGGCTCGCGCGGCGGCAACATCGCGGCGTTGCGCGCGGCGGTGGCGGCGCAGGCGATCCTGACCTTCGATCAGGCGCTGCAGGTGCCGCGCGACCTCGCCGACGTTCCGGTGGTGGTGCAGGAGCTCACCGGCTCGCATTACACCACGCTGCAGATGCTCGAGAGCGCGGTCGGCCCCGAGCACGTGAAGATCGAGCACGGCGGCCTGCCGCAGATGCGCTGGGCAGGCCTCAAGAACGGCACTCATCGCGCCGTCAGTGTGATGGAGCCGTTTATCAGCCTCGGCCTGAAGGAGGGCGCGCATATCGTCGCGGCCTCGTTCTATCGCGGCGGCGAAGTGATCGCGCCCGAGCTCACGGCCGAGCAGCGCAAGGCCTATTACGACGCCGAGAACAAAGCGGTCGACCTGATCAACGCCGACTTCTACAAATACGCCCACCACGTCACCGCCCACGCCAAGGGCGCGCTGGCGCCGCACGAGCTGCTGCGGGCGTTCGTGCGCTACAAGCACGTCGATTATTACGATCCGGCGCTGTTCGAGCGCACCTATGACTGGATGAAGGCGCGCGGCCTGACCGAAGGCCAAAGCGAGCACGGCGCGCTGGTGGTGGGCTGAAAGCCTATTCCGCGGCGGCGAGGCCCTTGCCGGCGTTGCGCTTGAGCAGCGAGACCAGCATGTCGGTCGGCATGATGTCGCCGAACGTCAGGTAGAAGCCGATCAGCGCGCCGTTGTGGTCCTCGTCGGTCATCGCGGCGTTGCCGTCGGTGACCATGATGCACTTGAAATCGAGCATCATGGCGTCGCGCGCGGTCGACTCGCAGCACACCCCGCTCACCGTGCCGGTGATGATCAGCGTGTCGAGCCCGCGCTCGCGCAGCACCTCCGCCAGATTCGACGAGCCCTGGATGAAGGCGCTGAAGCGGTTCTTCTCCACGATCAGGTCGTCCGGCCGCACGTCGAGCCCGGCCCACAGCTCGTGGCCCTTGCTGTCGGCGGTGAGCGCAGCCATGCGTTTCGCCCCGTGCTCGGGCCGGCTGAGCGCATAATAGGTCGACCAGCTCTTGAGCGTCTCCTCGGTAAACGTCGTCTTGATCCACACCACCGTGCCGCCGGTGTCGCGCACCACCTGCGCCAGCCTGTTGATGTTCGGGACGATCTTCTCCGCCATCGGGCAGAGCGCGTGCGCCACGCCGGGCAGCATGAAAGCATTCTGCATGTCGACCACGACCAGCGCGGTCTTTCTCGGATCGAGGTCCTCGTAGACGTATTGCCGGCCGCGCCGGGCGATCACGCGATCGGTCACCGACTGGGGAATGGATACCTTGTGCATCGAAGCCTCCGCTGCGCGGGCGCCCATTATTTACGCGAAGTGATGACCTGCGTATAGAGCCGCTGCCAGTTCTCGCCTTCCTTCAGCGTCTTGGCCGAATCCATGACGAACAGCTTGTTGCGGTCGAGCGGCGAGGCGACCTTGGTATTGGTCACCACGTAATCCCGGCCGGCCAGGATCGTCTGCGCGTCCGACAGCATGAAGTCGAAGAACAGAACCGCCGCATGCGGCCGCGGCGCCATCGCCGCCACCGCGATGCTGTTGGGCATCGAGACCACCGGCTCGAGCGCGAGCCAGTCGATCGGGGCCCCTTTCTTCTTGAGCTGCTCGGCGGTGTAGTTGAACACGGTCAGCGCCAGCGGCACCTCGCCGGCCGACACCAGATTGGTGAGCAGCGTGTGACCCTTGCGGACGGAGAATCCGTTGCGCTCGGCAATCTCGCGGAACAGCCTGGTCCCGCGCTCCTGCCCCATTTTTTCAAGCAGGCCCGCGAACCAGTCGGAATCGTCGGCCTCGATCGCCAGCCGCCCCTTCCATTTCGGGTCGCGCAGGTCGTCGTAGCTCCTGGGCAGGTCGGCCTTCTTCACCAGATTGGTGTTGTAGGCCTGCACCAGCACGTTGAGGCAGAAGCCGACCCAGTTGCGGTGCGCGGGGATCGCCGGCGCCATCAGGCCCGCCACGTGCGGGGATTTCACCTCGAGAAGGATCTTCTCGCTGGTGAGCGCCTCCATGGCCGGCCCATTGTTGAGGATGAAATCGACGTCGAAGCGCCGCGCCCGCGCCTCGTTCATAGCGCGCTGGCGGATGTCCTCGGAGCTTGCGCGATAGAGATTGACCTTGATGCCGTATTTGCGCTCGAAGGCGCCGATCAGCGCGGTGTTGTCGTCGGTCGGAGCATTGGAATAGAGCGTGAGCGAGCCTTCGCGCCTGGCGCCGTCGATCAGCCGCTGCTCGCGGTCGGCGCCTTGATAGGCCGCGACGTCGGCCGCCCTGCTCTGCTGCGCGGCTGCCGGGACGGCCAAACAAATCGCCATGAGGGCGGCAGCCATCGGCAACGCAAATCGATCAAGCCTGCAGACGCTCATCATCTCTCCTGGATTGCCGGTCAATGATCGTCGAGTTTCCCCGACGCGACAAGGCCGCGATTCATTTCGCGAACCGGAACAGCCGTGCGGGATTGTCGCACAGCATGATGTCGATCTTCGCATCCGGAACGCCGCGCGCCTTGAGCATCGGCACGAAATTCTTGAACACGGTCGAATAGCCGCGCCCGCCGTAGAGCGCGAGCTGCGTCTTGCGGGCGAGATCCGACGACAGGATGAGCTGGCGCTCCAGCCCCAATCCGCAGGCGTCGCGCACGAGCTCGGCCAGCTCGACATTGGTCGGCCCCTTCGGGAAGCTGACCTTGTCGATGCCCATGAACACGCCGGCGCGCGCAACCTCCGCGAGCTCACGCACGTCCTGCGCCGCCCCCATGTGGCTGATGACGACGCGCGACATGTCCATGCCGGCGCCTTCCAGCACGCGGATGTGCCAGGCCGCCTGATCGGGACTCGACGTGTGCGTGATGATCGGCGCGCCGGTTTCCTTGGCGGCGGCGGCGGCGGCGCGAAACAGCTTCTCGGCCGCCTGGTTGGGCTCACGCGCGGTGCCGACCTTGATGACGCCGCAGCGGATGCCGGTATCGCCGACGCCGGTCTCGATCTCCGCGATCATCACGTCGCGGGTCTTCTCGACCGGCCCCTTCTCGGCGATGTCGGGGAACGGGTCCCAGTAGAATCCGGTGGCGCAGATCACCGCCACCTCCGCGCGCTCGCTGATCCGGCGCAGCGCCACCGGATCACGGCCCCAGAACGGCGCGCTCAGGTCGGTGATGGCGGCAAGGCCGTACTCGCGCGCCTGGCGGAGATCGTCGATGACCGCCGCCTCCTCCTCGAGGCCGATCTTGTTCACCGCGCTCTTCTGCGCCGACAGATCGATCTGGAGGTGCTCGTGCGTCAGGATGCGGCCGCGAATGGCTTCGACGTCCCCGGTCACCGTCCTGATCAAGGCGCGCTCTCCGCTACAGCTTCCCGGCGAAGGCATCCGCGATGAACGCATGCGCCAGCTCGTAGCCGTGGCGCGTGGCGGGCTCGTCATAGACCGCGACCGGCGGCCGGTTGACGCCGACGTCGGTATAGGCGTGCACCACGCCGCCGAAGATGAGCTGGTACCAGCGCGCGCCGGCCGCATCCATCTCGGCCTCGAAGGCGTCGCGGTGCGCCTTCGGCGAGATCGGATCGGCGGCGCCGTGCAGCACCAGCACCGCGCCCTTGATGTCGCCGCGCCTGGCCGGCATCGGCGTTGCCAGCACGCCGTGCACCGAGACCACCGCCTGCACGTCGGCGCCGGCGCGGGCGAGGTCGATGACATTGCTGCCGCCGAAGCAATAGCCGAGCGCAGCGCAGCGCTTGCCGTCGCCGACCCCGCGCTGGCTGGCTTCCTTGGTCATCGCATCGAACGCCGCGGAGATGCGCCGGCGCGTCTCGACGGCGTCCTCGATCAGCGGCTTGAGGAAGTCCATCGGGTTCTCGGTGCCCTTCGGTCCCTTGCCCTCGCCGAACATGTCGGCGACGAAGGCGACGTAGCGGTTGCCGGCGAGCGTCTTCGCGCGCTCGACCACGTCCTTCGTCACGCCGAGCCAGTTCGGAGCGACCAGCAGCAGCGGCCGCTGCGTCTTGACGCTGTCGTCGTAGACCAGCTCGCCGCGGCACGGCAGCCCGGACACGGAATACTTGATGGATTCGACCTTCACCTGACGTCTCCCCTTTTATTCACTCCGGCCGCAGGAATGCGAAGTCGCAGCCCTCGTCGGCACCGAGAATTTCCTGCGCATAGAGCTTGGCATAGCCGCGGGTCGGCTTCTCGAACTCCGGCCTGCCGGCGGCGGCGCGCCGGCTCATCTCGTCCTTGTCGATGAGGAGATCGATGCGGCGCTCCTTCACCGACAGGCGGATGCGGTCGCCGGTGCGCACGAAGCCGAGCGGCCCGCCCGAGGCGGAATCCGGCGTCACGTGCAGCACGATGGTGCCGAAGGCGGTGCCGCTCATGCGCGCGTCGGAGATGCGGATCATGTCCTTGATGCCGCGCTGGGCGAGCTTCTTCGGGATCGGCAGGTAGCCCGCCTCGGGCATCGCCTCCGGAGCGTTCGGCCCGGCGTTCTGCAGCACCAGGATATCCTGTGCCGCCACGTCGAGCTTGGGATCGTCGATGCGCGCCGCGAGGTCCGCGAGCGAGGAGAACACCATCGCCCTGCCCTCGTGCTCGAACAGCTTGGCGTCCGCCGCCGAGCGCTTGAGGATCGCGCCCCTGGGCGCGAGGTTGCCGAACAGCGCCACCAGCCCGCCTTGCGGCTCGAACGGCTTGTCGCGCGCGGCGATGATCGATCGATCCACATACGGGTTGTCGTCGCCGGCATCGAGCCGGTCGCCGAGCGTCTCGCCGGTGACCGTCAGGCAATCGAGATGCATGAGCGGCTTGAGCTCGCGCAGCAGCGCCCCCATGCCGCCGGCGGCGAAGAAATCCTCCATGTAGCCATTGCCGACCGGCTTGAGGTTAACCAGCACCGGCGTGGTCTCGGAGAGCTTGTTGAGCTGCTCGAGCGTGACTTTCACGCCGGCGCGCCCGGCGACGGCGGTGAGATGGATCACCGCATTGGTCGAGCCGCCGAGCGCAAGCAACACCCGCAGCGCGTTCTCGACCGACTTCGCATTGACGATGCGATCGGGCGTCACCGCCGAGCCGATCAGGTTGACCGCGGCGGCGCCGGTCGCCTCGGCGGCGCGCAGCCGGTCGGCGTGCACCGCCGGGATCGCGGCCGTGCCCGGCAGGATCATCCCGAGCGCTTCGGCGACGCAGGCCATGGTCGAGGCGGTGCCCATCACCGCGCAGGTGCCGGCTGTGACCGCGAGCTGGCCCTCCACCTCTGAAATCTCCTGTGCGTCCACCTCGCCGGCGCGATAGCGCGCCCAGAACCGGCGGCAGTCGGTGCAGGCGCCGAGCCGCTCGCCGCGGTAGCGGCCGGTCATCATCGGTCCCGCCACCAGCATGACCGCCGGACGCCCCGCCGAGATCGCGCCCATGAGCTGCGCGGGCACCGTCTTGTCGCAGCCGCCCATGAGCACGACCGCGTCCATCGGCTGGGCGCGGATCATCTCCTCGGTGTCGATCGACATCAGGTTGCGGTATTTGAGGCTGGTGGGGCTCAGGAACACCTCGCCGAGCGAGATGGTCGGGAACTCGACCGGAAGCGCGCCCGCCGCCAGCACGCCGCGCTTCACCGCCTCCAGCAGCTCCGGGAAGTGGCGGTGGCAATTGTTGAAGCCGGACGGCGTGAACGCGATGCCGACCACCGGCCTGCCCAGCATGGCGCGCGAATAACCCATCGACTGCGCAAAGGAGCGGCGCAGATAGAGGGAAAAATCCTTGTCGCCGTAATTGGTCAGGCCGTGTGCCAGCCCGCCGGTACCCTCAGCCATGCCGATCCTCCGACCTGACCTAGACCAAAGCGGACCGGGCCACGCAAGGTATCAATCGCCGCCGCTCGGGGCTGCCGGGCGGCGCGCGATGCAATCCAGCTATCCGGCCGCCGAAACCGCCTCGACAACCGCCCTGGAAGCCTTCTAAAACTACCTTGAGAAAGTTCCAAAAAGAACCGGGGAAGGCCCGTTCCATGAACTACGACGCGTTTTTTGCAGGTGCCCTTGCCCGATTGCGGGACGAGCGGCGATATCGGGTCTTCGCCGATCTGGAACGGATCGCCGGCCGCTTCCCGCGCGCCGTCTGGCACTCGCCGCAGGGGCCGCGCGATGTCGTGGTGTGGTGCTCGAACGACTACCTCGGCATGGGCCAGCACCCGAAGGTGATCGGCGCCATGGTCGAGACCGCGACCCGCATGGGCACCGGCGCCGGCGGCACCCGCAACATTGCCGGCACCAATCATCCGCTGGTCGAGCTCGAGCACGAGCTTGCGGATCTTCACCGCAAGGAGGCGGCGCTCGTCTTCACCTCCGGCTATGTGTCGAACGAGACCGGCATCTCCACCATCGCGAAGCTGCTGAACGACTGCGTCATCCTCTCGGACGAGTGGAACCACAATTCCATGATCGAGGGCGTGCGCCAGGCGAAATGCGAGAAGCGCATCTTCCGCCACAACGACGCCGGCGATCTCGAGGCGCAGCTCAAGGCGGTCGGACCGGAGCGGCCGAAG
>Ga0114129_10011976_pt1 | contig 12336 bp, 11 predicted proteins | sample RhiMetdeltSRZDD1_FD_80071 | JGI IMG/M metagenome (GOLD analysis project Ga0114129, IMG submission 80071) | Populus rhizosphere microbial communities from Tennessee, USA - Rhizosphere MetaG P. deltoides SRZDD1 (version 2) (version 2) | ecosystem: Host-associated > Plants > Roots > Rhizosphere >...
CGGTCGCGATGAATCTTCTCGCGGAGCGTAACGCCCTCCACGAATTCCATGGCGATGAAGTTAGTGCCTTCGCTTTCACTAATCTCGTAAATGTGCGCGATGTTCGGATGATTGAGAGCGGCCGCGGCCTGCGCCTCTTGAATGAAGCGCCGCATTCGATCTTGATTGGACGCACGGTCACCGGGCAATATCTTCAATGCCACTCGACGCCTAAGTTGCGAATCTTCCGCCAGATACACTTCACCCATCCCGCCCGCGCCCAGCTTCGAGCGGATTTCGTAACGGCCAAGTTTTGTACCTGTCGGTATCGAAATTCTTAGGCCAGTTCCGGAGAGCATTGATGAAGCCTGTTAATCTTAGCCTCATTGGTCTCAACACGCGAGTTTAGCCACCCAACTTGGATCGAGAAGAATTGTGAAGTTTGGAATCTGTGAATCGTGCAGCAACCGGATCGCGAGAAGAAGGTGACCGTCTACCGAAGCGTTAAGTAAGCCGAACTTAGACTTCCCGTAAACGGCGAAATCTACCGAGGGATATCCACTACTCTCAATATTGTTAATTGCCTTCCGCGCGATCGTAGCACCAAACAAATCGCGCCGTCTTCGCGCCATCGTGAGGTTGAGCAGCTAGTGGCCCAACAGTCTGATGCCGTAAATGTAAGAACCCTCGCCAGTTACTTGGTGCCCCCGCAGGGATTCGAACCCCGAACCAACAGATTATGAGTCTGCTGCTCTAACCGTTGAGCTACAGGGGCACTGAGTTGATGTTGAAATGCCTCGTGATTCTAACGGAAATCCGAACCGGTTCCAAAATCGATTAAAAAGAAGTTTCCGCGTCGCCGATCAATGCCCACCAGCCTTGCACAAAAAGCAGAAATCCCACCAACTGCGGAGATTGTGTCAAAAGTGAGAATCCCCATCACGGCAGTGAGGGGATTGTTAAGCTCCTTTCTATCGTCGGTCCAGACGAAAAAAGTTTACGCGCTTGCGAACGATCTTGAGCTGGAAAAATCGTTGTTCATTCGCAAGCGCGTAAACTTCTGTAGGCCGGGTATTGTAGGCTGGACTTGATAATCCCCTCACTGCTGTGAAGGGGATTTTGACACAGTGCAACGTTGTGCTACCTCAGCACCGCCGCCTGAGGGCTGAGTGCGATCAGGTGCCAACGCGGAAACGTGTTAATCGTTTCATTTTGCAGCAAGCGAACGTAGGCGGTTTGGAAATACAGCTTGTCTGGTGAGACCCATTCAAGAGTGATGATCGGATTGTATGAGGGCGGCAAACTCTTTGCTCCTGCTCCAGAACCCGAGGTTGCAACTGATGAGGCATTGCTCTGATTTTTCTTACTACTTTTCTGTTCATATGCAAGTGACGCCGCAATCATCGCGTCCCGCAGCGGAAGCCGCGCCTGAGTAGGCTTATTTGTCGCGGCGTCGTAAATCATAACTTCCAGCGTGCTTTCGCTTTCGAAGCCATCCGCAACTTTCGACGAATCTGGTGACCACGCGGGTAACGCTTCCGTCAAACGATCGTCCAACAGGCGCTCGCTTCCATCCAACGAAATCAGACGAGGCCTGCCCGCAGGCAACAGGTGCTGTCTTTCGCGTACATCCCACTCATTCTCTTTGCACGCGAGGGCAACCAATGCGTGATTGTCCGGCGCCCAGTCAAAATAGAAGTAAATCAATCCATCACGCGATGTCAGCGCTCGCAGATCGAAACCATCCCGACTGCATACGTAAATCTGCTCAGTCCCGAAGATCGGTACGTTCGGAAACACTGGCGCAATCGAAGGCGATGCTTCCGGCGAACCTTCAGGAGCGGGTTCAAGTCCTGGAGGTGGTGTGGGTGTGGGACTCGGAAGGATCCTTTTGTGAGCAATGAAGCTGATCAAAGCGCCGTCGGGCGACCAGTCAACAGTTTCCGGGAAGACGCACGACATCGTCGGCGGCGTAAGGTTGCGCAGGAATTTGCCGTCGGCGGAGTAAAGATCGATGCGAAAAGTCGAACCCGGCTCGTCATCAGTACCATATAAAGCCAGTGCACGCTGACCATCTGGAGAAGTTACTGTCCGCAGCAAAGCATCGGCTGAACGACGCGTAGTGAAGTCGTTTTGAATCGCGGCCAGCTTTTCAGACGAATTGTCATTCGCGTTCTGTGGCCGACCGACATCGGGTTCAAAGCGATAAGCGAGTCGCTGAGCCGGCACGTCTCGCAGAACTAATGGTCGGACGTTTTGTCTTTCCAAAACGGTCTTACAGCTAGTCATCGTACCCAACAAACTAGCCAGAATTGTGAGTATGAGAAGGCTCGTATTTTCTATCTCTAGGGTTGAAAAGCTGCGCGGAAACGGTTTCATGTTGCGCTGACAAGTGGATCTCGCCCTGGTTAGCCGGATGATAGAAATGCAGACGATTCGTGTCAACAATCCACGAAAACACATGAAATTATCGTCGCGGGGGAAGGTTTTCGTAGCGGCCGGAGACTAGTTCGCGGGCAAGCGATTGGTCCAAAGCAAGCAACGAAAGAATTGTGTTGCGCGGCGACAGGTGATCGTCATCTCCCTGATCTTCGTCCACACAGTTGTGTTCGAGTGAACGCGCAATTCGGCGCGGGAGCGGTTCATAGCTCGGCGTGCTCGCAACGAATGACCTAACAACCAGCGCGCCGACCAGGTCACAGGACAATTCTTCGGCTCGCTGTTCGTGAATCTCCTGCCCAGTGAGATCAGAAGCTCGATCTCCGATAGTCCTGAACAGCACAGTCAGAAGTTCGTTGTCGCCGTCGGCAATGTGCGTTAGTTCATGGGCCAGCACACTTATCATTCCTTCATCCGATCGCAAGCCGGCGAGAAAGATCGTGCCGAAATTTATAATGTGAGGGTGACTGAGAAAAACCGATGCGTTATCTCGCGCATCCATATCGGGCTTAACAGTAGTCACAGCTGCGACTCTAAGAATCGCTTTTTGAATTAAGGTGCGCTGTCGCTCATTCAGTTTATAGTCTCGTGCCAGGTTCCGCAGCGATTGAATTACCAAGGTCTTGGCAACGGGTAGCAATCTTTGCGCACGCTCAGCACCTTCATGAGCTTCCGGACTTCGAACAGGTAACGACGGACGCGCTTGCATTTCGTCTATGGGCAGACTGCCTTTCGGATCAGTTTTCCGTTCGGTACATACAACGTCCATTGCTTGATTAATCAACTCGCGTTCAGCTGGCGAGAGGGCGGGTTGAGAGTGACTCTCGTTTCTCGTTCTGCGAGTTTGCGCGGATCCTCCAAAGCCGCCAATGAGTAGCGTCACGCACAGTACAAACGCGAACGACCAGGATGAACTCCATTTGCTCGTAGTGTTTGAAACTAACTGTGATATCGAACGTCTCATCTATTGCGCCACACGGGTTTTCGTTTCTCCATGAACGCTTTGATGCCTTCCTGGGCGTCAGCGGTTCTCATCAGCTCATTCAAATAAAGATTCTCTGACTCCTTTAGAGCTTCGTCGAACGGGCGTCCACGACCGAGATCCAAAGACCTTCTGGTGTACTCCAGCGCGGTTCCCGACAACTCACGTAAACGCGCAATGATTTCTAAGATCTTCTGTTCAAGGTGATTGGCGGGAACCACGTGATTAACCAAACCATATCTCGCCGCTTCAGTTGCATCGATCAATTCTCCCGTGAGAATCAGTTCGCGAGCTTTCTTTTCACCGATCGCCAGTGGAAGCAGGATTGATGCGACTGGAGGAAACACGCCAAGTTTGATTTCTGGCTGCCCGAACCTGCTTTTGTCTGTGGCGATTACGATGTCACACGCGGCAACAAGCTCGCACCCTCCTCCCAATGCCCCTCCGTCAACAGCAGCGATGGTTGGCCTTGCGATCTGTTCGAGCGATCTGAAGATGCTATGAAACGAATCCAGCATCTGATAAATCGTTTCGGAAACATGTTCTTCAACCGCCACACCGGCACTGAATGCGCGACAATCCTTTGCCGCTTGAAACACGATCGCGGCCAGTTCGTTGTGCTTACCGCATTCAGCGAGCGCAGTTCCTATCTCGCGCATCATCGCGATGTTTAGAACATTCAGTGGAGGACGTCTTAGAGTGATGAACGCGACGCGTTCTTCAATCAGCAACGAAATGTTCTGAAATGTTTCCGGCATAATTCACCTACTTCCCGTGTTCCCCGGTCATGGCGCCAAGCCACGACTGATGAATGCGCTGCTGCAAATCAGACGGCTTATCGACCGGCACGATTCGATAAGGAGGATCTACTCGTTGACCGAGTTTCACAGCGAGAGTACTCAAGTCGTCCGAACGAAAAATAGTTAACGTAAGCAGGTCTCCAGGCTTCTTCTCAGCCAGCCGGGCGTCGAAGAAATCTTTATTCGCGCGCATGTTGTTCAAAGCGACAATCTGGTCTCCTGCATTAACACCCTGTTCGTAAGCAGGCGAGCCTGCGTACACCCTTCTCACTAGCAGACGATCATCTTCCTGTACGAGCTCTGCTCCAAAGTAAGGTTTCTCTGGATTTCGAGAGCTAGCGACTGCATTCGTTACCAGCCGCAGACCAGCAGCACCAAATCCACTGTTGTAATCAAGTTCTTCTCGCCCGCGGACATAACGATCGAAAAAGTCACTTAAACTCGAACCCGCCATGCTCTCGCAAACCTTTTGAAAATCTTCGGGCGTGTAGTTGCGATCCTTCTTGTAAAACTCGGCATACAGGTATCGCATCACATCGTCGAGTGATTTTGTTCCGCTGCTGCGTTTGCGAATCTCGAGATCGAGAAGCATTCCGAGAATCGCGCCCTTATCGTAATAAGAAACTTGCGAGTTAACCGAGTTCTCGTCCTGACGGTAGTATTTGATCCACGAATCAAAACTGGATTCTTCAACGCCTTGGACCAGTCGCCCCGGCGTATCCTGAAGACTACGAATCGCCTTTGCCGTAGCATCGAGAAACTCTCTTTCTGAGATTAGGCCTGCGCGCCTCAATGCGACATCGGCATAATAATCTGTAATCCCCTCGGCAACCCACAAAAGTTTTGTGTAATTCTCTTTCGTGTAATTAAAAGGTCCGAGCGCGTCGGGACGGATTCGCTTCACGTTCCAGAGATGGAAGAACTCGTGAGCCACCAATGAAAGGAACCCGCGATAATCGCGTTCAGTTGTCGATGTTGTGTTTGGCGCCGCAGATGTTGATCGATCTCCTTCCGTGATCTTAAACCCAAAACGTGGATATCCGAGCGCGGCCGAGTTCAGATGTTCAAGGCCACCACCGGCATTCGATCGCAGGTGCAGGATAAACGTGTAGTCTTTGTAAGGAATCTCGCCGCCCATGATCTCGACTTCTGTGGCTACGATCTTCTGCACATCCTGCCGCATTCGCTCCGGGTTGTAATTGCCTTCGCCGTCGATCACGATGCGATGAGGCACGCCTTTAACAGAGAAAGAGATTGTCTTGAAGTTACTGGCCTCGACAGGTGAGTCGTAGAGGATATCGAAGTTTTCTGCGCGAAACGTATTCTTTGCTCCTGGGACCGCCGGCAGTCCAGTTGCAACTCCCCACGTTTGCGGCGCTAGAACGCGCAATGTGGAAGGAGCTTTGAGAAAACCATCCAGATACATCAACAGCGCCGCGTTATTCCAGAAAGCATGATCGGAATTAAGTTCGTTCGTGCGGACGGAGAGTTCGTTGGCGTAAACGCGATAAGTGACTTTCCATTCGCGTGCTCCGCCAGTCGAGACCCGCCACGTATCCTTGTCGAGTTTCTCCCAGTTTAGTGGTTGGCCGCCGGCAGTTGTTGCCGCAAAGTCTTCCACATGACGTTCAAACTCACGTATCAGATATGAGCCGGGCGTCCAGACAGGCATTATCAAGCGCTCTTCGGATGGCACGGGCATCGCAGCCGGGCAGCGCACCCGCATCTCGACCTCCAGCAGATGTGTATGGGGCCGCGGCATGGCTACTGTGAATGAGATTTCAGGAAAAGAAGAATTGGTAGTTTGTGATGAAGCTGAAATCCCGAGCAAAAATAGAATGCTCACAAGGGCGCACAAGTATCGGTTGAGCATAGTATGCTGAAGTACCTTTCGAATTTTGTTGGGAGATTCGCAGAGGATGTTACTAGAAACGATCTGCTTCATCCACCAGCCTCTGCGGTTGGTGGGGTTTTCCTTTTGGTGCAATCCCACGCGCAATGGGATCATTTTGCGAAACTTTTGCGACCTGAGCGTTATAGTATGTTTCCAACTCAACGAAAGGTCGGAAGAAACCAATGCTGATTATTAAATGCAGCAACTGTGGGGCTAAGAACCGGGTGGATGAGCAGAAATCACAGCAGAGTCAGGCGCAGTGCGGTAAGTGTGGCACGCAACTCGATCCGCGCAATGTTGTAAGTGAAGGAGCTGCCGGCAAGCCATTGATCGTAACTGATGACAATTTTCAACAAACGTTGCAGCAAGCAGGCAACCGTCCGCTGTTAATCGATTGTTGGGCCGAATGGTGTGGTCCATGTCGAATGATTGGCCCTGTCGTAGATCAGCTAGCCGCTGAATCCGGCGGCCGTTATGTTATTGGAAAACTGAACGTCGACGAGAATCCTATGACCGCATCGCGTTTCAGTATTAGAAGCATTCCCTCATTGTTAATCTTCAAGAACGGGCAATTAGTGGACCGGTTGGTTGGCGCACAGCCCAAGCAGGCGATAGCTGAGCATCTGGCCCGGGCCGCCTGAACTATCGCTCCTGGTTCTGGAAAAGTTAATATCTGACGCCAAAACTGGAGAGGAGAGACTATGTTCAGGAGAATAATTGTGACTTCGCCGACCTGGGTCACTATTCCATTGAGGCTCGCCCTCGGAGCTGTATTTGTGGCCCATGGCGCTCAGAAAGTTCTCGGCAGTTTCAATGGGCCAGGGTTCAATGCCTTCACTTCGGGAAATACGCCTTTCACTTTTATGAAGCCCACATCGGCCTGGCTCGCCGCAGCTGCACTGTCTGAGCTTATCGGCGGGGTATTGGTTTTCCTCGGTCTGTTGACTCGCGTTGGAGCCTTTCTCATCAGCTGTGTGATGCTGACGGCAATTATGGGCATTCATTGGCCGCATTTTTTCTCGAGCAATAGGGGCTTCGAGTTTCCCATGACCTTGCTGGCAATGGCCCTTGCACTTCTCATCGCGGGCGGCGGTGCGGCGTCAGTAGATCTGGCGATGTCTGGCTCTGGTCGCGGACGAAGAAGATGAACGTCTGATATTTGCTTTCTTTCTCACCTCAAATGCCGGCTGTCATAAATCAATCAGCAACGGGTAACAACGGAATCTGTCGATCGACAATCGGTAATCCGCAATCGCAAAAGTCATGAAGCGCTCGCCACTGATTGTCATCTTCACGACAGTTTTTATTGACCTCGTTGGATTTGGGATTGTGATCCCTGTGCTTCCGTTTTATGCCGAAGGCACAGTCTTCAATGCCACGCCCAGGACCGTCGGTTTTTTGTTTGCTTCCTACTCGATCATGCAGCTGATCGCAGCGCCGATCCTGGGCCGCTTATCAGATCGTTATGGTCGTAGACCCGTGCTACTGATTTCGATTATCGGAACGGGCATCGGATTTCTCATTCTGGGGTTCGCTACGACGCTGTGGATGTTGTTTGTGGGACGGATTCTAGACGGCATAACCGGTGGCAATATTTCGACAGCCCAGGCGTATATTGCGGACATAACTACTAAGGAGGATCGCGCAAAGGGCATGGGTCTGATTGGCGCAGCTTTCGGACTCGGATTCATTTTCGGTCCAGCAATAGGTGGCGTACTAAGTCGCTGGGGCATTCACGTGCCGTTCTTCTTTGCCGCAGCCCTTTGTTTCGGGAATGCGATTCTCCTCTACTTCACCCTACCGGAAACTGTTACGAAAGATCATCCTGCGCGAACTCCGGCGGGTCAGGGCCGCGGGTTTAGCCAGCTGATCCGATCGCTGAAACAGCCTCGCCTGGGCTTTGTCATCGGGATCTACTTCTTCTTTGTTGTCGCATTCTCGATCATGACGACATCGTTTTCACTTTACGCGATGTTTCGTTTTGGTTATGACGCGCAGCACACGGGATATCTCTTCGCCTATGTCGGCGTTATATCAGTAATCGTTCAAGGTGGGCTGATTGGGAAGTTAGTTAAGCGTTTCGGTGAACTGCCGCTTGTTCTTGTCGGGGCATTGTGTTTCGCGCTCAGTCTGCTGGCAGTTCCGTTTGTTGGACCAACTGCGGGCGGCTTGTTAGGACTTCTCATTGGAGGCGGCGTGTTTGCGCTGGGCAATTCCCTGGCCACTCCTGCACTCAACAGCCTCGCTTCGAAGACGGTCGGTCCAGCTGAACAGGGCACCGTTTTAGGCGTCATGCAGTCGGCGGCGAGCCTGGCGCGAGCCGTTGGCCCATCTTTAACGGCCCTTCTAATTCATAGTTCCACTGCGTACATGGGGCGTGATGGCGAACTACACTACATGAGCGATCGATCGCTTTTCGTAACATTCTGGACGGCAGCGGCGATCATGTTTGTGGCTTCGCTGCTCACGGTGCATTTCATGCGGGCATACGCGTCCGAATACTCGCGCCGTCCGGCTGAGGCTATGTAGAATCTGGCTAAAAAAATCTGCGAAGCAAGTAAAAAATGAGTGACAGCGCTGCTGATATCAACAGCATCGACACGATTGGCACGTAAACCTGAACGCGATCGCTTTGGTAACGAATGTCACCAGGAAGACGCCCAAACCAATTCAGACCACCCGAATAGATCAGAAGCCCAATCAGTAGCAATGCTATCCCGCCGAGGATAACTGAAACCCCGATAGAACGATTCATTTCTCTCTGGGATAACTCCCACCTCCGGAACTCACAGCTGAGGTTTTGTCAGTGACCCCAGCACCCCATTGGGTTCGATGACATCTTTTAAGATGCTGAAGGGGACAAGTACCGATTGGGGACCAGCGACGTAAGGGCCGACCTGATAAGCGTCAAAGGTGATTGCCAGGCCTTTCTTTGAAACAGTCCAACTCCGGAAGTTCTTCGCATCCGCGCCGGCACCGCTTTCGATTGTTTGATCGTCTAGCCCGGAATCCTCACCCTTCGCCTTTGATTGTCGCTTCAGGTCTTTGATTGAAAACGTGGATAACCTCTGGACGTAATTCGAACCGGGCTTGAACAAGTCCGCTAACTTCAGGACTCTTCCATTCTTAACATCAAAATTGAGTACCTCAGAATTCGAATTTGGATGCGCAGCACCGCGGTAGTACGTACCGACATCAAATTGAATGCTGATTACGTCATCGTTCGCCAGCGCGATCGTGTAGCCCGTGTCCAAATAGTTGTTTGGCAGGTCCGTATCTTCCGGGCCTTTATTCTCCGCGATGTTCTTTTTAAATTCGTTAACTTCGCGCATCGTTAATTTATTAGCTTCACTGTTAAATTTCTCGAAAGGGGGAGTCAACATCCCCGTAAGCTGTGGATATTCAACGTCGATGTCATACTTTAGCTTTTTGTTTGATTCCTTAATGTTCTTAGCAGTCACCTCGACTCCGTTGCTTAAACTAATCGGCTCTTCATGCAGAGAAAACGCCGTCTGTTTCTGTCCATCTGGTTTACTCCAATTTCCGGCAATACTTACTAATCCGTCTTCGCCACTGACCGACCAAAGTCCTTTAAAAATGCCAGTCTGTTTACCGGCGGGATCAAACTCTTCCAGCAGAACGTTGTTGTTCTTATCGATTGATCCTTTCAGATCAATTCGAGTGCCAATCTTCTGATAGAAGTATTGCCCAGATAGCTTGTCATCGTCACGAACCAGTTTCATTTGCAGATCGAGAGCGTTGCCGATGGAACCTTTGAAATACTTGGTATCCGTCGCAGCCATCGCTCCGCCCTGGGGATGTGCAAATTCCTGAGATGCAACTGGAGCCGCAGAAGTGGAGGCAGGAGGAGATTGCTGTGCGGTTGAAGTCGCCTTGCGGCACCCATTAATAGCCAGGACCAAGCAAACGAGAATGAATAGTGATTTTGTCATGGGGCGTGTGAACCTCTTTGTGTTGAGGTTTGTTTTGTGATTCATTTTGCGCATACATGGTTTTGCATAAAACCTCAGATGCAGCCGTGTATCCTTTGTGCAAAGTGTCTGCCGTGGAGGGGATTTACGCTTGCTGCAAAGCCTCTCCTATAGATATCTACTGTTAATGTGCTCGCGGACTTCTGAGAATGTCAGCACGGATAGTCGACCACCAGTAAAGAGTTCATCATTAGTGACGTCGGCAAGTGCAAAGGACGGCATCTGGAAGGTTTCCAAATCGTCGTCGTCAGTAAACCCAACCTCTGCCAGAACCAATCCGAACAGGTCTCCGAGAAACATATCTACTGAAAACTTGCGGCCGTTCGATTCGAAGAAATATCGATTCTTTCGAATTTCGTTTGCTTCAAAAATCGAAAGCACTTCCGCCTCTACGGCATTCAGATAGGTATTCGTGATTAGTGTGCGCGAAAGGTCTGCCGGATCGGGAGCGAACTTTTGAGTAAACTTGACTGTCCATTTATTTCTACGAGGATCCCGCACCTTCCTCAGGCGCAATCGAGTTCCAGTAATGTAGTTATCTGTAATTTGAAGGTGCTGGTCTGCACGAGTGAGTCCTTCAGGCAAGTCCCGCAGTAAGAAACGTCGCTCGCGCTCGACGTGCGCGTACTTACTCTCAGGAACCAGCGTGTTTTGCGGAGTCAGTTTTGCAACGCCCATTTTATTTGTGCGGCCGGGTCCCAGCCGGGTATGCTATTTACACCAAGAGTTTGCGTTACAAAAGCGAAAAGGCGCAACAGTTGTGCTGTTGCGCCTAATCTATGTGTGGTCACTGTCCTCACCCCAGCAACCACGTGATGGAAGGGTTCACCAACCATCTAATTGGGCGAAACTATATACGAATCGCCCTGCTTTGGCAACTGCACCCTCCTCGCAGCGTTAATTTGTAAGGAATATTGCCCTTACCCTCACTCCATGCTAAAAATTGGACGCAACTCATACCTGCTCATCTGGAGGACAAACGATGTTCAAGCGAATTTTTTGGGCGGAACTGTGCCGCCGCCCGTTCGGTGTGTTTGTCGTTGCTGTTGCCGCGTACTGTCTGATTAATACATATGTTGCGCGCGCGCAGACCCGGCTATTGCGCACCCCAACCGTCAGTGCTACCGAGATTGCGTTCGCGTACGCGAACAACATCTGGATTGTTCCTCGCGCTGGCGGCAGCGCAAGGCGTCTGACAAGTTTTCCAGGTCAAACCACTAATCCGCATTTTTCTCCCGATGGGAAATGGGTTGCTTTCAGCGGCGAATACGCCGGTAACCTCGACGTGTATGTAGTTCCTTCCGGAGGTGGTGAGCCGCGACGATTGACCTGGCATCCAGCCGCAGATCAGGTGCAGGGGTGGACACCTGACGGAAAGTCGATTCTCTTCGCTTCGTCGCGAGCTACATGGGCGCCAAGTGGAGCGCCACGATTTTGGACTGTGCCCGTGACGGGCGGCGTTGAAGAGCCAATGCCGCTGCCACGCGCTTATCAGGGGAAATTGTCTGGTGACGGTCAGCGTATAGCGTATCGAATGAACAATTCCTGGGACGAGGAGCGACGAAATTATCGTGGCGGTCAAAACAGACCGATCTGGATCGTAGACCTAAAAAGCTATGAGCTTGTATCGCCGCCGTGGACCGATTCAAAAGATATGGACCCTGCCTGGGTGGATGACTCTGTCTATTTCATTTCCGATCGAGATGGTGTGGCAAATGTTTGGGACTACGATACGAATACGAAAAAGCTAACTCAGGTGACGCGGTTTACCGATTTTGATGTTAAGGCACTCGACTCTGGCGCCGGCACTGTCGTCTTTGAACAAGCCGGTTACATTCATGAACTCGACCCAAGAAATGGAAAGACGCATGTAATCAACATAACTGCGGCCGGTGATTTTCCCTGGATGATGCCGAACTGGAGAGATGTTACTAACCGCATAACGAACATGGCGCTGTCGCCCACGGGTAAGCGCGTAGCGGTCGAAGCGCGCGGCGAAATATTCACGATCCCAGCCGACAAAGGAGATATCCGCAACCTGACCAACTCCAGCGGATCTGCCGAACGGGATCCGGCATGGTCGCCCGACGGAAAGTTTGTCTCGTATTTCAGCGACAAATCGGGCGAGTACAAAGTAATGATCGAAGCTCAGGATGGCCTCACGCCCCCGCGAGAAATCATGCTGCCGAATCCTACGCACTACTACACTCCGTCATGGTCGCTGGATTCCAGGAAGTTGGTTTATACCGA
>Ga0114129_10011978_pt1 | contig 12336 bp, 11 predicted proteins | sample RhiMetdeltSRZDD1_FD_80071 | JGI IMG/M metagenome (GOLD analysis project Ga0114129, IMG submission 80071) | Populus rhizosphere microbial communities from Tennessee, USA - Rhizosphere MetaG P. deltoides SRZDD1 (version 2) (version 2) | ecosystem: Host-associated > Plants > Roots > Rhizosphere >...
GCGTCGATCGGCGGTGTCACCCAATGCGCGAAGAGCACAAGCGAATCGAGCGCCAAACGCAGGTGCTCGCCTTCGACGATGGCGCGCATCGACCTGGAGCCGGCGTGGACCTCTTTCCGGTATCGCTTGAACCGTTCGTGGACGTCGGCGCCCGACAGCGAGATGAAGCCGCCGGCCTCGTCGCGCGCGAGAAGGACGCCAGCCTCCTCGAACAGCTCGCGGGCCGCCGCGACGTGATATGCGATCGCGTCCTGCGGCGCCAGCGTCGCCAGCCGCTCGGTCGCACCGTCGACGCCGTCGCACCATTCCGGGCTACCGTCGTGATCTGATGCATCGACCCGCCCGCCAGGGAACACGTGCGCGCCGCCCATGAACGACATCCCCTCGTGCCGGCGGACGAGAAACACCTCCGGCCCGGCCGGACCGTCGCGGAGAACGACGACCGTCGCGGCCGGCCGAGGGTTCGCGACGAAGGTGTCCGGGCACACGATGGACAATATTAGTTGATGGCGCGCGCCAGCTCGGGCATGGACTTGAACGGACAGATCGCGGCGCTCTTGCGCGACTTCGCCGCGATCCAGAAGTCGAAGCAGAGCATGTGGGGCTACAAGCGCGCCGCCAGCGCGGTGCTGGCGCTCGAGGAGCCGATCGAGTCCTTCCTTCAGGTCGACGGCACGCTGCGGAAGATTCCAAACATCGGTCCGTCTTCGACGCGCATCATCGTAGAAGTGCTGCAGACCGGCACGTCGGCCACGGTCGAGCGCGCCATCGCCGACAGCGGACAGGCCGGCGACATCAGCCATCGCCGGAATCTCCGTGGTCATTTTCTCAGCCGCGCGCAGGTATTGGCGGCCCTGAAGGACCAGAAGCTTGCCGGTCCGCGTCTCGAGGACTATCGCGGCGATCTTCAAATGCACTCCACGTGGAGTGATGGCAGCCAGACGCTCGCCGACATCGTCGAGGGGGGCCTGGCCCGTGGGTACTCGTTCTGCGCCGTGACCGATCACTCGTACGGGTTGAAGATTGCCGGCGGCGTCTCGATGACGGATCTGCGCAAGCAGCATCGCGACATTGACATCCTGAACGGGAAATACCGCGGACGATTCAGGCTGATCAAGGGGATCGAGGCCAACATCCGGGCGGACGGATCGGTCGACATGGAGCAGGACGAACTGCGGGAGCTCGAGCTCGTCGTGGCCGCCCCGCACTCGGCCCTCAGGACCGAAGCGGACCAGACTGCCAGGATGGTCACCGCGGTCAGATCGCCGGGCGTGCACATTCTTGGCCACCCTCGCGGGAGGAAGTACGGATCGCGCCCTGGCGTCACGGCGGAATGGGACGAGGTCTTCGCGGCGGCCAGTAAAGCGAACGTGGCCATCGAGATCGACGGCGATCCGTCACGGCAGGATGTCGACTACGAGCTCGCGAAGCGCGCCGTAGACGCTGGCTGCCTCTTCGCGCTCGACAGCGACGCACATTCCACGCCGGAGCTCGCGTATTCGGAAACTGCCATCGCGCACGCTCGTCTCGCCGGTGTGCCCGCGGATCGCGTGGTCAATTGCTGGCCGACCGACAAGCTGCTCGCATGGCTCGCCAGGTCCGGCTAACCGCCTTCGCCGAGGCTTCGGCGGGTCAGGAAGCCGGACCTATAGGAACAGCGATCGTCCGGTGATCTCGCGGTGATTCAGCCCCGCCGCGCGATCGAGCTTGGCGACAATCGCGGGAAGCTCCACGCGAATCCTCCACTCGTCAGCCCGGCCACCCGCGTGCTCGATCGTGTCGCGCCAGCGGTTCCACCAGCGGGCGACGCCGCCAGCGAGCGGCTCGATCATCAGCACGCGATCGCCCTGCGCAGCTCGCTCGGCGAGCCGCGCCAGCAACGGTTCCCGCGCCGTGTCCGTCAGCTCGTTCAGCGCAAACGCGGCCAGGATGGCCGCGCGGCCTTTCGGAAACGTCATCGCCGCGATGTCGCGCTGCTCGGTCGTCGCGGCCAGCCCGAAGGCGCGATACGTGTCTGCGGCTTCGCGGACCGCCCATGGATGGATGTCGAGACCGACGATGCGAGGCGGCGGCGTCACCGCCGCGGCCCACGCGGCACCTGCCGCCCCTGTGCCGCAACCAAGATCGATCAGCGTCGGCACGCGGTCGAGGGCAGCCGGCAACTCGCGAACGATGTGCGCGACCAGCAGATGATGAAGCGGTCCGTAGAAAAGGGCGAATGCTGCGCGCTTTCCGCGGCCGGACAGCGCCGCGCCTTCGACCAGCCTGTGGCGGCGCTCGACGTAGGTGGCCGACAAGGCGCGCAAAGAGCGCGAAACTTCCCGAAACGTGAGCTCGCGAAGATGTTTCGCCTCGAGCGAGGCGAGCCAGGCGGCGAACGCGTCGGATGATGAGGACAAATCGAACGGCAGCCGGATCGGCGCCCGACTATGCTACATGCGGTCTCGCTCCCACTGTTGAGTCGGATCGCGCTGCCAGCTCAGCGGAGCAGTCTCATCGGTATCGAGATTGCTTGATGACGGTCGCATTCACTTCGATGGAGGACATCCGATGCGCACTATCCGACAGTTTCTCGTGCTCCCGCTCGTTCTGGTTACGGCGATGGCGGCTCCAGCCTTTGCGGACCTGCAGCACCTCGTCCCGCCCGCTCAACTGGCCGCCACGGTGACCGACCGTGTCGCAGCGCAGGACGCCAGCCGGGCGGCCATCCACGAGGCGCTCGCGCGGCCCGAGGTCCAGAGCGTCGCCGCATCCATGCACCTGGACCTGTCGCGTGCGTCAGCCGCAATCGAGACGCTGACCGCCACGGATCTCGAGCAGGCGGCAAACGCCGCGCGCTCGGTCAACGAGCAACTGGTGGGCGGCGCCTCGTCGGTGGTGCTGTCGACCACGACCATCATCATCATTCTCCTGGTGGTCATCCTCCTCATCGTCGCCATCAAATGATCGTCACGCTGGCCGCCGCGCTGTCACTCGCCACCTCGATGGCGATGGACGTGCCGTACCTGGCGCAGACCGACGCGTTGTGCGGCGGCGCGGCGGCCGCGATGGTGTTTCGTTACTGGGGCGATGTTCACGCGGACCCGCAGGAGTTTGCACCGATCGTCGATCGGCGCGCCGGAGGGATCGCCAACGGCGCGTTGGTTGATGCGGTGCGGCGCCGCGGTTGGCGGGCCGTGGAGCTCGCGGGAGGATCGGCCGACCTGCAGGCACGCCTCGCGGCCCGGCAGCCGGTCGTCGTCCTCATCGCGGATCGCGGTCCTCGATATCACTACGTCGTCGCCGTGGATAAGACGGCGGATGCCGTCGTCATTCACGACCCGGCGTGGGGCCCGTCGCGAGCGATCAAGGACGTCGAATTCGATCGGATCTGGCGAGCGTCAGGGAATTGGGGCCTTGTGATCCTGCCGCCGCCGGCTGCCTCCTTTCCTGATTCGTCCTCTGTGCCGTCGGCGCGTGTCGGTAGCGCAACCCTGAAAGAATGGCGACCGGAATCCCGCTGCGACAGCCTGCTGGCGGCAGCTCTCGACGACATTCGGGCCAGCGGCGACGCCGCATTCGACCGCGCGGACGACGTTCTCGATCGAGTTCGTCAAGCGTGCCCGCAGTCGGCCGGTCCGCTGCGCGAGCTCGCCGGCGTGCGCTTCGCACAACGACGGTGGAAGGACGCCGCCGCGCTTTCCCGGGCCGCGCTGGTCCGAGAGCCGACCGATGCGTATGCGCTCGACGTGCTCGGCTCGAGCCTGTTCATGCAGGACGACCAGGTGGGCGCGCTTCGAGCATGGAATCGGATCGACAGGCCGCGCGTCAACCTGGTTCGGATTGCCGGCGTTCGCCACACGCGTCACCAGACAGTCGTCGAGACGCTTGGGATTCAGCCGAACATGCTGCTCACGGCGGACTTGTTCGAGCACGCGCGGCGCCGGCTCGAGGCGCTGCCGGATCGATCGACGGTCCGCCTTGCGCTCAGGCCAGAAGCCGACGGCTTTGCCTCGGTCGACGTCGTCGTGGTCGAGCGAAGCGGTATAGCTCGAACCACGGCCGATTGGACCGCCGTCGGCGCCCGCGCGCTCGTCACGCAATCGGTCGCGGTCACGCTGCCTGGCGCCACCGGCAAGGGCGAGCTGTGGTCGGCGGAATGGCGATTCTGGCAAAACCGCCCGCGCGTCGGCATGGCGTTCGAGACGTCGCGCGTGGGCCGGATTCCAGGTGTGTGGCGCGTCGATACGTTCTGGGAACGGGAAACCTTCTCGCCGGCTGGAACCGCGACGGTCGCTGCGATCCAGGAATCGCGGCTGCACGGCGCACTCACGGTCAGCAACTGGCTGACACCGAGGCTCCGGTATTCGATCAGCGGCGGCTTCGATACGTGGAACGGCAACCGAAAGACTGCTGTCGTCGGCGGCGCGATCGAACGACGCTGGTTCGGGGATCGTGTGTCAATCGACGTGCACGCGAACGACTGGATCGCTGTTGGAGGCTCGCGGGGTTTTCAGTCGTTCGGCTGGCGGCTGCACGTTCGATCGTCGCCGGAGCCTCGAGGATGGGTCGCTCTCGCGACCGCGGGTGCCGATCGCGTGACCAGCGCCGCGCCGCTCGGCCTGTGGCCAGGCGCCGGCGACGGCCAGACGCGCGCGCCGCTGCTGCGGGCGCACCCGCTCACCCAAGATGGAGTCATCGCGCTGGGATCGTCGGCGGCATTCGGCCGATCGCTTGCCTACGGGAACGCCGAGGCTCAGCGCTGGTTCGAGCGGCCGTGGCTTGCGAACTTTGGCATTGCGGGGTTCGTCGACGTCGCGCGGGCGGCGAGGCGTGCCGCCGGAGACACGTCGCCGATCCAGCTCGACGTCGGCACCGGGATTCGGCTGCGGATTCCTGGAATGGCCGGAGCGCTGCGGATCGATGGTGGTCACGGTCTCCGAGACGGCGCAAACGCGCTCACCTTCGGGTGGCAGTTCTGAAGGGTACAATGAGCTCGTCAAGGGGCGACCATGAAGCAACTGTGTGTACTCGCAACCGGCGCGATTCTCGTTCTACTCGGCGCAGCTCACGTGCGATCGGCTGGACCGACATCGGTCACTGTGAGCCTGCAGCGCGTGGCCACGCAGTCGAATGTGGGCAAACGCGCCACCCAGCAGCTTGAGACGCTGAGGCAAGAGAAAACTCGCGACCTGCAAGCCAAGCAGAAAGAGCTCGAGGATGCGATACGGCAGGTCGCCAAGGCAGACGCGCTGCCCGCGGCCGAGCGCGATCGCCTCGTTCAGGACGAAGCGCGTCGACGAGTCGAGCTCCAGCAGCTGACTCAACAGGCACAAGCGGACTTGCAGAGCACTCAGCTGCGACTGCAGGGCGAGCTCCGCGGGCAACTCACGCCGATCCTCGCGGATATCGCGAAGCGGGCCGGCGTCGAGGTCGTCCTCAACTCCGACACCATCGCCTGGGCGGCGCCAGGCACGGACACGACCAATGAAGTCGTGCAGCGGTTAAATGCTGTCCCGCAATAGCGGATGACCGGTTCGGGAGGCCTCCGCTCGTGGTCGGCGGCGATCGCCTTTGTCGTGTGGTCAGCGGTCATCCTGGCGGCGACGGTTCCGTGGACGGATCTTGTCGGTCACACCCACTGGCAGAAGGTGCAGTGGGTTCCGTTCCGGAGTCCTCCCGTCAAGGTGATCGATGTCGTCGCGAACGTTCTCCTGTACATCCCTCTCGGCTACGCATGGCTGCGCGCGTTTCCGTTCCGGGCTCGCGTCTGGCATGCCGCCGTGCTGGCCTTTGTACTCTCCTTCGCCGTCGAATGGTCGCAGCTGTACAGCCACTCGCGGTTTCCTTCGGTTCAGGACGTCCTGTGCGACGTGTGCGGGGCGTGGGTTGGCGGGTGGCTGGCTTCGAGGCGGCCGATCGCAGGCGGCGCACGTGAATCGCTGGCCTCGCTGTATAAATGAAACATGCGCGGTAAGGGCTTTGCGGTCGCCGTCACTTTCGTCGCCGTCGCGGCACCACTGTCGAGCCAGACCTTTCTGATCTCAGGGAAGCGTCCGGCGCGGATGATCGAGTCCGTGGGCCCGCAGGTGACACCCCTGGCTGTCCCGCCTTTTCCCGGCGCTCACGCTCTCTGGGGATCGACTGGACAGGATTCGCGGGGACACATCTGGTTCGGCGTGACCGCGGAGGGAAATCCCGTGCCCTCTGCGCACCTGTTCGAATACGACCCTGAGGCGGGCCGCATATTCGATCGGGGAAACGTCGTCGAGCAGCTCAAAGCAGCCGGTCTCCTCCGACCCGAAGAGCGTCAGGCGAAGATTCACAGTCGAATCGTTCAGGGTCCGGAGAATTACTTGTATTTCGCCTCAATGGACGAGGAAGGCGAGTCCAGCAATGGGAGCCGGTTGCCGACCTGGGGCGGACATCTGTGGCGATTGAAGCTAGACACAAATCGGTGGGAACACCTCCTTGCCGCTCCGGAAGCACTTATCGCTGTGGCCGGTAGCGATCGATTCATCTTCACGCTCGGTTACTACGGGCACGTGCTGTATCGATTCGACACGCAAACTCGAGAGATTAAGCACGTCGTCGTCGGATCCGTCGACGGACATGTGAGTCGAAACTTTGTCGCCGACCGCCGGGGCCATGCGTACGTTCCTCGACTACGACAGCAGATGGACCAACTGAATCGGCCAGTCGTCCGGGTCTCGCTCGTCGAGTTCACCAGCGATCTTCGCGAGATCAAATCGACGCCGATTGATTTCGATAAATACGTCCATGCGCAGAACCCCACAGAATCACACGGTATCGTCGCGCTTCAAGAAATGAGCGATGGGTCGTGGTTTGTCACGACTCATGTCGGTTTCCTCTTTCAGATCGTCCCCCCGCCTCGGGCGGGGAGCGGCGATCTCGCGGACAACCAACCGGCCGACGTCCGGAGCGTCAGTTGGTTTCACCCGAATGGGCGCACCTACCCAGCCAGCCTCTTCACGAGCGACGGTACCAAGACGTTGCTGGGCCTCACGCACGACAATCTGGTGGATGGCGCGACCGGCCTTTACCAATGGCTGACATGCGATGTGGTCGCCAGCAATTGCCGCGTCGCGCCGTTTAACGTGGCGGGAGTCGATCCAGCGGCGCTTTCGCGCTCGTTGCTTTACGGATCTGAGACGCGCGACGCACACGACAACCTCTACGTGGTCGGTATCGGTCCATTGAGCGGCACGAACGGACCGATCATCCTGCGAGTCGAACCACGCAAAAGGTAGATTCGCATCAGCGGTCGACGACGACCCGGACGGGATTCGTGTAGAAGGCGAGACGCGTGCCGGTTTCGAGCAGCGAAAAACCGCGGGCTCGAAAGACGATTCCGTCCTGAGGAACCTGAACAGTCTTCGCGATCGCGGGACCAGTTTCCGCAGGGTGGCCCTGTGCGATCACGCTTGCACCGGTCTGATCGATGGCGATGATCTCTACCAGATCGACGTGATTGCGGCCGGGCCGCCACGCGTCTGCCGGAATCTTGATCGACAAATCGACCGTCACCTCGGTGCTCTTGGGCACTGAGATGACCTCGCCGGCGCCCGCCGGTCGCGTCAGCCCCTGGGCGCTGACGTGCAACTCTGCCTCTCTCACGATCCGTCCGTGATCGGCAAAAAAGCTGCCCGCACGAAGTGCGCGCAGCACACCAGTTGAACTGCGTTCGGGCGCGTAGACCCACGTCTCGGCGAATTGTCCCGGCCAGTAGTCGCCGAGACCCGTGAGACTTTCGGAATGAAAGTCGGATGGAGCGTATGCCGCCCAGATGTCGAGGCCGTCCCGGAGCAGCGTGTCCCACGCATCGCCGATGCGTGCCGCGACGGGGTCCCATCGATCGATTGGGACTTCCTTGTACTGATAGCTCCCGATCGGCTTGTTGCCCTGGTGTCCAGGTGCCCCGGCAAATCCAATCACGATGTCGTTGATCGCTCGCCAGGCCTTGATGTCCTTCACGTTCTCCATGCTGCTCGCGTCAGCGCGACTCGGGTGTTCGTACACCCCAACCGGCGCAATGCCATCCGTCGACGTAGCATTCGCGGCCAACCAACGAAGGCCTTCAGCGGCCGTCTTCCGGTCGCGCGTCGACCGGTTGAGATCGTCGAATCGTTCCTTGAACTCGGTCAGCTGTTTCTCGAGCTCGGGTGCGACCAGAATCGTCATGTGTTCCTGGCCGTTTTCGGGCGGGATGTTCCATTCGACTCCGGCAAACACGATCATGTTAGGCCGTTTGGCCCTCGCTTTCTCGATCGCGTCGAAATACTCGCGTGTCGCCGCCTGGAGGTTGAGATCGGTGTGGTCGGTGATGGCGACCGCGTCGCAGCCGTAGACGGCGGCTCTGTTGAGGACTTCGTCGACGGTTCGAGCGCCGTCGGAGAACCTCGTATGCGTGTGCGTGTCGACCTTCAGCCAGACGCCGGTGCCGGACCAAGGCACCTCTCTGACGAAACGAGGACTGCCCGGCTGTTCACGCGCCGACCCGAGCGACAACGCGACGACTGGAACCATCGCGAGTATTCGAATCAGTCGGCGCTGCGGCATATGGCTAGTCACGGCCGTCGTTTCCTGCCTGGGTCGAGACAGGGTGTCATGAAGCTATCATCGACCACAAGACCTATGTATGGCGCATATCCGCGGGTGACGCGATGGGCCCTGGCGTGAAGGTCTCGCGCCTCTCCGCCCGGATTGACGCGAGGCCGTCGTGGTCACTCGCCCTGTTCGCGCACAACGAGGGCGGGCGTATCCGGCCGGCGCTCGAGAGCATCGTCGTGGCCGCCGGCGACCACGACGTCGAAGTCTGGGTCCTCGCCAACGGTTGCGCCGATTCGACGACCGAGCAAGTCCGTGCCTGTGCGACGGTGCTTCCAAATCTCTGGCTCGCCGAGATCGACGTCGCCGACAAGGCTAACGCCTGGAACGTGTACGTCCACGATCTCATCACGCCGGACCGGGCCGGCGCGATCGAGACCTATTTCTTCATGGACGGTGATGTCACGCTCGAGCGCGATGCGCTGGGTCTGCTGGCCGCCGCGTTGAAACTGGCGCCGAGCGCGAAGGCCGCGGGCGGCATGCCGGCGACTGGCCGCGATCGCGCCAGCTGGCGCGCTCGCATGGTGAGGAATGGAACGCTGGCCGGCAACCTCTACGCCTTGCGCGCCAGTTTCGTCGACGCCGTCCGGCAGAAGCAGGTCCGCGTACCTGTGGGCATGGTGTTCGAAGATTCGCTGGTATCGTGGCTGGTCGCGACGCAGTTCGGACGAACGAGGACCGCAGGCAGCGACCCTCAATGTATCTTCTGCGCGAACGCCGAGTTTTCGTTCGGGTCGCTGTCACTGCGGCGGCCAGCCGACTATCGCCTGTACCTGCGTCGCAAATGGCGTTACGCGCGCGGCGGCCTGCAGCTCGAGATGCTCGTGAACGTTCTTCGGGCGCAGGGACTCGCCGCCATGCCGGCGCACGTGCACGACCTCTACGTGGCTGGCCCGCTGCCGTCGCGCCTGCGCTGGGTCGGTCTCGACACGCCGTTGCGTTTGCTCGCCGTCCTGTGGATTCGCGCGTTCAGAAAGCGTCGCGCCTCCTAATCACGTAAAGCGAAGACGCAGAGCGACAGCCCGGAGATAGCGGTGACGTACTGTTTTCCGTCCACTTCGTAGGTGATCGGCCCGCTCACGATCTGCGCGCCCAGACTGGCCTTCCACAGCAACGCTCCCGATCGTGCGTCAATCGCCTGGAAGTAGCCTTCGCGCCCTCCGCTGAACAGCACATCCGACGCCGTCGTCAGAATGCCGCTGTCGGTGACGTCGGTCATCGGGAACTTCCACTTCTGCTCCCCAGTGGCGGCGTCGACCGCGAGCACAGCACCAGTGGCGACCGCTTCGGTCCAGTTGTTGATCGGGCCTCGCCGGATGCCGGGCACGGCGGGCGCGCCGGGAACCGGCACGTGGTTTCGATTGGCGCCGCCGCCAAAGTTCCGCCCTTCCTGATACTGGACAGGCGTCCCTCCGAAGAGGGTCGCGTAGCCCTCCCACGCCGGAATGTAGAAGAGCCCCGTGTGCGGGCTGTAAGACGGCGAGTACCAGTTGGTTCCGCCCTGATTGCCGGGCCATGTCGGTTGACCAGGCGGCTGCGGAGTCTGATTGGGCCGACCGCGTTCGTCGAACTTGTCCATCCAGTTCACTTTCACGAACGGCTTGCCGACGAGGAATTTCCCGGTCTCGCGATCCAGCACGTAGAAGTTACCGTTCCGGTTGGCCCAGACCATCGCCTTGAGCGGCTGACCCTGCCACGTGATGTCGGCGAGCACCGGCACCTGGACGGAGTCGTAGTCGTATCGATCGTTCGGCGTGAACTGGTAGTGCCACTTCAGCCGGCCGTTGTCCGCGTCCAGCGCGACGACCGAGTCGGTGTAGAGATTGTCGCCAGGCCGCTGCTCGTTGTTCCAGTCGGGTCCGGCGTTGCCGACGCCCCAATACGTCAGGTTCAGCGCCGGATCGTACGAGCCGGTCACCCAGATCGAACCGCCGCCGTGCTTCCATGCTTCCGGATCGCAGAACGTGGTCGTCGCCGGCGGACACGGCTTCCACGAATCGCCGCCCGGTTCGTTCGGCGCGGGAATCGTGTGGAAGCGCCACACTTCCCTGCCGCTTCGCGCGTCGAAGGCCGCCACGAACCCGCGGATCCCGTACTCGCCGCCGCCGACGCCGACGATGACCTTGTCCTTGACGACCAGCGGGGCGTGGGTGACGGAATAGCCCGCCTTGCTCTCGGCCACTTTCGTCTTCCACAACGGGCGGCCGGTCTTCGCGTCGATGGCGACGAGGTGCGCGTCGAGCGTGCCCATGTAGAGCGTGTCACCGAGAATCGCGAGGCCGCGGTTGTTGGCGCCGCAGCAGACGATCAGCGTTGGATCCAGCGTGTGGCGGTAGATCCAGAACACGCGGCCGGTTTTGGCGTCGAGCGCGACGACATCGTTGAGCCGCTGCGTGAGATACATGATGCCGTCGACGACCAGCGGTGTCGTTTGCCAGGCGCCGGCGACCGCCGCCTGGTACATCCATTTCAGCTCGAGGTTTTTGGCGTTTGCAGGCGTTATCTGGGTGAGCGCGCTGTGGCGCTGGCTGAGGTAGCTGCCGGAGTACATCAGCCAGTTGCGCGCTTCCTTCGTCGCGTTCACCAGTCGATCCGGGCCGACCTGGGCATGCGTGCGGCTTGCCATTGCCGCCATCGACAGCACGATCAGCCAGGCGCCTGTCGTTCGTCGCGTCATGGTCATCGTCCCTTCAGAGAAAGCAGGTAGGCGACAACGTCGGCCAGTTCAGTCTCACTCAACCGGTCTTTGTAAGACGGCATCGGAGAGGCGGTCAGGATGGTGTATTCGCGAAGGTCGGCCTTCGTCAGCGAAAGCAGCTTTTCCTGCTCGTCGATCAGCTGCACGGTGTAGGTGTCCTCGTTGAGCCGCCGCCCGTTGACGACCGTGCCGTCCTTCGTAACGGCACGGACCGGACGATTGATCGGCATCATCTGACTTGTGGGATCAGTGACCGAGCGGAGCAGCGAGCCGGCGCTTCGCGTAGCGCCGATGTCGCTCAAATCGGGAGCGACGCGTGAGCCCGCACTGCCGACGCGATGGCAGCGCGTGCACCCGCCCTTTCCTTCGAAGGTCATCCGGCCGCGGCTGACGTCGCCCGTCTTCACCGATCCGCGGTCGAACGCGTTCATGTTGCGAAGAAACGCGATGATGCCGGTGATTTCAGCGGAGTCGAGCTTGAAGGCCTGCATGCCGGTCCCGGGAATGCCGTTCGTGATGACCCGCACGAGATCCTGATCGGTCGCTCCGTTTCGAAACTTTCCGCTGCGCAGATCCACCCCGCCGACACCGTCGCCGTTCGCACCGTGGCACGTGGTGCATTGGGCGTCGTAGAGGCGCCCGCCGTAGGCAATGTCGGCCGGCGTGTAGACGCTCGGGAGCGCCGCCGCGGGGTTCCCTGGCGCGGCGTTCTGTGCAAAGGGGGTCGGCGCCGCCGGGTTCTGTGCCGCGACGACTGGCGGACGCGCGAGGCCGAGTCCCAGGACAGCGAGAAGCAGTAGCTGTGCACGCATATCGCGTTCGCTCCAGCGGCTATTTGCTCCAGGGCGGAACGATGTGGTTTATCCGCGCGTAGGCAATCATCTGGCCCAGGTGCTCGTGAAGGTCGCCGCCGATGGCGATCACGCCGTCAGCGAACGACAGATCCCGTCCCATGATCTTGCGCTTGCCGGTCAGCGTGGCGGCGTCGAGCGCCTCGAGCTCTTTCTTTGCGTGCGCAAAGCCTTTGTTCA